>Ga0102947_1000101_pt1 | contig 30526 bp, 27 predicted proteins | sample SalPon2A_A_D2_MG_FD_78210 | JGI IMG/M metagenome (GOLD analysis project Ga0102947, IMG submission 78210) | Soil microbial communities from South San Francisco under conditions of wetland restoration - Salt Pond MetaG R2A_A_D2_MG | ecosystem: Environmental > Terrestrial > Soil > Wetlands | place... | reverse complement strand
CGCCGGCAACGGCGCGGCCGCCACCGCAGCGCCTACCCGAAAGGGGTGGCCCCGGGTGAGCACCGCCGGGCCGGAGCCGAAGCGCGTCACCGTGGTGACCCGCCCCGAACCACCCCAAGGTACGACGACAGCGGCGGGGGACGGAGACGGGGACGCGGCGGCGGAAGCGGTGGGCGGGGAGGAGGTGCCCCCCTGCGCCGAGGTCGGGCGCGAGCCGCGGCCGGGGGCCGCCACCCCCTCCCCCACCGACCTCCCCCTCTGGCTGCGCATCACCTTGATCGCCCTCGGTGTCGTCCTCATCGCCGTCGGCGTTGCCGGCCTGGTGCTGCCCGGCCTGCAGGGGATCCTCACCATCCTCCTCGGCCTGGCTCTGCTCAGCCTGGTCAGCCACCAGGCGTACCGGTTCCTCTGCTGGTGCCTCGGGCCGTGGCCGAAGCTGCGCGACCGGGTGATGAGCTACCGGGTGCGCACCTTCCGCTGGCTCAACTCGAAGCTGTCCTCGGTGGAGGCCAGCGCCGTGGGGGCCGAGGAGACCGCGGGTGGCGAGGAAACCGTGGGTAACGAGGAGACTCCAACGAAAAACGGCGAGCCCCGGTAGAAGCTCGCCGTCCTGATACAGCCTTCTGTCATCCTGGGCCGGCCTGTCTAAGCCGGCGCTGCTGAACGCTCCTCAGCGCTCTTCGAGGGGCTTCCAGTCCCGCGCCGTCTCGCCGGTGTAGACCTGGCGCGGCCGGTTGATGCGGCCCTTCGGGTCGTTGTTCATCTCCAACCACTGGGCGATCCAGCCCGGCAGCCGGCCGAGGGCGAACATCACCGTGAACATCTTGGTGGGGATGCCCATGGCGCGGTAGATGATGCCGCTGTAGAAGTCGACGTTGGGGTACAGCCGGCGCTCGACGAAGTAGTCGTCTTCGAGCACCACCTGCTCCAGGTTCTTGGCGATGTCGAGCAGCGAGTCGTTGTGGCCCAGCTCTTCGAGCACCCGGTCGGCGGTCTTCTTGAGGATCCTGGCCCGGGGATCGAAGTTCTTGTACACCCGGTGGCCGAAGCCCATCAGGCGGAAGTCCGAGTCCTTGTCCTTGGCCAGCTCGACGTACTTCTCATAGTCGCCGCCGTCGTCGCGGATCGTCTCCAGCATCTCGATGACCCGCTGGTTGGCACCGCCGTGGAGCGGGCCCCACAGGGCGCAGACGCCGGCGGCGATGGAGGCGAAGAGGTTGGCCTGGGAGCTGCCCACCATGCGCACCGTGGAGGTGGAGCAGTTCTGCTCGTGGTCGGCGTGGAGGATGAGCAGCAGGTTCAGGGCGTCGCGCAGCACCTCCGGCACCTCGTAAGGCTCGGACGGCACGGCGAACATCATGTGCAGGAAGTTGGAGCAGTAGTCGAGGTCGTTCTTCGGGTAGATGAACGGCTGGCCGATGGTCTTCTTGTAGGAGAAGGCGGCGATGGTCTTCGCCTTGGCCAGCAGGCGCACCATGTTGAGGTGCAGGTCCTCGTCCTCCTCGTTCTCCGGGTAGTAGGTCGACAGCGAGGCGACCATGGAGGAGAGAATCGCCATCGGGTGGGCGGTGGTCGGGTAGCCCTCGAAGAACTTCTTCATGTCCTCGTGGAGAAGGCTGTGGTAGGTCAGCTCGTGGCGGAAGGTCTCGAGCTGCTGGGCGTTGGGCAGCTCGCCGTAGATCAGCAGGTAACTGATCTCCACGAAGTCACCCTTCTCGGCAAGCTGCTCGATGGGGTAGCCGCGATAGCGCAGCACACCTTCTTCGCCATTGATGAAGGTGATGTCGCTGGTGCAGGACCCGGTGTTGCCATAGCCCGGGTCGAGAGTGATGATGCCCGTCTCCTTGCGCAGGGACGTGACGTCGATGGCCTTTTCGCCTTCGGACCCTTCGACGATCGGGAGGTCGAGCTCGTGGCCTTCGACGGTTAGCTTCGCAGTCGGCATGGAATCTCCAAAAGATGTTCAGCTTGCAAAGAGGTGCAGAGCGGGGAGTCTAAGTACTTGCAGGGATGGTGCCGGTGACCCGTTAACGGTTGAATCCGGCTCTCCAATCATACCGACTGCCACGGTGCGGCGCAAGAACACGCCGCACTGCGGAAAGCGGGAAAGCCGCGCCAGGGTGGACGATCCACCGGACTGACGGGCGGCCGGCCGGGCCGCGCCGGAGCTGGGTGCCACGGTGCGGCAAGAGACCTGCCCGCCGCTCACACGCCGCGGGCCTTCGGGTCCCAGAGGTACTTGTGGACCTGGAGCTGAACCCGCGCCCGCAGCCGGTCCCGGAGCACCCACTCGGCGAGCCGGGTGGGGTCGAGGCTGCCGTGGACCGGCGACAGGTGGACCGGGCATCGCTCGGCCAGGCGGTGCTCCGCCATGACCTCCTTGGCGAAGCGGTAGTCGGCCTCGTCGGCGAGGACGAACTTGACCTCGTCGCGGGGCGTGAGGAGCGCGAGGTTGGGCCAGTGGTTGGCCCCCGCCTCGCCGGAGCCGGGGCACTTGATGTCGATGATGCGCCGCACCCGGGGATCGACGGCGGAAATATCGACGCCGCCGCCGGTCTCCAGCAGCACCTCGTAGCCGGCGTCGGCCAGCTCGGCCATCAACGGCAGGGCGGCGGGCTGGAGCAGCGGCTCGCCGCCGGTCAGCTCCACCATGGGGCAGTCGAAGGCGGCCACCGCCGCCAGCACCTCGGCCCGGCTCATCCAGTCGCCCGCGTAGAAGCTGTACTCCGAATCACACCACGAGCAGCGCATCTGGCAACCGGTCAGCCGCACCAGGACGCAGGGCCAGCCGGCGCGGGTGGACTCGCCCTGGATGGAGTAGAAGATCTCGTTGACCCGCAGCCGCTCGTCGGCCGGCAGGGCGAGATGGGAGTCGGCGGGGCGCGGGTCGGCGGTCAAGGCTCGTAGATGGCGCAGGAAGTATCGGTCTCCCACACCTCCACCTTGGTCACCCGCACCCGCCCCCCCTCCGCCTCCACCAGGCGCCGGTCCACCTCCTCGCAGGCGTACTGGGCGAGAAGCTCGGCGGTGGTGTTGCGCTCGTCGAAGGGGGGGATCTCGTTGATCACCTGGTGGTCGAAGGGGCCGAGGACCTCGTGGACGTGCTTCTTGAGGTCGGCGAAGTCCACCACCATGCCGATGTCGTCGAGCTCGCCGGCGGTGACGTGGACCCGCACCCGGTAGTTGTGGCCGTGCATGAAACGGCACTTGCCCTGATGGCCCCGGATGACGTGGGCGGCGGCGAAGGTGTAGTCCTTGAAGATGGTGAACATGGTCTCTGACTCCCGGCTTCATGATAGCCCGCCGCGCCGGACGGGGGAGGATAGCCGATCCATGCCGCCTTCGCGCCAATGCGCGCTTTCGTGCCAGTGCGCGCTATTTCTAAACATTTAAATAACAGAACTTTGGATTGATTTATGCATGTATTTCTTTGTGTCCCGGATGGTGCCATCGGGGAGGTCTTGAACGCTGCCCCGGTTCGCGGCACCCTCCGCTGACCGCGTGAAGTTCTTGCAGCAGTCCCTCTTTGAAAAGGAGCACCGAATGTTACGGAACTCGCTTAGAAACCTCACCGGGCTCACCGTTTTCCTCGTGGCGGTGGGAGCCCTGGTCCTCGTCGCTGGCGGCCTGGCGGTCGCCCAGGACCGCACGGTGAACAGCAGCGTCAGCGTCGAACAAGACCAGATCAACACCTACACCGTCAACCACGTCCTGCAGGCCGGGCGGCAATTCTTCGCCGTTGATTTCCTGGAGGCTGACGGCCACGGCGAGGGCGACAACGGCCCCCGGGCCGGCATGCGGGCCGAGCTGTGGAAGGGCGCCGGGTTGGACGAGAAGTTCCCCTTCCTGCGCTTGAACGGCCTCGACTCCCAGTCCTGCTTTGCCTGCCACAACTCCGCCGGCACCCACACCCCGGAAGGCGAGCTGTTCAACACCCAGAAGCCGGGAGGCGTCGGCGGTGCCGCTGACTTCGCCTCGGTCCTCTTCGGCAACGCCCAGTTCCCGGAGGCTTCCTCAAGCTTCTCGGGCTCCCGGGAAATCCCCGACTTCGAGACCACCGGCCGGCTGACCCACGTCGTGCGCACCCCGCCCCGGGCCTTCGGCTCCGGCTACGTCCAGGAACTGGCCCTGGAGATGACCGAGGAACTGACGGAGATCGTCGAAGACGCTCGCAGCGACGCCCAGGCCAATCCCGGCATCGGCGTCATCCGCCAGCTCACCACCAAGGGCGTGAACTTCGGCTACTTCAGCATCATCTGCTCCAGCCCGACCTCGTGCAACGAGACCCTCAACAACGAGGGCATCGGCGATGACCTGATCGTCCGGCCGTTCCAGGCCAAGGGCATCGCGGCGACGATTCGCAGCTTCTCGAAGACCGCCCTGGACTTCCACCACAGCATGCAGGGCGTCGAGGTGGTGGGCATCAACAACGACTGCGACCAGGACGGGCTGATCAACGAGATGGCGGTGGACAACATCAACCCCGCCTTCAACTCCTCTGCCCTGCCGGTCCAGCAGTCCCTCGGCAACGTCCTCGCCCTGTCCGCTTTCACCGGCATGGTGCGGCCGCCCACCGAGGCCCCTCTCATCCAGACCTTCCCCAGCGGCGAGAACATCTTCGACGAAGTCGGCTGCAGCGACTGCCACGTCAAGTCGATGAAAACCCGGGAGATGCCCCAGTTCCGCATCCAGATCGCCCAGCCGGCGGAGGGCTGCCCGACGAACTGCGGCGGCTACGGCTGCTCGTCCCAGCTCGGCAGTTTCGCCGAGGTGGACGCCACGGTCCACCCGGCCAAGGAGGCGGCCAACCAGACCCTCAACGCGAAGAAGAGCGGCTCTTTCGCCGCCGGCTTCTGCCCCGCGGGCTTCTACTGCATCGACCTGAACAACCCCGGCACCCTGCCGGGTGACTTCTACCCGCGCCTCCCGGCCAACAAGGACGGGTCGGTCACGGTGCGGCTGTTCAGCGACCTGAAGCGTCACGACATGGGGGTCCAGTTGGCCCAGACCACGCCGCCCCAGGCCGATGACGCCGGCAACACCATCGCCAACCGCGAGTGGCTGACCCAGAAGCTGTGGGGTGTGCGGGACAACGGCCCGTGGTTGCACGACGGCCGCGCCCGCAGCCTCCACGAGGCCATCGTCATGCACGCCGGCGAGAACGGCAACGACACCAGCAGCGACGCCCACGGCGTGGTCCAGGCTTACCTGGCCAAGACCCCGGCCGAGCAGCAGAAGGTGCTGGACTTCCTCGACTCGCTGACCATCCCCCTGCCCCAGTAGGGACGGGGCGCGGGTCAACCCCATGAACACCGAGAGCCGGGCGTCGCCGCCCGGCTCTTTTCACGTTCTGGTCACGTTCCGGGGTGACCTTCGGCGGTCACCCGCCGGGGATTTCGGAGAATGCGCAGCGCTTCCGGAATCCGGCACCGGGTAATGGCGTTATAACAACTAGGTGGGCCTGCGGGAGTTGGGCCCGTCGCGGGACGCTCACCAACGTTGATGAGCGCGCCCGTTTCTCTCCTTCAACTCCCTCTCCTCCCCCCGTGTCGGTTCCCTCCCCGACACGGGGCTTTTTCTGCGCGCCGGCCGGGTCACCCCCGACCGGCGCGCGCTGCGTTGAGGCTCGCCTACCGGAGCTCGCGGAGGACGTACTGGAGAATCCCGCCGTGGCGGTAGTACTCCATCTCCTGGGGCGTGTCGAGGCGCACCTCAGCCTCGAACTCCTTCGTCTCGCCATCCTCGCCCCGGGCGGTGACCTTCACCCGCCGGCCGTCGGCGAAGCCGCTCTCCAGCCCGGCGGCCAGGCCTTCGACGTCGAAGACCTCCTCGCCGGTCAGGCCCAGGCTGTCCGCCGTCTGGCCATCGACGAACTCCAGCGGCATGACCCCCATGCCCACCAGGTTGCTGCGGTGGATGCGCTCGTAGCTGGCGGCGATGACCGCCCGTACGCCCAGCAGCAGCGGCCCCTTGGCGGCCCAGTCCCGGGACGAACCGGTGCCGTACTCGGTGCCGGCCAGGATGATCAGCGGCACGCCCTCGGCCTCGTACTTCATGGCGGCGTCGAAGATCGGCATCGGCTCGCCGGAGGGCAGGTGGCGGGTGAAGCCGCCCTCGATCTCCGGCACCAGCTTGTTGCGCAGCCGGACGTTGGCGAAGGTGCCGCGCATCATCACCTCGTGGTTGCCGCGCCGGGAGCCGTAGGAGTTGAAGTCCTTGGGCCCGACGCCGCGCTCCATCAGGTACTCCCCCGCCGGGCTCTTCGCCTTGATGGCGCCGGCCGGCGAGATGTGGTCGGTGGTGATGGAGTCGCCCAGCAGCGCCAGCACCCGGGCACCGGAGAGGTCGTGGACCGGTGGCGCGTCGGGGCCCATGCCGTCGAAGTAGGGCGGGCTCTTGACGTAGGTGGACTCGTCGTCCCAGGCGTAGGTGGCGCCCTCCGGGATCGGTAGCGCTCGCCAGCGATCATCGCCGGTGAAGACGTCGGCGTACTCGCTCTCGAACATCTCGGCGTGGAGCGCCCGGCCGACGGTCTCGCGGATCTCCTTCTGGGTCGGCCAGACGTCCTTCAGGTAGACCGGTTCGCCGTCGGTACCGATGCCCAGCGGGTCCGACGACAGGTCGGTATCGACGGTGCCGGCCAGGGCGTAGGCCACCACCAGGGGTGGCGAGGCGAGGAAGTTGGCGCGCACCTCGGAGCTGATCCGGCCCTCGAAGTTGCGGTTGCCGGAGAGCACCGACGCGGTGGCCAGGCCGCCCTCGGAGATCGCCTTGGAGATGGCCGGGTGGAGCGGCCCGGAGTTGCCGATGCAGGTGGTGCAGCCGTAGCCCACGGTGAAGAAGTCGAGCTTCTCGAGGAACGGGGTCAGCCCCGCCTCTTCGAGGTAGCGGGTGACCACCTTGGAGCCGGGGGCGAGGCTGGTCTTGACCCACGGCTTGACCTCCAGCCCCTTCTCCACCGCCTTCTGGGCGAGCAGGCCGGCGGCCACCATGACCGACGGGTTGGAGGTGTTGGTGCAGGAGGTGATGGCGGCGATGACCACGGAGCCGTGGTCGAGGGTGAACTCTTCTTCGACGCCCTCGCGCTCCCGGCGCACCCGGACGCCGCCCTCGGCCAGAAGCTCCACCTCGGGCTCGGCGACGGCGACGCCGCCGCCCTCGGTGGTCTTCAGGCCGCCGGAGCCCTTGCCGCCGCCCCCCGCCGGACCGATCATGTCGGGCAGGGCGTCGGCGAAGACCTTCTTGACTTTGGACAGGACGATGCGGTCCTGGGGCCGCTTCGGGCCCGCCAGGGAGGGCTCGACGGTGGAGAGATCCAGGTGCAGGGTGTCGGTGTAGGTGGCCTCTGGACTGTCCGCGGTGTGGAACAGGCCCTGCTCCTTCATGTAGGCCTCCACCAGGGCCACCCGGTCCGCCGACCGGCCGGTGAAGCGCAGGTAGTCGAGCACCACGTCGTCCACCGGGAAGATGCCGCAGGTGGCGCCGTACTCCGGCGCCATGTTGGCGATGGTGGCGCGGTCGGCCAGGCCGAGCTGGGCCAGGCCGGGGTCGTAGAACTCGACGAAGTTGCCCACCACGCCGCGCTCGCGCAGCATCTCGGTGACGGTGAGGACTAGGTCGGTGGCGGTGGCGCCCTCGGGCATCTCGCCCTCCATGCGGAAGCCGATCACCTGGGGCACCAGCATGGAGATGGCCTGGCCGAGCATGGCGGCCTCGGCCTCGATGCCGCCGACGCCCCAGCCGAGAACACCCAGGCCGTTGATCATGGTGGTGTGGGAGTCGGTGCCCACCAGGGTGTCCGGGTAGGCCCAGGGCAGCGTACCGTCGCCGCTGCCATTGCCGCCGTCGTCCATGACGCCCCGGCCCAGGTACTCCAGGTTGACCTGGTGGACGATGCCGGTTTCCGGCGGCACGACGCGGAAGTTGTCAAACGCGGTCTGGCCCCAGCGCAGGAAGGCGTAGCGCTCGCCGTTGCGCTCGTACTCCTTCTCCGAGTTGATCAGCAGCGCCGCCGCCTTGCCGTAGGCGTCGACCTGGACCGAGTGGTCGATGACCAGTTCCACCGGCTGCACCGGGTTGATCTTGGTCGGGTCGCCGCCGAGCTCGGCCATGGCGTCGCGCATGGCCGCCAGGTCCACCACCGCCGGCACGCCGGTGAAGTCCTGGAGCAGGACCCGGGCCGGCATGAAGGCGATCTCCTGGGACGGGGCGGCGCTGGCGTCCCAGCCGGCCACCGCCTCGATGTCGTCGCGGGTCACCGCGTCCCCGTCCTCCCGGCGCAGCAGGTTCTCCAGCAGGATGCGGGTGGCGTAGGGAAGTCTGGAGATATCGAAGCCCCGGTCCTCCAGGGCGGCGAGGCGGGCGATGCGGAAACGGCGCTGACCGACCGTCAGCTCGCCGCGGCTGGAAAAGGAATCACTCATGTCAGGGGCTCCGTCCGGGGGGTTTGTCCGGGGTGCCGGGGCGACGGGGAGCGTCGGCCGGGACCCGCGCTGGGACTCTGGTTTGCGGGGGTGCTTCTTATCGGGAATGCTTCGTGAGTGCGGAAATTGGGGCCCCGCAGGAACGGCGGGACGCCTCCAGGCTAGCACATGCCGCGGTGCGGCGCAGAGGATGCCGGGCCCCCTCCCGGGAGGGCGGGGCCCGGGCATCCAAGGTAGACTCTTCGCATCATGACGTCGCCCAAGTCTCCCGCCACCGGCCTCGACACGCCGGTCCTCCTCGTTGCCCTGCCCCAGGTCCAGGACCAGTTCTTCCACAAGAGCGTGGTGCTCCTGATCCACCACTCGGACGAGGGCAGCGTGGGCTTGATCGTCAACCGCCCGACGGAGATCGAGATCGGCGAGATCCTCGCCGACATGGAGATGGAGTGGGGCGGCGAGGGGAGGGCCTTCACCTGGTTCGGCGGCCCGGTCCAGCCGCAGGTGGGCACCGTCCTCTACGCCCCCGAGTCGGACGGCGACCGGGCCGGCATCCAGGCTTCCCTGGCGGTGACCTCCGGCGTCTCCCTGACCCAGCACCTGGGCGACCTGGGCCTGCTGGCGGACGAGCCGCCGAACCGCTTCCGGCTCCTCCTCGGCTACGCCGGCTGGGACGAGGGCCAGTTGATGGAGGAGATCCTGCGCAACGACTGGCTCACCGTGCCGGTGGACCCGGAGCTGATCTTCGCCGGCGACCCGGAGTCGGCCTGGGCCGGGGCGCTGCTCTCGGTGGGGGTCAACCCGGCGACCCTCCCCTCGTGGACCACCGGGGATCAAGGAGGGGGCGCCAACTGAGCTCCGCGGGCGACAAACCGGGTACGGAGGAGGGTGCCGGCGGCGTGGGCAGGACCCGCCTGCCCACGGAGCACCAGTACTCCGCCGGCGGGCTGGTGGGCCGCGGCGGCGAGGTCCTGCTCATCGCGCTGCGGGGCGGTGACCGCTGGCAGATCCCCAAGGGCCACGTCGAGGAGGGGGAGACGGTGGAACAGGCGGCGGTGCGGGAGGTGGCGGAGGAGACCGGGGTCACCGGCCACCCCATCGGCCGCCTGCCGAGCATCGAGTACTGGTTCGTGGAAGCGGGCAAGCGGATCCACAAACGGGTCGATTTCTACCTCCTGGACTACCGCTCCGGCAGCTCCGCCGACTACGATCCGCGGGAGGTTTCCGGGGCCGAGTGGTTCCCCTGGGACGCAGTGGTGGGACAATTGTCTTTCAACAACGAGAAGCGGGTCGCCGAGACGGCCCGGAACGAATGGCGGCGGCGCCAGCGCGACGGCGCCCCCGCAGGGAGGGAACGCACGTGATCCGAGCTGTCATCCAGGTGGTGCTCAACGGCATCGCCCTCCTCATCGCCTCGTACCTGGTGCCGGGCGTGGTCTACGAAGGAAGCCTCCTCTACCTGCTGCTGGTGGGACTGGTGGTGGGCCTCATCAACCTGTTGGTCAAGCCGTTCGTCACGCTCCTGTCGTTGCCGCTCCTGCTGGTCACCCTGGGGCTGTTCTACCTGGTCATCAACGGCCTCATGCTCTGGCTGGCGGGCTGGCTGCTCTCCGGCCTGGAGATCCAGGGCTGCGTGCCGGCGATCCTCGGCGGGCTGGTCATGGCGCTCTTCAACTGGCTCGTGCGCGCCTTCGCGGGCAAAGACTGATGGCGGGAGCGAGAAAGACCGCCGTCGTCACCGGCGCCAGCGCCGGCATCGGCGCCGCCACCGCCCGCGCCCTGGCGGGCGCCGGCTACCGGGTGGTCCTGGGCGCCCGTAGGGTGGACCGCCTGGAGGCGCTGGCTACGGAGATCCGCCAGGCCGGCGGCGACGCCCTGGCCCGGGCCCTGGACGTCACCGACGCCGACTCCGTGACCCACTTCGCCGGCGCCCTGCCCCGGCCGGTCCACCTGCTGGTCAACAACGCCGGCGGCGCCCTCGGTCTCGACTCGGTGGAGGAGGCCGACGACGAGCGCTGGCAGACCATGTTCGACACCAACGTCCTGGGCACGGTGCGCCTGACCCGGGCGCTTCTCGCCGACCTCGAAGCCTCCGGCGACGGCCACGTCATCAACGTCGGCTCCACCGCCGGCTTCGAGACCTACCGCGGCGGCGCCGGCTACACCGCAGCCAAGCACGGCGTGCGGGCGCTGACCGACACCCTGCGGCTGGAGCTTCTGGGCCGGCCGGTGCGGGTCACCGAGGTCGCCCCCGGGCTGGTGGAGACGGAGTTCTCCGAGGTCCGCTTCGACGGCGACACGGAGCGCGCCGCCGCCGTCTACCAGGGGATGCAGCCGCTGGTGGCCGAGGACGTCGCCGACGCCATCGTATGGGCCGCCACCCGCCCGGCCCACGTCAACATCGACCGCATCGTCCTGCGCCCCGCCGACCAGGCCACCTCCACCGAGGTGCACCGGTCCACAGAGCGGCAGCAGGGCGGCGGCTCCCGCTGAGCCGACCCTCCTCCGTGCCCCCCCGCACAAGCGCCTTTCGGCGCCGAGGCGTCGTCCGGGCGCTCCTCGGCTCGGTCTCCCTGGCCTCCCTCCTGCTGGCCATGGCTATCGCCGGCTGTGGCCCCGACGACGACTCGCCCCGGGGCATCTACCGCGACCAGTGCGCCCGCTGCCACGGGCTGGACGGCGGCGGCAACCCGCGGGCGGTGGACACCAAGCCGGGCCTCAACCTGAAGGACTCGGAGCTCGTCCGCAGCCTCGACCGGGAGGCGATCCGCCGCCATGTCGTCGAGGGCAAGGGCACCATGCCGGCCTACGGCGAGAAGCTGACCCCGGAGGAGATCGACGCCATGGTGGAGCTGTCCATCGAGTTGGGGCTTGGGCGTCCGGCGCCGGCGACCCCGGAGGGCACCGACGGGTTGGGTCGGGGCGGCGGGAACGGCGAGAGCGACGAAGAAGAGGGCGGCGAGCCGGGATAGCCCGCATTTCTCACAAACTTCGTCGCGAGAGGCCGAAGATGCCCGTGGATGCAAGGCGCAAGACGAGTCGGCCCCGCAGGCGTACTGTAAGTACCTCGTGGACGCCGACCGGCTTGCAACGCCGCAGACATGGGTATATTCGGACTCGTAGCAGAAGGCTTGTGAGAAATGCGGGATAGGCTCGGCGTCCCAGGAACCGCAGATAGACCCGCCTGAGGAGGCACCATGGACCCGAACCGACTGAAGCAGGCCTACGCCAAGCTCCGCTCCCTCGACGAGCGGTTGACCTTCAAGGTGCGCCCCCGCACCGGCGGCGGCCTGAGCCGCCCGAGCCTCGACCAGGTCGAAGAGCGCCACCGGGACCTCGCCCACTACACCATCGAGCTGAAAGAGGTCGTCCAGGAACTGATCCTGGCCATCGGCAGCAAGCCGAAAAAGAGCGGTGGCGGCCAGCAGGCCGACGGCGGCTCCGGTCCCGGCTCCGCCTGACACGCGGGCACAAACCGCGGGCAAAAAAAGGGGCCGGCCGCTGGGAGGCAACCGGCCCGTAGGACCGAGTCCGCGTCTTGCGGGCGAACTCGTGCGCGTGAGGCTGGGGAGACTCCACCGCCCCGCCGAGCGGAGCGGTGATCGTCGTCCCTAGCTGGCAGTACGCCCCTCGTCGCCGACCGGTTCACTCTCATTAAAAAAACCGCGGGGGTCGCCCCCCGCGGTTTGAATACAACTCGCTGACCGAGAGGTCAGAAGGTCCAGCGCAGGCCCAGCTTGGCCCGGTAGCGGGACTTCTCGTTGTCGATCTCGAACTCGGTCTCAGTCGAGTCCAGTTCGTAGATGTAGCGGCCGTCATCGGTGAAGCCAGCGACGTCCGCCGGGGTGGTGGCACCGAATCGGACGTAGCGGACCAGGCCGGAGTCTTCGTCGATGAGGTTCGACAGGTTGACCAGGTCCAAGGTGACCTCGGCCTTACCGAAGCCCACCGGCACCGCCTGGGCGATGCGCAGGTCCAGGGTGTGGGTCCACGGGTTTCTAGCGCAGTTGCGGGGCGCGATGCGACCCCGGTTGCGGGCGAGGCACGGCTCGGAGCTGATGTACTCGTCCAACTCGGCGTAGGTCCCACCCCCTTGGATGACCACGTCGTCCGGCCCGGAGGGCACGTAGAACAAGTCATTCCCGAAGAAGAAACCGTCGCCGTTGAAGCTGCCGAAGCCCGGGAAGCCGCGGGACGTCCCCGCCAGGTAGGTGTACGGACGGCCCGACTGGTGGTTGTAGAACAGGCTGGCCGTGGTGGACCAACTCGACTGACGATTGAAGGTGTAGGCGAGGTTGGCCGTGAACCGGTGCTCCACCTCGAAGTCGGAGGTGGAGACACCCGGGTTGTTGGGGTTGACCGCCTCGTTGAACTGCCAGTTGGACACCGCACGACTGGAGGTGCCCTCGTTGACCACGTTGGCCTCACCGTAGGCGTAGGACACGAAGCCGGTGAAGCCGTCACCACGATAGGGGCGGTCCAGCTTCACCGCCAGGTTGGTGGCGTCACCCTCGTCGGTGTTGGTGATCAGGTAGGCACCATCGACGCCGGTATCCACCGTCTCGAACAGCGGGCGACCATCGGCAGCCAGCGTTCCAGCCTGACGGATGTTGACGTTCTGGTAGGTGATCTCCTCCATGGACTCGGAGTAGATGCCCTCGATGGTGGCCACCAGGCCCCACCAGGGCAGTTCCCGGTCGTAGCCCAGGTTGATGCGAGCCACCTGGGGGAACTGGAAATCAGGGTCGATGAGGTTGAACTCGCCGACGGCGACACGGCCACCGGTGGGGACGGTCTGACCGAAGGGATCCGGGTTGAACGGGACGTCGCCGAACACGGTGACGAACTGCTGCTCAATGCCGGTGCGGGCGTAGTTGTTGGAGATCCAGACGTAGGGGCTGCGGCCAGCGAAGATCCCGGCGCCGCCGCGAAGCTGCTGGATGCCCTGGCTGCCGATGTCCCAGTTGAAGCCGATGCGCGGCTGCCACAGCAGTTCCCCGTCGGGCATCTCGTCGGTGCGCAGGCCGTACAGATCCTCGGTCAGCGTATTACGACTCGGCTCGTCCGGGAAAAACGGCGCATCGACGCGCAGGCCGTAGCTCAGCGTCAGGTTGTCGCGGTAGCGCCACTGATCGCCGACGTAAAGGCCGAGTTGGTTGACGTCGAACTTCTGCGAGCGAGGCTGGCCCGGGGGGACGACGGTGTACTGGAATCGGTCAACCTCGTCGTTCAGGAAGTCGTCCAGCGTGTCGTACTCGTAGGAGCCGAAGGCGTTCTGCAAGAACAGGTTGTCGAAGCTGAACAGCTCGTTGTGGGTACCGATCACGAAGCTGTGGTCACCGACCAGCCAGGTCAGGTCGTTGGTGATCTCAAGGATCTCCTGGTCCAGCGAGTTGGCGGTGGAGAACGGCTCGGTGCCGGCTTCGAATTCGATTCGGCCCCGGTCGACGTCGCCCAGAACGTCCTCGACCTCGATCCAGGGGAAGGGCTGACCCTGGGGACCGCGGCGATCCTCGATCGTCTGGTACGTCAGGCGCGCCTCGTTGAACATGCTCGAGCTCAGCACGCTGTTGAGCTGCAACACCGTCGAGTTGGTCTCGTTCTGGAAGTTATAGCCCTCGGACGGGAACTCGAAGGTGCCCAGGTTGGGGAAGTTGCGGAAGTTCTCGGCGTCCACGTAATTGTGCCGGAAGGTGAGCTGGTTGCTCTGCGAAAGGTTGACGTCGATGCGGCCGAAGAACTTGTCCGACGGCGAGTCCAGGGCGCCCTCGCCGAGGCCGCCCGGATCGAAGCCATAGCGGTCGATGAGGGTCTGGCGGAAGAGCTGGGCCTCGTCAATGAGGTCCACGTCCTGGCCGTTGACGTCCGCGGTGACCTGCTGGCCACCGGTGCCGTCGATGGAGATGCCGGTGGGGCTGGTCTCGTCGGTGATCTCGCCGTTGATGAAGAAGAAAACCTTGTCCTGGACGATGGGGCCACCGAGGCGGAAGCCGTACTGCTCCTCCTCGAAGGTGCCGAACTCACCGCCGTTCTCGTCGGAGAGGTCACCCACCCAGTCCTGGTCGCGGGTGAAGTAGTACACCGAGCCGGCCCAGTCGTTGCTGCCGGAGCGGGTGATGGCGTTGATGCTGCCCCCGGAGAAACCACCCTGGCGAACGTCGTAATCGGCCACGACCAACTGGAACTCCTGGATGGCGTCCAGGCTGATGGGGGTGACGTCGGCCTGGCCACCCGGGGTGCCCTGGTCGGCGAGGCCGAAGAGGTCGTTGTTGACCGCGCCATCGATCTGGATGTTGTTGTAGCGCGAGTTGCGGCCGGCCACGCTGATGGCGCCGGCGTCGTCGTTCTCCGAGGACACGGTCATGAACGGGTTGGTGCGGGCGAAGTCCTCGAAGCCGCGGTTGACGGTGGGAAGGGTCTCAACGAGGTAGTTGCTGACGTTGCTGGTCGATCCGGTGCGCTCCGAGCTGATGATGGGAGCGACGTTGCCGGACACGGTCACGGTGTCCTCGATGGCTCCGAGCTCCAGGCTGAAGTTCACGGTCTCGGTCTGGCCCAGGCGGACCATGACGTCGGTGACCTGCCCCGGGGCGAAGCCCTCCAGGGTCGCGGTCACCGTGTAGGGCCCACCGACCCGGGCGTTGGGGATGCGGTACAAGCCGTCGGCGTTGCTGACCACTGTGTACCGGGTGCCCGTGGGCTGGTACACCGCCTCGACGGTGACGCCCGGAAGACGGCCGCCGTCTTGATCCGTCACGGTGCCACTGAGGGCACCGCTGGTGACGCCCTGGGCGGCGGTGAGGGGGGCCCATGCGACGACCATGGCGAGGGCCAGGGCCACCAGCAGCGGGGTTCGGATTTGCTGTCTCATCGAGAATTCCTCCACATCTTGGGGTTTTGGAGATGAGATCCGGGCGATGCCCACCGCTGGCGGTGAAGCGCCCTCCCTCTCCGTCGGTTACTGACTGTGTATTTGAGTACCACCCTCATCGGGGGGTTTGTCATCCAGGTGCCGATCCGCTCTCCGGCCTTTCGTTGGAGCCTGGCATCGTGGTTCGGATGGAAAAAGGACCGGTCGGTCCTCGGACGCTAACCAAGGCTCCTGGTCGCGTCAAGGGAGCCGGGGGCCGCAGTCGGCGGTGGATCGTAGCACGGTCAACCATCAAGCAAAGTTAGCCGCCGCCGAGACGATTCGGGCACCCCGCCCCCGGACCTGCCGAAGGATGACCGGCGGGTGTGGCGAGACCCCCTCACCGCCGTGACGACGGCGTGACGGAGGCGCCCCGACGCGAGCCATGGGGACTGCCGAAAGTGTTGATATGTCTATGGTTAGGGGCGGCGGAGCGGCGGTTCAGGGAGCGGCCACCGGGACCAGCAGCAGGCGGTTGCCAGCCGGGTCGGCGATGGCGAGGCGGTGGCCTCCGCGGGCACCCGGGACCTCCGTGCCGCCAGCGCCCCCGCCGTCCTCCAACACCTCCACCCCCGCCACGGCGAGGCGCTCGGCGATGGCGGCCAGATCCTCCATGGCGAGGCGCAGGACCGGCCCCACGACGGCTCCATCAGAGGGTGCGGGGGAGCCCTCATCCTCGGCCGCCGAGCCGTCGCCGCCGGAGTTGCCCGGAGCCCCGTTTCCCGCCCCTTCCCCGGCCGCCTCGGCGGCCTCGTTGTCGTCGCCCGCCGCAGCGCCGCCATCGGCACTACTTTCAGTGCCGGCTTCAGTGCCACCCTCCGCCGGCCCTCCGGCGAGCCGCGGCATCTCCCGTGCCCACCTCTCCGGCGACAGCAGCACCAGGCGGGCGCCGCCGCGGGCCAACTCGACGCGCTGGAAGGGGGGCTCGTCGGGCTCGGAGGCGGCGACGTCGAAGCCGAGGAGGGTGGTGTAGAAGTCGATGCTCTCGGCCAGGTCGTCCGCCGGCAGGAAGGCGCCGAGGGCCGCGTCACCGCTGCCACTGGCGAGGCCGTCCACCGAGCCGGCCCCACCCAGCAGCGGTCCGCCGCCCGCCGCCCCGCCGTCCAGCAGCCCCGCCTCCAGAGCCGGGCGCGAGGTCACCGGGTGCTCGGCGGTGATCCGGGGCGGGGGCGCCTCCGCGGTCTCCTCGGGAGCGTCCGCCGCCGGCGAGCAGGCCGCGGCGGCGAGGACGACGAGACCGACGACGGCGGCGACGGCGGCGCGGCGCGGCGTGGGCAGACGAGGTGCCACGGATGGGCGCGGCTCTTCAGCCGATGTCTCAGAGGGGGTCACAGGCGGTGTCGGTCGGGGACGGTGGCTCACCGGGAGAAGGGGCTCACTCGGTGACGATGGGCAGGGACGGGTGGCCCAGGTCCAGGGGGATGGACAGGCCCCGGTCCAGGACCTGTTGCTGGCGACTCGCCAGCTCCGCCAGGCTGGTGCCGCCGAGGATCCGCTCCACCGCCTGCTTGACCTCCAGGAAGACCTCCCGGATGGCGCAATGGTCCGGCCCCAGGCCGATGGAGCAGGTCATCTCCAGCACCTGGTCGATGGAGGTGATCTGCCCCTCCAGGGTGATCAGGATGTCCTGCAGGCTGATCGCCTCGGCGGCGCGGCCCAGGGAGTGGCCGCCCTGGGGGCCGCGGTTGGACTCGATCAGCCCTTCCCGGGAGAGGGCGGCCAGGATCTGGCGCAGGTAGGGCTCGGGGATCCCCTGCTGGACGGCGATCTCGTGGCTCGTCACCGGCCCTTCATCGGCGACCATGGCCAGGAACAGCATGGCCCGGATCCCGTACTCGCCTTTGGTTGAAATCTTCACGGTGTTCACCTTCCTTCCCCGCCACTGTAACACCGCGCAGGCAACGCCGCGTTGACTCCAAGGCGGCGGGATGGGCGGGCCTCCGGTCAGCCGGCTCGGCTCAGGCGCGGCCCCGGGCCGCGGCCACCAGCTCCGGCAGGGAGGAGAGGTCGGGGACGTCCCCGCCGTCGCCGGGCGGGACGATCTGACGTGCGCCCTCCCCCGGCCGGGCCTCCCGGCTGCGCCCCGGGCGCGACACGCGCAGCGCCTCCATGCCCAGGGCCAGCGCTCCCTCCACGTCCTCGCGCACCCGGTCGCCGACGTGGAGCACCTCCTCCGGCCGCCGGCCGAGCCGCGCCAGGGTGTGCTCGAAGATCCCCGGGTGGGGCTTTTCCACCCCGACGCCGGCTGAGAAGACCACCGCCGACAGGTGCTCCCCCAGCCCCAGCTCGTCGAGGACCGCGGGCAGGCGGTCGTCCCAGTTGCTGACCACCGCCAGCTCGACCCCCATGGAGGCAAGCTCGGCGAGCATGGCCGGGACCTCCGGGTAGACCTCGTAGGCGTCGCCGCGGCCGAAGCGGGCGTAGAGCTCGGCGGCGGCGAAGGGAGACGGGGGCGGGGCGCCCAGGTGCTCGCAGAGGCGCTCCAGGTACCACCGCCACCATCCCCGGGGGCCGCCGGGGTGGGAGGCGAAGCGGTCCCGGGCGGGCTCCGCCGAGCAGGCCAGCTCCTGCCACACCCGGGGCAACAGGCCGGCCAGGTCGTCCGGCGCCGCCTCGAGCCCGTGGCGCCGCAGCACCTCGCCGTAGATCTCCACCAGGCGCGGCACGCGGAAGAGAGTGCCGGTGGCGTCGAAAGTCACCGCCCGGGGCGGGCTGACCAGGGAGCCGGAGTCGGCCAGGGCCGGGGTCGTGGGATCGGAGAAGTACGGCATAAGGGTAGGGGCTCTAGCTCTCAGAGCTTGTGAATACATCGCGCCCGTCGCGAGGCCGTCGCCCGCGCCCGTCCCGCAAGGCGCGGCGACGCAGCCATAGTGGAGCTATGGCGAGGAGCCGCAACGCCGCGAGGCGGGATGCGGCGGCGGACGCAGCAGGGCGGGATGTATTCACAAGCTCTCAACGGTTAAGGATGCGGCGCAGGTTGTCCAGGGTGCGCAGGGCGACGAAGGTCAAGGCGCCGACCGACAGCGCGGTGATCAGGGCGAGCTGCCAGACGTAGCCGCGCCACCAGTAGGCGAGGGCGAAGACGCTCACCGCCACCGGCAGGCTCCACAGCAGGCGGCGCAGGACCCGGGGGTCGAGGTCGAAGCTCATGCCGGAGCGCCCCCCTCCGCCGCCGGGGACGTCACCCCTCTGCGACCCGACGTCGCCGTGCGGTCCGCCTCCACCGGGCACTCCAGGACGCCGACGCCGGAGACCTCCACCTCCAGCCGGTCGCCGTCGGCCAGCGGGCCGACCCCCGCCGGGGTGCCGGTCAGCAGGACGTCGCCCGGCTCCAGGGTCATGCACCCCGAGACCCAGGCCACCAGCTCGGGGATCGACCAGGTCATCTGGGAAGCGTGGCCACGCTGGCGCTCCTCGCCGTTGACCCTCGTCACGACGGTGGCCTCCGCCATCACCTCGGCCAGGTCCGACCCCACCCGGATCGCCGGGCCCAGGGGGCAGAAGGTGTCGAAGGACTTGCCCCGGGCGAAGGTGGGGTCGCGGCGCTGGATGTCCCGGGCGGTGACGTCGCAGGCGGCGGTGATGCCGAGGATGGAGGTCGCCGCCTCCTCCGCCGAGGCCCGGCGCACCCGGTCGGCCAGGACCACCGCCACCTCCCCCTCGAACTCCACCCGCTCGCTCTGGGGCGGCAGCACCACCGGCCGCCGCGGCCCGATGACCGACGACGGCGCCTTCAAGAAGATCACCGGCTCCTCGGGGCGCGGGTTGCCCAGCTCGTCGGCGTGCTCGACGTAGTTGCGGCCGATGCCGATGATCTTGCCCGGCAGCACCGGCGCCAGCAGGCCGGCGGTGGCGAGGTCCACGATCCGGCCCAGCTCCCAGCCGCCGGGGCGGGTGACGAAGGGGTCGGAGTGGAGGACGCGCACCTCCTCCCCCACCCCCTCGGCGGCGGCGTAGAAGCCCTCGGGTCCGATGCGGTAGAGCAGCATAGGGGGATTGTACCGGCAAGGCGAGCCCCGGTGCGCCGCCCCGTCTGCCGACGTGGGGTCGGACGGCACGAGATGCGGATTTCCGGCATGAGGTGCGGATTCCCGGCATGAGCTGCGGATCTGCGGCATGAGCTGCGCCCGAGCGTCACGGAGTGTGCCGGGAAGCCCTCAGGTCTGACAGCCGGGGCAGTAGAACGTGCCGCGGCCGGCCTGGGTGATGCGCTTGATCGCCGTCTGGCAGCGGGGGCACGGCTCCCCCTCCCGGCCGTAGACCGCCAGCGACACCTGGAAGTAGCCGGCGTTGCCCTCGCCGTCGGTGAAGTCGTTGAGGGTCGTGCCGCCCTGGCCGAGGGCGCTTTCCAGCACCCGCCGCACCTCCTGGGCCAGCCGCCGCCAGCGCTTGGCCGCGATCCGCGCCACCGACCGCTTCGGGTTGATACCGGCGGCGTGGAGCGCCTCGGCGGCGTAGATGTTGCCCACCCCCACCACCACCCGGGCATCCATCAGAAACGGCTTGACCGGCCCCCGCCGGCCCGCGGCGGCGCGGCGCAGATGGGCGCCGTCGAAGCCCCCGCCCTCCGCGCCCTCGCCCTGCCACAGCTCCATGGCCGCCCCCGGCAGCTCCAGCGGCTCGATGCCCAGGTGGCGGAAGTGGCGATCCCCGGCCAGCTCCTCGGTGGCCAGGGTGAACGCCTGGCCGAAGCGGCGGGGGTCGCAGAAGGAGAGATGGCGTCCTGAGGCGAGGCGGAAAACCAGGTGCTCGTGGGGCAGGGCGACCTGGGGAGGTGGGTCGGCCCCGGGCTCGCGCACCGTCAGCCGGCCGCTCATCCCGAGGTGGAGGACCAGCGTCGTGCCCCCTTCGAGATCGACCAGCAGGTACTTCGACCGCCGGCGCAGCCCGAGGATGCGCCGCCCGGTGGCGTCACGCTCGAACGCCGCCGGGTCCAGCGGCTCGCGCAGCCGCTCCGCCCGCACCACCACCGCCTCGATCCGCTCCCCGGAGAGGTGGGGATCGAGAGTACGGCGGACGGTTTCGACTTCCGGCAGCTCAGGCACGGGCGGATGATGCCACACCGCCGCCACCCGCCGGGCCCTCCGGGCGTCACTACCGGTTCAGATCAGTGCCGGTTCATGAAGGCGAAGAACCCCGCCAGCCCGCCGGCCACGACGACCGCGGCCAGCACCCGGAACAGGGAGATCACCCAGGCGATGCCGATCCCCAGGGCGACCCACTGCACCCACCAGTCGCCGGGCGAGGTCATCAGGTTGATCACCATGCACAGGCCCACGATCATCGGGCCGACGAACAGGAACTTGAATGCCTTCACAGTCTTGATCATTGCCTTCTCCTTGGTTGCCTCATTCTACGAGCCACGGGCATGGCGTGTTTCAACCAGGCTACATGCAATCTAATGCAGGTTTTCCATGCTAATATATTCATCGCGATGAATTTTGTGCCGATCCTCGAATCTCACAACCCGTGGTGGCGCGAGCCCGCCACCCGGGTAGCCCTGCACCGCCCGGTGCGGCGCGACCTGCAGCCGAAGGTGCTGAACCGGGTGCTGCGCACCGACGACCGGCGCGCCGTGCTCCTCCTGGGCCCCCGGCAGGTGGGCAAGACCACCCTGCTGAAACAGGTCATCGACGAGTTACTCGACAAGGGCTTCCCGCCCGCCAACATCCTCTATTTCGACTTCTCCGACGACCGGCTGGTAGGGGAGGTCACCGCCCGGGAGGTGACGGAGACCATCCCAGCGGGGCTGGATGACTCGCTGCCGCGGACCTTCTTCCTCGACGAGATCAGCCAGGCGCCGCGCTGGGACCGCTGGTTGAAGCAGGCGGTGGACAAGGGCATAGGACGCATCGTCGCCACCGACTCCGCCGCCAGTCTTCTGCGGGACGGCTCCCGGGAGTCGGGCCAGGGACGCTGGGACGAGTTGCGCATGGAGGGGTTGAGCTTCGGCGAGTTCCTGCGCCTCCACGAACGCCCCGGCGAAGGTGACGAGCCCCGGATGAGCGCACGGGCCTACGAGCGCTACCTGGCCTTGGGCGGTTTCCCGGAGCACGTCCTGAGCGAAGATCTGCCGCAGGTGCGGAGCCGGCTGCGCTCCGACGTCGTGGAGCGGGCCATCCTCCGCGACCTGGCGGGGCGGGTGGACGACCCCCGGCGGGTCCGGGATCTCTTCGTCTACCTGATGCAGGACTCCGGTAGTCAGCTTGTCTCCAGTCACCGCGCCGACGACCTGTCGGCGGATCCCCGCACCGTGGAAGCCTGGGTCGGGCATCTCCAGGACACGTTCCTGGTCAGCCGACTGGAGCAGCGGCGGCTGAAGGCGGCCAAGCGCCTGCGCTCCAAACCGAAGCTCTACGCGGCGGACCACGGCTTGGTCAGCGCCTTCGCCGCCTCCCCCGACCCGGTGAACGACCCGGAGGTCCGGGGCAAGGTCTTCGAAGCATTGGTCTACCGCCATCTGCGGGGCCTCGACCTCGAGCCGGAGCCCACCTACCTGCGCATCGACGATGACCTGGAAGTCGATTTCGTCATCGACCTGCCAGCCGGCCCGGTGCTGGTGGAGGTCACCTCCAGCCGGAGGGTTCGGGACGAGAAGCTGGCGCGGCTGGAGAAGATCGGCGAGCGCGTGGGAGCGGTGAAGCGGGTGTTGATCCACGGCGGAATTTCAGATGGGGCGCCGGCGGAAAGAGCGGAGGACGGCCCCATGATCCTGCCCCTGTTCCGTTTCTTGTCCAAGCCGGAGATCGTCCTTCCCGGAGAGGAGAACACATGACCACCGCAACGACGGGAATCCCCTTGGGCCGCCTTGAGGACCAGCGACTCGAATTCAAGTCCAGGGACGCTCTCAAGAACCCCGAAAAGATCGCCAGGGAGGTGGTCGCCATGCTCAACACCGAGGGCGGCGAGGTGTGGATCGGCTTGCGGGAAGAGGGTGGGCGGGCGATAGAGATCGAGCCGATCCCCGATGCCGACTTCCAAAAGGAACGGCTCCACGACCACTTGGTCGATACCCTCGAACCAGCACCTCAGCCTAAAGAGGTCGTCGTTGAGACAGTCCGGGTACCTGGAGATGGGGAGATCGTCAGACTCCTACGGATCATTGTCCACCCATTACCGGACCGTCGGCCCTATGGCTGGTTGCGGAATGGTGGGTGGAACTTTCCAATCCGGATCGGAGCCCGGCTTCGCCCGATGAGTCGGGAGGAGGTTTTCTCTCAGCCATCGACCGACGAAGGCGACCTCGCAACGGCAGAAAAAAGCCTGATCGAAAAACGGCGGCGAGCCCTCGACAAGGGATATGAAGGTCTTTGGTTGGCGGTCGCCCCGGTGCCTCCTAGGGATCTGCGGGTCCAAGCTCCCTTCTTTGAAGAGCTTGCCACCAATCCGCTGGCTAGTGGCAACAGGAGGACTGGTTGGAACTTCGCCCGTACAGTCGGTGAGCCTCAATTGTCTACCGACGCCATCCGCTGGGGCGGTAGCTATGGTCCACAAAATAAGGCGCTTGAGGTACGAGTAGAAATCGCCGAAACCGGCCAATCACATTTCTACGTGAGCTTTGCAGCCCTCTCACGCAAGGGCCATGACATCTGGCCCTTCGCCCTGCTTGAGTATCCGACCTCTGCATTCCGCATACTGAAGAAGATTTTTATCGAACAGACGGAGACCTCCTTCAGCCTTCTTGCCGATCTGGCACTACTTGGGGCTAGGGATCGTCGTTTGGCACCCGGCTCGCCAGGAGATCTTTGGTTCGACATTGAAGATGCCCGCTCCTTCGAGGATGGTGACGACCTCGTTCTCGCCAAACCTCTGGTCTTCGACCGGAACGAGGTGATTCAGGAACCGGACCGCTGCGCCTATCGACTTCTCGAAAAGGTCTACCAGGGCTTCGGCTACCGGGAAAACGCCATTCCGCGAGAGTTCGACCAATCCTCCGGCCGCCTGATCCTCCGCGAGTAGTTGACACCCCCCTCAAAATGGCGTAAGCAAGGCGTATGTCGAAGAAGGCCAGCCCGGCCCAAGAGGGGCAAGCCTCGCTGTTCGCGCCACCGCCGCCCGCGGAGAGCGGTGGGGATGAGAAGCGCAAGGGCAAGCCCCGGAAGCCCCGCAAGGAAAAGAAGAAACCAGCGCTGGAGCTGCGGCCGGTGGTGGATTCCGAGATGGACGCCGACGCCGCCTGGCTGCGGGCTTCGGTGGAGGCGTTCGAGCCGCGGTTGCGGGAGTTGGAGAGCCGAGGCGACGAGGCGGAGGGGCCCGCCGGTCCACCGGCTTGGGAGAAACGGCTGGACCTCGGCTGCGGCTGGGGCTGCCACTGCTGCGAGTCTCCCCTGGGGGATCGCCCGTTCTTAGACCTGGACCGCTGGACGGGCTGGCGGGGGCGGCTGGCCCATCCCCTCACCGGCAGCGGCGAGCGACGGCTGGCCGAACGCCTGGAGACCGCGGTCCACCGGTCCGAGCCCATCGTCATCGGCGCCGCCACCGACCCCTACGCCGGCGACGCCGAGGGCCGCGCCCGGACCCACCGCTTGCTCAAGGCCATCGCCGAGCTGGACGGCGCCGAGGTGGCGCTGACCACGGCGTCGCCGCTGGTACTGGTGGACCTGGACCTGCTGGTGGAGATCGACCGCGACTCGTCCCTGTCGGTGGAGCTGGTGGCCCCCACCGGCGACCCCGGCCTGGCCCGCCGCCTGGAGCCGGGGGCCCCCGGCCCCGCCGAGCGGGTCTCGGCACTGCGCGAGATCGCCGCCCAGGGGATCGTCACCCGCCTGCGCTTGGCGCCGCTGCTGCCCGGCCTGACCGATGGCCAGGCCAGCCTGCGCCCGCTGGTCGAGGCCGCCGCGACCGCCGGCGTCACCGACGTGGCGGCCAGCCCGCTGACCATGCCGTCGCCCTTCGACGTCGGCCGCCGCCGCACCTTCCTGGACTGGCTGCACCGGGAGGAGCCGGAGCTCGCCGCCCAGTACCGCCGCCTCTACCGCTTCCGCCGCACCCTACGTCCCGCCGACCGCCGCGCCGCCGTGGCCGCCTTCGAGCTCCTTCGCCTGGAACACGGCTTCCCCCGCGCCACCGCCAGCAGGGGGTAAGCCTCAGGCCAGGCGGCGGCGAGCGCCCCTCATCACTTCCTCGGCGGGCACCGCCTCCGGATCGCCTTGCCGGTACCCCGCGAGACGGCGCTCAGCTTCGTCCGCCCACAGCTCGGCGATCTCTCTCTCGGAGAGGCTGTCGAGGCTTTCCAACAGTCTCTGCGCCAGTTCAGCTCTCGACTTCGCGTTGAGACTGAGGGCCTTCCGCTGTAGCGACTTGAGGTCCATGACCTGACCAGACTACTTCAGGGATCAGCGACGGGACCTGCTGCCGCCCTCAGCGTCTGCGACCATGGCCGCCGCGGGAGCGGGCCGGCGCGGCCCGCTTGGCGCCCGCCAGCCGGGCCACCAGGTGGGTCAGGGCGGTGTCCGGGTCGCCGCTCTCGCCTTTCAGCTCGAACTCCGTCTCCAGCACCCAGGCCGGCAGGTGGAGGACCACGTCGTCGGGGAGGCGGCCGGCGGCGAGGTAGGCGCGGTGCAGGCGGTAGGGGTGCATGTTGCCCAGCGGGTTGTTGCCGCCGCCGGGCAGCGCCGCTTTCAGGCGCGGCTCCAGGGTGCTCTTGAAGCGGCCGTAGTTGCCCTCGCCGGGGCGCACGCCGTGGACCTGCATCATGCCGCGCACGGCGGTCAGGGTGCGGCAGAAGCCAGCCAGCAGGGCGAAGAACTTCAGGCGCTCGGCAATCGGGTCGGAGCTGCCGCTGAGCATGCGGTCGAGGCGCGAAAGCGCCTCGCCGGCCCGGCCCTCCCCCACCGCGTCCAGCAGCTTGAAGACGTCCTCCTCCCCCCGGTCGGTCACCGACCCGGCCACCAGCTCCCGGGTGATGCGCGCCTCGCCGCCGGCGGCGGCCCGGCCCTGGGCCAGGTTGGCGAGCTTGCGGTACTCGCCGCTGAAGCGGCCGGCGGAGTCGGCGTCGGCGGAGGAGGACTTGCGGTCGTCGTCCCCCTTCAGGGTGCGCCGGGCCAGCTCGCCCAGGGCGCCGCGCTCGATGGCGACGCCGGTCTGGCGCTCCATCTCCTGGGCCAAGTCGTCGAGACCGGCCCAGCCGCCGCCCCGCTTCTGCTCCTCCAGGGACGCCAGCCGCACCACCCGGCCCGCCGCCTCCAGCGCCTTGACCACCGGGTGGCCCGGGTCGGCGGAGCGCTCCGCCAGGACCAGGCAGTGACCGTCCGGCAGGCCGCCGTCGGCCAGGGTGCCCAGCTCCGCCACCTCGCCTTCGGCGTAGCCCTGAACGCCGGCGTCCCGGGCCGCCGCCAGCAGAGCCGCCAGCCCTTCCGCCAGATCCTCGACCTGGCGCTTGCCCCGCCCCCGGCCGGAGCGCCCGCGGCGGAACGCGGCGCCCCCCTGTAGCGCCCATTTGGGCAGCGAGCGGATCACCGGGCCGGCCTCGCCGGCCGCCGGGTCGAGGCCAAACAGGCGCAGCGCCTGGACCAGCCGGGAGGCAGCCTGGCGCTCGCGGTTTCCCAGGTCGTCCCCGGAGGGGGACTCGGAGGCCAGCGGCAGCACCTCCGCCGCCTGGTCCACCAGGTCGGCGGCGGCCCTGTGGTCGGCCAGCAGGGCGGTGTCCACCGCCAGCATCACCTTGGCCGGCTCGAAGAGGGAAAAGGTGCGCAGATCCTCGAAGAGAGGCGACAGGCGGGGCGGGTGGCGGTGGATCTGGAGCCGGCAGCCGGCGACCTCGGCCAAGCCCCGGGCCAGCCGCTCGGCGGCGGGCTCCGCCAGGACCAGCTCCCCCGCCACCAGGTACACCGCCGCCCGGGGTCCGTCCAGCGAGTCGAGGATGCCTTCTACGGTGGGAGCCAAGAGCTGAGGGTCTTCAGTGGGGGTGCGTCAGTCGTCCTCGGCGTCGTCCAGCATCCCCTGCTCGTCCAGTTCCTGGCACTGGATGCAGTAGCGGGCCCAGGGCACCGCGTCGAGACGCTTGTCGCCGATGTCCTTGCCGCAGTTGACACACTTGCCATAAGTACCGGCCTCGAGGCGCTCCAGCGCTTCATCGACGGCGATCAACTGGTGGCGCTCGGAATCGGAGAGGGCGAACATGAGCTCCCGGTTGTAGGAGTTGTTGGCACGGTCCACAATGTCGTCCGTCTGCTCGTCGGTGGACGTCTGGCCCGCCTTGAGGTCCCGCTCATAAAGCTCGGTCATCTCCTTGCGGAACTCGAGGAGGCGCTCCTTGATGCTTTGCACGTCGATATCAGCCAATTCGGGCTCCTTTACTTGCCTGGACCTCAACATCTGCGTAGACCCTACATAACCGGGCCTGCTTTCGAAGGGGTGCAATCATAGTCGCTCCGCGTCCCGGGATCAACGTTCATCTCGGTCAGGCCCCGGAAACGGGGCACCGAGGCTCAGCGATGGTAGCCGGTGCCGGCCTGGATCGAGGTCACGCGGTAGAGCTGTTCAAGAAGCACCACCCGGGCGAGTTCGTGGGAGAGGGTCATGGGGCCGAAGGACAGGGTCTTGCGGGCCGCCGACCGCACCGACTCATCAAGGCCGGCGTCGGAGCCCAGGGCGAAGGCGATGGGGTGGGGCCACTCCCGCCGCAGCCGGGTCAGGAGCTTGGCGAAGCGCCGGGAGGACATGGTCTCGCCGCCGGAGTCGAGGGCGAAGAGCCAGGACGGCTCGGGCAGGGCGGCGAGCAGCGCTTCGCCCTCGGCGGCACGGCGCTCGGCGTCCCCCACGCTCCCCGCCAACCCCCGCACCTTGACCGGCAACTCGCGCACCGGGGTCACCCGGGCGATGCGCTTCTTGTAGCGGTCACAGATCTCGTCCCAGGCCCGGCGCTGGTGACGGCCGGCCCACGCGACGACGTATTCACGACCCATCTGAACTGTTCCGGGCTATACGACCGCGGCGTGCTCGACGCCTTCCTCACCGGCCATGTAGCGCTCGAACTCCTCCGAGTAGGCCAGGGAGCGGAGATCCCGCATGCGGTCGAGGAAGACGACGCCGTTCAAGTGGTCGTACTCGTGCTGGACGATGCGGGACTCCAGGCCCGACGCCTTGAAGTCCACCGACTCGCCGTCCCGCCCCAGGCCGCGCACCCGCACCGCCGGGTGGCGCGGCACCAGGCCGCGCAAGCCGGGCACCGAGCTGCAACCCTCCCAGTCGTAGACCAACCGCCCGGGCTGGGCGACGATCATCGGGTTGATGATGACGCGCAAGGGCACCGGCCCCTCGGGAAGGTGCGGGTTCTCGGTCACCTCGTAGACGAAGATCTGCCGGCCGTCCTCCACCTGGGGTGCCGACAGGCCCACACCCTTGGCGTTGCGCATGGTGAGGATCAAGTCGTCGATCAAGGCCTGCACCGACTCCGACGTGATCTCATTGCGCGGCACCTCCATGGCGGGGGTGCGCAACAGCGGATGACCTAGGCGAACGATGTCGAGTACTGCCATGAACTACCTCCGGTTCCTGCATTATAGCGTCCCGAAAAAAGGCGGGACGGGCCAAGCCTTGACGGCGACGGTACAATGTCGCCTCCGGGCCGGACTGCCACCGGCCCCGGACCGACTTCCTTCGACGCCGCTTCACTTCAGTTCAGCACTTCCAGCTCCGTAGAGACCGACGATCCCAGGCCGGGAGCGCAGCCCGGCCGCCCACCGACCCCAACCCACCCATGACTCGAAACCGCTTCCCATCCGTGCCCTCCGGCTATCCCTTTCCCCGCCTCGAAGGCGAGGTCCTGGACATGTGGAAAGAGCAGCGTATTTTCCACAAGTCGCTGGAGGCCGAAGCCCCCCACGGCGAGTTCGTTCTCTACGACGGTCCTCCTACAGCAAACAACGTGCCCCACGTCGGACACGTGGTCACCCGGGTGGTCAAGGATCTCTACCCACGCTACCGCACCATGCGCGGCTACCGGGCGCCGCGGAAGGCCGGTTGGGACACCCACGGCCTGCCGGTGGAGATCGAGGTTGAGAAAGAGCTGGGCTTCTCCGGCAAGCAGCAGATCGAGGAGTACGGCATCGCCGACTTCAACCGCCGCTGCCTGGAGAGCGTCGACAAGTACGAGCGCCAGTGGCGGGCCATGACCGAGCGGGTCGGGTACTGGACCGACATGGACGATCCCTACGTCACCTACTCCAACGAGTACGTGGAGTCGGTGTGGTGGGCTCTCAAGTCCTTGCACGATAAGGGCCTACTGGTCGAAGGCTACAAAATCCAACCGTACTGTGCGCGCTGCGGCACGACGCTCTCCTCCCACGAGGTGGCGCAGAATTACAAGGAGACGGACGACCCCTCCGTCTGGGTGCGCTTCCCGGTGCGCGCCGGCCAGGAGATCGCCACCGCCGGCGGCGGGAGCTGGACCGCAACCGAGGGCCTGGCGGTGGTCGCCTGGACGACGACGCCGTGGACCCTGCTCTCCCACGTCGGTCTGGCGGTCCACCCGGAGCTGACCTACAAGGTGATCGCCGACCCCCTGGTCGAAGGCGGCCGGCTGCTGGTCGCCGAAGGGTTGGAGACGGCGCTGCCGGCGCTCCTCCAGGAGGGCGGCGAGCGCGAGCTGGTGGACCTGCGGGAGGGCGAGGCCGAGGCGACCTTCCGCGGCGCTGATCTCGAAGGGCTGCGCTACGACCGACCCTACGCCACCGCCCCGGAGCGCCCAGCCCCGGGCGCCGGCCCCGACGAGGCGGCGAAGCTGGACCCGCCGGCCTCCGACGCCGCCGGCTTCGCCGTCGTCCTCGGCGACTACGTGACCCTTTCCGAGGGCACCGGCATCGTCCACACGGCGCCGCTGTTCGGCGAGGACGACTACCGCACCGGCCAGCGCTACGGCCTGCCCCTGGTGCGCGCCGTCAACGCCGAAGGCGAAGTGGCGGACCTGCCCGGCATCGAGGCCTTCGCCGGCCGCTGGTTCAAAGACGTGGACAAAGACGTGCAGCGCGACTTGAAGGAGCGCGGCCTGCTCCTCCACGCCGCCCAGTACAGCCACAACTACCCGTTCTGCTGGCGCTGCGACCGACCGCTGCTCTACTACGCCTGGGACTCCTGGTTCGTCGCCACCACCCGGGCCAAGGACGAGCTGATCGCCAAGAACGACACCATCGACTGGCACCCGGCCCACGTCGGCGAGGGCCGCTTCGGAAACTGGCTGGAAAACGTCGTCGACTGGGCGCTGTCGCGCAACCGTTACTGGGGCACGCCACTGCCGGTGTGGCGCTGCGACGCCGAGGGCTGCGGCCACGTCGAGGTGGTGGGCGGCTACCGGGAGCTGTTCGAGAAGGCGGGCCGGGAGCTGCCCGGCGACCTGTACGACCGCGAGCAGTTCGACCCCCACCGCCCCTTCGTCGACCCCGCCTGGAAGGAGGCGCCGGAAGGCTGGCGGCCGTTCACCTGGGACTGCGCCGAGTGCAGCGGGGGGACCATGGGCCGGGTCGAGGAGGTCATCGACGCCTGGTTCGACTCCGGCTCCATGCCCTTCGCCCAGTACCACTACCCGTTCGACAACAAGGAGCTGGCCGAGCGGCGCTTCCCGGCGGACCTGATCTCCGAAGCTGTGGACCAGACCCGGGGTTGGTTCTACACCCTCCACGTTCTCGGCACCCTGCTCTTCGACGAGCACGCCTACGACAACTGCATCGTCCTCGGCCACGTCAACGACGAGGAGGGGCGCAAGATGTCCAAGCGGCTGGGCAACGTGGTGGAGCCGATGGGGGTGATGGAAGAGACCGGCGCCGACGCCCTCCGCTGGTACTTCTGCGTCAACAACCCCACCGCCTCCTCGCGCTTCTCCGCCCGCCTGGTGCGGGAGGCGGCCCAGAGCTTCCTGCTGCCACTGTGGAACGCGCTGTCGTTTTTCACCATCTACGCCAACCTCGACGGCTGGGAGCCGCCGGCCGAGGGCGCCGAGGCGCTGGACTTCGCCTCCCGCCCGTCGCTGGACCGCTGGGTGCTGCTGCGCCTGGACCGGCTGGTGGGCGACGTCACCGACCACCTGGACGGCTACCGCACCACCGAGGCGGCCAAGGCGGTGGAGAGCTTCATCGAGGAGCTGACCAACTGGTACATCCGGCGCAGCCGGGACCGCTTCTGGGCCGCCGACGGGGAGGGCGACGAGGCCGGGGATACTGCCGCCGGCAAGGAGAGCGCCTACCGCGCCCTCTACGAGGTG
>Ga0102947_1000100_pt1 | contig 30773 bp, 29 predicted proteins | sample SalPon2A_A_D2_MG_FD_78210 | JGI IMG/M metagenome (GOLD analysis project Ga0102947, IMG submission 78210) | Soil microbial communities from South San Francisco under conditions of wetland restoration - Salt Pond MetaG R2A_A_D2_MG | ecosystem: Environmental > Terrestrial > Soil > Wetlands | place... | reverse complement strand
TCCATCTTATTATCCTTGTACAAATAATTAAAGTCGCACAAGAGGGATTTCACCTGTAGTCCGGTGGTGTATTCAACCAAATTAAAAGCGTGTACCCCAATGTCTCCCATGCAGGAACTGATCCCAGCTTTCTTTGGATCAAGGCGCCAAACCGAGGAGCGCTTTTTCTTATCGTGAATAATTGGGTTTATCCAGCCCTGGTAGTATCTGGCGTCTACCTTATGTATTTTTCCAAGGGCTCCAGCCTTGATCATCTCACGCATCTGCCGCACCATTGGGTAGCCGGTATAGGTGTGCGTCAGGGCAAAAACAGTGCCCGACTTTTTATGGGCTTTCTGTAATATTTTAGCTTCCTCATAGGTTGTGGTCATCGGTTTTTCACAGATAACATGGAAACCGTTCTCCAGGAGTTTTTTAGCCATCGGGAAATGCAGGAAGTTGGGTGTTTGCACCGAACATACCTGGATACGTTCACTTTCAGGCAGTTTCATTTCCTCTTCAATCAGCGTATCAAAATCAGGGTAAATCCGGTTGAGGGGCACATCAATTTCCCGGGCAAAAGCCTTATTCTGCTTAAAATCCGGATTAAACACAGCTCCCGTAATTTGATAATTGTCATTGATATGAGAGGCTACCCTGTGCAGCACTCCAATGAGGGAGTCTCCCCCTCCTCCTAGTATTCCAAGTCTGATTTTTTTAGGCATGGCAATCGGTTTTTATTTTTTATACTCAATTTTTTCATTCTTAAAAAGGATGGCAAACAGCACGAACACTCCAAAGGCAAAAATTGCCGGGAACGTCCAGATATCTCTCCAACTATGCGCCCCTCCTTCCAACAAATAGGCATCCGTAATTTTTCCGGCAACCCAAAAGCCCACCAACATGCCAAAACCATAGGTGGCCAGTGTTATAAGTCCCTGTGCCGCGCTCTTGAATTTATCGCCTGCTTTGGAATCCGTATAGATCTGCCCGGAAACAAAGAAAAAGTCGTAGCAGATCCCATGAAGGGCGATCCCTAAAATAAGCATAAAGGTCAATTCTCCGGAGTTTCCGTAGGCAAAGAGAAAATACCGTATCGTCCAGGCGAGCATTCCGGCAATAATAGTCATTTTAAACCCGAACTTTTTAAAGAAATAGGGCAGCAGGAGCATAAACAACACTTCGGATGCCTGTCCGATGGTCATCTTGCCGGTGGGATTATTTACACTTATTTCAGCCAGGAAGGGATTTGCATTTTGATAGTAAAAGGCCAGGGGGATACAAATAAGGATGGAAGAGATAAAGAAGATCAAAAAATTCCTGTCCTTTAATAATTTTAGGGCATCCAGGCCCAAGATACCAGATATACTTACCTTTTCGTCCTTGTCAATTTTCGGTGGCGTTTTTGGCAATGTGAAACTGAATATCCCTAAAAATGCGGAAGCAATGGCGACCATTAAAAAGGTGTTTTTAAGCATCCCCTCACTTCTTGCCTCCGGGGAATCCCAAAGGAAGACATAACTGATCAGGAGGCCGGCGACAATCCATCCGATCGTACCGAAAACGCGGACGAACGAAAATTCTTTTGCCGGATCCTTCATCTGGTTAAACGAAATGGAATTAACCAAGGCCAGCGTAGGCATATAGATGATCATATACCCCAGGACATAGGGATAAAAGCCTGCAAAGTCGACAGAGGTATACATTTGGTACATAAGTACGGCTCCGGCAAGATGTAATACGCCCAGAATACGCTCAGCATTAAAATACCGGTCCGCAATCATTCCGATAATAAAAGGCGCTATGATGGCACCCCAGGACTGGGTGGAAAATGCCATTGCCGATTCAGCCCCGCTTGCTCTTAAGTTATCCCCTAAAAAAGTCCCGAGGGTGACGAACCAGCCACCCCATATAAAGAATTCCAAAAACATCATCAGAGAAAGTTGAACTTGTGTCTTTTTATTCATAATGCTTTCGGTTATCTTTTATAGAAAATAAAATCCAAAGGAAAAGGCTCCAGGCCATTGTTCCTGAAATCCATGGCAATCTGCGCCCTGTGATGTGTCGAATGATTTATAATGTGAAATAAAATATCCTGTAACGTATTTGTAAATAACCGCCCATCCGAATTTTCATAATTGATTCGCTTCTCGAAGTCATCAGTATTCGTCATCACCTCAAAGGAACTGCGCTGATTTTCATAATGAATATCCCCCCAGTCCTTTATCGGGTGCAATTGCCATACTTCATAATCCGAAGGTTTTTCCAGGATCCTGGAATTCCAGATATGATGCGCATTCAGGAGGTGGCTAAAAAGGGACAGGCTCTTATCGGGAACCTCCTCCAATCTATTGCATTCATCAATAAGCTTTTTGTTGCAATAAAAGTTGTAATCAAAAAGGTTATTAAAAAAACCCTTCATCTGCACTGGTTTGTTTTTGATTGTTGGTCCGATCTATTCAGAAATTAGCAGTCATCATGGATATCCCGCTCAGCCACACTTCTCTTTGCAACGGCCTTTTTTATTTAGTTGAGTTTTGTTGCCGCCTGGATCAATAGCTCTTTGGTGGCAATAATACCCTCTTCTTCACTGAGTTCGTCCCCTTCGTACTCTACCCCAATATATCCTTTATAGCCCGCATCCTTAACAATTTGGAGCATTCTTACATAATCGATCTCAATTTCATTTCCACGCTCATCAAATTTATGCGACTTCGCACTTACCGCCTTGGCGTGCGGCATCAATTCCGTTACCCCCTTGTAGATGTCGTACATTTCTGCACAACCCGCCACGTAATTTTCAGGATCTTTCCTTTTAATACAGAAATTTCCAAAGTCGGGAAGTGTCCCGCAATTGTCCATATTCACAGTGCTCATTACTTCGGCTACCATGGCCGCATTGGACGAAAGCCCGCCGTGGTTCTCCACGATGATATTTATGTTTCTGTCTTTGGCATAGGTTGCCAGTTGAGTAAGGCCATCTATGGAATTTGCTTTCCATTCTTCGGGAATGTCACTGCCGGCGAGATTCACCCGTATGGCATGGCACCCCATGGCTGCCGCGGCATCCACCCATTTATAATGTCTTTCTACAGCCTCTTTGCGTTCCTTTGCATTACTGACTGCCAGATTCCCCTGGCCATCAATCATGATCAGCACATTCTTCATTCCATATTTTTCTGCCTCTTCGTTCGATTTGGCCACAAAGGCATCCATAGCTTCCTTGGAATAGTCTGCTTCCTCCAGCTCAGGGTTGTATAGCTGGCTTACATACTCCAACCCGCTGAATCCCCAGTCCTTTGCCATCTTTGCGAAACTGTAAGGATCGGTATCCCCTTCGCGAATCATCCGGTGTATAGACCATTGTGCCAATGAGAGATCAAAGAAGGGTGCATCCGCTGCTACCATCCCGGTTTCAGCGTCTGTGTCATTATCCTCTGTTTTTTTGTTTTCTTTGCAGGACAGTGCAAGTGCCAGCATCAAAATAAGTCCCAATAAGGTACTCTTTTTAATATTATTTTTTAAAGTCATTTCTATGAGGGGTTGGTTGAATTTTAAAAATATAGATGTACTACAACGTTATAGTTAATTGCGCTCTTGGAAGTATCGCGTTTAAATGTAGAAAATTAATTTTATATTTAATAAATTTAGAGAATAAACAATTTGATACATGAGCAAATTTTATTACAATGAACAACAGGAATCCTACGACGCGATTGTAGTTGGGACTGGGATCAGTGGAGGATGGGCTGCCAAGGAATTATGTGAGAATGGCCTAAAGACATTGATCCTTGAACGTGGCAGAATGGTAAAGCACATAGAGGACTACCCCACCGCCAATATGGATGACTGGGATTTTCCAAACGGAGGGGAACCCACCAGGGAAGATCTTGCCAAACAACCTAAACAAAACAGAACAGGGTATACTACCAAAGCTGCCAGTGCGATGTGGTTTGTAAATGACCTTGAACACCCTTACAATGAAATAAAGCGTTTTGACTGGATGAGGGGCTATCACGTAGGAGGACGATCACTGCAGTGGGGACGCCACAGTTACCGGTGGAGCGACATCGATTTTGGGGCCAACCAGCGAGACGGTATTGCCGTAGACTGGCCGGTACGTTACAAGGAGATTGCACCCTGGTACGACAAGGTGGAATCCTATATTGGAGTAACAGGGGAGCTTCTGGGTTTGCCGCAGCTACCAGACGGGCAGTTTGAACCGATGATGGAATTGAATTGTGTGGAGCAGCACGTTCGGGAGAAAGTTGCGGAGAACTTCGACGGCCGTGTAGTTACGGTAGGACGAGTGGCACATATTAACAGCGATAAAAAGTTTGATGGCCGTACCCGTTGCCAATATCGGAACCGTTGTATCCGCGGATGTCCTTTTGGCGCCTATTTTAGCAGTCTTTCTTCTACCCTGCCAGCCGCTGAACAAACCGGGAATCTGACGCTCAGACCGGATTCAATAGTACACGAGGTCATGTATGACCCGGATACAAAGCGGGCCACCGGTGTTAAGGTCATAGACCGGGTTACTAAGGAAACCCATGAATTTAAGGCCAAGGTAATCTTCCTGTGTGCCTCTGCCATAGCGTCCACATCCATACTGATGCAGTCTAAATCTGACCGCTTCCCCAACGGGATGGGAAATGATTCGGATCAATTGGGCCGAAATATTATGGACCACCATTTAGGGGTAGGTGCCTCAGGCAAATTCGACGGTTTCGAAGATAAATACTACAAAGGACGCAAGCCTGGTGGTATCTATATACCCCGCTTCAGGAATATAGGAGAGGATTCCAAGAGAACAGATTACATAAGAGGCTTTGGCTACCAGGGAGGAGCCGGAAGAGGTAATTGGGAAGATACGATTGCGGAACTGTCTTATGGCAAGGAACTTAAAGATGCCCTTCTTAAACCCGGAGGCTGGACCATGGGTATGGGTGGTTTTGGTGAGGTACTTCCTTATGAAGATAACCGGATGACCCTGGATTACGACCAACTTGACGGCTGGGGTTTACCTACCGTTACTTTTGACGCTGAATTCAAGGAAAACGAATGGGCTATGCGTAAAGATATGATGGAATCGGCCGTGGAGATGCTTACCAAAGCCGGTTTGCGCGACGTTGAGCCCTTTGACCGGCCCGGAGCTTTAGGACTTGGGATTCACGAAATGGGTACGGCGAGAATGGGAAGAAATCGAAAGACTTCCGTTCTCAATGGCAATAATCAGGTACACGACGTTCCTAACGTATATGTTACAGACGGGGCATTTATGACCTCCGCCGCCTGTGTCAACCCATCATTAACCTATATGGCATTTACTGCCAGGGCTGCCAACCATGCGGCTGAACAACTAAAAAAAGGAATATTGTAATGGATAGAAGAATCGCATTAAAAAATATGGGCCTGGCGCTGGGATATACGGTTGCAACACCCACATTGATCAGTATTGTACAAAGTTGTCAAAGCGAAAAAGCGCTGGAGTGGACCCCGGATTTCTTTTCAAGGGAAGAGGGTTCCGTTGTAACACACCTGGTAGACATTATTCTGCCCAAAACCGATACTCCATCGGCCACCGAAGTGCAGGTAAACCTCTTTATTGATAAATTTGCGGATCAGGTACTGGAAAAAGAGCAGCAGGATTTTGTAAAAATGGCCATCGGAAAATTTATTGAAAAGGCTTTGATGGATTCGGGCAAGGAAAATGCAGGGGACCTGGACCCCCGGGATCTGGAACCCGTATTGTCTGAAGCCCTGAAAAACACCAAGGAGGAGGAAGTCAAGATGTTTGAAAGTATCACCAGTTACCAGGAAGCGGTAGCCGAAGGAAAAGCGGCACAACTGGATGATAATATTTCCCGTTTCGCCTTTGCCAGTAATTTAAGGGGCATGACTATTTGGGGATATAAGACTTCTGAGTATATTGGAGAGAACGTCCTGGCTTACCTGCCGGTGCCAGGAGAATACATCCCCTGTGGGGACGTTGACGAATTAACGGGAGGTAAGGCGTGGTCTATTTAAATTGCCATTCTTGAAAAGAAGAAATTTTATTCAAAAAACCGCGCTTTCCGCGGGTGCAATTTCGTTGGGCACTACCCCCGCCTTAGGTGCAGTCCGTTCAATGCACCCCTTCCAGCATCCATTCAACCTAAAGTATGCACCTCACTTAGGGATGTTTAAACATCTCGCCGGAGAAGATCCCGTTAGCCAGCTAAGCTTTATTGCCGATGAGGGATTTACTGCTTTTGAGGATAATGGCATGGCCGGGCGAGAGGTGGCAATGCAGGAGAAAATGGCCGCTACCATGAAGGATCGTGGGTTGGAAATGGGTGTTTTTGTCGCCCACAAGATCTACTGGCAGGAACCCTCGCTGGCATCGGGAAATAAAGAGAAACGCGAGGAATTTTTAACTGATATCCGCAAGTCGGTGACTGTTGCCAAACGTGTTAATGCCAAATGGATGACCGTGGTTCCGGGCCACGTGGATCTCACTTTATCCAAAGGCTATCAAACAGCCCACGTTATTGAATCCCTTAAACAAGCCTCTGCCCTCCTGGAACCACATGGATTGGTCATGGTATTGGAACCTCTTAATTTCAGGGACCATCCGGGCCTATTTCTTAACGAATCACCCCAGGCCTATGAAATATGCAAGGCAGTGAATTCTCCTTCCTGTAAAATACTTTTCGATATCTACCACCAACAGATCCAGGAAGGAAATTTAATCCCGAACATTGAAGCATGTTGGGACGAAATCGGATATTTCCAAATTGGGGATAATCCCGGGCGTAAAGAACCCACAACCGGGGAAATCAATTATAAGAATATTTTCAAATATATTCACGGGAAAGGATACAGGGGTGTCATGGGCATGGAACACGGCAACTCAAAACCGGACGCAGCCGGGGAACAGGCTGTCATTGATGCCTACAAGGTAGTAGACGCTTTTCTTTAGCTGTCTGCTCTCCCGGGGCATATCCTTACCTAATCTGTAAATTTTGACGTCAAAAATGATCATCAGGAAAATCTACAAATAATTACGTAGGTTTTTTACTACTTTTTTATTGTTTATCCAATAATACCGGATTTTTAACGTTCTCTTTGGAAAGGTTTCAACCTCATAAATCGTCTAATTCATTATGGACCTCTCTGTATACATCCTGGTATTCTATTGCGTGCTCTATATAGTGGTAAGAAGGGTTTATTATCAATTTTTAAAGGAATAAACTGTTATTCCCGGAGCCGGCGGAATAATTACCCGTAATTTTTAACATTAAACTGTCGTTTTTCTTGCGTTGACGTAATCCAAATGATGATTCTGGGCGTATATACTTGTAGACAATATCAAAAGGGGCGTTGATATGGACAATTATGTAATTCTTTTACTGATCTACACGGCATTATTTGTTGTTTCCTATAATGTTTTAAGGCCCTATTTCAACAAATAGTCAATTTATCTGTCCACTTCCTTCATCCCGGCGCCAACAGGCCTCCTTTTTTAATTGAAATATCGCATTTCTCCTTTGATTTCACCGGACGCTGTATGTATCCCTTTAATCAAAATACCCCGGAAATTGCCAAATGTGGGGTAAGCATTCCCGAGGTACTTATTACAATAAACACTTTCCGGATTCTACCGGCGCATATCTGTTAAGTCATGACTATGACCCGCACATCAGGCAATCGTCATCTGCTTCTCCTTCCTTGGCCTTGGCTATCAAGGTTTTCATTTCCTCAGTAGACATGGGTTCTACTTCCGGGTCGTGCTGCTTTAGCGGTGTGGTCTCTACTGGTAATTCCCTTGCCTTTTCCTGGCTCGGTGTAGCGGCTATGACCTCTGCCTCTGCGGCAACACTCACGGGTACCTCTTTCTTCTTCGTATTGTCGAGCGTAAACTTGATGGCATCGACGGCTGCCTTTGTTCTCAAATAGTACATTCCGGTTTTAAGCCCGCTTTTCCAGGCGTAGAAATGCATGGAAGTAAGCTTGGCATAATTTGCATTCTCCATAAACAGGTTCAGGGACTGACTTTGGTCAATAAAATATCCCCGTTGCCGTGACATGTCGATAATATCTTTCATGCTCAATTCCCAGACGGTCTTATAGAGTTCCTTAATTTCTTCGGGAATAACCTCTATCTCTTGTACCGACCCATTGGACCGCATTAATTCCTGTTTCAGGTTTTCGTTCCACAATCCCAGTTTTACAAGATCCTCAAGCAGGTGCTTGTTTACGACAATAAATTCGCCAGACAGCACCCTCCGTGTATAAATATTGGAAGTATAGGGTTCAAAACACTCGTTGTTCCCCAATATCTGAGAAGTAGAAGCTGTTGGCATTGGCGCCACGAGCAGTGAATTACGAACACCGTGTTTTTTTACGCTCTTGCGCAGTTTAGCCCAATCCCATCTCCCGGAAAGCTCTTCATCTTTTATTCCCCAGAGGTTGTGTTGAAATTTCCCCTGGGAAATAGGTGACCCCTCATAGGTAGAATAGGGTCCCTCTTCCCTTGCCTGTTCCATGGAAGCAGTAACTGCAGCAAAATATAGGGTTTCGAAAATATCCTGGTTTAATTTTTTCGCAACATCACTCGTAAACGGCAATCGCAGCAAAATAAATGTATCGGCCAATCCCTGAACACCCAGACCTATGGGCCTGTGCCTCATATTGGAATTCTTCGCTTCCTTAACGGGGTAATAATTCCTGTCAATTACCCGGTTCAGGTTTTTGGTTACCCTCTTCGTTACCTTAAAGAGCTCCTTATGGTCGAACTCCCCATTTTTTATAAACATCGGAAGGGCTATGGAGGCCAGATTGCACACCGCTATTTCATCGGGAGAAGTGTATTCCAGGATCTCAGTACACAAATTAGAAGACCGGATCGTGCCCAGGTTCTTTTGATTGCTTTTGCGATTGGCGGCATCCTTATACAACATATAGGGCGTCCCGGTTTCAATCTGTGACTCCAGAATCTTTTCCCAAAGCTCCCGGGCCTTCACGGTCTTCCGGCCTTTCCCTGCAGCCTCATACCCAATGTACAATTCTTCAAATGCCTCACTGTGATTGGTAAACAGCCCGGGGCATTCATTTGGACACATTAATGTCCAGTCCTCATTGGCTTCCACCCTTTTCATAAATAGGTCAGGGACCCACATGGCATAGAAAAGATCACGAGCTCTCATTTCTTCTTTTCCATGATTTTTCTTTAGATCCAGGAATTCGAAAATATCCGCGTGCCATGGCTCAACGTATATGGCAAAACTACCTTTGCGTTTACCCCCTCCCTGATCCACATAGCGGGCAGTGTCATTAAAGACCTGTAACATCGGGACAATTCCATTTGAAGTACCGTTGGTTCCGGCAATATAAGAGCCCGTGGCCCTGATGTTATGTATAGAAAGTCCGATCCCTCCGGCCGATTGCGAGATTTTGGCTGTTTGCTTCAGCGTGTCATAAATCCCGTCAATACTGTCTTCCTTCATAGCCAGCAAAAAGCAGGAAGACATCTGGGGTTTGGGAGTTCCGGAGTTAAACAGGGTTGGAGTGGCATGTGTAAAGTATTTTTTAGACATGAGCTCATAGGTCTCAATCGCCGAATCCAGATCATCCAGATGGATGCCCACTGCAACCCTCATCAGCATGTGTTGTGGTCGTTCTGCAATCTTTCCGTTTAATTTTAGAAGGTAGGAACGCTCAAGGGTTTTAAAGCCGAAATAATCGTAGCCAAAATCCCGGTTATAGATAATGGTGGAATCGAGTTGATCTGCATTTTCTGAAACCACTTTGTAGACCTCATCTGATAATAAAGGAGCCTTTTTTCCCGTCCTAGGGTTCACATACTCATAGAGGTCCTTCATGGTCTCCGAGAAGGATTTTTTTGTGTTCTTATGAAGGTTTGAAACAGAGATCCGTGCCGCAAGTTTTGCAAAATCAGGGTGGGTTGTCGTCATCGTAGCTGCAATTTCAGCTGCGAGGTTATCGAGTTCAGAGGTGGAAACTCCGTCGTAAAGGCCTTCTATAACGCGCATGGACACTTTAATTGGATCTACGCGTTCATTCAGGCCGTAACATAATTTACGCACCCGGGCCGTTATCTTATCAAACATGATCGGCTCTTTTCTTCCATCTCTTTTTACTACAAACATATTGCTACAATTAATTTAATGAAACGTTAGGTTGGTGGCCCCGAAAGGCCTAAAGAACCTTTCGGGTACAGTTAATCTATGATGCCCGACCCCAGAGGTCGGTTAAACCCCACTGGCCGTATATTGATTTCGATTTGATCTAAAAATCCGCGTCGAAGCTGATCTTCTGGGAATCTGTATCTTTCTCCTTGTTGAGCACCCCGGCTTTCTGGTATTCAGATACCCGCTTCTCAAAAAAGTTGGTCTTTCCCTGTAAGGATATCATGTCCATAAAGTCGAAAGGATTAGTAGAATTATAAACCTTATCACATTCAAGCTCAACCAGCAACCGGTCGGTCACGAACTCCAGATATTGCGTCATTAGCTTGGAATTCATTCCAATAAGACTTACCGGGAGGGATTCTGTGATAAACTCACGCTCTATATCCAGTGCGTCCGTTAAAATCTGGGTAATTCGTGCTTTAGGCACCTTATTTACCAAATGTTTATTGTGCAGGTGCACCGCATAGTCGCAGTGCATTCCCTCATCCCTTGATATCAGTTCATTGGAAAAGGTAAGCCCGGGCATCAGCCCTCTCTTCTTTAACCAGAAAATGGAACAAAAAGCCCCGGAAAAAAATATACCTTCCACGGCGGCAAAGGCAATAAGCCGTTCTGCAAAGCTGGGAGAGTCTATCCATTCCAAAGCCCAATCTGCCTTCTTCTTAATTGCGGGGAAATTTTCAATGGCTTTAAACAGAATGTTCTTTTCTTTTTCCTCCTTCACGTAGGTGTCTATGAGCAGGGAATAGGTTTCCGAATGTATGTTTTCCATCATGATCTGGAAACCGTAGAAAAATTTAGCTTCGGTATACTGGACCTCGCTCACAAAATTTTCGGCGAGGTTCTCATTTACTATCCCGTCCGAAGCCGCAAAAAAGGCGAGGATGTGCTTTATAAAATAGCGTTCGTCATCATTAAGTTTGTTGTTCCAGTCAGCCATATCCTGCTGCAGGTCGATTTCCTCGGCGGTCCAAAAACAGGCCTCGCATTTTTTGTACCAATCCCATAAATCGTGATGCTGTATGGGAAAAATTACAAAGCGATCTTCATTTTCCTGTAAAATGGGCTCTACCGGTGCGGACATAGTTATTGGTTTTTTAGAAAGTTAGTTTGTAGGATGAATATTTGCTTCTGCTTGGGACCAACAAAGATTGAAAAATGTATGCAATATCTAAAGCCCCATTTTCCAAATAGGTCATAAAGTTTTTAACACGAGATGTTGAAATGTAGGTTCGGAATAGATGTTTATTACCCTTTTGAAAAAATATGAATTTGATAAAAATTTCGATCCGGTAAATAAACCAAAAAGTATAAAAAATAATACTTCCCGGTCTACCTTAACAGAAGATCAGGAAGGCGACAATGCTTCTCAAATTTCGTAAAATCCTATGCCCACGGGTCCGTCATTCGGCCAGCACCCCCTATTTCTATTTGAAGTAAGGTGGAATTTATGTTTGGTCTGCTCTTAAATGAAGAAATAGGATAATGTTTTCCGATTCACGACCTATGCGAATTTGATGCCGCTTAAAACCGGCTTCCTCCCCGAGTGCTTTCAATTGCTCTTCAGTCCTGTGGTGGAGAAACCAGTCGCATAAAATTTCCATATAATCCCTGCTTGGGTTTTTATCCTCGTTGTAATTCCCGATAATGATTTCTCCGCCGGGGTTCAGCCATTCCTTAAAATTGTTTAAAAGGATTACAAAAGCCCTGTCATCCAGATAGTTAAACAATCCTGCTGACCAGATGACATCCCGGCTAATCCGATTTTTATAGCAAAATATGCTCTCATGATGAAAGGTAATGTGCTCCAGATACTTCTTATTCAGGTTTTTTGCATGGTCAATCGCAGCATCATCCAGGGCCACGCAGGTAGCTTTTAGGTTGTGGTTGGCGGGCAATTCACTATACACTTCCAACAGGTCTCTCCCCGTACCATTTACGAGGTGCAACACCTTTAGTTGTGTATTTTTAAAGGCTTTTTCCCAAATAAGTTTTTTAAAATACTCCTTGCTCTTCCTGATCGCCCGGAAAGCCGCATGTTCCTGGAAGTATACATCCCATATGTTGTATTTCAGGCTTTTTGAGGTATGGGAAGTGTAAATCCTGTCTAAGAGCAGATAATCTCCGGCATACCCATTGGGTTTTATCAAAGCCCTTCCGAGGAGCGTTTCGTTTAAAAATTCCTGCCCGAAACACGAATGAACGTTATAGATGGCTTTTCTGGAAACACTTCCATTTCTTACTTCGGGGCCCAGCAGTGACAAAAAAACTTCCAGTTGTTGGAGGTCAAACGCATCGGGTCGTTCTTCCTGAATAAGATCTGTCATTAGTTCTAACAGAAGCTGGTGTTTTTTGCCGCGTTCAAGTGTTGTGGTCATATTTTTATCCTGATTGAAGTTAGAGGTACTATGAAATTGGCCTTAGGATCGCAATTCCGGAGATCTTTACTATTTTTTGTGGTCTTTGATTACGGAAACATCGAGATATCCTATATCGAGCATAAATTCCCTGGTAAGTCGTGAGACCCATTTGTTTACAAAATATACCATCAGAAGAAGCCCCTCTACCACACCCAGGACCCAGGGACTAATTCCCTGAACCAGCGTGGACAGAGGTTCGGCGAATAACAAGCTTGTGTTAAGTATAAGGGCAGTAATAAGAATTATTGATGTTTTCATGGCTGTACATTTAATTTAAAATTTCCCATCTCCCGGATGTTGTCGGTGTTATTTTTCAAGAGGGCGGAATCCCCATTCAAAAAATACGATCGCAGAATTACATGCCGAGTAAAGCCGCCAGGATGACCAGGATATATACGAGAATTGCTTTCATTTCCTTATGTTGTTTGTTCTATACTTTCGTCTTAAAAATTCGAAGGAGGTTAACAGCTTCCGGGGCCGTAAACTTTCGTTTTATTTCCGCCGGTCTATTGCCTGAGGAGAACTAATTCAGAAGGGAACAAAAGGTTAGTTTTGAAGTCATTTATGATGTGAAGATAGAAAATTTAAGGGCCTAACCTATTGATTTTGTATAGTTTGCAGAAAAAAGTGTGCGTAAGGTTCATTTTTAAACAGAATCGACATCTCATGGGATCCTGGCATCAGTCGGGCCTGATTTTAACCGGAAAGTCATTCCAGAAAGTTAGAAAAGTGGAAGGACGGCAACAGATCTGCACCCAAATTCGGACGGATGGTAAAAGGGCAGTCCTGCACAACATATTCCCCGGACGATCCGCATCTCCCAAGCGGGAAGATGATACCGTCAAACAGTACGACCCCCCGATGCATTATTATTCTAATCATGTTAATGGAGTCTGCTGATCTAGGTAGTTCCCCCGAAACCTAAAAATCGAACAAATACCGCAGCCAACACGTTGGTTTGGCTATCCAATTAGTAATTACACCGGTGGGACTGCTTTGCAGCAGCGGCATGTCTTATACAGACAAACCCCCATAAGGATCGTACCTTAGTTTGACAGTGTCATTGTTTGTATCACTAATAAATATACTCTTTTTATTCTATTCTTCTTCTAACAGCGATGAAATTTCCCTTGATATTCAATAGTTTACCCTCGGGACTTTCTAATTTCACTTCAATAGATCCCCGTAAGCTGTCCGGGCCAATATCAGTGATGTAAATACTTCCGTTTTTGGCAAAAAAAGGAAGTTCTCCCATGGCCTCAATGTTAGCAAAAGCAAAAACTCCATCAAATGAATTGAGAAACCCGTCAATCTTCCCGGAGATCCTGTAGGTCCCTCTGGCAATTGCTCCAGTACCCTGCTGCCTGGAAATTAAGAAGCCGAAGGAGTGTGCGTTTCCCTTTTGGTCGTTCCTCAACCGGAGATTAAGGGTAGAAATTGCGTTTCCTCCGGCCGACCTTTCCAGGGCTGTTTCAAAATCGATAGCTCCGGTGAGTACCTGGTTTTGGCTGCCTAAGATTCTGAGTTTGTATTCCCCGTGATAGGGAAATGGGTCATTTTTCTCGTGAAGCGGAGAAATGTAGGATGTGAAGAAAAAAGGCAATAAGACCAAAAGTCCTATTTTAACAGATTTCCAAAAAGAATAGGGCATAATTTAGTTTTTGTTCTCGTTACATTATTCTGCTGAACGCATATTTTCCTCTGCCAGCAGTTTTTCCATCGCGGGTTCCCCGACAGCTATATCATTCACCGGAACAACCCCCTCTCTTTCCTCAGTCAGGACGGCTATCCATATAGTGATCAATAAAAGCGTAAAAAAAATCAGGCATTTTTTCATAACTCAATTCTTTAATAACGGTGGTACCGTGGTTCGGTCAGAGGAAAACTTCTTTGAACTAATGTAAATAGATGCCATCGAAACCAATAGATCATTTGTATAAACGGTACGGAATCTTGTATAAATGGCATGATAAAAGTCCTGAGGAATTACCGGCTCTATATCTTATTGGTTCCCAGGTTGTTATAAAATCATATGCTTTTTGCTAATTTGTAATACTCCTACTACAGAGTGCCAGAAAACTTCTTTTTACGTTAGTTTTATAGGATTTTGAACCAACCATACGCAATATTGATCTATTGGTACAATTTTTAGCCGGCCAAAGGGACAATACTGCTATTTTTGGTTATATTACCCAACTTATTTAATGAGATAATGTTAGAAGCCGTTATTGTAGATGATGAGATAAAAGCACTTCAAAGTCTCTCCTGGGAATTGACTAATTTCAGTGATGAAATTAATGTAGTGGCATCATTTACCGATCCTTTTGAGGCCCTAGGCTATTTGGATGTTAACACCCCGGATTGTCTGTTTTTAGATATTGAGATGCCGACGATGGATGGGTTTCAATTTATTCAGAAGTTAAAAAACAAAGACTTCCCCGTGGTCATTACCACCGCGTATAATCAATATGCGATTAAGGCCTTGAAGAACGAAGCTATCGATTATCTTCTTAAACCCATAGACACGGATGATCTCAAGGAAACCATTGTTAAGATTAAAAAATATAATTCGAAGAATTATACCGCTGAAAGGCTCGAGAAAATTCTTATAAACTTCAACGCCAGTTCTATCCATAAAAAAATCACTTTCAATACGGACGGCAAATTGTTGTTCCTGGAAAGTAATGAAATACTCTATGCGGAATCGGATGGCAACTATAGTACCATTTACCTGGCAGATGGCCAAAAAATCGTACTCACAAAAAAGCTAAAGGAAGTAAACGAATTGCTGCCGAGCGATTCCTTTTTCAGGATACACAATTCCTATATCATCAACCTCACTAAAATAAAGGAGTTTTTAAAAACGGACGGTTATGTCGTACTGCAATCGAACCATAAAATACCGGTTTCCCGTCAGAAAAAATCAGATTTTCTGGATTTATTATAGACTTTTTTATGCCGTTTTCCCACATAAAAGCCCCTCTGTATCTACTCCTGTTCCTGGTAGTTGAATCCGGGTATTCTCAATTTATTCCTGCAGCTTTCAAAAAAACGGTCGATAGTCTGGTAAATGCTGCTCCCAAGACCTATAAGGAACTTGATGGCGTATTGAGGCCAAATAGAAATGATACTACTTTAATGAAGTATTTTATCCGGGAGTCCATTAAAAAAAACTATTTGGACGGGCCCGCATTTGCTTACAACCGCCTGGGAACGACGTACCGCAATATTTCCAAATACAAGCGAGCCATAGAACTGCATCAAAATGGGCTTGATGCCGCGATGAAGGCCGATAACATTGAATTCCGAATATTGAATTTAAACATGCTGGGAGTTGTTTACCGGCGTATGGAGGCTATAAAAACAGCCCTGGATTATAACCAGGAGGCCCTGGAACTGGCCGAAACGATCGAAAATCCAACTGATGGTATCAAGAGGAGTATCAATGTATCGGTGAACAGCATTGGGAATATTTATCAGGACCTGGAACAATATGACCGTGCTATAGAAAACTTCAGGAAATCCATGAAGCTGGAAGAAGAATTAGGAAACGTCCGTGGATTGGCCATTAATTATCAGAATATAGGCGAATGTCTGGAAGCTCAGGGAAAGTTAGATGAGGCCCTCCAAAACTTTAGAACTGCCCTTGCCTACGACGAAGAAATTCAATCGGACCGCGGTATTGCCATCTGTAAGAACAGTATTGCGAGGATCTATATAATGCAGGACAAACTCGAAGATGCCCTGAATATTCTTGAACCTACCCTGGTTACTTCCGAAACTATCGGGGACCAATTTATTGTCTCAGCGGTATTGAAAGACCTGGGTTGGGTACTAATGAAACTGGGGCGCTACGATGAGGCCGAGCAAAAACTCCAGGAGGGGCTCGACTTGTCCAGGAAGCATAATTTTCTTCGGAATATATCGGAAAGTTATGCTCTGCTATCCGGGTTGGAAGAAGAACGGGGGCATTACAAAAAGTCGCTTGAATATCTTGAAAAGGCAGAAGAAACCGAAGATCAATTGTACAACAAGGTAAACGTAAGCTATGTAAATGACGTGATCTTCCGGTATGACACCGATAAAAAAAACAATCAGATAAAAGTCCTTACAAGGGATAATGAAATTGTACGTCTGAAATTAAGGAGGCAGCAAACCACCCTTATGGTCAGTGCGTTGCTACTGGCGCTCTTTACCCTGATCCTCTATATACTATACAGGCAGTATCAGCTGAAAAGTGAAAAAAAGATGCTTACCCTGGAGCAAAGTATGCTGCGAAGTCAGATGAACCCTCATTTTTTATTCAATTCGCTTAATTCCATCAAGCTTTACATCATCAATAATGAAAAGAAGAATGCCGTTCATTATTTAAACAAGTTCTCCAAACTTGTGCGTAAAATATTAGAAGCCTCCTCCCTAAAGGAAATTCCACTTGCAGAGGAACTGGAGACTGTAGATTTGTACATGAATATTGAAAACATCCGCTTTTCAAACGAAATTAATTTTGAGATCAAAATTGACGAAGGAATCGATACGCACCTCGTTAAAATACCATCGCTTATCCTTCAACCCTTTCTGGAAAATGCCCTTTGGCACGGACTTTCATCCAAAGAGGGTGAAAAGAAAATTATACTTCATGTGACCCCTGGAAAAAACGGATTTATCAATATCTCCATTAGCGACAATGGAGTGGGAAGGGAAATGGCCGAAAAATTAAAGGAGAGCAAGGTCCTTAAACGAAAATCGGTTGGAATTGATATCACCAAGGAACGGCTTGCCAATTTCTCAAAGGACTATCAAAATTCATTTGAAGTGGAGATTGTTGATCTTTTTGACAATAAGGGCAATTCTGCCGGCACCAGGGTGGTCCTTCACATTCCTACGATCTAGTATATTCGGCGGCTACTTTCTCCAGGGCGGCATACCACTTGGCGCCGAATTTTCGTATCAGGGCCTCTTTCACAAATTTATAAACGGGCACCTTCAACTCCTCACCCAGGGCACAGGCCGGGTCACAGATCTGCCATTTATGGTAATTTACGGCTGTAAGTCCCGTGTATTCCTTCACCCGAACCGGATACAGGTGGCAGGAAACCGGTTTTTTCCAATCGGTAACTCCCTGATTGTATGCTTCTTCCAGGCCACATTTTGCAATTCCCGAAGCAGAAAAAACAACGTAGGCACATTCATTCCTGTTCACCAGGGGTGTTTCCCATTCCCCATCATCTCCTTTAACAAAGGCGCCTTGTTCTTCAATAGCGGCAATGCCTTCCGCCCTCAAATAAGGCTTTACCGCCCTGAAGATGTCTACCAGGATCTCTGTTTCCATTTCTTCCAAAGGTGCCCCTGCTTCCCCGTCTATGCAGCATGCGCCTTTGCAGGCATTGAGATTACATACAAAATCGTTCTCAATGATCTCTTCTGATACTATGGTTTTTCCAAGCTCAAACATTCCTGACGCAACTTCCGGCAAAGATACATTTTTGCAATCAGAGCCAGCCAATTTATTTTTTCAGGGAGTGTATTAACCCTGTATAAAAATGTACCTTTGCCGCCAATATTTTAAGCGGTTTGTTATGCATTTCAACTTTAGAGAAATAGCCTCGGCCAGCATGATCCTTTTCGCGGTTATTGATATTGTGGGCAGTATTCCCATTATCATCGGACTGAAAAGCAAAGTGGGCCATATACAATCTGGCAAGGCCACCATTGTTGCAGCCATCCTCATGATTGCCTTTTTATTCATCGGGGAAGAGATCCTTAAACTCATTGGAATTGATGTATACTCTTTTGCGGTCGCAGGGGCCTTTGTTCTTTTCTTTTTAGCCATTGAAATGATCCTCGGCATCTCACTCTACAGGGACGACGCTCCGGAAAGTGCTTCAATCGTGCCACTGGCCTTTCCAATGATCGCCGGTGCCGGAACCATGACTTCCCTCCTCGCGCTCCGGGCGGAATATTACGTGGAAAACATCATTGTGGCGATCATTGTAAATGTTATTTTTGTGTATCTTGTGCTAAAATCTTCAGGCAAGATTGAAAAAATATTAGGCAAGAGCGGATTGAACATCATTCGCAAGGTTTTCGGCGTAATTCTATTGGCCATTGCCGTTAAGTTGTTCACATCAAACATTAATCAATTATTTTAAAGGCCGTTGAACTACCCTCCGGCTACTTGAACAGGAAGACCCATCTGCTTTACAACATGAACAAAAAAGTTACCATAGTACTGCTTGTATTGGCCATAGCCCTTATCGCCTACAATACCACTATTATTGATTTTCAAAACCCCCTTGAAGGCAACAGCATTATTGCCATTATTGGCATCATGGCGGCATTGTGCGCAATTGTACTCCTGTTGATCTACATCACTTCTAAAAAAATTCAAAAGAAGATAGATGAGGAATAGAGGGACAGGGCCGGGACTGCCCTCATTTTTGCATTTTTGAATACCTTTATTGGAATGAGATTGATGTTCCTTCTTATTGCCCTCATTCTGCCCCAAACCGGAAGCTCTCAAATCACGAAACACCGGCAGGGGCAAATTCTGGACTCGTTGCCTGTTACGGTATCCACGGGAGAGACCTTTGCCTTATACCTCCCAAAAGATCATGACCCCAAAAACTCTTCTTCGGTACTTTTCATATTTGATCCTGCCGGCCGGGGTTCTAAAGGCATTCAACCTTTTATCGGCGGGGCAGAGCAATACAATTATATCCTCATCTGTTCGAACAATTCCAGAAACGGTCCCTACGAGACCGGCCTCGGAATCGCAGAGCGATTAATGAACCACGTTTTTTCTCATTTTAAGATCGACGAACAAAGAATCTATATTGCAGGTTTTTCAGGTGGATCCCGGCTTGCGGCCACCATTGCAATTCTGTCTGACATGGTGCAGGGCGTTATTGGTTGTGGAGCCGGGTTCTCCCTAAATACAAACTATATCCCCTCCCTCAAGGATTCATTTTCGTATGCCGGCCTTGTGGGAGATCGCGATATGAATTATCAGGAAATGTTAAAAGCGGGAAGATGGCTCACCACCATGAAAATAGAGAACGAAATTTATACCTATGAAGACAGTCATAACTGGCCACCTGCAGAACAATTGTTAAGGGCTTTTGGCTGGTTAGAATTACAGGCATATAAAAAGGGCATTAAGGAAAGGGATGATATTGTTATCCGACGTGCTTTCAACGATGAGATATCCGCGGCGCGTTCTTTGGAAAACGATGGTATGATCCTTGACGCCGTCCGGGAATATGAACGTTCGGTTCGAAATTTTTCAGCGTTTCTGACCCTTGATACTATCACTGCCAAAGTATCCAGGCTAAAGAAATCCAACACCTATAGGCAAGGGCTCAGGGAGATCGGTAAAGTAGCCCGGTTGGAAGATACTTTGTCATCCAGGTTTGGTCGTAGATTTAGTGAAGAGGAATCCCGGGCTAAAAGTACTGATCACTTTAAGTGGTGGAAAAAAGAACTAAAGAAACTGGACGAGACCTATGTGGGGAGTGACCGTAACTTTCTTCAAAAAATGGGTGAGCGATTGCGGTATCAATTGTTTGCACTTGCCATAGAATCCTTTGAAGGTCACGTTAGGAACAATAGAAAAGAAAAAGCGCGTTATTGCAGCGAATTTCTCATGGTTCAGGGCCCTGATAATCCTTTTTTTCATTTCAGATTGGCCCTGGGATTCGCGAGGCTCGGGCAGAAAGAAGAGAGTTTGGTTCATTTAGAGGCCGCTTTGATCAATGGATGGAAAGATATTGAACGGCTGCATGAAGCAGAAGAATTCAGGGATCTCAGAAAGGACCCTAGGTTTACACACTTATTGGACAAATTCGGATAATCTAGTTTATCGTTTCAATTGCTTCGGCCTCCTTTTGTTCAACAGGAGGGTTTTCCAATTCTAGGACTTTTAACAGCATGGCATCCGAGGTGGCTTTTATTTTGGCTTGAAGATTGTCAGAGAATAACTGTTCGGCAAGGGCGGCCTTTAAGTGCAGTTTCAATTTGTCTTCAAAATCATAGAAGTTCATTTTTATATTACTGGCGATGGCGTAGTCGACAAATCTTTCGAAGAGGATATCGTCCACCCTGAATTCCCTGATAAAGGACTCCCTGGTAAAATCACCATACCTCGTCCTGTCTTCTTCGAGGTGATTAAAAATAAAAAGCGATAAACACCCCACGCTGTCTAAACTTGCCACCGCTTCTTCCTCATTGGTGCCAATGGGTACAACCGCATCCGGGATAATGCCCCCGCCACCATAAACCGTCTTGCCCCTGGGTGTTTTGAACTTCAGAGAATCCGTAACCTTAATACTGTCTACTGAGATCAATTCACCACTGTGGTAGCGCTCTGTAAATTTTTGGTAGTAATCCTTACTTCCATTCTCATAATTCTTTTGGATCGAACGCCCTGTCGGGGTGTAATACCTGGAAACCGTTAATCGCACCGCTGATCCGTCTCCAAGTTCCATTTCTCTTTGTACCAGGCCCTTTCCAAAAGACCTTCGGCCGACAATGGTACCGATGTCATTGTCCTGCAGGGCCCCGGCTATGATTTCGCTGGCGGAAGCCGAGCGTTCATTGATAAGTACGTAAACCTGTTTATCCTCGAAAGTCCCTTTTTTTGTGGCATAGCTCTTGTCTATCTGCCCTTTCTTATTTTTGGTAAACAGAATCAGTTGCCCTTCCTTTAAAAATTCATCTGCCAACTGTTCCGCTATACCCAGGTAACCACCGGGGTTATCCCGCAGGTCAAGCACAAGCTTCTGGGCACCCTGCCTTCGCAACGCACCGAGGGCGGCCATAAATTCCTTGTATGTTGTTTCCGCAAATCGGTTGATCTTAATAAAACCCATCTCAGGGGTTAGCATAAAATAGGATTCAACACTTTTAATCGGGATATGATCTCTTTTTACCGACACAGTAAACATCTTTTCTTCCGATTTCCTGTACACCTTTAGTTTTACGGAAGTGCCAATTTTACCCTTCAGACTCTTCACCACGGCTTCACTGGGCATATTTTTTCCATAGAGGGTATCCTTGTCTGCCACCAGTATTCGATCGCCCGACTTTATCCCCTTTAAATAACTAGGACCCCTTTCGATGGTCCGGATGACCGAAATAGTATCATTGACCATATAAAAACTGATTCCTATCCCCACAAAATCACCCTTCATATTTTCAGAGACCTTCTGCATTTCACTTTTGGAAATGTAGACCGAATGCGGATCTAATTTGTCCAGGATATTATTGACCGTCACATCTACAATACTGTCCGTATTTATATCGTCCACATACTCATAGTCAATATAATCTATAAGACGGTTTAATTTGTCTTTTTTGGAATTGGTGGTGAACAGCTTCTCAGGAGTGTCGTTGAAGTGAAGTTTTCCGCCAACGAAAATTCCCAATGCCAAAGCGAGGGCAATTATAGTAGGCAATATGTAATAACTCCTTTTCATTAAATTGAATGACCTATACGAGACTTCCGATGACCGGTAAATGCTCCAATGCAACGCCCGCCCTGGCTAAAAACTTCAACCCTGAATCATCTTTGTAGGCAACCTGATACACTACACGTTTTATGCCAGACTGATGAATCAACTTACTGCACTCCCGGCAGGGCGATAAGGTAATATACAGGGTGGCGCCTTCACAGGACTGGGTGGAGGCCGCAACCTTGGAAATGGCATTTGCTTCTGCGTGAAGAACATACCACTTGGTATAGCCTTCGTCATCTTCACAGATGTTCTCAAAGCCTGTGGGCGTCCCATTATAGCCGTCAGAGATGATCATCCGGTCTTTCACAATGATGGCACCTACCTGCCTGCGCTCACAATAAGACAACTTGCCCCATTCGAACGCCATCCTCAAATATGCCTTGTCGTATTTTTCCTGTTTGCTCTCCTTCACTTAAATGTTTATTGGCCTGGCAGAATCTTTTCTTCCTGCTAAGGCACTAAGATACCTGCTTTGAAAAAGCCCTACAACCATATACGGTTAATTTTGTATTAAAAACGTTATCCCGCAGAATTCGGGCCCTTTGCTTTTATGGGAAACCATTCAATATGCCTTCCATGAACAATCAATAATATGTCACCAGGACAACGTATTTATCAACATTGCCGTTGTGATCAATCCAATTATTAAGGAGGTAACAACCACAAAATACGATCTTGGCACCTTTAACCGCGTTTGCAGAAAGCTGGCCAGGGTCAGGATAAAAAGAATGATACACAATTGGGAAATCTCTATACCGGTTGCAAAGCCCAGCAGTGGTCCTGATTGATGCTCTTCTCCGGCCATCAGCATCTTAAAATAACTCGAAAAACCAAACCCGTGAATCAGGCCAAAAAAAGCAGTGGCCAGGATTTGCAGGTAAAACCTGAGGAAGGCCGTTGTGACCTTTAGGCTGAAGATGTTGAAAAGCGCAGTAAGTATGATCGTAATGCCAATAAAGAATTCGATGAGCGCAACATTAACCCTGATAATTTCATAAACCCCCAGAGCCAGTGAGATGCAATGGGTTATTGTAAAAATGGTCGCCAGTATCGCTATGTTTTTCCAGCTTTTTAATGTAAAGGGAACTGCCAAAGCGAACAGGAACAAAATGTGATCATAGGCCCCGGGGTCTGCCACATGGTTGAATCCCAAGACTGTATAGAACCAGAAATCCTGCATTCCTCAAGAATTAATGGGGGCGCCACTGTTCAACAGCCCCGCCTAGTTTTAATTGAACTTAAGTCCGCGTTCCGCCTGTATCTCTTCATAGGCCTTTTGCACCTGTTTAAACTTTTCTTCCGCCCCTTTTTTTATGGCCTCATTTTCTGTAATAACCCGATCCGGATGGTATTTTTTTGCCATGGTCCTATAAGCCCTCTTAACCTCATCATCTGTGGAGGTCTTCCCTATTTCGAGGATTTTGTAGGCGTTGTCAACGGATTTGATAAACATGGCCTTGATGCTTTCAAAGTCATTTTGCCCCACCCGAAGATACCCGGCAATCTCCCTTATTTTATCAATTTCCGGGGAACTAACTTTGCCATCGGCCTGGGCAATACCGAATAAAAAATGTAATAACTGCAACCTTACCTCATAGCGGGTCCGCTGATTGAGAAACGTACATATGCGCTGTGCCGATATTTCCCTTTTATTAATTACCTCATTAAAGGTTCTGAAAATAGCATTTGCCTTCTCCTTCCCATAGGTACTCACAAAATATTGCCTGACATAATCCAATTCGCGCTGGCTCACTTGTCCGTCAGCCTTAATCACCAGGGAACATAGGGATAGCAGGTGCAATTCAAAATCGGCCGGGGAGACAGAGGTTCGGGTAATATCCCGAAAGACGGTCCTGGTCCCGTTCCCGCCCCCGAGATTATCGATAAAACTGCCAACAAGAAACCCTACTATTGCTCCTGGAAACCGAAAGAGAAAATAGCCCAGAATAGCGGCAAACCACTTGATCATAAAGCATTCAAAATTTTCGCAAAGATAGGGTATGGAAAGCAATTATTATGAATGGGACAGGATGTGTATCAGCAGTTAAATTTTACATATTGGGGAATACGATAGAATCATAAAATAACTGCAGGGGGAAAGGCGTACTGTAGAAAAAGAGGGAAGTCAGGACTGGTTCGTTATCTTAGTGCCGGCGATTGGGCAATTGCAGTCCGGTTTGAAAATAAAGCCTGTCACCGGCAGGTACCCTTCCGCGGCTAAATGAAACGTTAAGGGTGACCCTAAAAGCCCGACAATTTGTTATCTTTGTACAATCAATTGAAAAAAATAGACTATGTATCCTGCAGAATTAGTAAAACCTATGAGAGAAGACCTGGCCTCCGCCGGGTTTGAAGAATTATATACGGCCAAAGCTGTTGAAAATGCCATTAAAAAGGAAGGTACCACGCTTGTAGTGGTTAATTCTGTCTGTGGTTGCGCTGCAGCCAATGCACGCCCCGCAGCCAAGTTGAGTTTACAGAACGGGAAAAGGCCCGATCACTTGATCACAGTATTCGCCGGGGTAGATACGGAAGCCGTGGACGCTGCCCGGAACCTTATGGTACCATTCCCTCCTTCTTCGCCCAGTATGGCCCTTTTTAAGGATGGTGAATTGGTCCATATGATCGAGCGTCATCATATTGAAGGCCGGCCGGCCGAGTTGATTGCGGAGAACCTAACTGAAGCCTATAACGAATTTTGTTAATTAAGGCTACGGGGATTTTCACCGTTGATGAGATAATCGGGCATCGTTATGAGACCCCTTTAAAAAAGACCTGTCAGGTTTTGAAATCCTGACAGGTCTGGTTTATTTTAGCGGTATGCAAAAAATTCTGGCTTATCCTTTAACGGTATTGTACTTCATATTTTTTGGGATAACCCTGGTCATTTTTCATCCTGTTCAATGGATCTGCCACAACGTTTTTGGTTATGCAGCCCATGTACGAAGTGTTGGTATTCTGAATCTGATATTGCTGCGCTGTACTCATATCCTTGGTACATGGTACACCTTCAACAATCCGCATACCCTTCCAAAAGACCGGCCACTCATTATAGTTGCCAACCATCAGAGCATGAATGATATCCCCCCTATAATCTGGTTTATGCGGCGGCATCATCCAAAATTCGTTGCCAAAAAGGAACTAGGCAAAGGCATTCCAAGCGTTTCTTATAATTTAAGGCATGGCGGCTCCATTCTAATAGACCGGAAAGACAGCAGGCAGGCACTTACGGAAATTGCAAATCTTGGGAGGTATATTGAAACACACAACCGCAGTGCCGTAATTTTTCCCGAGGGAACGCGCAGCAGGACCGGCCATCCCAAAGAATTTCAAACCACGGGGTTAAAGGTGTTGATGAAGAAAGCACCATCGGCACTACTGGTACCTCTGAGCATTAACAACTCCTGGAAAATGTTGCGATATGGTAAATTCCCCTATGGTATTGGCAACCACCTTACTTTTCAGGTACATCCCCCCATTGAAAATTCAGGTGATCCGGAAGTGTCGATCGCGGCCATCGTGATACAAATCACCGATCACATTATCGTAAATACATGAACGACGCGGAAATTGTAGAGAAAACAATTGCCTTTGTAAAGGATAGACTCAAGGGGGCCGAAGGGGGGCACGATTGTTTTCATATACAGCGTGTTTTCAGGAATACAATGCTAATCGCCAGGCATGAGGATGTACATATTCTTGTGGTTAGCCTGGGTGCCCTGTTGCACGATATTGCGGATGCAAAATTTCACGGGGGTGATGAGACCATCGGCCCGGGGGTTGCTGCGGCATTTTTAAAAGACATCGCCGTAGATGACAATATTATTGCACATGTGCAAAAGATCATACAATATTGCTCTTTTAAAAATAGCCTGGATCCAAAAGTTACCCCATTCTCTTCCAAAGAACTTCAGGTGGTCCGGGATGCTGATACCCTCGATGCTATGGGTGCAATCGGGATCGCCCGCGCTTTCAACTATGGAGGATTTAAAAACAGGAAACTGCACGATCCCGAAGTGCCTCCCCGTCTTAAAATGACAAAAGAGGACTATAAAAAAGGCAACGGGCCAACCATTAACCACTTCTATGAAAAACTGTTGTTGTTAAAGGACAGGATGAACACCACCACTGGAAAAAGGCTTGCTGATCAACGGCATCAATTTATGCTCCGTTTTTTAGAGCAGTTCTATTCGGAATGGAACGGAGAAGAACCGCATCCCTAGTTTATGGATATTTAAATCATTGCTTTCCTCGTGCCAAGCCAAAGTCAAATTTTCGTATATTGAACGCTTACTAAAAACCTAAATTGAAGATGCAAAGAAGAAAATTTATCAAGCAGGCTGCGGCTTCAACGGCTGTATTTTCCATTGTTCCCAGCTATGTTATGGGCAAGGGTCACGTTCCTCCAAGTGATACCCTCTATGTAGGTGCTTTTGGTGTGGGAGGCAGAGGCTCTGGGGTTATGCGGGGTCTTGATGCCACCAAAAAAGTAAAATTTGTCACCTTATGTGATGTGGATGACCGCCGGGCAGCGGACAGTTATAAAAAGTATCCGGATGCAGCCAGGTACAGGGATTTCAGAAAAGTATACGATAAACATCTGAAGGAGATAGATGCCATAATGGTGGCCACCCCGGACCATATGCACGCCACCATTGCGCTACCGTTTATGAAGGCTAAGAAACACGCTTATGTTGAAAAGCCACTTACCCATAACATTAATGAAGCCCGCATGATGACAAATATCGCCAGGGACAATGGCATCGTCACCCAAATGGGCAATCAGGGGGCTTCCAGCGATGGAAGCCGGGAAGCGAAAGAATGGATCCTGTCCGGGGTGATAGGGAAGGTATATAAAGTTGATTGTTGGACCAACCGCCCCGTATGGCCTCAGGGTGTTCCCCTGCCCACCGAAAAGCATCCGGTACCTGATGGGTTGGATTGGGATCTATGGCTGGGAACAGCGGCGACGAGAGATTACAATGATGCCTATTTACCTTTTAAGTGGAGGGGGTTTTGGGATTTTGGCACGGGTGCACTTGGCGATATGGGATGCCATATCATGGAGACCCCATTTGGAGTTTTAGACCTGGGGTATCCTACGGAGGCTGAAGCCAGTTGTACCACTAACTGGGTGGGGGATTTTGTTGAGGCAGACTATAGCCATTCCTGTCCGGCCTCTTCGATCGTCCGCCTTAAATTCAATACACCGGAACACGGAGATATAGCTTTGAACTGGTATGACGGAGGACTCCTTCCTGATCTTCCTGATGAGCTTAAAGACGGGGAAACGATTGGCGATGGTGGCGGTGGCAGTATTTTTTACGGTACCCGCGGAATTTTGATTTGCGATACCTATTCAAGGAACGCTCGTTTGTTACCCTCTGACACTATGAAACTGTTAAATCCTCCTGAACCTTTCCTCAAAAGAATTGAAGGAGATACAGGGGGCCATCAGCGCAATTGGGTGGATGGTTGTTTAAACGGCACCGAAACATCTTCTGATTTTAAAAGATCAGGGCCTCTGACTGAGGCAGTACTTATGGGCAACCTGGCAATTAAGGCATTCCAGTACAAGGAATTTAAGCCAGGTAAAAAAGCGGGAGACTGGGATCCCTTTACCTACCCTGGAAGACGTAAGATCCTTTGGGATGGCGAACACATGCGTGTTACCAATTATGAAAAGGCCAATGAATGGGTAAAAGGAAATTACCGCAAAGGGTGGGAGATCAGCTAGGTGTTTTTATATGTCCCGTTTTTAAGGGCATTCATTTTTTTGGTAAGGTGTTTCTTTTCCAGTACATTGTTGTTATAATCAATGGCCGTTGCAAAGGCTGTGATTGCTTCCTGATACTGCCCTGATTCCGAAAGCAGGGTGGCCCTGATCGCATGATACAGATAGGAGTCAATGAAATGAGGGCTGCGGGCAATTTGATCCAGTTCAATCAATGCCCCCGCTACTCCATGCACTTTATAATACGGAACAATCCGGTTTAATTGAACAATCGGAGAATACTGCCGCTTCAATTGCAGATCATACAGGTATAAAATACGGGACCAGTCTGTTTCCTCGAATGTTTTTGCAACACAATGATAATAGGATACCGCGGCCTCCAGGTGATAGTTGGAAAGTTGATCCGAATCCCCCGCCTTTTCAAGGTGAGAAATACCAATCTTAATAAGTTCCTGGTTGTATTTTAAGCGGTCCTGATGCTCAAGGTCCACCAATTCCAGTTTTTCATCCATGCGTGCATCGAACCTTGCGACGTGAAAGCACATCAACGCGATCAAAGCGTTCAGATCGGCATGTCGGCAATACTTATTCTCCAGCAGGAGCATGGCCAGCCGAATAGCCTCAAAACAAACATCTTTTTTAATGACCATGGCACCGGTGGAAGGGGCATATCCTTCTGAAAACAGGAGGTAAATTACCCGTATAACGACAAATAACCTGGAGTGCAGCCCAATTTCGAGCGGGATGTCAAGTGTAGTTATTTCTTCCTTTAACTTTCGCTTCGCCCGTGTAAATGACTTGGCGACCGTTTCCTCTTTTTTCAGAAGTACCTTGGCAATTTCCTTATTCCCGAAACCTCCTATGAGTTTCAAACTGAGAATGATCTGGTATTCTACCGATAATGCAGGATGGCAGCAGGCAAAAATCATTTTGAGCTGGCTGTCCGAAATACTGTTTTCCAATGATAGTTCTTTGGGATGGCTTTCAATGTCCCTGACTAAATCCTTATCACCCAAGACCATTTTTTGATCTCTACGGAACGCATCAATGAGCCCGTTACGCGCAACCTTTAGCAACCAGGCGGTGGGGTTGTCCGGTACTTTTTTATAACCCCATATCTGCATTGCCTTCAACAAAGCGTCTTGCACAGCATCTTCTATTTTCTCGAGATGCGCAGGGCCAAAGCGATTGATCAAAATGGCCAAAATTTTACCGTATTCGTACCGGAAGACATTTTCTACCAATTTGTTTTGTCCTTGCATCTTATAAAAGTAAAAAGTCCGAAGGAATCATCGGACTTTTTTTTATCACGGTTGAAAGGTTACATATTCATGGACATTATCTCACGCACCTCAACATTGCCTTCGTGCTCAAATATGGGACATCCTTTAGAGATATCAACAGCGCCCTGAAGATCGTCCGCGGTAACGATCAAATATCCCCCGACTATTTCAGAACCTTCTGCGAAAGGTCCATCAGTAATGACTTCACCGGCTTTTTCAACCACCTTCCCTTCCTTGGCCAAAGGGAGGCCGTCGACTAATTTACCCTTCTCTTTTAGCCCACCCATCCAGGCGCCCCATTTTTGCATGTGCTCCTGCATTTCTTCCGGAGATTGCTCTAATCTGCTGGTAACTCCACCTCTGAATAAAAATAAATAATTGCTCATTGTTCTTGAATTTTTATAATTGATTTACAGCTTTAGGACGGTTTTCCATTCCCTTAATGGACAATAAAGCAATTTATTTTAAAAAAGGCGGGTCTGTCCGTCTTTGTATTGCAGATACAATTGGCTGTTTAATTTGGGGAAGCTCCTGTCTTTAAAGTACTTCTTCCTGGCAATTTTCGCCATGTCATGAATGTGTTTGGCCACGTTACCCTCTCCTTTATTCCGAATTCCAAACCTGCTGTCATTCAGTGTTCCCCCGTGGCATGCTTCAATACCTCTAAGCACTTTTTCCGCCTTTTGGGGAAGCGTTCGCTTTATCCAGTCTGTAAAAATCTGACCGATCGCTCCATTGAGATGCACAACGGTTAAGGCAAAGGAGAGTGCCCCATGGTCAGCCGATGCCCTGGCCAAATTCATGATTTCATGGCTGTTGATACCAGGAATGATCGGGGCCAGCATGGCGTTTACCGGGATGTTGTTTAGCGATAGTTCCCGGACAGCGTGTAACCTCTTTCGGATGGTGGTGGTCCTTGGCTCCAGGATGCGTCTCGTTTTCTCGGACAGCGAAGTGATTGATATGTTTACCGCAATTAAATTGTCCTTAGCCAGTTCACGGAGGATATCCATATCCCTGAGGATCAGCGCATTCTTAGTAATGATCCCGACAGGATGCCTGTATTTTAAAAAGACCTGTAAACAGGCACGTGTAATTTTATGCCTTTGCTCTGCAGGCTGGTAACAATCCGTATTCCCTGAAAGAACAATAGGACAGGCTTTCCAATTTCTAGATTTTAATTTTTCCTCCAGCAGTCGGGGAGCATCTTTCTTAATCAGGATCTTTCTTTCAAAGTCAAGTCCTGCCCCATACCCCCAGAATTCATGCGTATTTCTGGCGTAGCAATAAATACAGCCGTGCTCACAACCCTGGTAGGGATTCATGGAATACTCCATGCCCACATCCGGACTGATTACTTTATTTACAATTGTTTTGGGAAATATGGGGAGGTAACTTGTCTTATCGTCGTCTGCTTCTTCCCCTTCGAGGCTGCAGTATTCGAGAAAATCGTTCCGGAATTCATTATGGTGCTTTAAAAATTTGTTGCCGGTGTTAAGCTGCGCACCTCTCCCCTTAATATAAGCCGCTTTTTTCAATATTCTGGAATTTATCCAAATTTATGGATTTTTTCCATACTTTTTATTATTTAAGATCGTTTTTCTGGCTTTTAATTTGCATATTTTGATTCAGTTATCTGGGTCCCATAT
>Ga0102947_1000099_pt1 | contig 30906 bp, 25 predicted proteins | sample SalPon2A_A_D2_MG_FD_78210 | JGI IMG/M metagenome (GOLD analysis project Ga0102947, IMG submission 78210) | Soil microbial communities from South San Francisco under conditions of wetland restoration - Salt Pond MetaG R2A_A_D2_MG | ecosystem: Environmental > Terrestrial > Soil > Wetlands | place... | reverse complement strand
CCCCCCACCACCAGGCAGGGCAGCTCGTCGCGGAGTGGGTTGCAGATGCGGCCTTCGACCTCCGGGGCGATGCCGTCGGGCTCGGCGGCCTGGAGGGCTTTGCGGACCGACTCCTTGAGATCCGGTCCGGAGGCCACCACCTGTTGCTTGTTGAGCATGGTGTAGCCGTCCTGGTCGCCGATGGTGGGGTCCACCAGGTAGGTGCCGGTGACCGCCAGGACGGTGTCGTCGTCGCGGAGCGGCCGGGGGCCCTCCGGGGTGTCCAGCAGGGTGATGGAGCTGGCGGTGCCGGCCTGGGGGTCGTGGTGGAAGGCGAGGCCCGCCACCTGGAGCCACCAGCCGGCGGAGCCCCACTCCTCCACCGAGCGCTCCAGCACCCGGCGCAGGGTGGCACCGTCGATCTCCAGGAGGACCAGCGGAGTGGGGTAGGCGAACAGCTCTTCCAGCACCCGGGCCTCGATGGGCCCCGGCGGGACGTTCTGGTTCAGGCGCAGGGAGCCGGAGTTGAGGAAGGCCACCATGGGCAGCGCCGGGTCCACCGAGCCCGGCAGCTCGGCCGGCTCGTCGAAGGCCGCCAGCGCCTGGTCCACCGCCCAGTCGCCCAGGTTGGTCTCGTAGGCGCGGATCTCCACCTCCTCGGCGATGAGCTCGCTACGGGTGTGGCCGATGACCTCCTCCAGGCAACCGTCGGGGCGGGGCGGGTCCTGGTCGCCGCAGAACTGCTCCTCGTGGAGGGTCAGCCAGCCTTCCACCCGGGTGGCGACCGCGGGATCCTCGGCCACGGCGGCGTCGAGGGCCACCAGCCGCTGCTCGATGACCGGCGTCGTGCCCTCGGCGGGCAGGGAAACGTCGATGACCCGGGCGGTCACCGCCTCGGCGTCGGACTTGAACACCCAGCGCTCATCCACCGGGATCTCCATCGCCTTGTGGTCGTGGCCACCCAGGACCAGGTCGGGTCCCGCCGCGCCGGGCAGCGCCCGCAGCAGGTCCGCGTCCTGGATGGCGTTCAGATGGGTCACCGCCACCACCACGTCGGCCCCGGCCCGGCGCAGCTCCGCCACCTGCCGGCGCGCCGTCTCCAGCGGGTCGCCGAAGGACTCGACGTAGGCGGTGCCGGCGGTTTTGATGGTGACGCCGAAAAGCCCCACGGTGAGCGCCTCCGGGCCTTCGCCGATCTCCACCAGGGCGCTCTCCAGCAGGTTGTGGGCGGCCACCAGGGGGAGGCCGTCATCGCCTTCGGCGAAGCGCACGTTGGTGCCGAACCAGTGGAAGGCCGATTCCTCGATGCGCCGGTCCAGCAGGCCCGCCTCGTCCAGGTCGCCCTGGTCGAACTCGTGATTGCCCAGGGTGACGAACATGTGCTCGTCGAAACCGGCGGCGTCGCCGTCCAGCAGGTTCATGGCGGAGACCATCTGGGCGCCGTCGTACATGCGGCTCAGCAGCGACGGGTAGAGGAGGTCGCCGGCGTGGAGAAGGAGGACCGGCTTGCCGCTCTCCTCCTCCAACTCCCGGCGCAGGGTGCGCAGCCGGGCCATGCCGCCCCGGGTGCCGTTGTCGACGCCCTCGATGCGGTAGACGTCGTTGATGGCCAGCAGGGTGACGCCGCGGCCGAGGGCTTCGGCGCCGGCCTCCACCTCCGTCTCTTCGGCCGTCGCCGCCTCTCCGACGCCGGCTTGAGGGGCCGCCTCGGGAGCAGCCTCGGGCGGTGCCGCCCCCGTGCTGCCGCAACCGGTGAGGGCGGGCAGGAGAAGAAGGAGGAGCGCCAGCAGGGCGCCGGTGGCGGTGCGGGAGTGGGGCGAATCGGTCATGGTGTCTCTCCGGGCCTGGGTCTGTGGGGGATCAGACCCGTAGCCTACCCGCAACGCCGCCCGCCGGGGAAAAGCAGGCCGGGCGTAGCGCCGTGGAACCGCGGGTGTCCTCCGTAGAGGTCGAACCCCGGCCCTTCCCGGATCCGCGGCGGTGAGCGGTATCGCCTGGGGCAGAGGGGATTTTCTGAAGGCCGCCAGCCCCCGCCGACAGTGGCACCGGGGTTGCTCCTCTTTTTCCGTGGAGGACGGAGCCCCGGCGCCGACCTCCCCTGACAAGAACTATCCAAGAAAAGCCCGATACCGATCTTTCCGCTTCCCGAGAGGAGCCATCCATGAAGCGCAACCCCCTTTTCCTCGCCCTCGCCGCCGTCCTGCTGTTCGCCACCACCGCCGCGGCTCAGCCCGGCTACGGCAGCGACAACAGCCTCCGCTTCCGCGTCGGCATGTTCTCGCCGGACGGCGACTCCGCGTACTGGGATGAGAACTTCACCACCTTCACCGGCGACGAGGACGACTTCCGGGACGCCTCCCTGGGCGTCGACTTTCTCTACGGCCTCGGCTCCGGCGGCGTCCTGCTTTCGGCGGACTTCTACGAGTCGGTAGAGGAGCAGGCGTACCGTGACTTCGTCGATTTCGACGGCTTCGACATCGTGCACGAGACCCGCCTCAGCGTGAACTCCGTCACCCTGGGCTACATGTTCCAGTTCGCCCGCGGCTCCCGGGTGTCCCCCTACGTCGGGGCCGGTGGCGGCGTCTACCTGTGGGAGCTCGAGGAGCGGGGCGACTTCATCGACTTCTTCCCGGTCGATCCGGAGCTGTTCAACGCGGTCTTCGAGGACGACGGCGAGGCCTTCGGCTGGTACTGGCTGGCCGGCCTCGAGTTCGCCGTCAGCCCCCAGTGGGGCGCCTTCGTGGAGGCCCGGGGCCAGGACGTGGACGATGAGCTGTCCGGCGACTTCGACGGCTTCGGCGACATCGACCTGTCCGGCCTGAACGTCGCCGGCGGGGTGTCCTTCACCTTCTGAGTCGCCAGCCGCTCCCCGGGGCCGGGTTCCCTCCCGGCCCCGGTTCTGGAAGGATAGGGAGCCATGGGATTCCTCGACAAGGTACTCGGTGATCTGATGCGCGACCACGGCGGTCGCAACGCCCGCCGCCTGCTGCGCAAGGTTGGCGGCAAGAAGCTCCTGCTGGCGGGCGGGGTGATGGCGGCCGACGCCCTGATCAACCCGTCCACCGGTGCCCCCCGGGGCAGCGGTTACGGCTTCACCAAGGGGGGCGCGGAGGCGCGCTCGACGACCGAGCCCCCCGCCGTGCCCCCCGCCGGCATGCCGCCGGTGACGGGGGTGGCCGCCGGCCCGGGCCTTCCCCGGGGCACGGCCCAGCCGTTGTCCGGCAGCGCCGGTGAGAGCCCCGCCGGCCGCCCCCCGGCGGCCCCGCCGGGCGCCGTGCCGCCCCCCGCCGGCGTCGCCGCCGAGGCGGAAGCCGGTACCGGGAACGGTGCCGCCGCCGCCGTGCCCCCACCCCCACCCCCGCCGCCGGTCGCCGAGCCCGGGGCGGAGGCTTCGGAAGAGGTGGCGGGAGACGATCTGTCCCTGCCCTCCGGCCTGACCTTCGCCGCCGTGCGCACGATGATCGCCGCCGCCCTCTCCGACGGGCACCTCGATCCCGAGGAGCGCACCGCGGTGGAGCGGCGCCTGGAGGACGCGGAGCTGGCCCCGGAGGAGGTGGCGCGCATCCACAAGGACCTGGTGCTGCCGGCCAGCGTGCGGGAGTTGGCGGCGATGACCACGGTCCCCGGCGAGCGCGAGCTGCTCTACCAGTTCGCCGCCGCCGTGGTCGCCGCCGACGGCCAGATGCTGGCCCCGGAGCGCGACTGGCTGCGCGGCCTGGGGGTCGCCTTCGAGATCGACGAGGCTCGTGCTCGGGAGCTGGAGAGCGACGTCCTGGCCGAGCTGCGGGAGGCCGGCGACGCGCCGGACTGATCCGGCGGCGCGCCGGCTGGCTCGGCGATAACCTTCCCCCCGCCCCTGCGTATCTCGACCTGCGGTCCCCGGCCGCGGGCGCCATTGCCCCGCGGTCCACGCAACCCAGTTGAGCCCCGCAGTCCACTGACTGCCGCCGGCTCACCGCATAACCTTTTCGCCGGTTCTCCAGCCAGGGTGGCTCGCGCCGCCGCTGGGAGCCCACGGTATCCCGATCCAGGAGTTCTGACATGTCCATTCATTGCCCATCCCGCCGGCGCGCCGCCGCCCTCTCCCGCTCCTTCCGGCTGGCTCTCTGCGCCGTCGTGGCTCTGATCGCCGCCCTGCCGGCCGCCGCCCAGGCGGCGGTCGACGTCGAGATCCCATACGAGAAGTTCGTCCTCGACAACGGCCTCACCCTCATCGTTCACGAGGACCGCAAGGCGCCCATCGTGGCGGTCAACGTCTGGTACCACGTCGGCTCGAAGAACGAGAAGCCGGGCAAGACCGGGTTCGCCCACCTCTTCGAGCACCTGATGTTCAACGGCAGTGAGAACTACGACGACGACTACTTCAAGGGCGTCGAGTCGGTGGGCGCCACGGACTTGAACGGCACCACCAACTACGACCGCACCAACTACTTCCAGAACGTCCCCACCTCGGCGCTGGACCGGGTGCTGTTCCTGGAGTCGGACCGCATGGGCCACCTCCTCGGCGCCGTCGGCCAGGAGAAGCTGGACGAGCAGCGGGGCGTGGTGCAGAACGAGAAGCGGCAGTGGGACAACCAGCCCTACACGGTGTCGGAGTACCTGATCCAGGAGGGCGCCTTCCCCGCCGGCCACCCGTACTCGTGGAGCATCATCGGCTCCATGGAGGATCTCGACGCGGCGGAGCTTCCGGACGTCCAGGACTGGTTCAAGAAGTACTACGGCGCCGCCAACGCGGTGGTGGTGCTGGCCGGTGACATCGACGCCGAGACCGCCCGGGAGAAGGTGGAGCACTACTTCGGCGACATCCCGGCGGGGCCGCCGGTGGCCCGCTTCGAGCGCTGGATCGCCGAGCGCGGCGGGGACAAGCGCCAGCGGGTGGAGGACCGGGTGCCCCAGGCGCGCCTCTACAAGGTGTGGAACGTGCCGGGCTACGGCACCGCCGACGTCGATCTCCTCGATCTCTTCTCCGACGTCCTGGCCCGGGGCAAGTCCTCCCGCCTCTACAAGCGGCTGGTCTACGACGACCGCCTGGCCAGCCAGGTCCAGGCCTACGTCGATGATCGCGAGATCGCCGGCCTGTTCGTCGTCGAGGCCACCGCCGTGCCAGGGGGCGACCTGGCGGCCATGGAGTCGGCCATCGAGGAGGAGATGGCAAAGCTGCTGGCCGACGGCCCGACCCGGGCCGAGGTGAACCGGGCGGTCAACCGTCAGCGCGCCGACTTCGTGCGCGGGGCCGAGCGCATCGGCGGCTTCGGGGGCAAGTCCGACATCCTGGCCAGTTGCCAGGTCTACACCGGCTCGCCGGACTGCTGGGAGACCCGCCTGCAGCGGCTGCGCACGGCGACGCCGAAGTTGCTGGCCGAAACCGGCCGCCGCTGGCTGTCCGACGGCGCCTTCAACCTCGAGATCCACCCCTTCGCCGAGCGCAAGGCCGCCGAGGAGGGGGCCGACCGCTCCGTGTTGCCGGAGCCCGGGCCGGCGCCCCAGCCGGACTTCCCGGAGCTCCAGCGCACCACCCTGGCCAACGGCCTGGAGGTGGTCCTGGTGGAGCGCCACGCCGCGCCCCTGGTGCGCCTGGCGCTGCTGGTCGAGTCCGGCTACGCCGCCGACCAGCTCGGCCGCCCCGGCACCGCCAGCTTCGTCGCCGAGATGCTGGACGAGGGCACCGAGACCCGCGGCGCCCTGGAGATCTCCGACCAGGTGGCCGCCCTCGGCGCCACCCTGGGGACCTACGCCGAGCTTGACGTGGTGGGGGTGCAGATGACTGCCCTCAAGGCCAACCTGGCCGACTCCCTCGACCTCTTCGCCGACGTGGCACTCAACCCGGCGTTCAGCGAGGCCGAGGTGGAGCGCCTACGGGCCGAGCGCATCGCCGCCATCCAGCGGGAGAAGGCGGCGCCGGTGTCCATCGCCCTGCGCACCCTGCCGCCGCTGATGTACGGCGATGGCCACGCCTACGCCACCTCGTTCACCGGCAGCGGCACCGAGGCGTCGGTGGCGGCGCTGGAGCGGGACGAGCTGACCGCCTTCCACGACACCTGGTTCAAGCCCAACAACGCCACCCTGATCGTCGTCGGCGACACCACCCTGGCGGAGATGAAGCCGCGGCTGGAGGGGTTGTTCGCCGGCTGGCAGCGGGATGAGGTGCCGCGGCGCAACATCTCGGCCGTGGACAACGGCCCGGGCCGGGTCTACCTGGTGGACCGCCCCGGCTCCGTGCAGTCGATGATCCTCGCCGGCTACGTCCTGCCGCCCAAGGACAACCCCGACGAGCAGGAGATGCAGGCGGTGATCGACGCCCTGGGCGGCGGCTTCACCTCGCGCCTCAACATGAACCTGCGGGAGGACAAGGGCTGGGCCTACGGCGTCGGCATGTTCCTCATCGACACGGCGGCGCAGCGGCCGCTGATCTACTACGCCCCGGTGCAGTCGGACAAGACCGGCCCGGCGATGTCCGAGATGATGGCCGAGATGGCGGCCCTGCTCGCCGCCGAGCCGGTCACCGCCGCCGAGCTGGAGCGCATGCAGAAGGACGAGATCCTCTCCCTGCCCGGCTCCTGGGAGACCACCGGTGAGTTGGCCAACGCCATTGAAGAGGTGGTGCGCTACGACCTGCCGGACGACTACTGGGCCGAGTACCCGGCGGCGATCCAGGCCCTCGACCTGGCCGGCGTCCGGGAGACCGCCCCGGGCGTGGTCCTGCCGGGGAACATGACCTGGGTGGTGGTCGGTGACCGCGCCCAGATCGAGGAGCAGATCCGCGCCGCCGGCTTCGACGAGATCCGCCTCATCGACGCCGACGGCCAGGCGGTGGAGTAACGGCGGGAAGCGGTGACGCCGGACTGGCGGCCCCCTGCCCCGGGGGGCCGCCTCCAGGGGGACGGGGACCGGCCGCGGCTGCGGGGAACACCGCTTTCTAATCTCGCCTGCCCGGGATACACTTCTGGGGGTCGGTCGTTCCGCTGGCCCCCCCCACGTCTTGGTTGGTGGCTCCCTTGGTGAGTGGAGCCGCCGTCGCGCATTTCGGAGGTTTCGCATGTCTTGCACTGCCCGTTGGTCGGCTCCTTTCTGCCGCCTGCTCGTCGCAACTGTCCTCTCCCTCTCGGTGGCCGCCGGGGCCCAGGCCCAACCGACTCTGAGCAAGGTGTTCGTCCCCAGCGCCATCGGCCCGGGGAGTGTCTCGACGGCAACTCTGACCCTCGCCAACAACACCGGCGGCCCGGTCACCGACCTGGCCTTCACCGACAGCCTGCCGATGGCCATCACCATCGCGGACCCGGCGTTCGCCTCCACCACCTGTGCCCTCGCCGTCGGCGGCGCCCTGTCGGCGCCCGCCGGGGGGTCCACCATCTCCCTGAGCGACGCCGTTCTGCCCAACGGGGGCACCTGCACGGTGACGGTGGATGTCACCGCCTCGACGCCGGGGGCCCATACCAATCCCGCCGTCACCCTGTCCTCCAGCGCGGGCAGCAGCGATAGCGCGGCGGTGGACCTCACCGTGGACGCCGAGCTGGCCGGTTTCAGCAAGAGCTTCGCCCCGGCGGCGGTCGATCTCGGCGGGCGCAGCACCCTGACCTTCACCATCGACAACAGCGCCAACGCGAGCCTGCTCGCTGGGGCCGCCTTCACCGATCCACTGCCCGCCGGCCTGGAGGTGGCGGGCCCGGCCAACGCCACCACCGACTGTTCCGGCCCCCTTGGGCTGGCCCTGGTGGCCACCCCGGGCACTTCCACGATCTCCTTCGACGCCGACGGCAGCGGGCTTGCCCCCGGGTTCGAGGTTCTGGGCCCCGGTGAGATCTGCACGGTTTCGGTGGACGTGGTCGCCACCGCCGGGGGAAGTCAGGACAACGGATCCGAAGAGCTGCTGGGGAGCTACGGCACCAATCCCAGCTTGCTGAGCAGCGGTGCCGCCAACGCCAGCCTGGACGTGACGGTGACTCCGCTGGCCCTGACCAAGTCCTTCCTGGACGACCCGGTGGCTCCCGGTGGCGCCGTGACCCTGGAGTTCCGGATCTTCAACTTCAACCGCTCCGACGCCGCCTCGGACCTCGCCTTCAGCGACGACCTGGCGGCCACCTTGACGGGGCTGACTTTCTCCAGCCTGCTGTTGAACGACTGCGGCGGCACGGTCAACGGCGTCGGCACCACCAATCTGGCGCTTTCCGGCGGCAGTCTGGGGCCGGGGGGCTCCTGCACGGTGCGCGCGAGCCTGGCGGTGCCGTCGGGTTCGGCCCCGGGCGTCTACCCCAACACCACCAGCGCGGTGACCGGAGTGGTGGGCGGGTCGCCGGTGGTGGGCAACATGGCTTCGGAGAACCTCTACGTCGAGCCGGTGCCGGTGATCGTCAAGGAGTTCGTCGATGACCCGGTGAACCCCGGGGACACGGTGGAACTCGAGTTCACCATCACCAACACCAGCACCACCTCCGGCGCCACCGGCATCGCCTTCCAGGACATCTTCGACACCATCCTGCCCACCGCCTCGGTGACGCCGGGCAACGGCTGCTGCGGCGCCGGCTCGACCTGCACCTTCAATGCGCAGACGCCGGGTTCCGCGTCGCGGTTCACCCTCTCCAACGGCAGCTTGGCGGCGGCCGGCATGGCCGGTGACTCGTGCACCTTCTCCCTCACCCTGGACGTCGATGGCAACGCCCCGGGTGGCACCTACCCCAACACCACCAGCCCCGTCTCCGCGACGGTGGACGGCTTGGCGGTGAGCGGTGTGCCGGCCAGCGACGACCTGGTGGTCGTCTCCGCGCCGAGCCTGGTCAAGGTGTTCACCGACGATCCGGCGCTGCCGGGGGGCACGGTGACCCTGGAGTTCACCCTGACCCATCCCGCCGAGGCGCCCGGCGCGGCTACGAACATCACCTTCACCGACGATCTGGCGGCCACCCTGAGCGGGCTCACCGCCCTCCTGCCGCCCAGCCCCGACCCGCCCTGCGGTGCCGGCTCCTCGCTGAGCGGTTCGGCGGGAAACACGTTCCTCACCCTGAGCGGCGGTTCCCTGCTGCCGGGGGAGGAGTGCACCTTCACGGTCCCCCTCAGCGTCCCCGCGATGGCCGCCCTGGGCACCTATCCCAACACCACGAGCGGGGTCACCGCTGACGTCGGCGGTGCCGCGGCGACCTCCGCCGCGGCCAGCGACGACCTGGTGCTCTCCGGGCTCAGCTTCACCAAGGAGTTCCTGGGGAACCCGGTGATCCCCGGCGACACGGTGATCCTGCGTTTCACCATCACCAACCTCGACCCGGACCTGGACGCCACCGACATCAGCTTCACGGACGATCTGGGCGACGTGCTGCCCGGCACCCCGGACCTGTCCGTCGTCACCGCCCTGCCCGCCAGCTTCTGCGGTGGCACGATGTCCCTGATCGGGACTGATTTTCTCGCCTTCTCCGGCGGCACTATCACGTCCGGCGCGCCGCCCTGCGTCATCGACCTGACCCTGCAGGTGCCGGTGGGGGTCGCCAGCAACGTGTACAGCAACGTCACCAGCTCGCTGACGGCGGACCTGGACGGCCCGGTGGTCGTCGCCCCGGCCAACGATGACCTGGAGGTGGACGGTGATCGCCTGGTCCTGACCAAGGAGTTCACCGATGACCCGGTGAGCCCGGGCTCCAGCGCCAACCTGCGGTTCACCCTGACCAACCTCGACCCGGCCCGGGCGGCCAGCGACGTCGCCTTCACCGACGGCCTGGACGCGGTCCTGGCCGGGCTCACCGCCAGCGGCCTCCCCTTCGCCGCCTGCGGCGGCACGGTGGACGGCATCCCGGACAGCTCGGTTGTGGACTTTTCCGGCGGCAGCCTGGCGGGGGGAGCCGATTGCTCCTTCGACGTCACGGTGCAGGTGCCCGCGGGCGCCGACGCCGGGGATTACCCCAACACCACCGGCTCCGTGAGCGGCCTGATCGATGGCTTGGCGGTGAGCGGCGACCCGGCGACGGGGACCCTCTCGGTCCTCGGCCAGGTCAGCTTCCGCAAGAGCTTCGCCGGGCCGACGGTGGCGGGTGGTACCGCGGTCCTCACCTTCACCCTGATCAACGGCGACGCCAGCCCCATCGACCGCCTGGTCTTCAGCGACGACCTGGACGCGGTGATCCCCGGCCTGGTCGCCACCAACCTGCCCTTGAGCGATCCGTGCGGCAGCGGGTCGCAGGTGTCCGGGACCTCGACCATCGAGCTTCTGGCGGGCTCCCTGCCGGCCTCCGGCGGCACCTGCTCCTTCGACGTGGAGCTGGCGGTGCCGGTGGGCGCGGCGCCGGGGACCTTCGGCAACACCACCAGTGATCTGCGCTCCTTCGGCGTCACGGTGGCGCCCGCCGCCACCGCCGACCTGATGGTGGAGCCGCCGCCGGAGTTCAGCAAGTCGTTCTCGCCGACGGTCATCCCCTTCTCCGGCACCAGCACCCTGATCTTCCAGATCAACAACACCGGCAGCGTCCTGGCGGCCAGCGGTCTGGACTTCACTGACAACCTGCCCGCCGGCCTGGTGGTCGCGACGCCGGCCGGCGCCTCCACCACCTGCACCGGTGGGACCCTCACCGCGGTGGCCGGCAGTGGCGTCATCACTTACTCCGGCGGCACGGTCGAGGCGGGTGTCTCGTGCCAGGTGCAGGTGGAGGTCAGCCCCGAAGCCGCCGATACCTTCCTCAACGTCACCGGCAACCTGGTGTCCTCCTCGGGCAACAGCGGCACGGCCAGCGCGACGCTGGAGGTCATTCCACCGGAGGTCAGCCTGGCCAAGGCCTTCCTTGCCAACCCGGTGCTGCCCGGCGGCACGGTGGAGGTGCGCTACACCGTCACCAACTCCTCGGCCAGCCTGGCGGCGACGGCGATCAGCTTCAGCGATGACCTCGACGCGGCGTTGAGCGGCCTTGTCGCCACCGGCCTGCCGCAGTCCGACGTCTGCGGCGCCGGCTCCCAGGTCGCCGGCACGAGCCTGCTCACCCTGACCGGGGGCTCGGTCGCCGCCGGCTCGTCGTGCAGCTTCACCGTCACCCTGCAGGTGCCCGCGGGGGCCGCGCCCGGGTCTTATCCGGGCGCCACCAGCCTGTTGTCCTGGACCGCCGGCGGCGTCGGCCTGACCGGGCCGCCCGCCAGCGACACCCTGGAGGTCGCCAGCGTCGGCTTCACCAAGGCGTTCAGCGACGGCCCCGGGGTGCGCTACCGCCTGACCTTCAGCCTCACCAACCCAGACAACGTCAACGCCATTTCGGGTCTCACCTTCAGTGACGACCTGGATGCGGTGTTGCCCGGGATGGAGGCCCTGGGCCTGCCGGAAAACGGCGTCTGCGGCTTCGCTTCGACCCTGTCCGGCACCTCGGTGGTGACCCTGACGGACGGCAGCCTCGCCCCCGGCGGGTCCTGCACCTTCGAGGTCCTGGTGTCAGTGCCCGCAGGCACCGTGGACGGCACGTATACCAACGTCACCACTGTCCTGGAGGGCGTCGTCGGGGGGAGCCCGGTGGTCGCCAACCCGGTGCCAGCGGAAGCCGACCTGGAGACCGCACCGGTGGTGCCGATCCCCGTCGGCGGTCCCGCCGGCCTGCTCTTCCTGGCCCTCCTGCTGGGTGGCGTGGCGGTGCGCTTCATCCGCCTCGGCTGACCCTGCTCAGAGGAGGGGATTCCGTGAGGGCGTCAAACGGCAACGGCCTGCGGTGACGCCTCCCGGGTGAAGTGCCGAACCGCGTCTGCCACCACCTCTGGATCACGGAGGATGCGTCGGTGGCCCAGGCCCTCGGTGACCCGCAGGGTGGCGCCGGGCCAGGAGCGCACCAGCCTCTCCACCGCCGGCAACGGCGTCTCCCGGTCCTCCCGGTCGCTGATGACGTGGAGAGGCACGGACATCTCCGGCGCGTGGCGGAGCGCGTCGAGCTCGGCGAGGCGCACCCCGACCTTCCTCTCGATGGCGAGGACCAACTCCCCGGACGCCCTGTCGGAGAGGCCCAGGAGATCGCCGACCTGCTGGGTGTAGGCCAGGATGTCGGCCCCCGGGGCGATGAAGAAGGCGCGGTGGGCCGGCAACCCCTGGGAGAGGGCCCAGGTGGTGCTGATGGCGCCCGCCGAGTGGGCGATGACGCCGGCGCCCCGGGGTGACCCGGGCCCCCAGCGCTCCACCGCCGCCGTCAGCGTGGCGCCCAGGGCGACCAGCGACGAGCTGCGCCCGGGGGCTTCACCGTGGCCCGGCGCGTCCACCGCGATGACGCGAAAGCCTGCGCGCCGCAGCGGTGCCACGAACGGCCCGAGTTGCGACCCGCGCCCCTCCCAGCCGTGGAGCAGGTAGACGGTGGGCAGACCATTCTCGATCCTGGCCTCGGCCTGCTGGGGCTGGCCCCAGACCCAGGCCACCGCCTGGCCGTGCTCCGTCGCCAGCTCGAAGCGCTCCGCGCTCTCCCGCACCGCCAACTCGCGCCGCGGCACCGGGTGGCGGCGGGTGCGGAGGAAGAGAAATCGGGCCAACCGGCCGGCCAGCGGCGCTGAGACGCGGCTCAGCAGGCGGAAGAAACCGCGGATGGGGGTGGGTATTTTCATACGGTCGTCCTTTTTTCTCGGCGGTTCATCCGGCTCCCTGGGTGCCGCCAAATCGATGGATTGATGCGGTGCTTCCGCCTGGGTAGGCAGCCCAACGGCAGCAATAATAGAACGACCGTGCTTTTATTGCAAGGGGCCTGTCTTCCTGCCTAATTCTCCAGCCTTTTCGAGGGCAGGCAACTCGGTCATCGAGGGCAGCGTTTCGGTGCCGCCGACACGATGATTCGGTCCTTACGGAACGCTTCGGACGCTCAGAGTGGAATCCCGCTCGAGTACCGGCGACTCCAGGTCCCCTCGGGCGTCGCCGCTTCAGTCCTGGGAGCCCATGCGCGTCACCGGGCAGGCGGTGTCCATGCGTTGGCGCTCGCCGTCGTCCATCACCTCGGAGCGGATGAGGAAGCGCTTGCCCTCCGGCGCTTCCAGGGAGAAGCCGCCGCCGCGGCCGTCCACCACGTCGAGGATCAGGCGGGTGTGCTTCCAGAGCTCGAACTGGGCGGCGCCCATGTAGAAGGGGCAGTCGGCCACCTCGCCGAGGTGGACGTCGCTGCCGCCGACCTTGAACTCGCCGTCGGGGTAGCACATGGGCGAGCTGCCGTCGCAGCAGCCGCCGGACTGGTGGAACATCAGGTCGCCGTGGAGGCCGCGCAGGTGTTCGATGAGCGCCGCGGCCTCGTCCGTGACCTCCACCCGCTTCGGCTCGTGCTGGGGGGCGTCCCCGGTGGGCGCCGACGGCCGGGCCGCCGGCGCTTCCCGGGTATCGACCTCCGGGGTTTCCACCGCGCCGGGCATCAGAAGAAGCCCATGGGCTTGGGGTCGTAGCTCACCAGCAGGTTCTTGGTCTGCTGGTAGTGGTCGAGCATCATCTTGTGGTTCTCCCGGCCGATGCCCGACTGCTTGTAGCCCCCGAACGCCGCGTGGGCGGGGTAGAGGTGGTAGCAGTTGGTCCACACGCGGCCGGCCTCGATGTCACGGCCGGCGCGGTAGGAGGTGTGCATGTCGCGGCTCCAGACGCCGGCGCCCAGCCCGTACAGGGTGTCGTTGGCGATCTCGATGGCCTCGTCGTAGCCGTCGAAGCCGGTCACCGACACCACCGGGCCGAAGATCTCCTCCTGGAAGACGCGCATGGCGTTCTCCCCCTCGAAGACCGTGGGCTCGACGTAGTAGCCGTCCTGGAAGCCGCTATTCATGTCCGCCCGGCCGCCGCCGGTCAGGACCTTGGCGCCCTCCTTCTTGCCGATGTCGATGTAGGAGAGGATCTTCTCCAACTGATCCCGGGAGGCCTGGGCGCCGACCTTGGTGTCGGTGTCCAGCGGGTTGCCCGGGCGCGCCTGCTCGACGCGGTCCACCGCCGCCTGCATGAAGTCGTCGTAGATGCCGCGGGCCACCAGGGCGCGGGACGGGCAGGTGCACACCTCGCCCTGGTTCAGGGCGAACATGGCGAAGCCTTCCAGCGCCTTGGAGCGGAAGTCGTCGTCCTGGTCCCAGACGTCGGCGAAGAAGATGTTGGGGCTCTTGCCGCCGAGCTCCAGGGTCACCGGGATGATGTTCTCCGAGGCGTACTGCATGATCAGGCGGCCTGTGGTGGTCTCGCCGGTGAAGGCGACCTTGCGGACGCGCTCGTTGCTGGCCAGCGGTTTGCCGGCCTCGACGCCGAAGCCGTTGACGACGTTGAGGACGCCGGCGGGCAGCAGGTCGGCGCACATCTCGGCGAACATCAGGATGGACACCGGCGTCTGCTCCGCCGGCTTCAAGACCACCGCGTTGCCGGCGGCCAGGGCCGGCGCTAGCTTCCAGGCGGCCATCAGCAGCGGGAAGTTCCACGGGATGATCTGGCCGACGACGCCCAGCGGCTCGTGGAAGTGGTAGGCCACGGTGTCGGCGTCGAGCTGGGAGATGCCGCCTTCCTGGGCGCGGATGCAGGCGGCGAAGTAGCGGAAGTGGTCCACCGCCAGAGGCATGTCGGCGGCCAGGGTCTCGCGCACCGCCTTGCCGTTGTCCCAGGTCTCGGCGACGGCGAAGCGCTCCAGGTTCTCCTCCAGCCGGTCGGCCATCTGGTTGAGGATCTGGGCGCGGTCGGCGGCGCTTGTCTTGCCCCAGGCGGGGGCCGCTTTGTGGGCCGCGTCCAGCGCTTTCTCGATGTCCTCGGCGGTGGAGCGGGGGACTTCACAGAAGGTGTGGCCGGTGACCGGCGAGGGGTTCTCGAAGTAGTTCCCCTTCACCGGGTCCACCCAGTCACCACCGATGAAGTTGGCGTAGCGGGACTGGAAGCTGACCGGGCTGTCCGAAGAGCCGGGTTGGGCGTAGGTAGGCATCAGATTCCTCCGGGTCGTTGTCGTGGGAGGCGGATAGGTTGTGTTCTCGTACGGCCTTGGATTGGTCCAACTATAGCAGTGACAACAACTTATGCTCGGCAGTCAATTTGTCGAGAGATCCCCGGGCTCGGTCCCGGGGGGCAGTTACGGAATCGTTATCAGCCATCATACTGCCTTCGGGGCGCGCCCGCTGCTCAGCCGTCGACGAAGGCGCGCAGCCGGCCGAGGGCTTCGTCCCATTGGCGGGACACGGTGTCGAGGTAGGCGCGGGCCTCGTCCAGGGAGTCGGGGGAGAAGCTGTAGTGGTTTTCGCGGCCGACCCGCCGGGAGGTCACCAGGCCGCTGTCCGCCAGCACCCCCAGGTGTTTCGACACCGCCTGGCGGCTGATCTCGAAGTCGGCGGTGAGGCGGGCGATGGAGCGCGGCTCGCCGTCCGCCAGGGTGTCCACCAGGCGCAGCCGGGTGGGGTCGCCCAGGGCGGAGAAGACGCCGGCGGCGAGGGCCGCGCTGGAGGAGGGGTCGGTGGCACCGCCGCCGGTGCTGGCGTCAGCCGTCGACATGCGTGCGGATGTTGCCCATCTGTGCCTCCCAACCGCCCTCGTTCTGGCGGAACGCCGTCTCCCGGCGGTCCTCCGGCAGGGCGCTGAAACCGGATTCCACGACCCGCAGGTGGGTGCCGCCGTCGGCGGTGGACTGCAGGTGGAACTCGACCCGGGTGGCCGGCTCGCCCGCCGCCTCGCTCGGTTGCACCGCTCCCGGGTGCCAGGTGAAGGCGAACAGGCGCTCCGGCTCCATGGCCACCACCGTCGCCTGCCACTCGTAGTGCTCGTAGCCGGGATAGGTGATCTTCCCCTTCGAAACCTCGCCGACCTCGAAGGGTTGGTCCAGCTTCGCCCGGAACCACTCGCCGAACTCCTCGTGGTCGGTCAACGCCCGCCACACCCGCGACACCGGCGCCTTGAGCTCGATCTCTTTCTCGATGCGATCCTGCATGGGTTGTCTCCTCTGGTTTTAGAGCAACTCTATGGTTGCATTTCACAGGGTGACACAGATCGGCTGAAAGAGCAACCTTTGGGTTGTGGATTATCGGCGTGGAGGGATGGAGAGGTGGCTTGGCGGCGGCGCAGGGGGTTGACACCCGGCTGGGGTTGACGCCCGACCGGGGATCGCGGCTGGGAGCGGGGTAGCTCGGCCGTTCAGGCGAGAGCCGCGTCCAGCGCCGCCAGGCCGGCCTCGAAGCCGTCGCGGCCGAGGCCGACGCGGAAGGCGCGGGAGCCCTCCTCGATCAGTGTGCCGGGCAGCAGGAGGATGCCGGCGTCGCGGCGCAGTTCGTCGCAGAAGCGCTCGACGTCCGCCGCCGGGTCGCGCAGCCGGGGGAAGGCCACCGAGCCGGCGCGGGGGGCGACGCCCTCGAAGCGGTCGGCGTGGCGCTCCAGGAAGGCGGCGAGGTGGCGGGCGTTGGCGGCGCAGCGTTGGCGGTTGGCCTCGACGATGCGGTGCGTGTGGCGCAGCGCCACCGTCGCCAGCAGCTCCGACGGGGCGGCGGTGCAGATGGTGGTGTAGTCCTTGATCCCGGCGGCATGCTCCAGCAGCTCCCGGTCCCGGCTGGCCAGCCATCCCACCCGCAGCCCGGGCAGGCCCCAGGATTTGGACAGCACGCCGATGGAGACGAACGACGGGTCGAGGTCGGCGGCGCAGGGCAGGCGGTCGCCGGTTTCATACTCCAGCCCGCGGTAGACCTCGTCCACCACCAGCCGGGCGCCGGCGCTACGGCAGAGGCCGGCCACCTCGTGGAGCCAGTCCTCCCCCGGCAGCCAACCGGTGGGGTTGTGGGGCAGGTTGACGACCACCCAGGAGGCGTCCTGCTCCAGGGCGTCGGCCACCCGCTCCACCGGCAGCTCCCAGCCCTCGTCGTGGCGGGTGTGCAGCGGCAGCACCTCGGCGCCGAACGCGCCGGGCAGGCTGGCCAGGCTCTGGTAACACGGCATGTGGACCGCCACCCGGTCCCCGGGCTCCAGGGAGCCGGCAAACAGGGTGAAGACCGCTTCTTCGCCGCCGGCGTGGATCAGCACGTCGTCCGCCTCCAACCCCTCGTACAGCCCGGCGACGGCCCGCCGCAACTCCGGGTGGCCGGAGGACTCGGTGTAGCCGAGCGCCAGGGCCATCAGGCTATCGCCGGCGTCGGCCTCGAAGGCCAACAACTCCCTGACGGTCAGGGCCTCACAGTCCGAAGCGCAAAGGTTCACCTGGACGTTGAACTCGTGGGCCGCGAAATAGCGCTCCAGGCGGAAGGGGGAGGTGAGCTTCATGGTGGATTTGGATCTTACTCCCAGGCATCGACCCACGGCTCGACCGGAGCCGGCCGATCCCCGTCGGTGGCCCCGCCGGCCCGCTCCTCCTGGCCCTCCTGCTGGGCACTCGCAGTAGGGTGGCTCATGAATAATCCGGGTTAAGAGAGGAGTGGGTTGCGGCAGGACAGCTCGGGGAAACGGGAGAAGTCCCGATCTGCTGTCCACAGCTCGCGGACCCCGGCGTGGAGGCAGAGGGCGGCGATGCGAGCGTCGTGGACCAGGCCCCCTTGGGGCCGGGACTTGCGCAGCAGGGCGAGCAGCCGGCGGTCAAAGCCTGGGGTTTCGGCGAGGAGGGTGAGGCCCGGGGCGTCCATCCAGATCTCGATCTGATCGACGGCCGCATCCGGGGTCGATGGCGGCGAGTAGATCCGGCGATGGGTGGCGATGGAGTGGAACTCGTACAGGCAGGGCCAGGGGATGGCCCAGGGTGCCGGCCCCTCGGCCAGCTCCCGGACTCTGGCCGCGGCGGCTTCATGCCACTCGGAATCCTGGCGATGGGCGTAGACCAGGAGGTTCGAGTCGACGGCGATCAAGGTCCGTGGCCTTCGTAAGCGGCGTCGCGGAGATCGCTCCACGACCGCCCCTCCCACTCCGGCCGCAGCCCATCCCCCTTCACGCTGCCGTCGCGGAGACGGAAACGTTGTCCCCCCCGGTTCCGCGCCCGCTCCTCCAGAACCCGCCGCAAGCCTGATTCGATCAGGGCACGGAGGGTGGTCTCGTCCTCGCGGGCGGCTTCCTTGGCGGCACGGAACACCGAGTCGGAGATCTCGACGGTGGTTTTCATATTGCAGACCATATCATTGGATATGGGTGTATGGGCTGGGTGAGCGGCTATGAAACCACAGCGCCAGCCACTTGTGAACGCCCATATCTACGGCATTGTCGCAATCGGAGGAAGTGCCGTCCATTGACGAAGACGGCACGGGGCGCGATCTGTCCACGTACCCGGGGTTCCACTTCCTCTACCGCTCGGGGAAGTGGTCCTGGGTCAGGTCTCTTCCTGCCCTTCGATGTACTCCACCCACTGCAACACCTCCTCCGGCTGCAGGCGGCCCAGGGGACCGCTGGAGTAGGTCACCTGCTCGATCTCGCCGTCCCGCAACAGGATGTTGAGGGGTTGCAGGTAGCCGTCCTCGTGGGTGTAGGCGCCGAAGCGCCGGGCGATCTCCTCGGCGTCCAGGCCCCAGGCCACGGTGAAGTCCAACTCCAGGTCGTCCACCGTCTTGGCGGCGTCGTCCCGGGAATCGACGGAGGCGGCGATCACGTCCACGCCGGCGTCCTCCAGGTCATCTAGGCTGTCCTCGTAGTCGGCTAACTGCCGACGGCAGAATCCTCACCAGTGGCCGCGGTAGAACAGGATGGTGACCCACCCCTCGTCCACGTCGGCGGGGAGGCGCGTCTCGCCGTCCTCCACCGTCTGTACCGTCAGGTCGGGTAGTCGTTGACCGTTCTCAAGCTGCATGGGGGATCCTCCAAGATAGGGAAAAGGGTGTCGCTCGGGTAAATGATGTGCAGGTACCGTGCCTCGGACCCTGCGCCTCGGGCTCTGGCGCTCCTATTGGCGGACGCAATGATCCAGTGGGCTGAACCGCTAGGGAGATCATCTGCTGGACTTCGTTCAACCCGGGTCGCCCCGCCGCTTCACCTCGCGTTCATAGCGCCTCATGGCTTCCATGGAGGTTTGCGAGTCGTCGGGGGGGCGGTCCGCCTCCGGCGCAGGGCCGGTTTCGTCTGGGAAGGGTGGTTCGGGGGTCTCGTCCCAGACGCTGCCGCGTTTCATGAAATCGATCACCTTGGAGACCACGAAGTACCCGACGAGGGCTGCCACGGCGACGAGGAGCCACGGGGGCCAGGAGCTGAAATCGGTCATGAGGACTCGGCCTTTGGTGAGGGAAGGGGGAGGGGCTTCAGGGAGATGCCGATGCAGTGCGCACACTCAGGGTGCATCTCCGAGTAGTCGGCGAGGCAGCGTGGACAGTAGGCGCGGGCGAGGGGGTCGATGGTCACCGCAGGCGCCAGGGCGTCGGGCTCGAGCCCCGCCTCGGTCAGCAGCCGCCCGAAGGCCCGGAGGTCGAAGGCGGTCTGCCAGGCGGTGACCTCCCGCGACAGCGGATCCAGGTCATCGAGACCGAGGGGGAAGGCGGCGGCGCGCAGGGCTTGGGCGAGGGTGGCGCGGGCGGCCTCCGGGGCACCGTCGGTGCCCGCGGACGCAGTGTTGTCCTCGGACGCAGCGTTGCCCTCGAACGCAGTGTTGCCCTCGGACAAGACGAGGAGGACCGCGAAGGGATGGAAAGCCTCCAGCCCATGGCGCGTGAGGAGGTCGGCGCCGCGGGCCGCCCGCGGCCAGCTCAGGCACATCACGGCGGCGGACTCGCGCCGCGTCCAACTCTCATCCCCGAAGGCGGCGCGGTGGGCCCTGACGAAGAGCACGGCCGCCGCCACCGCCAGGGCGACGCAGCCTACGGCCAGGGCGACCAGCACGGGCCAGCCGCCGACGAAGACCAGGATCACCGGAGCGAGCAGGAACATCCACCCGTAGAGCGCCGCACCCATCCAGCGCAGCGGAAGCGCCAGGCGCTCCAGGTCATCGAGGTGGGAGCCGATGGCCTGGAGGTCGCTCCCCCGGTGCCAGGTCTCTCGGAGCAGGCTTTCGCGCTCCCGCGGCGGGGCCTGGCGCAGGTCTTCCAGGGTGGCGGCGAGCTCTCGTGCGGTGTCGGCCCGGCCGAAGGCGGCCAGCCGCCGGCCGTCGACGTGAACCGCGCGGTCGTGGACCTCGATGCTCTCGACGTCCTCCCAGCGCACGGCCCACGCTTCGCCGGGGCGGGAGGGGGCGGCGGTCCAGGCGAAGCCGGTCGCGGTGGAGCACCCCGTGGGGGACAGCGACAGCGGCGGCGGCGGGAGCTGGATCCCCAGGCCCAGCGGTAGGGGAGCCAGGGCGACGAGGCGTCCCCGCGGGTTGCTCGCCCAGGCCGGGGCCAGGCGCGGGCGCCAGGTGCCGCCCGGCCGCAACTGCTCGACGGCCGCCGCCCCCGGTGGCAGCCACCACAGGCAGTCGGCGACGTAGAGCACCGCCAGGAGGAGGCAGAGGCTGTGCGCTTCGCTCAAGACGACGGTCCGGTCAGGCGATCTCCCCGCCCTCGGTCTTCGTCTTGCCTCCCCCGAAGATGCGGCGCAGGAACGCGGCGAGGGCGAGGAGACCCACCAGGATGGGCTTCAGGAGCTTCTTGAGCAGTCCGGTCTTGGCCAGCGCCGCGACGCCACCGCCGACCACCAGCCCGGCCAGCCCGTACTTGGCCACCTTGTCGCCCCTGCGGTACTCGGCGTAGCGATGGCCGGGCTGGAAGGAGAAGTCGCGCAGCATCGCCTGGTACTCGGGGATGGTCGCCTCCAGGTCCTCCGGGTCGCAGACCAACGTCACCCGCATGACGCCTTCCCGGCCCAGGAGGCGCGTATTCAGATTGACCAACGCGCCGCCCTCCCCCGAGGTCAGGTTCATCGCCCACTCCAGGTTGTGGGTGGACTCGTTGTAGCGCGGCTTGATCGCCCAGCCGGTGATGCTCAGCGTGTCGTAGCCCAGGCGGCGGCGCTCCTCGTTCGCCTGGATCTCGGCCTCGCGCATCACGCGCAGCATCTCGGCTGCGTCCAGGTCGTCCTTGTCATCGTCCTTGACGTAGCCGGAGTCGCTGAACTCGAAGACGGCGAACCAGTCGAAATCGACCTCATCGGGCTGCCTGCGGGGAGCGACGAAGCCGAGCTCCTCCTCCGAGATCAGATTGCCGAAGGCGCTCATCAACTCCTTCGTGCCCTGGGGGCCGGTGAAGGCGTAGCCGGGCGGCACGTCGATCTGGGCCTGGTCGCCCATGAAGCCGGTGTCGCCTTCGAAGGTCCAGTCGATGTTGGCCAGGAAGGCCTCCCACTCGGCAATTTGCCGCTGTTGCTCCGCGGTGAGTTGGCCTGGGTCAGGCTGAGCGAGGACGGGTAGGGTGGCGGCAACGACCAGTGCGAGGACGAGGACGATACGTCTCATGATTCGTCTCCTGAAATCCAATGCAGAACCTACACAGGTGGCGGTGCCCCCTGCGGGTGCTGCCAGTGCATCGATAAAATTTTCAGGAATCCTACCACCGCGCTCATCGACGCCGACGACCCTGGGGCTCGGTTGCTTGCCGAGCGCCGCCCCTCGCCTCGGTGTGGCGGCGACTCACCGCAGGTCGAAGAGGTACGCGCCGCCGCTGACGAAGATGGCGTAGATCAGCAGCAGTGCGGCTCCCGCCCGCCGTCCCACCCGGCCCTGGGCGACGAAGGCGGAGGTGGCCACTACGCCGACGAAGGCCACGGGCAGGTAGAAGTGCAGTACCTGGTCGCCCACCGGCACCGGGCGAATCAGGGCGATCACCCCGGCGTTGAACAGGAAGAAGGCCATCACGGAGCCCACGACGTTGCCATAAGTGATCTCCGATCGTCCCTTCCACGCCGCTGGCAACTCCCGAGCCACCTCCTCGACGCTCACCAGCAGGGCCAGGGCGGTCATGCCGAAGAAGGTGGTGGAGAAGCCGTAGCGAGCGAGGAGGGCTTCGCCCCCGCGCACCAGCATCTCGCTGCCCACCAGCAGGACCACCAGCGCCAGCAGGAACGTCCCCGCCGCCTTCCAGCGGCCCGGGGGCTCCTCCTCCAGCGCCTCCGCCACCTCGCCGCCGGGTTCCACCGTGACGCCGCGGCGGCCCAGGTAGCCGACGAAGACCACCGCCGCGGCGTAACCCAGCAGCAGCACGGCGCCGTCGGTGCGCGAGAGCTCTCCGTCCAGGGCCCTCGTCCACGGCGTCGCCGAGCCCCGGGACCCACCCAGTGGCAACGCGGACCAACGATTCCACCCACTTGCGAGCGCTCATATCGTCGGCATTGTCGCAAACAGAGTAAGTGCGGTCCATTCCGGCGATTGCACGACCGCCTTTGAAGGGGGTAAAGGCGGTATGGGAAGGGCGGTCAGGAAGATGTTTCGCTGGCCGAAAGACCGGCGAGGACCTCCAAGTCTGCTAGATCCTGGGTTCGGCCGGATGCCCTTTTGTTGCGAATCAGATCTTCCCGGGAGAGGACCGCTACGGAAACCCCGGCAAACTGGGTTTGGAGGCGGTTGGACCAGGCCTTGCTGAACGCCACGCCGTCGATCTCGTTGATGACGTCTATCCTGACCGGTGGTACGCCGATCTGGAAGACGGTGCCCGGTTTCGACAGATCCTCGGTGGTCAGGTCGTGGAGTGGGGCTCCAAAGCTGGCCAGTGCCTCCATCACTTTGATGGCATTATCCATTGACGGCCTGATGAATACATCGAGATCCTTGGTGGCCCGGACGTGGCCGTGGGCGGCCAGCGCGTGGGCTCCGACGACCATGTACTCAACCTCGTGGGCGTTGAACTCGGCTAACAGATCTTTGAAATTGGGGTTCATCAGCTGCGTCGTCGCGGCCCCAGGCGTAGCAAGCCTTGGTCAGGGTCCAGACGGCCTCCATCCTCTCTCCCGGCGTGTACTTCAACCAATCCCGGTCCACGGCGTCTGGGCGTGGATCTCCGGGCCGGAGAACTCGGCTGGTAATGGTCTTGTCAGGCATCTTGGTTAACTTCCATTCTACCAGAGGTTTGCGCCCCAGAGCTATCTGTTCACCGCCACGATCAGGGTGCCCCTCGCCACCCACGGGCCTCCCGCAGCCGACACCGGCCATTTTCTTCGGAACCGTCTCTTCCGGTCCCCATCATCGGCAGCCCGACGATGCACGACCAGGAGTTCAACCTCGACCGGGTGGAGGCGCTGGGCGGGGGCATCCACCTCAGCGAGTTGCGCTTCCGGCCGGAGCACCTGCGGGAAGCGGTGGACCGCGTCCTGACCGACCCTACCTTCCGCCAGGGCGCCGAGCGCCAGGGCCAAGTGCTCCTGGACTACCACGGCCCCACCCGCGCCGCTGACGCCGTCGAGGCTTACCTGGCCGGTTCAGCCGGAGAAGGGGGCTCAGCCGGGAGCTCAAGGGTGTCAATCGGCAAATAAATTCACTGCGACGAGAACGCTAAACAGGATCCAGCCCGCCGCCAGCCATAGAAACTTCTTACGCTGGAGCCTGTAGCGGGAGGGGAGGCGGGTGGACACCAGATCCTTTGCTTGCTGCCAGCTCTCGAGGCTTGAAAACCAGTGCTTGGGAAGGATGAAAAAGAGGCGGGGCGCTTTGTAAATCAGGAGGAGGTCGTCCGACGCCTTCCATTGATGGAGGAGGTTCCAGGGGAGGCGGTTCCTGCCGTGGTCGGCTTCGGCGTGGAAGGCTTCGACGTCGAGATGACCCCGGATGTGCTCCCTCAGCAGCTTGTGGCGCCTCCAGGTGCGCTGGCTCATCCAACCCTCGGCGAGACGCCAAGCCAGCATGACGGCACCACCCAAGACCATCAATGCAGGCACCCACACGTCCTGGCCGCTGCTGACCTGCAACCACCCCAGTACCAGCCCTCCGGCAACCATCAGGGCGCCAGGCGCCCAGAAGGGGAGGACGCCCCGGCTATGGAACTGGCGGGCACGGCGGTACTCCTGAAGAGTGAGGGCGCCTTCGAAAGTCAAGGGGTCGGAGTGCATGGGTGGTTGAACCATAGCCTATGGGCTTCAAGCTCATTCGTAGCTTTCCGCGCCAAGACGATCTGGCGTCACATGTTCCAGCCTCAGTCCAGGTGCCCCTTCTCCGAGTCCCCCATCTCCACCCCGCCGCCGGGGAAGTACTCCTTCCACCGCCGGCTTACCGTCGCCGCCGTCTCCGGGTCGCAGGACAGCTCGTCGGGGAAGCCCGGTTTGGTGCGGGCGTCGATGACCACCGGCGGCTCGAAAGACACATGGCTCCTCACCAACTCGCGGCCGGCGGCGTGGACGTCGGCGGCGGGCTCGAAGCGGGTGAAGGTGGTCCAGAGGAAGTTCATGGGGCTGGCGGCGGCGCGGGCCGGTTCTTCGGTCAAGACCAGCAGCGGCCAGTCGGCAAACGCCGGGTGGGCGGCGACGCGGCGGGCGAATGCGGCTTCGGCCTCGGGGTCGGGGCCGAAGTCGGGCGCGCCCACGACCAGGCAGCCACGGCAGAAGACGTGGACGGCGGTGACCTCCGGCGGCGGGTCGCAGGGCGGCGAGAACTCCCCGGGCAGCTTCCGCACCGGGTCGCCCAGGCCGAGCCAGACGCCCTTGGACCCCTCGTTCACCGTCGGGCCGGTGTAGTCCAGGGTGTCCATGGAGAGGTTGGAGAACAGGTAGAGGTCGGTGCGCGGGTCGGTGCGCTCCAACAGGTGCTCCAGGGTGGCGCGGAAGTCTTTGAGGTCCACCGGGCGGTCGAAGACGAGCAGGAACTTGGTCAGCGACAACTGCCCCTCGCCCAGCAGGCGGAAGGCGCTGGCCATCGCTTCCCGCTTGTAGCGCTCCTTGACGACGGCGCCGGCCAGGGAGTGGTAGCCGGTCTCGCCGTAGGACCAGACGTCCTCGACCCCCGGCATGACCAGCGGGAAGAGCGGCGACAGCAACTCTTGCAGCAGGTCGCCGATGAAGAAGTCCTCCTGGCGCGGCTTGCCCACCACGGTGGCGGGGTAGATGGCGTCGCGGCGGCGGCAGATGGCGTCGAGCTCGAAGACGGGGTAGTCGTGCTCCAGGGAGTAGTAGCCGTAGTGGTCGCCGAAGGGGCCCTCCGGGTGGCGGCGCCGGGGGGGCACCTTGCCCACCAGGGCGATCTCGGCGTCGGCCAGAAGCGGGTGGGGTGTCAGGTCGCCGCCTTGCACGCGGGGCAGGCGGCGGCCGGCGATCAGCGAGGCCAGCATCAGCTCCGGCACGTTTTCCGGCAGCGGCGCGATGGCCGAGAGGATCAGCGCCGGCGGGCCGCCGAGGAAGATGGTGGCGGGCAGCGCCTCGCCCTTGTCTTCGGCCACCTGGTAGTGGAAGCCGCCCCCCTTGCCGATCTGCCAGTGCATGCCGGTGGTCTTGGGGCCGTGGACGTGGATGCGGTACATGCCCAGGTTGTGGCCGTGGCCGCCGCCGTCCTCGAAGCCGGGGTGCTCGGTGTAGACCAGCGGCAGGGTGACGAAGGGGCCGCCGTCCTCCGGCCAGGTGGTGAGGACGGGGAGGTCGAGGAGGTTCGGGTCGCGGTCGATGATCTCGGTCACCGGCCCCTTGCGCCGCGGCCGCTTCAGGCCGATGGTCAGCGCCTCCTTGGCGACGTCCCGGGCGCCCCACAGCTTGGCCGGCGTCGGCGGCATCAGCTCCTCGGCCAGGTCCACCAGGCGGCGGATCAGGCGGTGGGGGCGTTCGCCGAAGGCGAGTTGGGCGCGGTGCGAGGTGCCGAAGAGGTTGGTGACCAGGGGGACGGTGGCGGGGCCATCGCCGGTGGCGTTCCTGGGGTTGGTGAAGAGCAGCGCCGGGCCGCCGGCGGCGATCACCCGGCGGTGGATCTCCGGCACCTCCTGCCGCGGGTCCACCTCCGCCTCCACCTCCACCAGGTCGCCGTCCCGGCGCAGGCGGTCGAGGAAGGAGCGGAGGTCGGGGAAGCCGTGGCGGGTCACCTGGGGCTCAACCCCCGGCCTTGCCCAGGCCGGCCAGTTCCTCGTCGTCGCCGATCAGGTCGTGCTCGCGCATCCACTCGGCGTTGAGCTTGGAGAGGTAGCGTTCGCCGGAGTCGGGGAAGAGGGTAATGACCAGGGCGTCGTCGGGCAGGTCGCGGGCGACCTGGCGGGCGGCCACGGCGGCGGCGGCGCCGGAGGTGCCGGTGAAGATGGCCTCGTTCTGGGCCAGTTCGAAGACGGCGCGGAAGGCGGCCTCGTCACCCACCGTGATGACGTCGTCGATGTAGTCCATCCACACCGAGCCGGGCAGGAAGTCCTCGCCGATGCCGTCGATCAGGTACTGGTGGATCTCTTCCGGCGCCGGCATCTCGCCGTGCTCGTGGAAGTACTCGTAGACGCTGCCCTCGGTGTCGACGCCGATCACCTGGACGTCGGGGTTCTGCTCCTTGAGGTACTTGGCGGTGCCGCTGATGGTGCCGCCGGTGCCGATGCCCGCCACCCAATGGGTGATCTTGCCGTCGGTCTGGCGCCAGATCTCCGGGCCGGTGGCGCGGTAGTGGGCCTCCGGGTTGTTCTGGTTGTGGTACTGGTACGGCAGGAAGGCGCCGCGCTCGTCGCGGATGCGCTCGGACACCTTGTAGTAGGAGCGGGGGTCCTCGGCCTCGACGTGGGTCGGGCAGGTTACCACCTCGCAGCCGTAGGCTTCGAGCAGCGCCACCTTCTCGACCGGGATCTTGTCCGCCGTGACGCAGACCATCTTGTAGCCGCGGAGGATGGCCGCCATGGCCAGTCCCAGGCCGGTGTTGCCGGAGGTGGGCTCGACGATGGTGCCGCCGGGCTTGAGCTCGCCGGAGCGCTCGGCGGCCTCGATCATGGCGATGCCGATGCGGTCCTTGACCGAGTTGCCGGGGTTGAAGGTCTCCAGCTTGGCGGCCAGCATGGCGCCTTCGGGGTGGAAGCGCCGCAACGCCACCAGGGGGGTGTCCCCCATGGTCTCTAGGATGTGGTCATGGATTTCCATCGAACTTCGCCTCACAGATTCTGGGTGGGGCCGGTTGGCGCACCGGCGTCAGGGTTTCGGGATGATCGGCTTGCGCACGGTGCCCGGGTGCAGCAAGGCTGCGACGGGGCCGCGAAAGGGTCGTGCCGGCCGGGGCGTGATCGGGTGTCGGCCCAGGCCAAAGCGGGCCAAGGCTATCGGATCGGCCCCTCCCCGCGCCAGCGGGCCGGCGCCGGGGGCGGTCCCGGGGCGAGCCTCTGCCCTGCGGACGTGGCTCCCGGCGCCGCCGGGCGGTAGAGTCCCGCCGTGCCCCTGTCCAACTCCAGCAACCCGTCTCCGCCCATCGCCCTCCTCGGTCCCCAACGCCTCCAGCCCACGGTGGGGGAGGTGGTGCGTCGGCTCGGGTGGGGCGGTCGGGTGGCGGTGGTCACCGCCGGTTGGCAGGAGCGGGAGGCGGAGGTCGGTGAGCTGGCGGAGCACCTGTTGCGCGAGGGGGACTGCGAGGCGGTGCCGCTGGAGCTCTACCGCCGCGCCGAGGAGGTCTTCACCGCCGACCCGGAGCTGGCCACCGCCCACCGCCGGCGGCAGGACGAGCTGCGCGCCCTGCAGGGGCTCTACCGCCTCCAGCTCAGCCACCGGATCGACGCCTTCCACGCCCTCGGTGGCCGCCGCGCCGCCACCCACCTCCTGGAGCCGGAACGGCGGCTGGCCCTGGACTCGGTGCGCGAGCTGGACGCCCACCACCGGCGCCGCCTGGCCGCGGTCCACGACGACTTCGCCACCACCGCGGTCCCGGCGCAGCGCCCCGCCGTCGCCGCCCAGCGTGAGGAGCTGGCGCAACGGCTCGACGGTTGCTCGGCCCTGGCCATCACCGGCGGCCACGTCGCCGTGCTGCTCAACCGGTTGCGGTTGTTCGGGCTCCTCGACCTGGCCGCTGGTCTGCCCATCATCGCCTGGTCGGCGGGAGCGATGGTGCTGGCCGGCTCGGTGGTCGTTTTCCACGACTTTCCGCCCCAGGGCGCCGGCAACGCGGGCATCCTCGAGGTCGGCCTTGGCCTGCTCCCTCCCCTCCAGCCGTTGCCCCACGCGTCGAAGCGGCTCCTGTTGGGCGACCCTCACCGGGTGAGCCTTCTGGCACATCGCTTCCCCAACCCGGTGGCGATGGATGAAGGCGGGCATGCCGTGCTGGACGGGGAAGAGTTGGCGACGGAGGGGTTCCGCCTGCTGACCCCTGGCGGCGAGGTCCGCGCCTTGGAGGTGGAAGACTTCCGGAAGATCCGCGATGCACGCTCCCTCCCCACCCTCCCGGAGCACGAGTTCTCCCCACCCAACGCCGAGCCCAGCCCCACCGTCAACTCCTCCTCCGCTCCCCCCTCCCGATCAGCAAAAGGGTCGGTCAGCTCGCATCACTCTCCGCCCGAGTCGCCGTCGCCTCGTCCCGTGGCGCCACTCCCGGTAGCCGGTGCGGGGGCCTCCTCCCCGGATGCGTCGTTTAGAGCATCCGGGGAGGAGGCCCCCGCGCCATCCCACCCGGAAGTCCCGCCGCCGTGGGCCGAAGCGCCGCCCGCCGGAGCGCCGCCCACCGAAGCACGAAGTGCCGGAACACCTCCCCGCACCCTCGCCATCCGCGCCCTCGAAGCCTCCGGCTCCCCACCCAGCGAAGCCGCCATCGACTCCTTCCTGGCCCGCCACACCTTTCCCCTCTCCGAAGGCACCACCACCACCTTCGCCTTCCGCGGCGACGCCGAGGCGGTCCGCCTGCGCCACTGGATCTACGGCCTCCCCTCGACCCAGCCGTTCCTGCACGTCGGCGGCACCGACCTCTGGTATCTGCTGTTGGAGCTGCCGGAACGCTCCCGGGTGGAGTACAAGATCGAGGTGGTGGAGGACGGCGAGGAGCGCTGGATCCGCGACCCCCTCAACGGCAAGCTGGCCCACGACCCCTTCGGTGCCAACTCGGTCTTCCACGGCGTCGGCTACGAGACCCCGCCCTGGACCCTGGCCGATCCGGACGTGCGCCGGGGCAGCTTCGACGAGGTGGTGATCGACAGCGAAGCGTTCGGCGACCGCCGCCACGTCCGGGTCTACCTGCCGGCCCGCTTCCGCCCAGCCCCCTCCGGCGAGGGCCGTCCCAGCCGGCGCTACCCGCTCATCGTCTTCCACGACGGCGAGGACTACGCCCGCTACGCGGATCTCGTGACCGTCCTCGACAACCTGGTGGAGCGGCTGGAGATCGCGCCGCCGGTGGTGGCGCTGTCCACCCCCGTGGGCGACCGCCTGGACGAGTACGGCGATGACCCGCGCCACGCCCGCTACCTGGCCGAGGAGCTGCTGCCGGCGCTGGAGGCGCGCTACCCGCTGCGCCCCGGGCCGGCGGGGCGGGGGCTGGCCGGGGCGAGCTTCGGGGCGGTGGCGTCGCTGGCGGCGGCATGGCGCTACCCGGGGGTCTGGGGGCGGCTGCTGCTCCAGTCCGGCTCCTTCGCCTTCTCCGACGTCGGCGGCAACCACCGCCGGGACGAGGTGTTCGACCCGGTGGTGGAGTTCATGAACCGCTTCCGCGAGGAGCCCCGGCGCCCGGCGGAGAAGCTGTTCCTCTCCTGCGGCACCTACGAGTCGCTGATCTACGAGAACCGCTCCCTGGTGCCGCTGCTCCAGGAGGCGGGGCTGGAGGTGCGCTACCGGGAGGCCCGGGACGGCCACAACTGGGAGAACTGGCGCGACCGCCTGCGGGCGGGGCTGTCCTGGCTGTTCCCCGGGCCACTGCGCCTGGTTTACGAGTAAGCGTGTACGAGAGCTAATTCGGGGACAGGTTATTTTTTAAAACGTAACCTGTCCCCGAATTAGCGGGAAGTCCGCCCCTCACCCGCCCTGTTGTAACTTGTGCCCATGCCCCTGACCCCCTTCCACCCCGCCACCGCGAGCTGGTTCGAGCGCGAGCTGGGGCGGCCCACCGCCGCCCAGGAGGGGGCCTGGCCGGCCATCCACCGGGGCCGCCACGTCCTCGTCGCCGCCCCCACCGGCTCGGGCAAGACGCTGGCTGCCTTCCTGGCGGCGCTGGACGACCTGGTCAGGGAATCATTGGGCAGTTCAGCCAACTCGTCCGGCGAGGACGGACTGCCCGACGAGACCCGGGTGGTCTACGTCTCGCCGCTGAAGGCGCTCTCCAACGACGTCCACCGCAACCTGGAGCTGCCGCTGGCCGGCATCGAGGCGGAGCTTGCCGCCCGCGGTCTGCCCGCTGCCCGCGTCACCCGCGCCGTGCGCACCGGCGACACGCCGTCGAGCCACCGCCAGCGCATGGCCAAGACCCCGCCCCACGTCCTGGTGACGACGCCGGAATCGCTCTACATCCTCCTGGGCAGCGACGGCGGCCGGGGCATGCTGTCCACCGCCCGCACGGTCATCGTCGATGAGATCCACGCCGTCGCCGGCAACAAGCGCGGCTCCCACCTGGCGCTGACCCTGGAGCGGCTGGACGAGCTGGTCTCGCGCTCCGGCGGTCGCCTCACCCGCATCGGCCTGTCCGCCACCCAGAAGCCGATCGGCGAGATGGCCCGCTTCCTGGCCGGCGGCGGGGGTGAGGACGGCGACCCCGGGGTCGAGATCATCGACGTCGGCCACCGCCGGCCCCTGGACCTGGCGGTGGAGGTCACCGCGTCGCCGCTCGAAGCGGTGATGCCCAACGAGGTGTGGGAGGAGGTCTACGACCGGCTGGCGGAGCTCATCTCCGGGCACCGCACGACCCTGGTCTTCGTCAACACCCGGCGCCTGGCGGAGCGCGCCACCCGCCACCTGGCGGAGCGCCTGGGGCGGGACGCCGTGGCCGCCCACCACGGCTCCCTGTCCAAGGAGCAGCGGCTGGATTCCGAGCAGCGGCTGAAGGCGGGGCAGCTCGCCGCCCTGGTGGCCACCGCGTCCATGGAGCTGGGCATCGACGTGGGCAGCGTCGACCTGGTCTGCCAGCTCGGCTCCACCCGCACAATCTCCGCCCTGCTGCAACGGGTGGGGCGCTCCGGCCACGAGGTGGGCGGGGTGTCCAAGGGGCGGCTGTTCCCGCTGAGCCGGGACGAGCTGGTGGAGTCGGCGGCGCTGGTCGATGCCGTCGCCCGGGGCGAGCTGGACCGGCTGGAGGTGCCGCCGGCGCCGCTGGACATCCTGGCCCAGCAGAT
>Ga0102947_1000097_pt1 | contig 30940 bp, 27 predicted proteins | sample SalPon2A_A_D2_MG_FD_78210 | JGI IMG/M metagenome (GOLD analysis project Ga0102947, IMG submission 78210) | Soil microbial communities from South San Francisco under conditions of wetland restoration - Salt Pond MetaG R2A_A_D2_MG | ecosystem: Environmental > Terrestrial > Soil > Wetlands | place... | reverse complement strand
TCCAGGTTTACCTGCTGGTCATCCACCTCAACCTGGGCAAAATCCGTATTATAAGTCAGGTCCAGCGTCAGGCTGGGCGTGATGCTGTATTTAATATCTCCCCCGACCTCCGGTGAAAAATCGGTTTTGGGTTCAACCGCGGTATGATCCTTTTCAAGTCTGCCCAGCACATACGGAATGACTTTTAGATTGCCGGGACTTTGAAGGTTGAGACCGGTTAATGTTCCGGCCAGGGAAAGGCGGTTTAAATTAAACCCGATTGGCGTTTCTGCCCAATACACAATTTCGTTGCTTTTACGGATGTTCCTTCTAAAATTTATCCCCCAGTCCTTCCCCGACTGAAACCTCAGTGTTCTCAATGGTATGGTAAACTCGGCGCTCCAGCCAATATCCGAAACCCGGGTCTGCACTTCCCAGGAAGCATCCCAATTGAGATTGAACCCCCCAATGGTGCCGCCCTGCTGACGGTTGACGTTAGAATTCCCCTGCCCCTCATTATCGACCTGAGCATCGTATTCGACCCCCAGGGAATTTGTTCCAAAAATAAAGCCGTTCTGCCCGTCTTTATAAGTATCCAAAATAAATATAAAGGCATCTGTATTGTCGAGGATGGCATCGCGGCGGGGATCGGATACCACCAGGTTCTCCGGCTTTGCATCGTAACAAACCACTGCAACGAAAAAGGTATCCGCTGTATACGCAATGCGTATATCCGTCTTTTCCGAAGCCTTCTGTCCGTAGTTGGGTTGGGATTGTACGAGATCCCCGAAGGGCATAATGGCCTGCCAGACCGGATCGTTGATAACCTCACCGTCTATGGAGGGAGCTGTTTCAATGGCATTGGCCACAGCGGTTGGCCTGTTTTCAGTTGTAGCCAGGTTGTCCTGGGCCTGAAGGCAAAGAGCAAAACCGAAGTAGATTAGTGCAGGAGCAGCATGTTTTACAAAAGACATCCGGTGTGGTTGGAGGATTGGCCCAATAAATGTACCAATTTTTAATTCAACGTCTGAACAAATCCGCTATATATAAGCCTGATTTGGTCCCTTGGAAAGATAAGGCCGTGGGAACCCCGGTATGTAATTCATCAGAAAAGAGTCGGTATATTAGCTCTTTGATCACGGTCAGTTTAAAAGATTATTCAGCGCGATAGGAATGCTATTTTAAAATCTCTAAATTGACTTTGCAATCGCATAATTTTTCCGCCAATGCCAGGGGAAACACATTCATAATCTCTAATCCAAATTCGCAATTAATTGGCAGCATGTGACCGGAATGAATACGTTTGTCATACGGAAATATTAAATGCACAAAACATACCTTATTTAACCATATTGATTAACACTAATATGATACCCGCATGAAATTTCATCACTACGTTATTGTCCTGTTCACATCCTTGTTTGTTTCACTTAATGCGGTCCACGCACAACTTGCGACCACAACCGCATTGGAAACGGCTGGGGTCTCCGACGAACGCCTGGGGAGGTTTGCAAATTTCTTAAATAGGGAGAATGAAAAAGGTCACATCCCCGGTGCTGTATCCCTGATAGCCCGCAGGGGGGAAATTGTTCATGATGCTGCCTATGGGTACTGCAGCCTGACTGGCAAGCAGCCTATGCGCAGTGATAACATTTTCCATATCATGTCTATGACCAAGCCCATTGTAACAGTTGCCTTTATGATGCTGTATGAAGAAGGGTATTTTTTCCTGACCGATCCGGTGTCCGAATACCTGCCTCAATTTAAGGATGTAAGGGTCGCTGTCGATGTCAATGCGGGGAAGGATGGCGCAACAAACCCTGCGGATAAAGAGATCACCATTCATCATTTGTTAACACACACCGCAGGATTTTCCCATGGCCTCAGGGGAACTGAGTTGGACAACGATATTGCCAGGGCCCTTTACTATGAACCCCAGAAATCCATTGAAAGCCGCGTAAATACCCTTGTGAGTTTACCCCTTATCGGACAACCAGGAGAACAATGGTATTACAGTGCTTCCCCTGACGTGCTCTCCCTTTTGATTGAACATTTTTCCGGAATGAGTACCGCAGCATTTTTACAAGAGCGGATTTTTGATCCGCTGCAAATGAAAGATACGGGATACAATATTTCCAAAGCAAACCAGGACAGGTGGGTTCCCGTACACCAAATAAATGAGCAGGGAGTATTGGTCAACTCTGAGCGACAGCTCCCTATTGAAGGCAATACCATCTACGGGGGAACTCATGGCCTGTTTTCAACGGCAGCCGTTTATATGAAATTCTGCCGGATGCTCCTCAACAGGGGAAAGGCAAACGGATTTCAATTCCTGAGTCCCAATACCGTGGAACTCATGACACAAAATCATGTCGGGACATTATATCAGGCCCCCGGACAAGGCTTCGGGCTGGGGTTCGGTGTGACCACGGACGTTGCCGAAAGCAAGTCGCTGGGATCCGAAGGGCAGTATTATTGGAACGGAGCCTACTGTACATATTTCTTTATTGATCCGGAGGAAGAGCTGATCGCCATCGTGATGAGCCAGTTACAACCCTATAGTAATTTCTACGGTCAGAAGCTGAGGCAGTATGTGTACCAGACCCTCCTGGACCAAGCCATCTGGCAGCTAAAGCGACATGCATGATGAGCTGGATAAAAACGATACCCTATAAGGAAGCCGATGCAAAACTAAAACGCATATATGACCGCCTAAAAACCCCCGGGCGGCCGATAGACAACGTGCTCTCTGTCCACGGCCTGAGGCCCCACACTCTTTCGGGACATATGACCTTATATAAGAGCGTATTGCACAACAGCAATAATACGTTGCCAAAGTGGTACCTGGAAACTATTGGCATTTATGTGAGTATGCTGAACCGGTGCGACTATTGTGTATCGCATCACTTTGAAGGTTTAAAGCGAATCGTAAAAGACGATGACAAGTGCCGGGAATTTTACTACGCCGCCAAAAATGAAGTGCTGGCATCCTTTTTTGAACAGAATTACCTAAACGGACTGAGCTACGCACGAAAGCTGACATTGCAGCCGCATACAATTACTGAAAATGATGTCGCTCTGCTAAGGCAATCAGGATTTTCTGAAGGAGAAATATTGGAAATAAATCAGGTGACTAGTTATTTTAATTATGTAAACAGGACGGTTTTGGGTTTGGGGGTTACAACAAAAGGTGATATTTTAGGGCTTTCACCAAACGACCATGATGATCCCGACAACTGGGAACATCAATAGTAAAGAAACACAAAAAATGAGAACACTGATTATTGTTTTGCTTTGGACCGGCCTTGCCATCCGGGGAAATGCCCAGGAGGTCATCGCCCTGCCTTACAAAGAGGGTAAGGATATTACCTGGAATGGCGGGGCAAAGGAATATTTTTCACCTATTTGGCAAACCGACGTGGTAACCAATGTCTCGGTGCCAACGATGCAGGTTTTTAAACCTGATGCCGGCACTGCCAATGGTACCTCAGTAATTGTGGCGCCGGGAGGGGGGCTTTATGCCCTGAGTATTAAGAGTGAAGGGACCGCCGTTGCAGAGTGGCTCAATAAACAGGGAATTACGGCCTTTGTACTGAAATACAGGCTGGTGCCCACCGGGGAGGATGGCGTTAAGGAAGTCATGGAGATTGGCAATCGGATCGGGGAAACGGTAGCACCTGTGTTACCTCTTTCCATTCATGATGGCCTGGCTGCTATTTCCTATGTGCGTACCAATGCGGAAGCACTGGGCGTTGACCCTGGTAAAATAGGATTTATGGGGTTTTCGGCCGGGGGGGCCGTGACCATGGGCGTAACGTTTAACTATTCCCGGGAAAACCGCCCGGATTTTATAGTACCGGTCTACCCATGGATGACCGTATTAGGTGAATATAAGGTACCTGAAGACGCACCGCCTTTACTGGTCATCTGTGCGTCAGATGATCCCCTGGGCCTGGCTCCTGAGAGTGTGGATCTCTATTCCGGTTGGTTACATGCCGGCAAAATTGCCGGGCTGCACATGTATGCGAAAGGTGGCCACGGCTTTGGAATGAAATCTCAGGGCCTTCCCTCTGACCACTGGATCTCCCGGTTTTATGACTGGGCATTGTCTGAAGGACTGACCCGGGTAATTGATAGCAATTAATATGGATTTCATTCACCATACGCTGCAATGGTGCAAAGGGGAGATCTTCGAAGGCAAGATGAGTTTGCTCTTTGGGATACTTATTCTTTTAGTCAGCCTTTCTTATTGGAAATGGGGAACTACTGCCTACGCAAGAGCCATGTTCTGGCCCCTCCTTGTGGTCGCCTTCTTAGCCGCAGGAGCTGGGGTTTATCTCATCACAACCAATCATAAAAGAATTGTTGCGTATCAGGAGGCATTCCGGGAGAATCCGGTTACATTTATGGATACCGAAAAGGAACGCACCGCCGATTTTATCAAATGGTATCCGGTTACTCAAAAAATATTCCTTGGGGTAATGCTCGTTGGGATGTTGTGCCTGATATTGTCTCAATCCCCGGTGATACGGGCGGTCGGGATAGCCGTAATGCTCCTTTCCCTTTACGTATTTGTTCTGGACCATTTTTCTGAAGAACGCGCCCGTTTGTATCATTCCAGAATAATTGAACATTTGACAAATTAAAAGTAACTTGCGGCAAATTTTCTGAATGTATAAAGCACTCCTTTTCATTCTTGTTTTAATCGGGTCCTGGTCCCAAGCACAGGATCCGCTCAGGTTTCAGGAAGAAGTGGCTGCCATCCAAAAAAAGTATGATACTTTGTGGAACAGTTCCCGGGAAACAGTGGTTTTTACCGGAAGTTCAAGTATTCGTTTCTGGAAAAACCTCCAGGATGTCTTTCCGCAATATCAGATCGTAAATTCAGGTTTCGGGGGTTCGCATGCCTCGGACCTTTTGGTTTATGCCGAGGATCTGGTGTTAAAATACCGGCCTGCAAAGGTGTTTATTTATGAGGGAGACAACGATATCGCTTTTAAGAAAAAGCCGGGGGAGATCCTGTCGGATACGGAGCAGATCATTCATAAAATCAGGGGGCAAGACCCGAATACCAAAATTATTATTATTGCAGCCAAACCAAGCCTGGCCCGTTGGCACCTGAAAAGGAGCTATAAAAGATTGAATCGGCGTTTTAAGCGATTGTGCAGCAAAGATCGGCTTCTTGAATTTGCGGATGTTTGGGACGCTATGTTAAACGGACGTCACCTCCGGGAGGATATCTTCATCGACGACGGATTGCATATGAACCCCAAAGGGTACGAGCTTTGGTACGACGTAATAAAACCTTATATGAATTAGTATAAAATGAATTGACATCCATGTCCCGATAAATTTCCTTTGTAAAAAATTATCAACCTGAAATTAATGAAAAAACCTGTATTCCAATCCAACCCCCTATTCGCAATACCTGCACTCCTGGGTATCATTACCTTTTTTTCCTGTACTGAAACAAAAAAGCCCGAAATTGTTTTTCCACCAACCGATCTCGCCATGGAAAATATGATTCCGAAGCCCCTTAAGGTGACCGCTACCCATACGGCATTCGGGCTCGATCAATACACAGCGATCTATACCACGCAGACAGCTTCCGGATTCAGGGAAGCAGGGGAATTCCTTTCCGAAAAAATAAAGGGCAAAACAGGACTCAATTTGCCGGTCAATTCAGCGGATGCAGGTACCGTGGACCGCATCATCTATATCAATGAGGCAGACAGTACTCAGCTTGAAGGTCCTGAGGCCTACCAGCTATACATCACAAAGGATTCCGTGATCCTCAATGCAAATTCCGCAGAAGGTGCCTTTCGCGGCATTCAGACTTTAAGGCAGATCATACCTGAGGTCAGTAACGATACCCTGGCTGATCAACCTGTCTGGCCAATTCCTTCAGGGAAGATCACTGACAACCCCAATTTTGCATACAGGGGATCCATGCTCGATGTGGCGAGGCACTTTTTTACCGTAGAGGACGTAAAGAAATACATTGACCTGCTGGCCTACTATAAGATCAATGTCCTGCACCTGCACTTATCGGATGATCAGGGCTGGCGCATAGAGGTCAAATCCTGGCCAAAACTAACCGAAATAGGAGGAAGCACCGAAGTTGGCGGGGAGGCCGGCGGTTTTTTTACGCAGGAAGACTATAAGGACCTTGTAGCTTATGCCGCCGCTCATTATATGACCATAGTTCCTGAGATCGATATGCCCGGGCATACCAATGCCGCCTCTGTGTCTTATCCCTTCCTCAATGGGAATGGAAAAACACCGGAATTATATGAGGGTACACGTGTTGGCTTCAGTACATTTGATACGCGCAAGGATACCGTCTATGCGTTTATTGACGATGTAGTCAGGGAAATTTCAGCCATTACTCCCGGCCCCTATTTTCACATAGGCGGAGACGAAAGCCATGTCACAAAGAAAAACGATTATATCTATTTTGTACAAAAGGTGGAAAAGATCGTTCAGAAGTACGGCAAGCGGATGATAGGCTGGGATGAAATCGCACAGGCCCGGTTGGATTCCACATCCGTTGCCCAGTTCTGGGCAAGTGAAGCCCATGCCACAGCAGCTGTGGAAAAGGGCATGCAGGTGATCCTCTCCCCGGCTAAAAGGACCTATTTGGATATGCAGTATGATACCCTCTCCGAATACGGGCTCCATTGGGCCGCCTACATCCCGGTAGATACCGCCTATGTATGGAGTCCGGAGCGTTATACTAAAGGGGTGCCGAAGGAACATATTTTAGGGATAGAAGCACCACTGTGGTCCGAGACGATCAGCAACAGGGATGAACTGGAGTACCTCGCCTTCCCAAGGATCATTGGGTATTCGGAACTTAGCTGGAGTACGGAAGAAAACAGGGACTGGGAAAATTTCAGGGTGCGCCTGGGCAACCAGGCACCTTTTCTGGACAGGATGGATGTAAAATATTATCGCTCGGCACTTATCGACTGGAAAGAAAATAAGTATACGTACAGGGAGATCCCGAAGGACTAGGCACAACCACTGAGCGATCCCGCACCATAGAATTCCTGGTATGGTTCACACTCCCGGTAATTGCCGGTTTTACCTTAATGAAATATCCCTGGGACTACTCCTCCTCGCCGGAAAGGGGTTGATCCTCCTCATCCTCGGAAAAATTGGTGATCCCATGGTCCGTGAGAATGTTGTACCATTGAACCACTTTCCTGATATCACTGGCATACACCCTGTCTTCGTCATAATTAGGAAGGACCTCAAAAAAGTACTCCTCCAGGGAAAGCCTGTCTGCCTTATGGCCAACGGTTGTCTTGCCCCCTTTCTCTTTTTCCTGGATTTTTTGGAAAACATCCCTTAACGGAAGATCTTCCTCCAGGGTATAGATGGCAATTTCCGAAAGTACACTTACATTGTTGTTCATTCCAACACTGACCCTTTTTTTATCCGAAAGGGATTCTACTATAAAACCGGTCCTTGTCCGTGTCAACAATTTAAATAATCCTGGTCGTCCACCAATCGACAAAATTTTATCCAAACTCATAGATGCGGTTAAAAATCCCGGCAAAGATTACACTTTTGCCCAAATAAATTTCTAATTTCGTCTCATATTTTTTCCTGTATCCAAACAAGGCACCCCCGCTTACCTTGCCTTCTTCATCGCCGGAAAGCGCATTTTATAATCGACCTTTATCTTGCCCTTTGAGATGTTTGCGAGTTTCCCGCGGATCAGTCGCTTTTTAAGGGGAGAGAGTTTATCCGTAAACAGGATACCTTCTATGTGATCGTATTCATGCTGGATCACCCTCGCTAACACACCTTCATAGGATTCCCTATGAAACTTAAAATTTTCATCGACATAGCTGATCGTAATGGTATCCTTCCTCGTTACATCCTCGCGAATATCAGGGATACTTAAACACCCTTCATTAAAGGGCCAGTCCTTCCCGGATTCTTCTTCCATTTTGGCATTGATGAACACCTTTTTAAAGTTTTTAAAGATATTTTGCTCCTCTTCTGATATTTCCTCGTCATCTGCGAAGGGTGCCGTATCAACCATAAACAAACGAAGGGGTAAGCCTACCTGCGGTGCAGCCAGGCCCACCCCACTTGCCTTATACATGGTCTCCCACATATTGGCTATCAACTTCTTTAAATTAGGGTGATCCTTCTGTATCTCCACCCCTTTCTTTCTTAAAACAGGATCGCCATAGGCTACAATTGGTAATGTCATATTCTTAACTTCTATTCATAAAGGACTGCAAAATGAGCGTGGCACTAATTTCGTCAACCAAGGCTTTATCAGCGCGCTGCTTTTTTTTCAGGCCTCCTTTTATCATGGTTTGCACCGCCATTTTCGATGTAAAACGTTCGTCTTCCCTTTCCACGGGAATTTCCGGAAAATGAAGCCTGAGTTTTTTGATAAATGCCCTGATCATTGCTTCGGATTCAGAAGGTGTGTTGTCCATTTGCCTGGGTTCACCCACTACCCATATGTCAATATCCTCCGTCGCTACATAATTCTTAAGAAATTCGAGAAGGTCTGTGGTAGGCACCGTCGTCAAGCCCGAGGCAATGAGTTGCAGCTCATCCGTTACGGCAATACCAGTCCGTTTTTTTCCGTAGTCCAGTGCAACAATCCTTCCCATGGAATTTTTTTGCAAAAATAGCCCATAATTTGTTATAGCTCTAAATTTTACAGGCTTTATTACCTCCCAGGACGTATCTTTGCCGAAATTTGAAAACACACGAATGGACGAAATCCGACATATAATTGATAATGCCTGGGATAATCGCGAATTATTAAAGGATGCCCTTACCCGGGAAACGATACGTGAAGTGATCAATCAAATTGATGAGGGAACACTGCGTTGTGCTGAACCTTCTAAGGATGGGTGGCAAATCAACGAATGGGTGAAAAAAGCAGTGGTCCTCTACTTCCCCATTCAAAAAATGGAGTCCATCGAGGTGGGGATATTTGAATATCATGACAAAATACCTTTAAAGAAAGGCTATGCAGAAAAGGGAATAAGGGTAGTTCCGCATGCAGTTGCCCGGCATGGGGCCTACATCTCCCCCGGGGTTATATTAATGCCGAGCTACGTGAATATCGGCGCCTATGTGGATGAAGGAACTATGGTGGATACCTGGGCCACCGTGGGCAGTTGTGCCCAGATTGGCAAGCACGTGCATCTCAGCGGTGGTGTTGGAATCGGCGGGGTCCTGGAACCTCTGCAGGCCGCACCTGTCATCATTGAGGATAATGCCTTTATAGGCAGCCGATGCATTGTGGTGGAAGGGGTCCGGATTGAAAAGGAAGCCGTGCTGGGTGCCAATGTTGTCCTTACCGGTTCCACCAAAATAATCGATGTTACGGGCGCGACGCCTGTGGAGTACAAAGGCCGTGTTCCTGCCGGATCCGTGGTGATCCCGGGAAGCTATGCCAAAAAGTTCCCCTCAGGGGAATACCAGGTACCGTGCGCACTCATTATAGGTACCCGCAAGGAAAGCACCAATAAAAAAACCTCTCTGAATGATGCCCTGAGAGAGCATAATGTGGCTGTTTAATTTTGTAGGAATTTTATATTGTTATATACTTTTTTCTATTTTTTTTAGTTATAATTTTGTCAAAGAGAACGTAACATACCTACTTATAATCTTTTTATGAGCGACCACAGAAAGAAAATATCAGCCCTTATTATTACGTATAATGAGATTGGCTATATAGAAAAATGTATAGATTCCGTGGATTTTGCGGATGAAATTATTGTCGTCGACTCTTATAGTACGGACGGAACGTACGAGTATCTTATCAACCATCCCCGCGTAAAAGTTATACAGCATCCATTTTCCAATTTTACTGCTCAGAAATCATTTACACTGAAGCAGGCCACGAACGACTGGATTCTCTTTTTGGATGCCGACGAAGTGGTTTCCGAATCCCTTCGAAAAGAAATAATCGAAACCGTCAACAGCGATGAAAACTATGCCGCGTACTGGTGTTACAGGAATTTTATGTTTCAAAACAAACCCCTCAGGTACAGTGGGTGGCAAACCGACAAAAATTACCGGCTTTTCAGGAAGAGTATGGCGAAATTCTCAGATAAAAAAATCGTTCATGAAACCCTTGATGTAGATGGCAAAACGGGGATTTTATCAGCAAGATTAACACATTTTTGCTACAAGAACTATGAAGATTACCGCGCAAAAATGATCAAATACGGCAGATTAAAAGCGAAAGAATCCTTCTACCGGGAAAAGAGATTCAATTATATGTCCTATATTTTTAAACCGGCCTGGAAATTCTTTAACCACTATGTCCTGCGCATGGGTATCCTGGATGGCAGAAAGGGAATGACGATCTGTTATCTCAATGCACTGAGTGATCTGGAACGTTTCAGAGAGTTGAAAAAATTGGAAAAGAAAAACGAGCTGGCGTATTACTTGGTGATGCCGTGATACGTCCACACACTTCTCTTTTGCCTTACTTCCCTCCGTATCACCTGATTTTTAGCGATCGCCTCAGGGGTTTTGTATCCCCTTTCGTGGTCAAGGTGAATACATACTGCACTATATCTCAACTGCTTTGATTTTACGCCAAAGTTAAAGAGTCGTTCCCCAAACTCCCGGTCCTCCCCCCCGTATTGCATCCGTTCATCAAAGCCGTTGATATTCATGATATCCTTTTTCCAGCCAGACGAATTATGTCCATTCCAACTGGCATTTGTCGGGGTAAACGTATTAAAGAGGGTAGAAATAAACCCTTTCGCAGTAAGCTTGTTGTTCTTAAAGGTCTTCGGAATTCCCATCTCCTTCAGCCACTGGATATTAAAACAATTTTGCTTTTCAATATCTTTTTTGGTGATGGCCTTTGAAATATTCATTGGCAACATATAATATCCTCCGGAGATGAAATAACCGGGCTCCTTGTTTATATAATGGACCTGAACAAAATCCTCCCTGGGAATGCAATCCCCATCCGTCATGATTATATAGTCGTTGACGCAGGCAACAATCGCCTTATTCAGGATTTTGCATTTTTGAAAACCGGTATCCTCCTGCCAGACATGCTTGATCTCATAGGACAATTCCCCGCGAGTATTGTTGATCAATGCCACCGTTTCAGGGCCTGATCCGTCATCGGCAACAATCAATTCGAAATCCTTGTAGGTTTGACAATTGAAACCCCATAGAACCTTCTCTAACCAGTCTGGATTGTTATATGTACTAACGATAACACTGACTGTGCTCATCTGTGATCTTTTAATTTTTACTACTTTTACAAATGTAGTTTTTTGAATTCCATCTCCAATATAATTCTCAAAATTTAGATGAACCCCTCGTGATTGCACCTTATTTGTAGTGCCTGGAAGACAAGGAACAGTCAGAAATAATGGAGGGAAAATTACGATCGCATGAAACGCACTTATGTAGGGTCCACTATCTATCATATTTATCTCGCTATCCTGCATATGATCCGGGACTCCGGCTATACCACAAAAGATGTGGGCAACAATCTCCTGTTCCTTGTAGAAAGTACCCCGATGATTGAACAGCTATCGCCCAATCTCAAAAAAAAATTCTTCAGGGAGGTTTATTTCCTATCTGAACGAAAAGACCATGTGAAGGCCCTTGGTAAATTTGATTATTCCCTAAGAAGAAAGCAAAAGTTATTGCCATTTATGAAAAAAAAGCATCCCGAACTTTTGACAGAAACGGAATTTATCGAAGAATCCGACCTTTATTTGTGCGATACGGATTCTTCAAAGAGCTATTTTTTATATGCGTACGGACATAAGAATATATTTATGATCGAGGACGGGGCCAGAACATATCGCCAGCGTCACAGCGCGTTTGAACATTTTATAAAAACATATATCACCAAAACCCCCGTCGGCGGCGGATTCGATCGTGAAATAAATACCATTTATGCCCAGTTCCCGGATCGGCTTCCCGCCCCGATCCGAAAAAAAGCCAGAGAATTGAATTTAAAAAAGGAAGTGGCCAGACTGGAGGCAGCTGTCAAACAGGAAATTTTCGAGATCTTCCTTTCGAACGAGGAATTCAAAATAGAAGGGAACAACAATGCGCTCTTATTAACCCAACCCATTTCTGAGGATAAGGTTATTAAAGATGAAGCGGTAAAAATAGCGATCTACAGGGATGTCATCTCCAGGATCCCTGAAAATTTCAGGGTGATCTTAAAAACACACCCCAGGGAAACCACTAACTACAGGGACTATTTCAAGGATATCACGGTGCTTCCTGCCCTTTTTCCCATTGAAATTCTGGGGCTGAAAGATGGGTTTTATTTTGAACGGGGATATACTCTGTTCTCTACTGCGCTCTCTAATTTGGAAATTGTTAATAACCGTTTTTTCCTGGGTAAGGATTATTTGGATAAATTTACCGTCAAAGCCACCAAAGATCTGATCATGAATATGGTGGTAGACGAAAATGCATAAACCGAGAATTCAGGACAATGCCAGAAAATAAAAGTATAGGGTTCATTCCGCTTAGAAAAAATTCCAAGGGAATTCCCAATAAGAATAAAAAGAAACTTTTGGGACGTCCCCTATTTACCTGGGTATTGACAGAAGCCATTTTTTCTGATCTCGACACCATTTATGTTTTCACAGATGACGAGGACATTATTGACTATGTCAGTCTCCATTTTACCTGGGCGCCCAAAGTGGTTCCCCTGAAGCGCTCCCCTCAAAATGCTTCGGACACCGCTTCTACCGAAGATGCTATCCTGGAATTCTGTGCCGCAAAACATGCTGAATTTGATTTCTTTTGCCTGCTGCAGGCTACCTCTCCCCTCACCCAGCGGCAACACATCAATAACGCCTTGAATACACTGAAAAACAAAGGATTGGACGCAGTTCTAAGCGTTGTAAATACACATCGTTTTACGTGGTCCGAGGCAGGGGAAAGCCTCAATTACAATTATAGGAAACGTCCGAGAAGGCAAGATTTTAGCGGGCTTCTCATAGAAAATGGCGCCATATATTGCACAACCTCTGCCGCGCTCCTCCATTCAGGGAACAGGCTTAGCGGTTCCATTGGCACCGTTAAAATGCCTGAGGAGACCCTGGTTGAAATTGATTCGGAGACCGATTGGATGGTCGTTGAACAGTTGTTGGTCTCCAGGTTTAAATCAGGCAAATCTACCGGGAGGATTAATTACCTGGTACTGGACGTGGATGGTGTTTTTACCGATGGTAAAATTGTATACGGGGAAAAAGGAGAATTCTCCAAAACCTTTGATATGCGTGATGGCATGGGGCTGGAAATAATTCGGGAACAAGGTGTTAAGGTAATGGTTATGACCTCGGAAAACTCCAAAGTGGTAGCGCAGCGAATGGAAAAATTAAAAATCGAAGATGTATTTCTGGGGGTCAAAGACAAGTATTCCTTCCTTGATAACATCTGTTCTGAGCGTAGAATTTCTCGTGAGACCCTTGCGTACATAGGGGATGACGTCAATGATCTGAGTAATATGCTAAGGGCCGGTTGGTCGTTTTGCCCGTCCAATGCGACCAAAATAGTTAAATACCATGCAGATGTAGTGCTGACCAATAAATCTGCCGATGGTGCCATCCGGGAAGCCTCAGAATTTATAATGAACTATAATCAGAGATTTAATGACCTATAAAGAACCCTATATCATTGCCGAAATTGGATGTAACCACAAGGGTGATATGCAAATTGCGCGGGAACTCATCAGTATGGCCAGGATTTTTGGGAATGCGAATGCCGTGAAGTTTCAAAAGAGAAACAATAAGGAGTTACTCACCGAAGAGCAGTACAATGCACCACACCCAAACCCCGTAAATGCCTATGGCGATACCTATGGGGCGCATCGGGAGTTTTTGGAATTTGATGTTGAACAACACAGGGAGTTGAAGAATTATTGTGAGGAAGTTGGGATTACCTATTCCACTTCGGTGTGGGAATCCACTTCAGCCATGGAAATTGCCGGTTTGCAGCCCGACTTTATCAAAATTCCTTCGGCTTGTAACAATAACTTCGGGATGCTGGGGTGGTTATGTGAAAATTTCCAGGGTGAAATCCATATTTCAACCGGTATGACCACAAAGGATGAAATTGAGGATATTGTCAATTTCTTCGGAAACCGGGGCCGAAGCAAAGATCTCGTCGTTTATAATTGTACTTCGGGGTACCCTGTTCCCTTTGATGATATTTGTTTGCTCGATATCCTGAGGTTGAAGGAAAAATATAGTGAAAAAGTAAAAAGCATCGGCTTTTCCGGGCATCACCTGGGCATCGCGGTTGATGTTGCCGCCTACACCCTGGGCGCCCATATCATTGAACGGCATTTTACCCTGGACAGAACATGGAAAGGAACTGATCATGCCGCCTCCCTGGAGCCCATAGGACTTCGGAGATTGTGCCGGGACCTCAGGGCTACCTACAAGTCGCTTACCTACAAACAAAAAGATATCCTGGAAATAGAACAGGTACAACGCGACAAACTGAAATACAAAAAATAGATGCAACCGGACTTTCGATCCGAACTATCACACGCCATGGCAGTTTTGGCCGAAGGGGGTTTAATCCTTTACCCTACGGATACCATTTGGGGCATTGGCTGTGACGCAACCAATGAGTTGGCGGTTGCAAAGATCTATGATCTTAAAAAAAGACCATCCGCCAAGGCCATGATCTGCCTGGTAGCCGACCAGTTTATGCTGGAATCTCATGTAAAAATGGTCCCAGATATTGCCTATGATATCCTGGATCTCTCAGAAAAACCAACCACAATCATTTATGATCACCCTAAAGGGGTAGCCGGAAATCTTATTGCCAAAGATAATACGCTCGGCATTCGCGTGGCTTCAGACCCCTTTTGTCAACATCTTATAAAGCGATTTAAAAAGCCACTGGTCGCTACCTCTGCCAATTTTGCCGGTGGTGCCACTCCGGAAACATTCTCTGAAATCGAGGCTGAAATTTTAGCAGGAGTGGACTATGTCGTAAATTTGGACCACGATAGCCGAAAAAGCACGCCCTCGGCAATAATTAAACTGGGGAGTGATGGCATCGTACAAGTGATCCGTAAATAAGCCCTTAAAAACACATCTCCTAATCTCAATATTGCCGGTCGGAAAAAGGTGAGAAGCTTGGAGAAATATTCCTGTTATGTCGCAACAAAACCACAAAGAAGCACTGAGCAACCCTATATTCGGCATCATCGCCCAGGCTGCCGATGAACTCTCCATGGACACCTATGTGATTGGTGGCTTTGTACGCGATTATCTTTTAAAAAGGGGGATCCCCCAGGACATCGACATTGTTGCGGTTGGCAACGGGATCCGTCTGGCCCGGGAAGTGGCTTCAAAATTACCCGGAAAACCCGAGGTGGCCGTTTTTAAGAATTTTGGGACAGCCATGATCAGAAATAATGGGTTTGAACTGGAATTTGTGGGTGCAAGAAAGGAAAGTTACCACAACCATAGCCGTAAACCAGTCGTTGAAAACGCCACCCTGGAAGAAGACCAGAAGAGGCGTGATTTCACCATCAACGCCCTGGCGTTATCCCTGAACCGTCCGGACTTTGGGATTTTGGTGGATCCCTTTGGCGGGATAAAAGACCTCGAAAACAGACTCATCAGGACTCCCCTGGAACCGGGGATCACCTATTCGGATGATCCGCTTCGGATGATGCGGGCTATTCGTTTCGCCTCCCAACTTGATTTTAAGATCCAACTGCAATCCCTGGAGGCAATAGCGGAACATAAGGAGCGCATTAAAATCGTATCCGGGGAGCGGATTGTAGATGAATTGCATAAAATTCTGGCCACAAAAGCACCCTCCACAGGTTTATCCCTCCTCCATAAAACCGGCCTCCTGACCTATATATTACCGGAATTAGTGGCATTGCAGGGCATAGAAGAAGTAGAAGGGCAACGCCACAAGGATAATTTCTGGCATACGCTGGAAGTTGTGGACAATATCGCAGAACAAACGGACAATCTATGGTTACGTTGGGCGGCACTGCTGCACGATATAGGCAAAGCCCCGACGAAACGTTTCGATAAAAAAATAGGCTGGACCTTCCATGCCCACGAATTTGTCGGGGCGAAAATGGTATATAAACTCTTTAAAAGATTGAGGATGCCCCTGAACGACAAAATGAAATTTGTCCAAAAAATGGTGTTGATGAGTTCCCGGCCCGTTGTGCTTTCCGAAGACTATGTAACCGATTCCGCCGTACGCCGGCTTATCTATGATGCCGGGGACCATGTGGATGACCTGATGACCCTTTGTGAGGCGGATATCACCACCAAAAATCCCAGGAAACAAAAAAAATACAAGGCTAATTTTAAACGGGTCCGCCAAAAAATCATAGAAGTTGAGGAGCGGGATCATATCCGTAATTTCCAACCCCCCATCTCAGGAGAAGAAATTATGAAAACCCTCCATTTAAAACCCTCAAAGGAAGTGGGGATCATCAAGGAGGCCATCAAAGAAGCAATCTTAGACGGTGATATTCCAAACGACTATGAGGCCGCCCGGCTGTTCATGTTGAAACAGGCAAAAAAAGAGGGTCTCTATCCAGGGAAGGACTAGGGTGTTGGCAGGCAACGGACAGGTACTAAGGAAGTACCGTAAAAAGCATTGAATGGGGAAATATTACGCGAAAATTGCAAAACTATCCTTGCTGCTGGTATACCTGGTCATTATCGCTGGCGCGGTAGTCCGTATGACAGGCAGTGGTATGGGATGTCCGGACTGGCCAAAATGTTTTGGGTACTACATCCCCCCAACACAGGAGTCCGAGTTGCAGTGGGAACCCATGCGGGAATATAAAAAAGGCCAGGTCATTATATTAAAGGATTCCCTCTGGGTCGTTAAAAAAGATTTTGTCTCGGGGAAGTTGTACAACCGTTCAAACTGGACATCCTATACAAAACACAACTACGCTGTATTTAACGCTGCTCACACCTGGACCGAATTCGTCAATAGATTGATGGGTGCACTCGCCGGACTGGCTACCCTGGCCTTAGCAATCTCTTCCCTGGGATACTGGAAAAAGGACAAAAAAGCAGCCTTGCTATCATGGGGGGTGGTCCTTGCGATGGGGTTTCAGGGCTGGTTGGGGGCCATCGTGGTATTCTCCGTGCTGGAGCCTGTCAAAATAACGATTCATATGGTGATGGCACTGGTCATCGTAGCCTTGCTGTTATTCCTGATCCACAGGACCGGAGATTCCCATCCGGGATTTAAGCACGACAAAAAAACAGAAAATCTCTTCTGGATTGCCTTGGGTATTACATTCATTCAAATAGTGCTCGGCACTCAGGTAAGGCAGTTTATCGATGAGCAGGTCGACACGTTTGGTCAGCTTGCGAAAAACCTCTGGCTCACAACGCCTGAATTACCATTTTATATCCACCGCTCTTTTTCCATAGGGGTGGTATTGCTCAATTTATACCTTGCATACAGGATCTATAAGCTAAACCTGGGATATGCCAAAATAAACTGGGTATTGCTCTTGCTGCTTGCGGAGATTATTTCCGGAATGGCCATGAATTATCTGGATTTTCCCTTTGGCACGCAACCCATGCATCTGGTCATTGCTTCCCTGCTGTTCGGTGTACAGTACTATTTGGTCCTGGAAGGGTCAAAAGCAGGCAAAAGTCATAAAACTTTGTAACTTTGCCCCTAGCTTCAAACTGAAATTGATGATCTATAAAATCAGGATAATCCTGGATTTTGAGGAAGATATCTTTCGAGATGTTGAAATTGAGGGCCACAATACCCTGGAAGATTTTCATAACGTGATTACCCAATCCTTTGGTTTCATGGGCACGGAGATGGCCTCATTTTACACCTGTGACAATTCATGGAATCAGGATGAGGAAATCGCTCTGTTCGACATGGCAGAAAACGGGTCTGATGTACGCCTGATGAATGAAACACGCCTTGAAGATATTCTTACAATGCAATCCCCCAGGCTCATTTATATCTATGACTTTTTAAGTATGTGGACCTTTTTCGTAGAACTCGCCGACATTGTGGATAAAGAGGACGGCAGGGGATACCCGAATATCCTCTTCAGCTTTGGAGAGCTTCCCGAGACCCCTCCGGAAAGGAAATTTGAATCGGATCCTGCATTTGATTTTGACGACACCCTTGAAAACTACGACGATCTCGATTTTGATGAAAATTGGAACTGAACAATGGAGCGACCGGAAGATAAAGGAAGCCAATATTCGCTTACACAAAAAAAATTTAACCTTCTCTCAACCCATCACCCTAACCTGATAAAATGATCAATCTGTACAATGCCCAAATTGAAAGCGTTTCCCTGCACCGGGTGGGAAATAAAAATAAGGGTGAACAAATTTTTCTGTCCAAAGAGCCCTTTATGCCGGATGACGAATCCAAAGGCTTGCTAAAGGAATACTTCTTTAAACCGTTCCGTGAAAAAGTGGAAAATTACTTCCGACTGACCCACGAAGCTGACCTTGAATTTAATGAGGTGTATACCCTGGCCACCAGGATTTTTACAGATCCCCCGAGCCTTCATACTATTTCAAAAAAGCTGGCAACCCATTTGTACGAACAATCCAGTCACCCTCACATAAAAAGTGGGGAGGTTTATGTGGCCCATATATCAGAAGTGCTTGTCGACAATGTTAAAACGGATGCTGTCGGCATATTTAAAAGTGAAGTGAAACACGATTTTCTGCAGTTTCAGGAAATTGGAGACAACCTTGACGTGATCGTACAACAGGGTGTAAATATTTACAAGCTCGATAAGGGTTGCCTGATTCTAAATATTGCCGGGGAAAACGGCTATAAGGTACTGTCGGTTGACAGCAACCGATATGACACAAAATATTGGCTGAAGCATTTCCTGGGGGTCGATCCCTTAACAGATGAGAATTTCTACACCAGAAACTATTTGAAATTCTGTCAGAATTTTGCCAAAGACGTCGTCCTCCCTGCGGAGGATAAACAGCAGGAGGTGCTGTTTATGAACAGGGCAGTTAATCATTTTGCAAAGAATGATGCCTTCGAAGAATCGAACTTTCTGAACGAGGTGATGGAAAATCCTGCACTAATTCCCGAATTCAAACATTATAAAGTAGAAAAGGGACCTAAATACAGTATAGAGGACGTATCAAATTTCAATATTGCCAACAAGGCGGTTTCGGATACCCGGAAAAAAATTAAGAATGTGATCCAGCTCGATACCAACATCCAGATTAAACTCGACTTTATCAATCCGGAATCCGCCGAGAAATTTATAGAAAAAGGTTGGGATGAAGAACGGCAGATGTATTATTACCTGGTGTATTTTAACAAGGAGCAGAAGAGTTAAGGGGCCGTCGGCAATGACTAAAATTTATGATTTCTGAACGGGGTATCGACCAACGAAAATTCATTGTGTCCTATCCGGCGGCACTTTGGGATATTTGAAATTCATGGCCCAAAGGATGGTCCTTCCCCCCGCCGTCGGTAAATCAGATCTTGATCCTCTTCTCAATGATCTGTTTCATACTCACGTCCTGATAGTTCCGTTTTACAAAATCGAGTGCCAGATCCAGGATCTGACCCATATTTTTGCATTTTTTAAATTGTGCATCCAAGGTGAGCTCATAGATCTCCTGGGCCAGGAGTTTTATATTTTCTTCGATTGAAATGGAGTCGGCCTTACAGATATTCACTAACCGGTTGATCCTGTTGCCGGAGCTGATAATCCGTTTGGCCACAATGGATCGTTCTTCTATTTTATACTGGTCTACAGAATCGTTTTGCAATTTACCGCGTACCAACTCAACCATGATGTAATTCTCTTTGAAAAACTGGGGCCGGTAGACCTTCAGTTTCCCTTCAAAACACTGCTGGTCAAAATCTATGGCCCTGATGCGATATACCACATGGTCAAAATCGTGCACTGGAACGATCACGTAATTGTAGGATCTCATATCACCCAAAAGGCGGATCATACACCGTTCATTAAATTTTACGAACTCCTTGGCCAATTGCGATTTTTCAGACTCAGAACAATTAGGCAGCATCTCCTTGATAAATACATCGCCCGGTATTCCCGCGATATGTTCCTCGATCAGGGTGTCTTTGTAAACCAAAAAATTGAGGTTGTAAGGCGACAGCATGTGTTCCAGCTCCAGGCCGTAGATCCGGGAGGCATCCGCTTTTTTTACATAAAAATGCGTGTAATTATCATTGAGAATGTTTCTCACCTTGATGCGAAACGGTTTGGAGTTCCCAAAAGTGCAAAAATCTACCGCATCGATATTCAGGTACTGAAAAATCCGGTCGCTCCCATCGGAAAGCAATATGGAATACACCCTTTTTAAACTGATATCTATTTCCTGCCGGTCGGCCTCCGAATAATAAACGCGAATCCAAAGGGTATCTTCTTCATTTGCATCATATACAACCACCGAACCGGCGAACCGCAGGAGATCATCATAGAAAATTGGGATCTCAATCTTTCGATTGTACTCGTTCAGATAGGCATCGAGTTTATCTGTAACCGGGTATGCCGGCTTTTTCTTGGACATCAGGCGTTCATCAGACATCTTGTATGCTTCTTATTTTCATTTTTCCTGTAACAAAATAACAATTTCGTCGTCAAGTTACTATAAACCGCACAAAAACAACCTCCATATTGGAAACGATTCTGACCGTCAGTAAGCTAACCAAGAAATTCGGGCATCTCACCGCTGTGCATGATTTGTCTTTCTCCATCGAAAAAGGCAATGTCTATGGTATCTTAGGACCAAACGGAAGTGGAAAATCCACCACCCTGGGCATCGTTCTCAATGTAGTAAACGCAACCAGCGGCGGCTTTTCCTGGTTCGATGGGCATTCTTCCACGCATGATGCGCTCAAAAAAGTGGGTGCCATTATTGAGCGCCCCAATTTTTACCCCTATATGACGGCCATGCAGAACCTTAAACTGGTCTGTAAAATAAAGGAAGTCAGACCAGACAAGATAGAAGAGAAGCTTAAATTGGTTGGGCTATCAGACCGTAAAGACAGTAAATTTAGAACCTACTCCCTGGGCATGAAACAACGGCTGGCGATTGCCTCTGCCCTGTTAAATGATCCCGAAATCCTCATCCTGGACGAACCCACGAATGGATTGGACCCCCAGGGGATCCATCAGATCCGGGAGATCATCAAGCGGATTGCATCGGAGGGAACCACCATATTACTGGCCTCCCACCTGCTTGATGAAGTAGAGAAGGTTTGCAGCCATGTGGTCATTTTGAGAAAAGGGGAGAAATTGTATTCCGGGAGGGTGGACGGAATGCTTGCCAGCCATGGATTCTTTGAGTTAAAATCGGACACCCCTGAGAAACTGATAAGCTTCCTGAAGGAACATCCTGGTTTTAAGGCTGTACAGAATGAAAATGGGCTCATTACAGCCTTCCTCGGTGAGGAAATGGACGCTATAGCCCTCAATCGTTCCCTATTCCAAAAGGACATCGTTTTATCCCACCTTGTAAAGAGAAAGGAAAGCCTGGAAGAACAGTTCCTCACCCTCACCGAAAATCCATCTTCGGCCGGAGAGGCCGGTGAATTGAATAAAGTTTGAATAAATGAAAAGATTACTGGAAATAGAATTTATCAAGCTTTGGAATAACAGGGCCAGCAGGGTACTCATTATCTCCTACTTTATACTGCTGACATCCATTGCACTTATAGCCGCCATAAAGTTCGATATCGGGCCGGTTCAATTTCATCTCGCGGAGCAGGGCATTTTTAATTTTCCATATATCTGGCATTTTAACACCTTTGTAACGGCCATTTTTAAGCTATTCCTCGCCATTGTGATCGTCTCTATGATGGCCAATGAATATAGCAATAAGACGATAAAACAGAATTTAATTGACGGGCTTTCCAAAAAAGAGTTCATCCTTTCTAAATTTTTAACCGTCATTTCTTTTGCGGTAATATCAACGGTCTTTGTATTTGTGGTTTCCTTGATCCTTGGACTTATTTATTCTGACTTTAATGAACTTTCGATCATATTCTCGGACCTGGAATTCCTCCTGGCCTTTTTCCTGAAACTGGTCGGCTTTTTTTCATTCTGCCTCTTTCTTGGCATTTTGGTAAAACGCTCCGCCTTTGCCCTGGGTTTCCTTATATTATGGGTAATCATTGAACAATTGCTCTTTGGCTTCCTCGGGTGGAAAATGGTATCCTGGGAAACTGCGCGAAGCATCAAGGGCCTGTTTCCCTTAGAATCTATGGCCCGGCTGATCGAAGAACCGTTCAGCAGATTGAAAGCTGTACAATCCGTTGCGAACCAAATTGGGGAGGAATTTAGCTTTGATTACTATGTGCATTGGTATGAGATCGTCATCGTTTCTTGTTGGACCGCCATATTTATCTATTTGTCGTACGCTTTGCTCAAAAAGAGAGATTTGTAGTATATTGTAGTGTTTGAAGGAACACTATGAAAAAGATTGCCTCAGTTCTACTCTTTGGTATCCTTTGTCCTGTCTTTGTTTTAGGCCAGGGGGAAACTTCCAATTGGTACTTTGGCAAAGGGGCCGGAATTCATTTCAATAACAACGGGAGCGTTACCGCAGTAGAAAAAAGTAATATCAACACTTTTGAGGGTTGTGCGACCATTTCAGATACCTTTGGAAATCTTCTTTTCTACACGGATGGTATCACGGTGTACAACCGTACCCACGAAATCATGGAAGGGGGAACCGGCCTTTACGGAGATTCATCGAGCACGCAATCCGCCCTGATCGTTCCAAAACCCGAGGATCCCGATATATTCTATATTTTCACAGTCGACACCGCCGTTTTCCCGGAAGATCCCGACTTTGGCCTGAACTACTCTGTGGTAGACATCTCTGCCAACAATGGAAATGGTGCCGTAATTGAGAAAAACACGAATCTTCTTGCCAAGTGTTCTGAAAAGATTACAGCGGTCGTCAAGGATTGTTTTGATAAATCCATTTGGGTTATCACCCTGGCATCTGAGCAGGGTGATTCTGAGTTTTTTAACACCTTCCACGCCTTCGAGGTCAATGCTTTGGGTGTAACTGCAACGGCCACAAAAACAACGTTCCGTGACCTGAGCGTTCAGGATCCGAGAGGGTATTTAAAGCTCTCTTCGGATGGTACCAAACTCGTCTGTGCCAATAGTTCTTCAGGACTCTACCTCTATGACTTTAACGCATTGACGGGAATTGTATCCAATCAACAGCCAATTGGCATCCCCGGCCCGAATCAGTTTTCCTACGGGGTTGAGTTCTCACCAAACAATCAATTGTTGTACGTGCATTCGGCCGATGAAATCCAACGCAGCGCATTCCAGACTTCCCAATTGCTGCAGTATGATATGACGGCCGCTGATATTTCGGGATCCGCTGTAATTTTGGATAGCAGGTCTATTTTCAGGGGAGCTCTGCAACTTGGGGAAAACGGTAAGATATACAGAACGATAGCGCGGAGTTATGCCCTTGGAACCCCCTTCCTGGGGGTCATCAACAAACCCAATGAGCTTGGCATGGCGGCGGATTACCAACACAATGCGATCGACCTAAATGGAAGAGATGGAACACAGGGACTGCCTCCGTTTATCCAATCCTTTTTTGGTAAATCCGAGCTCATAAAAAATGATGACGGGACCGGCAGCAGTACGCTGGCACTCTGTACCGGGGATCCTTTTATCCTGGAAGCCGAAATGATCCCGGGAGCCATTTATGCCTGGGAAAAAGACGGAATACCTTTTAATGCACCCGTGGGAAACCGCTATGAAGTATTGATCTCTGATGTTGCCGATTCCGGGAAATACAGTGTGGAGATCACCTCGCCCGATGCTACCAAATGCCATATCCTGGGGCAAGCGCTCATCAAAGTAATCCCCACCCCCGATGAAAGTATCTCTTTGACTCTATGTGATATAGATCCGCAGGACTCAACAGACGGTATTACCGTCGTGAATCTTAAAAAGGCGAATGATGATCCCGACATCGAATTCTTCTTTTATGAAAGTACCGCGGACCGGGATAACGACCTGCCAATTACGGAACCTGAACAATACCGAAACACCCGGGCTTTTAATCAAACCTTATATTACAAGGCGGTCAACCAGCTTGGATGTACCAATGAGGGTGAAATTGAACTTCAGGTTGATCCGGTGGTCATAGCACCCAGTCCGTTCGGCCCGTTCTATTCATGTGACGAATCAGTTGGAGATGACGTTCTCACAGGAACTTTTGCCCTGGAAGATATTGCTCAGAACTATAGCAGCCTGACGGTCAGTTTTTACATCGATTTAGCAGATGCCGCCCTGGAACAGAATCCCCTGAACGGTTCCATAACAACTTCATCCACGGTTATTTATGCGAAACTTGAAAATGCCGGAAAATGTCTGGGCGTAGAGGCTATAGAATTCATAGTAAACCCCTCACCTGCCATTACCATGGAAGCATCATACCAGTTGTGCACCGATGGAGACGGTTTGTCGATCAATGCCCCTGAAGGATTTGATTCGTACCGTTGGATAAAGACAGGTGCTGGTACCGATGAACAAATTTCCGGCCAGCAGCATGCGGTACTTACGGAGCTGGGAAATTATATATTGGAAGTGGGCTTTATTTACAATATCAACGGGGAAACAATGAACTGTTCCAATAGTGCTGCCTTTAACCTGACACCTTCCAACAAGGCGGTTATAGAGGACGTCCTCATTGACGATTTTTCAAACAACAATACGGTTCAGGTAGAAGTTTCCGGGGATGGTACGTATGAGTTTTCCCTGGACGGTACCGGCTATCAGGCCAGCAATTACTTTGAAAATGTGACCCCGGGTTTTATTACGTTGTTCGTCCGGGACCTGAAGGGTTGTGGTACCACTGAAAGGGAAATTGCCGTCATGGGGTACCCCAAGTTTTTTACACCTAACGGGGATGGGGTGAATGACTTCTGGCAGTTGACGGGCATCAATGATTTATTCCAGCCGGACGCCTTTATTGCTATTTATGACCGATTTGGAAGCTTTGTGACTCAGATTCAACTTAACGAAGGGGGTTGGGACGGGGCAGCCCGATCAAGGGCCCTTCCCGCTTCGGATTATTGGTTCAGCGTAAGTTTGAAAGATGGCAGAGAATTGAGGGGGCATTTTGCCTTAAAAAGGTGATTGCCGTACACCGACCTTTCCAGGAGGTTTGGGGTGGGATTTGATAATACAGAGTGCATGCTAAGAAAATGGCTATATCTGATAATTTTATTATATGGAGCTACATCCATCGCCCAGCAATGTCCCAATCTCAACAGCCCGGTAAACGGGGCGGTAAATGTACCGGTGACAACCACCATTAGCTGGGATGAAGTTGAAGGCGTGCCCGGGTATATTATTTCTATAGGCACAACCCCCGGAGGCACCGATATTATCAATGAACGCTCAGTGGGGAATGCAACAGGTTATGTCCCACCGCTGGGGTTACCTGAAAATACCAAGATCTATGTAACCCTGACACTTTTTTTCTTTGACCTACCCAACATTACATGCCCAACCGAATCTTTCAGAACCGAAGCCGTTACCAGTATCCCCACCTGTACATCGCTCCGAAATCCGGTAGATGGGGCATCTAATGTGAATGTTGCCAACAACATTCAATGGAATTATGCCCCAACGGCAACAAGCTACGAACTAACAATAGGTACAACTCCCGGGGGCGGTGAAATTTTAAGCCCTCAGAACGTAGGAAATGTACTTTCCTACAATCCGCCAGCCGACTTCCCCCCGTCTACCCAAATATTTGTCACCATAACCCCGCGGAATGCCATTGGTGGTACTCCGGGCTGTATGGAACAACAGTTCACCACGGGTGTCCTGGCTACGCTCCCGGGATGTACAAGCCTTATTTCTCCGGTAAACGGAGCTACGAATGTGCCCCTGACCCCCTTTATTGAATGGACAGAAGTCCCGGGGGCCAACGGCTATCGTGTAACCATTGGGAGTTCACCCTTTACCGCTGAAATTCTGGACAATGTCCTGTTTTCCACAAATTCAACCCTGGTCATCGATTTTGAACCGAACAGGACTTTCTTTATGACCATAATTCCCTTTAATGATGCCGGGCTTGCCATAGGCTGCACTCAGGAGTCCTTTTCCACAATCCTGGGTTGCGGGCCATACTTCGACGTAGTAACCGGAGAGCTCGTTACCCTGAACCCCGAGATCAATTTCCCGGATACGGTGTCCTTTTGCCAGGACGAAGCACCCTTCACTGTGACTACAATGGATACGGCCGAAGGGTTCAGGTGGTATAAGGTGGACGCTTTTGGTGACGAAGTACTGTTGTCAGAAACGGCAAGCGTTGATTTGACGGAAAACGGGCAATACCGTTACGAGGCTTACAATACCGTTGCCCAATCGGGCGGATCGGTAGAATGCCCGACGACAAAATTCTTTAATGTGGTGTCGTCTGAGGTTGCTAGAATTACTGCGGTAAATGTAACCGGCCTGGAAGATGTGATCGATATTGACATACGGGTCGAGGGCATTGGCGACTATGAATACGCCCTGGATAACATGGACGGGCCTTATCAGGCCGGATCTGTTTTCAACGATGTCCCGGTGGGTTCCCACACGGCATATGTACGTGATAGAAACGGCTGTGGCATTGTCGAAAAAGAAATTGAACAGGATTTAACACTGGAAGGATTTCCTAAATTCTTTACCCCGAATGGGGATGGGGTCAATGATTTTTGGCAGTTCATTCCGCCACCGGCACTCGGTGAAATTACGTTGAATACCATCCTGATATTTGACCGTTTCGGGGTTTTTCTGGCGGAAATAGATCCCTTTTCCATAGGGTGGGATGGAAAATTCAAAGGAAAACCGCTGCCGTCCTCAGATTATTGGTTTAAGGCAAGTGATCACTCCAACAATAATATTAGCGGGCATTTTGCCCTAAAACGATAGGGAACAAATAATGGAAAACGCAATATTTTAGTTCAATGCACCAAAAAGCCTTCTTTTTTACTTTCTACCTGTTTGCCCTAATGGTAAGCGGACAGGAATGCCCCAGGCTCAATTTCCCTGCAAACGGTTCCATTGAAGTGCCCGTCGACGTAACCATTACATGGCCGGCTGTTGACGGGATTATAGGGTATCTGATTTCCCTGGGCACTACCCCGGGCAGTGGCGATATCCTTAACAGGCGTTCTGCTGGTCTCACCAATTCCTTCACCCCGGAAGTGGGATTACCTGAAAACACGCTGATACACGTGACAATAGCCCTGTTTATCGCAAATCAGCCACTCAAAATCTGCCCGGGGGAAACATTTACCACCGTAGATGTTACCACTCCGCCTCCCTGTACAAGCCTTTCAAATCCCGTGAACAATGAATCAGGTGTTAGTGTTACCACGAATATTGAATGGCAGTATGCTTCCACTGCCACCGGATATAGATTGTCGCTTGGGTCCGTGCCCGGCGGTTCGGATATTCTGGACGATTTTGACGTTGGAAATGTACTTTTGTATAACCCGAGGGAAAACCTTCCTGAAAATGAGCCAACCTATGTTAGGATCATTCCCTATAACGAAAATGGTGAACCCTTGTCGTGTATCGAAGAAAGCTTCACTACCGGCGAAGGCGTTTTTAACTGTGGCCCATTCCTTGACCCGTTAAGCGGGCAAACGGTCAATCTGCGTCCGGTGGTGGATTTTCCAAATACCGTAGGTCTGTGCCAGGATAACATCCCCGCGATCGTCAGTACAACGGATGTGGCCCATGGATTTCGCTGGTTCAGAATTCACGGGGATGGTTCAGAAACTTTGATATCCTCGGACAGGGACGTATCTCTTTCGTTCCTCGGCCAGTATCGGTATGAAGCATATAATATCATAGAGGAACTGGGTACCACCATTGAATGCGTCAGCGTTGTGGACTTTTCAACGGTTTTTTCAGAAATACCGGTAATATCCGCTGTTAATGCCACGCGGGACTCCGGGGGACTGCAAATTGAAGTGCTGGCAGAAGGTGTCGGAAATTTTGAGTATGCCCTGGACCAAAGGGATGGTCCCTATCAGGATCATAATGTCTTTAGCGACATACCTTCCGGAGACCACAATGTATACGTACGCGACAAGAATGGCTGCGGGATTGCTATGGAGGTCTTGGAACGGGAACTGACTTCAGACGATTTTCCCAGGTTTTTTACCCCCAACGGTGACGGAATCAACGATTACTGGCAGCTCAAACCCACCAGGGAAGGGAGGCTGATACAATTGGAATACCTCCATGTTTTCAACAGGTACGGTGCCCTGCTGGCGCAGGTAAGTCCAAATTCACAGGGGTGGGACGGAAATTTCAACGGCAGGCCCCTACCTGCCACCGTATACTGGTTCCAGGCCGCCGATGGTTATAAAAATATTATTAAAGGCTATTTTTTATTAAAACGATAACCCTTGATCACGTTGATTTAAGAGATCGATGCATCCAATGCTGAAAAACACATTACATATTGCGCTATTACTGGCAGGGTTTCTGGCCCTGAGCCAGGAATGTCCCGGGATCAGCTATCCGGCGGATGGCGATACCGGCATTCCGGTGGATGCAGCCATTACCTGGCCGGCAGTGGGCGGAATCAATGGGTATTTAATTTCAATCGGAACCACTCCGGGAGGAGTGGATATCGCCAATGCGCGTCCCATCGGCCAGGCTACCTCCTACACCCCTCCCGTGGGTTTACCGGAAAACGCCCAGATCTATGTAAGTATCAGTCTTGTTTTATTCGACGGCCCTCCCATTGCATGTCCCGGTATTATGTTCCACACCATGGATGTGACCACTCCCCCGCCCTGCACTCTACTCATTGCCCCCGACAATGATGCCTTTAATGTTACGATTGTCATCGACCTCGTCTGGGCCTATGCCTCAACCGCTACCAACTACCGCCTCTCCATGGGGACATCTCCCGGAGGGGTGGAACTCCTTGATAACCTGGAGGTGGGCAATGTACTGACCTACGAACCGCCCGGAGACCTCCCCCAGGATACCCGGATCTATGTACGCATTACCCCCTTCAATGAAAATGGAGCGCCTTCGTCCTGTGTGGAAGAAAGCTTTTTTACAGGTCCGGAAGTTGATTATTGCGAACCCGTGGTGAATGAATCCACCGGTGAAACAAGGTCACTCAGACCTGAGATCTCATTTCCTGATGAGGTGGGTATATGCAGTGGCGACAATCCCTATATCGTTCGTTCCGAGGACCAGGCAGACGGATTCCGGTGGTACAGGACGAATTCCGGAAGTCCTGAAACGCTGCTCTCCGAAAACAGGGACGTACCCATTGCAGAGGAAGGGAGATACAGATATGAAGCCTACAATACGGTAGTCGTAAACGGGAATACCATAGAATGTTCCAGTTCGAAATTATTTACCGTAGTAGTCTCGGAAATTGCGACCATCCGGACCATTGACATAGTAAACATGCCTGGCGGGCGGGAAATTACCATATTTGCCGAAGGCTTGGGCAATTATGAATATGCGCTGGATGATGTAAACGGACCTTATCAGGACAGTCCGGTTTTTAGTAACATTACCAGTGGATTCCATATTGCTTACGTACGGGATAAAAATGGGTGTGGCACCGTCGAAAGAACGGTGGACAGGGATTTGACCATCGAGGATTTTCCCAATTTTTTTACTCCTAACGGGGATGGAATCAATGATTATTGGCAAATTAATCCTCCTTTTAAAAACGCCCGGGTAAATTTGGAAACCATTTTTATTTTTGATCGCTACGGAAGTTTGTTAGCGCAAATAAACCCGGAATCACAGGGCTGGGATGGTAAAGTCCGAGGTAATCCCCAGCCTTCCTCGAATTACTGGTTTAAGGCATCAGTGCCGAACGGGCCTGAAATAAGGGGGTACTTTGCATTGAAGAGATAGCGACAAATAATTGAGACCTCCCCTGGGGCAAAACCCCTGCGCTTTTGTATTTTTAGCGCATGAAATTTAAGGTTGTTTCAGAATTTGATCCTACAGGGGACCAGCCGGAAGCCATTTCGCAATTGGTCGAGGGTATAAACGACAACGAAAGGCACCAAACCCTTTTGGGGGTAACGGGCTCGGGAAAAACCTTTACCGTGGCCAATGTCATAGAAGAGGTACAGCGCCCCACGCTGGTCCTTGCACATAACAAAACGCTGGCAGCTCAACTCTATTCGGAGTTCAAACAGTTCTTCCCTGAAAATGCGGTGGAATACTTTGTTTCTTATTACGATTATTATCAGCCGGAAGCGTATATCCCGACAAGCGGACTGTATATTGAAAAAGATCTGTCTATTAATGAGGATATTGAAAAGCTAAGGTTAAGCGCCACCTCCTCCCTCCTTTCGGGAAGGAGAGATGTACTTGTGGTTGCCTCCGTTTCCTGTTTGTACGGAATCGGGAACCCCGCGGAATTCCAGAAAAATGTAATTACCATTCAAAAAGACCAGGTCATCACAAGAACGAAGCTATTGCACCAATTGGTTCAAGGCCTTTATTCCCGGACCACCGCGGATTTCAGAAATGGAAATTTCAGGGTGAAGGGCGATGTTGTGGATGTCTTTCCCGGGTATGCGGATCATGCCTTCCGCATCCACTTTTTTGGCGATGAAATTGAAGAGATCGAAGCATTTGATCCGTACAGGAATAAGGTCCTTGAGGTCTATGAAAACCTGAATATCTACCCGGCCAATATGTTCGTTACTTCCCCCGATATTTTGCAGAACGCGATCCATCTGATACAACATGACCTCTTAAGGCAGGTGGATTATTTTAAGGAGATTGGCAAGCCTCTTGAGGCAAAACGCCTTGAGGAACGCACTAACTTTGACCTGGAGATGATCCGTGAGCTGGGCTATTGTTCCGGTATTGAAAATTACTCCAGGTACCTGGACGGACGCGAACCCGGCACCCGCCCTTTTT
>Ga0102947_1000096_pt1 | contig 30984 bp, 20 predicted proteins | sample SalPon2A_A_D2_MG_FD_78210 | JGI IMG/M metagenome (GOLD analysis project Ga0102947, IMG submission 78210) | Soil microbial communities from South San Francisco under conditions of wetland restoration - Salt Pond MetaG R2A_A_D2_MG | ecosystem: Environmental > Terrestrial > Soil > Wetlands | place... | reverse complement strand
TTGTCATGCTGACGTTACCTCGCTGAACAGGGAAACAGTCCGCAATCTGCTCGTATTGAGCTTCGCTGATCTCCATTTGGAGAGTCTACACCGAATGGAGCTATTAGTGTTAACAGTCCCTAGCCGGGGCGGCGGGCGAGAAGGTGCGGCTCCTCACGGCTGGACCACCACCGTTTCACGGTAAGCTGCGGCGCAACCCCCAATCGGACCCCGGGGACGCGGACCGCGAGGTCCACCAGGGATAAAAGCGCCATGGAATTCGTCCTTCTAGCCATCATCGTCTTCGCCCTCCTCTCCTTCGCGCTCCAGTGGATGCCACTGGACGTGACGGCGCTGACCGTGCTGGGCCTGCTCCTGGTCTGCGACCTGGTGACCCCGGAGGAGGCCATCGCCGGCTTCTCCAACCCAGCGGTGGTGACGGTGATGATGATGTTCATCCTGAGCCACGGGCTGGTGGAGAGCGGCGTCATCAACCGCATCGGCTACCGCATCAGCCACATGTCCGGGCAATCGCCGTGGCGCGCCATCATCACCCTGCTGGTGGTCTCCGGCGTCCTCTCAGCGTTCATCAACAACACCGCCGCGGTGGCCATCTTCATGCCGCTGGCGATGATGCTGGCGCGGCACTACAAGATCAGCCCCTCGCGCATCCTCATCCCGCTGTCCTACGTCTCCATCGCAGGCGGCACCTGCACCCTCATCGGCACCTCCACCAACCTGCTGGTCAGCTCCCTGGCGGTGGAGGCCGGCATGGAGCCGTTCGGGATCTTCGAGCTCACCGCCTTCGGCGGCATCCTCTTCGTCGTCGCCCTGGTCTACAACGTGCTGGGGCCGATGCGCACCCTGCCCCCCCGGGCGGCGGCGGACAGCCTGACCAACAAGTACTCCATGGGGCCCTATCTCACCGAGCTGCGGGTGCCCTCCACCTCGCCGCTGGTCGCCTCCACGGTGCTGGAGAAGGGGATCTCGGAGCGCTTCAACCTGAACGTGCTGGAGATCATCCGCGGCCGGAAGAAGATCTCCCAGGACATCCGCAACACGGAGCTCCAGGCCGAGGACGTGCTGCTGGTGCGCGGCACCATGGAGGACATCGTGTCGCTGCGCGGCCACTACGGCCTGCTGCTCTTGTCCGACACCAAGCTGGAGGACGCCACCCTGACCGACAGCACCAACGTGCTGGCGGAGATGCAGGTCGCCCCCCAGAGCCAGCTCGCCGGCCGCACCCTGCGGGAGATCGACTTCCGCAAGCGCTACGGCTGCTTCGTCCTGGCCTTGAACCGCACCGGCGAGCTGATCCGCAACAAGGTGGCCTTCATCCCGCTGAAACCGTGGGACATCCTGCTGACCTTCGGCCCCAGGAGCCGCATCGAGGGCCTGGGGCAGCAGGACGACTTCATGCCCATCGGCGAGCTGGACCTGAAGATCCGCCTCACCCCGCGCTGGTGGGTCCCGGTGGTGGTGATCCCCATCGTCGTGCTGCTGGCGGCGCTGGGGATCTTCAACATCCTCAAGGCGGCGATCCTGGGGGTGGTGGTGATGCTGGTCACCCGCTCGCTGACCATTCAGCAGGCCTATCGCTCCATCAACTGGACGGTGATCTTCCTGCTGGCGGCGATCCTGCCGCTGGGGGTGGCGATGGTGAAGACCGGTCTGGCGGACACCCTGGCGCAACAGATCGTCCGCTTCGGTGGCCCCATGGGGCCGGTGGGGGTGATGGCCATCATCATCGTCACCACGGCGCTGATGACGGAGGTGGTCTCCAACAACTCCGCCGCCGTCCTCATGGTGCCCATCGCCCTCTCCGTCGCCGAGGCGCTGGGGGTGGATGGCCGGCCCATGGTGATGGCGGTGACCTTCGCCGCCTCCATGAGCTTCATGACCCCCATCGGCTACCAGACCAACACCATGGTCTACGGCCCCGGCGCCTACCGCTTCACCGACTACCTCCGCGCCGGCGTCCCCCTGGCCCTGGTGGGGTGGGTGATGGCGGTGCTGCTGATCCCGCGTATCTGGCCTTTCTGAACCACCTTCCGGACCCCGAGCGATGAATTCTTCCCAGCGCAAGATCGATCCCGTCCACGTCCTGGCGGCACTGCTGCTCGTCGCCCTCACCGCCGGGGCGGCCTATCTCACCCTGGGGGTGCGACCGGGCCCGCCCGCCGTCCTCGAGGCCGGCGGGGAGACCTTGTTCCTGCGCGGCGCCTGGGAGATCTGGCTCGCCTGGGGGCTGGCCGCCGCCGGCGTGGCGCTGGCCGCCCAGGTCCGCCGCCGGCCCCGGATGGCCGCCCTGGCGGTGCTGCCCCTGGCCGCCCTCGGACTATGGCTGGCCCTGCCGGCGCTACTCAAAGCCGAGCCAGAGACGGCGACGTTCACCTCGACCACCCAGCTCGGCGAAGAGACTCGACGCACGCTGTTGATCGGCATCGACGCCCTCTCCTTCGACCGACTTCTGCCACTGGTCGAAGCGGGGCGGCTGCCTCACTTCCAGCGCCTCATGGAGGAGGGCAGCTACGGCGTCCTGGAATCGATGCGGACCCAACGCTGGATGACCGACGAGATCGGCTTCTGGTCGCCCGTGGTCTGGACCACCATCGCCACCGGGGTGCGGGAAACGAAGCACGGCATCGATGACTTCGAGATCCAGCCCGACAACGGCAAGCGGCGCATGGCCATGAGCTACCACCGCAAGGCGCCGGCTTTCTGGGACATCTTCTCCGCCTTCCAGCGCCCGGCCGGGGTGGTCGGCTGGTGGGCCACCCATCCCGCCGAAGAGATCTCGGGGATCATGGTCTCGAGTTCCCTGGGGCTGCGCGGCCACGCCGACCTGAAACACCTGGAAATCGACGACGAAGCCTGGTTCCAACGCCGCCGCCGGCTAACCTACCCGCAGTGGTACCAGCGGGTCATCACCGAGGACATCGGACTCCCGCAGGGAATGGACGACTGGTTCGACGAGGAAATCTTCCCGTACCGCCGGGTCCCCGTCCTGGAGCCGAAGAACCTCAAAACCCTGCTCTCGATCACCTGGCAGGACCGCATGTATCTGGACACGCTCCTCCACCTCCTCGCCCACGAAAAGGAGATGAGCCTCTACGCCGTCTACTTCGAGGGGGTGGACGTGCTGAATCACCGTTTCTGGCAGTACCTGGGCTCGCCGGGCAAGCTCGCCGACGAAGCGGCGATGAAGAGCATCAGGTTGCCCGAGGGCTTCGACGACCACCGCCAGGTGGTAGACCGCTACTACGAGGTGATGGACGACTACCTGGGGCGGATGCTGGAGGCGGCAGGGGAGGGGGCGACGGTGATCGTGGTCTCCGATCACGGCTTCCGCGCCGATCCGGAGAACCCCCAAGGCGCCGACCACTCACCGTGGGGCGCCATACTGATGCGCGGCCCCGGCATCCGGGCCGGCCAACCCTTGAACCTCTCCCTCCCCACCTCCGTGGCGAATCTGGACGAGCCGGTGCGGGTCCTGGACGTCCTGCCCACCCTTCTCTACCTCCACGGATTGCCGATCTCCCAGAACCTGGATGGCTCCGTGATCACCCGCGCTTTCACCCGGTCCTTCGTCAGCGACCGCCCCATGCTGACGATTCCAGACTACGGCGACTTCGAATCGTCACGGGAGGTCGAGGTAGAAGCCAACGACGAAGAAGAATACCTACGGCGGATGAAGTCGCTGGGCTACATCCAGTAGCCCTCAGGCCCCCGCTTCGATCACCTTCTCCAGCCGCGCCACCACCATCTCCAGGGCGACGGTGTTCTCGCCCCCCTCGGGGATGATGACGTCGGCCCAGCGCTTCGACGGCTCGACGAATTCGAGGTGCATGGGGCGGACGCTCTGGAGGTACTGGCGCATGACGTCGTCGGCGCTCCGGCCGCGCTCTTCCAGGTCCCGGCGCAGGCGGCGGATGAAGCGGATGTCGGCGTCGGTGTCGACGTAGATCTTGAAGTCCAGCAGATTCCGGATCTCAGGCAGGGCGAGGACCAGGATGCCCTCCAGCATGACCACCGGCTCGGGCTCCATCACCCGCACCTCGTCGGTGCGCCGGTGGCGCACGAAGTCGTACACCGGCACGTCCACCGGTCGGCCGGCCCGCAGCGCCTCCAGATGCTCCACCAGAAGCTCCAGGTCCAGCGCCGAGGGGTGGTCGAAGTTGTGGTGCAGCAGGTCCTCCGGCGTGTCCCACTCGATGTCCCGGTAGTAGCTGTCCATCTCCAGCAGGACGATGCGGGTCTTGCCCACGTCTTCGAGGACGCGGCGGGCGACGGTGGTCTTGCCGGAGCCGGTGCCGCCGGCGACACCGAGGAGGAGGGGGTGGCCTGGGGGGGCAGAGAGGTTCATCGGGTCGGATTGTACGGGATCGGCGCCGGCGGCCCCCAAGCCAGCCTCAACCCGCCCTCAGCCCGCGCTCAGCCGGAACGCCGCCCCAGGAGCAACCAGAGGAAAAACGGGCCGCCGAGCAGGGCGGTGAGCACCCCCACCGGGATCTGGGCCGGCGCCATCACCGTGCGCGCCGCCAGGTCGCAGAGAGTGAGGAAGGCGCCGCCGCCCAGGATCGCCGCCGGCGCCAGGAACAGGTGGTCGTGGCCGATCCCCCGGCGCAGCAGGTGGGGCACCATCAGGCCGACGAAGCCGATGGGGCCGGTGACCGCCACCAGGGCGCCGATCATCAGCGAGGTGACGCCGAGCACCAGGAAGCGCAGCCGGGAGACGTCGACGCCGCGGCCGGCCGCCAGTTCCTCGCCGGTCAGCAGTTGATTGAGATCCCAGCGCAGGACCAGCAGCACGGCGGAGCCCGCCACCACCCACGGCAGCACCCAGAGGACGTCCCGGTAGCCCACCACCGACAGCCCCCCCATCATCCAGCGCACCATGCGGAAGGTCTGGGTGGCGTCGGAGAGGTACTGGATGAAGAGGATGATGGCTGAGGCCGACAGCGACACGGCGACACCCGCCAGCAGCAGGGTGCCGGTCTCCACCCCGTGGCCGCGCCAGGCCAGCCCCACTACCAGGGCTGTGGCACCGACGGCGCCGGCGAAGCTGGCGGCGGCGACGATGCTGAACCCGGCCACCGTGGACGGGTCGGCGAAGCGCAGCGCGACCACCGCGCCGAGGGCGGCGCCGGTGGCCACCCCCAGGGTGTAGGGCTCGGCCAGCGGGTTGCGGAACAGGGTCTGGAAGCCCACCCCGGCCACCGCCAGGGCGCCGCCGGCCAGAAGCGCCAGGAGCACCCGGGGGAGGCGGATCTGCCAGAAGATCAGGCTGGCGGTGGGATCCCCGGCCAGGACCTCCCCCAGGCCGATGCGCTGACTGCCCACCAGCGGGGCGAGGACGAGGACCGCCAGCCAGGCGACGGCGAGGGCGGCGAGGAAGGCGCCGCGGCGCCGGCCGTGCCTCACGGCGACGCCTCCTCGTCCAGGCGCAGCACCGGGATCGGACGACTGGCGTCTCCCACCAGGCGGAAACGGCTGGCGAAAAGCTCCTCCAGCACCTCCGGCCGCAGGATCTCCCGCGGCGTGCCGCTGGCCGCCACCCCGCCCTGGGAGATCGCCACCAGCCGGTCCGCCACCAGGGCGGCGAAGGTCAGGTCGTGGGTCGCCGCCACCACGGTGCGCTCGCCGCTGCGGGCGATGCGCGCCAACAGGGTCACCACCTCGCGCTGGTGCCGGGGGTCGAGATGGGTGGTGGGCTCATCGAGGACCACCAGCTCCGCCTCCTGGGCCAGCGCGGCGGCGATGTAGACCCCCTGACGCTCGCCGCCGGACAGCTCATCGACAGGGCGCTGGCGCAGCTCCTCGATGCCGACCCGGCGCAGGGCGTCGGCCACCGCCGCGTAGTCCTCCGGCCGGGGGGCGAGCTGCAGCCGGCCGAGATGGGGGTAGCGCCCCAGGAGCACCACCTCCTCCACCGTCAGCGGCACCCGGGCGGGGCGGATCTGGGGGACGTAGGAGATGCGCCGGGCCAGTTCGCGGCGGGAAAACTCGCGGAACGGCCGGCCGCGCCAGCGCACCTCGCCGGCGCTGGCCGGCAGCAGGCCGGTGAGCAGGCGCAGCAGCGAGGTCTTGCCGGCGCCGTTGGGGCCGACGACGATCAGGCACTCGCCGGAGGCCACCTCCAGATCCAGCGGCCCGACGATGCGCCGGCCACCGGCGTCCCAGGCCAAGCCGCTGGCGCGGACCAGGGGAGGGCGGTCGGCGTCGGCAGCGCCGGTGCGGGCAACTCCAGCGCCGGAGGTGGCAGTGCCTGGCTCAGCGTCACTCATCGCAGCGCCACTCATCGCAGCGTCACTCATCTCCGTGCCACTCATTGCAGCGCGGCTTCCATGCGGTCGTAGACGCCGGGCAGCCGTGGCCCGGGGACCATCACCTCCGGCCCATCCACCACCGCCACCCGGACCTCGTCGCCCAGCAGCTCGCGCCACTCCCGCGCCATGGCCGCCTCCGACTCCGGGGGCAGCTCGCGCCAGTGGAGCTCCAGGACCAGGTCCGGCGCCCGGGCCACCACCTCCTCGGCCCCCACCGTGACGTAGCGACGGCCGAGGTCGGCGAAGACGTTCTCCGCGCCGAGGCGTTGGATCATCTCGAAGGGGTAGGAGTCGGGCCCCGCCACCATCACCTCGCCGGTGGACCCGGGGCTGCGGCCGACGGCGATCATCACCCGGGGCGGCGGGGCGTCCCCGGGCCACGGGCGGGGCGCAAGACCGGCGGCGAAGTCCTGGGCCAGCGCCTCCCCCCGCTGCGGGATGCCGGCGCGGCGGCCGAGGGTGCGGATGGAGGCCTCGACGTCGGCCAGGTCCTGGTTATCGACCAGCAGCGCCTCGATGCCCAAGCGCTCCAGCTCCTCGGCCAGCTCGCCCTGGGCCTCCAGCATCACCGCGAGATCCGGCTGCAGGGAGACAATGCGCTCAAGGTCCGGATCGACGAAGCCGCCCAGGCGCGGCTTGGCGGCGGCTTCCGGCGGGTGATTGCTGAAGTCATCGACCCCCACCACCCGCTCCCCCAGCCCGAGGGCGAAGAGGATCTCGGTGACGTTGGGGGACATGCTGACGATGCGTTGGGGGTCGCCGGAAGAGGCGTTTACGGGGGGAGCCCCACCGGAGGCGGTGTCGTCGGCGGCGCCGCCACCACAGGCGACGGCCCAGGCCGCAAGGAGCGCGGCCAGGAGAATCCGCCGTCCGGCGCCCATGTGGCTGCTGCGAGAAACGGCGGTCAGCCTAGGGCGGAGCCTAGTTTCCGCCGCTGTTCAGGACGAGCGGAGCCTGGGGGGCCTGGGAGTAGCCCACCGGCAGGCCGCCGCCGGCCTGGGAAGGATCGACGAACTGCTCTACGCTGTAGTCCGGGGGCGGCGGCTGGTTGGCCAGGAAGTCCTGGATCAGCTCGCGGTTGCTGGGCTCGCCTTCGCTGGGCTCGGGGCGGTCGTTGGCCAGCACGCCGAGGGAGATGGTCTTGGAGTCGATGACGGTGCCGAAACCGGCGCTCTCGATGTCGGTGGTGACCTCGCGGATATTGGACCGCTCCAGGCCGATCCAGTTGCCGTGCTCGGTCATCAGCATGACCATCTCCGGGTCCCAACTCGCCTCGCTGGGCTGGAACCGGCTCTCGAAGACGTTGCCGTTGTTCAGGGTGACGATGTAGGTGGCGGCGTCGGCCGCCGGCACGGCAAGCAGGGCGCAGGCCAGCAGCACCAAGCAGGAGAGCGCCACCAGGCGGCCCGGGAGCGGGCGGCGATGGGGCGCCGTGGGTCGTACCGCCGTGGGTCGGGCGTCTGGGGTCGGGTCGGAAGTCTGGTCGAGCATGGGCACCGCTCCATTCGGTTCGCCCGGCGCCGGCCCGAGGGGCCTGCCGGAGAGAGTGTTTCGAGAGCCTTCATGCAAGTTTAGCACGAAGCGCCGCCGGCGGACCTTCCTCAACGCCCGAAGCGGCGCTGGCGCTGGTGGTGGGAGCGCAGCGCCCGCAGGAAGTCGATCTTGCGGAAGGCGGGCCAGAAGGTGTCGCAGAAGTAGAACTCGGAGTAGCAGCTCTGCCACAGCAGGAAGCCCGACAGGCGGACCTCGCCGCTGGTGCGCAGGATCAGGTCCGGCTCCGGCAGGCCGGAGGTGTAGAGGTACGGCTCGATGGCGGTGTCGTCGAACTCCGCCGCCACCTCCTCGACGCTCTTGCCGGCCTCCCCCTGGGCCGCCAGGAAGCGCCGGAAGGCGTCGCTGATCTCCTCCCGGCCGCCGTAGGCCATGGCGATATTGAGGTGGAAACGGTCGTAGTCGGCGGTGGCCTCCTCGGCGGTGCGGATGGCCTCCTGGAGGCTCTCCGGCAGCAGGTCGATCTTGCCGATGTAGCGCACCCGGACGTCGTTCTTGTGGACGTCGGAGTGCTCCGCCAGCTCCCGGGTCTTGTCCTCGAAGAGGTCGAACAGAGCCTCCACCTCGGAGGTGTTGCGGTGGAAGTTGTCGAGCGAGAAGCTCCACACGGTGACCACCGGGATCTCCAGCTCGTAGCACCAGTTGAGCACCTGGTGCAGCTTCTCCGCCCCCCGGGCGTGGCCGAAAGAGACGTGGGCGCCGCCGCTGTCCCGGGCGAAGCGCCGGTTGCCGTCCATGATGATGCCGATGTGCCGAGGCAGGTCCCAGGTCTTGACCTCCTCCTCCAGCTGCTTCTCGTAGAGGCGGTAGAAGGGCAGTTCCAGCAGCCGCCGCAACGCCCCGCCGAGGTGGCGGAAGGCGCTGCGCCAACGGCCGGAGGAAGGGGCGGCGGGCAGGGGTGTGGTGGTGGTCGGTTCCATCGTCGGGTGGTGTCGGCTTGTGGTGAGTGGATCGCGGGCCGCCGGGGCGGGGCAGGACGATTGTATCCCTCCAGGCCCGACGACTCCCTCTGCACACACTCTGCCGCCCCATTGTGGCGAGGGTGTGGCGGCGCCCGCCCGCCGTGCGCCGGTCTACTCCAGGACGACCCGCGCCACGCCGCCGGCTGTGACCGTCGCCGTCCCCGTGAACACACGCCCCCCCGGCGACACCAGCCGCAGGCTCCAGGCCCCGGGGGGGACCCCGGTCACCGCGCCCTGGCCGTCGAAGACCTCCACGCCCTCCATGACGCGCCCGCTGGACGGGTCGAGGCGCCGATAGGCCAGGCCATCCACCCGGCGCAAGGTGAGGCTGGCACGGGTGGCCCGGCCGAGCAGGGCGGGAACCCGGACCTCCACCGCCCCCACCGGCGGCAGGGCCACTCGCAGCGGTGGGCCGGGCACCCGGGCCGAGGTTTCGGCCAGGGCACCGTCGGGGCCTTCCACCACCAGCCGCCATTCCCCGGGCGGAGCCGACGAGATGGTCATGCCAGCGTCCGTGGAAACGCCGCCGGTGTTGGCCGCAGCGCCGTTGCCCGAGGCACCGACCCGCAGCACCGACGTGCCGTCGATCGGGTCGAGGAAGCTCACCGTGACCCGGGGCACCGGTCGGCCGGCGCCGTCACGCACCACCAGGACGAGGCCGGGGGAGCGCTCCAGGGCCAGGTCCAGGCCCTCGACGTCGGTGCCGGCCCGCATGACCAGAGACCCCTCGTAGGGTGCGAAGCCGTCGCGGACCACGGAGACACGGTAGCGGCCTTCGGCGATGCGCAGGAAGCGGAACCTCCCTTCGGCCTCGGTGCCCACGGTGTGGCGCGACACCTCCGGTCCCGACTCCCCCCCGGCCCCACCCTCGACCTGCCCGAGGGTCACCAGGGCGTCGGCCACCGGGCCACCGTCGCCGGCCGCCGTGACGCGGCCGGCGACCCGACCGGACCAGATCCGCACGTCCACGTCCCGGTCCCCGGTCAGGTCCAGCCGCTCGTTGTGGACCAGGCTGCGACCGTGCTCGACGATGGTCAGGCGGTGGGCGCCGGGAGCCAAGCCCTCGAGGCGAAACCGTCCCTGGTGGTCGGTGCGGGTCAGCCGCTCCCCGCCGTTGCCCAGGTGGCGAACGCCCAGGGAGGCGCCGGTCAGCGGCTCGTCCCGATAGGTGACGCGGCCCATCAGGGTCAGGCCGGAGGGGAACTCCAGGTCGCGGTCGATCTCGGTCTCGCCGGGCGCGATGGCGACGTGGCCCCGGGCCTCGCGGCGGCCATCGGGTAGGTAGGCGCGCAGGCTCCAGTCCCCCGGGCCGAGCCCCGGGACGCGGTAGCGCCCCCGGTGGCCCACCTCGCCGGCACGCCGCCGGACCCCGTTTCGGGCCTCGACGCGGACCGCCAGCAGGTCCTCCTCCGCCAGCCCGAGGATCGCCCCGCTGGCAGTGGCGGTGGCCACCAGGTCGATGCGCAACCCCTCCACCGCCTCGCCGGCGACGACGACGGAGGCGGTGGCCGCCCCCACTTCGAACGCCGGGTCCTCGACGCCCACGGCGTAGCGGCCGTCGGGAACCTCCTCGAAACGGAAGTGGCCGTCGCCGTCGGAGCGCGCCGCCGCGGCGATCCCCCGCACCACGTCTTCCGGCTCCAGGCGTACGCGGAGCCCCGGCACCGGTCGGCCGCCGGCCAGCACCCGGCCGGCCACCGTCTGGCCGGGCTCGAAGGCGACGTCCAGCCGATTGTCACCGGCGTGGATCTCCACCTCCCGCTGCTGGGCCGGGTAGCGGGGATGGCGGAAGAGAAGGGTCTGGGTGCCGGGGTCCAGCCCCTCCAGGCGGTAGGCGCCGTCGTCGCCGGTGCGGGTCGCCCGGGGCCCGGCGATGACCCGGACCTCGGCCACCGGCTCGCCACCGACGGTGGTCACCCGCCCGGCCAGCGTCTCTCCCGGCAGCAGCACCAGGTCGGGCAGGTCCATGGCGGCACCCGACGCCACCGCCACCGGCGTCCACGGCGAGGCCCGGTGTCGCGGCGACCAGGCCCGGATCTCGAAGGAGCCGGCGCTCAGGCCTTCCAGGACGTAGCGTCCCTCGGCGTCGGTGACGGCGTTCGCCGAGCCCCCCGGGCCGGCAGCCTCCGCCTGGGCCACGCCCGGCAGGTCGTCGCTGCGGTCGATGCTGACCTTTGCCGCCTCGATGGGCCGCCCGTCACCGTCCATAACCCGTCCGCGGACGCTGGCGGCGGGTCGCAGCACCACCTCCAGCAGCGGTTCGGTGGGCGCCCGCACCGCCCGCATGGTGCGGGGCAGGTAGCCGTCGGCCCGGAAGGTCAGGTCGCGCACCGCGCCGGCGACCAGGTCTGCGATGGAGAAGCGGCCCGAGGCATCGGTGGCCACCGGCTCGACACCGGTCACCGCCGGGGCCAACCTGCGGCGGCGGTCCACCCGGGGCTCGACCCGGGCGCCGGCCAGGGGCAGACCCTCGGGGTCGATCACCCGACCTTCGATGCGCACCCCCCGCACCAGGGTCAGGGTGCCCAGGTCCACCGGCCCTTCGCCGCCGGGCGAGTCACCCCCATCCACCACGGTCACACCCCGCACGGTCAGGGGTGCCCACCCCTCCCCCCGGGCGGTCAGGGTCACCGTGCCGACTGGGGTGGCGGCGAAGCGGAAGACGCCGCCGGCATCGCTCTCCGCCACCGCTTCCTCCGCCCCGGGCTCCGCGGGGGGATCGCCGTGGAGGGCGACCTCCACCCCGCCGATGGGCTGGTCGGCGCCGTCCACCACGCGGCCGAAGGCCCCCGGCGGAGGCGCCAGGACAAGGTGCAACCCATCGCCAGGAGGTGTCACCCGCCGCTGGAGGGGAGCGTGACCGGGAGCCGAGGCGCGCAGCCGGTGGGAGACACCCGGGGCCAAACCGCCGACCCGAAAGTGGCCCGCGGGGTCGGTCCAGGCCCGGCCCGCGGCCCCGTCCTGGCGGAAGTGGGGCGTGGCGTCGGCGTCGGCGGTGACCCTTACCGCCGCCCCCGGCAACGGTGCCCCGTCTCCATCGGTCACCCGGCCGGCCACACCCACCGCCGGGCGGAGGACGATGGGTGCCATGTCCATGCCGCGCCCCGGCGGGATCTCCCGCGCTTCCGCCAGGAAGCCACGGGCCTCGACCTGGAACCAGGAACGGGGACGCCAGGACGGAGCCGCCAACTCGAACCGGCCCCCGCCATCGCTGGTCACCGAGCGGCCGGGATCTCGATTGGACCACACCAGGGCGCCGGCCACCGGCCGGCCTTCCCGGTCCACCACCGAGCCGCGCAGCGGCGTCCCGGGCAGCAGCTCCAGGCGCCAGGTGTCGCCGGCGCGTTGGGGACGGGGCGTGGCGAGACGCCGCCCGTCGGCGCTCCAGGCCTCGAACCGGCTCTCTCCACCGACACCGCCGGAGAGGCGGAGCCGCCCTTCGCCATCGGTGAAGCCCAGGGGGACGCCGGAAGGATGGAGTTGCACCAAGGCTCCCGCCGCGGGCGAACCGTCGGCCTCGGAGATCGCCACCGTGGTCCGGCCCGCGGCCCGCGGCGGCAGGACGAAGCGGATGTTCTCCATCTGCCGGCCGGCGAAGGTGGTGACGTCGGCAGCGTAGGGCCGCACCCGGACGTCCAGCAGTTCCCCGGGAGCCCGGGGCAGGAGGACCACGCCGTCCTCGCCGGTGCGGCCGTGGCGCTCCGCCGGCGACCAACCGTCGCTGCCCCAGCGGCTCCACAGGTCATGGCCACCGCCCGGCTCGGCGATGACCAGGGCACCCGGGACCGGCCGCCCCTCCGAGCCCACCACCTCGACGCGGGAGACGTCGGCGGCGGGAAGGGCCACCGGTGGCAACTCCCGGTCCGCCACCAAGGGCAGCGGCGCGTACAGCATGGGCACGGCTCCCGGCGCCCGGACGAGGATGCGGTAGACCCCGGGGCGGGGCAGGGACAATTCGAAGCGCCCGGTGGGGGACACCGTGGCGCTGACGGCGGGGGCGTCCCCCTGGCCACGCAACAGGCGGGCCAAACGATCGAAGTTGGAGGGCAGGAGGGTGGCCTCCACGACAGCACCGCCGGCCCCGGACCGCCCGGGCGGCAGCGCCACGGAGCCGTGGACCCGGAGGGCCGGGAGCGGGGCGGTCTCGACCTCCGTAGCGATGACCGCGGACGCGGCACCGGGAGCGCTAGAGAGGAGGAGCGTCACAGATATGAAGCATAGCCATATATGCGCGTATTTGAACTTCATGATATAAAGAGCATACCTTATGCAGCACGTGGCGGCCATCCGCCGACCATCTCCATGTCGCCCACACGCGGCAAGAAAGGACCAAGATGTATCGGAAGTACCTGTCATTCTCAGCCCTTGCACTCCTCCTGCTGGCGATTCCCATCGTCTCCCAAGCCGTCACCTGTGAAGGTCAGACCGCGACCATCACGGGCACGTCCGGGGCCGACACCCTGAACGGGACCACCGGCGACGACGTCATCCAGGCCCTGGGTGGTAACGACACCATCTACGGCAAGGGTGGCGACGACACCCTCTGCGGCTACACCGGCGACGACTCCATCGACGCCGGCCCCGGGGCTGACACCGTCCGGGGCGCCACCGGCGACGACCTGATCCGCGGCTCCGCGGGCAACGACACCGTCATCGGAGACGCGGACGCGGACGAGGTGGTCGGCGACCGCGACAACGACACCGTGCGCGGTGGCGCCGGGGACGACAACGTCTTCGGGGGTGACGATAACGACTACCTCACCGGCGAGGGCGGCGATGACTACCTCGACGGCGGCGGCGGCACCAACACGCTGGATGGTGGTAGCGGTACCGACTGGTGCATCAACGCAGCGACCAAGTCGAACTGCGAGCTTCCCGCCAACTTCCCGCGGCCCGAGCCGGACTTCCCCGAAGAGGTCTGACGCTGAGCCCGCCGGAGACCGGCCACCGCCGGTCTCCGGTCCGTTTCCCCACCTCTGTCCCCCTTCCGGCCCGACGCCGCACGTCAAGGGAGGCATGAGCGACCACAAACCCTCCTCCCAGACCCCCACCACGCCCGCCCCCCCGCCGGACGGCCTGCGTCAGTTCCTGCTGATGTGGTCGGGGCAGGTGATCTCCCTGATCGGCTCCGGGCTGACCGCCTTCGCCATCGGCGTCTGGGTCTACCAGGAGACCGGCAACGTCACCCTCTTCACCCTCATCGCCGCCTCCTCGGCGGTGCCGGCGGTGGTCCTGTCCCCCATCGCGGGCGTCCTGGTGGACCGCTTCGACCGCAAGTGGATGCTGATCCTGTCGGACACCGGGGCCGCCGTCTCCTCCCTGTCGCTCCTCCTGCTCTTCGCCAGCGGCCACCTGGAGCTGTGGCACATCTACGTCCTGGTGGGCCTGAACGCCGCCTTCAACACCCTCCAGTTCCCGGCGTTTTCCGCCGCCAACACGCTGCTCATCCCGAAAAAGCACTTCGGCCGCGCCAGCGGCATGATGCAGTTCGGCTTCTCCGGCGCCCAGGTGCTGGCGCCGCTGATTGCCGGCGCCCTGATCGCCAAGATCTCCATCCCCTCGATCATCGCCATCGATCTCGCCACCTTCGTGGTGGCGGTGATCCTGCTGCTCTTCGTCAAGATCCCGGCGGTGGCCACGCCGGGGAAGCGCCCGGCCTTCTGGAGCCAGGCGGTCTACGGCTGGCGCTACATCACCGACCGGCCCGGCCTGGTGGGGCTGCTCCTCTTCTTCTCGTTCCTCAACCTGGTGGTCCCCATGACCATGGTGCTCACCACACCCATGGTCCTCTCCTTCACCAACGCCGCCGACCTCGGCATGGTGCTCTCCATCGGCTCCGCGGGGATGGTGGCGGGCAGCCTGGTGATGACCGCCTGGGGCGGGCCCCGGCGGCGCATGATGGGGATCCTGGGGGCGGCGCCGGTGATCTCCCTGGGGATGTTCGTGGCCGGCTCCCAGGCCTTCGTGCCGCTCATCGCCGCCGGCCTCTTCATCATCTACTTCACCCTGCCGCTGATCAACGGCTCCAGCCAGGCGATCTGGCAGAGCAAGGTGGAGCCGTCGGTCCAGGGGCGGGTCTTCGCCACCCGCCGCATGATGGCCCAGATCACCGCCCCGGTGGCCTACCTCGCCGCCGGGCCGCTGGCCGAGCGGCTGTTCGTGCCACTGCTCGTGCCCGGCGGGGCGCTGGCCGGCGGCGCCGTCGGCGCCGCCCTGGGGGTAGGGCCGGGGCGCGGGCTGGCGCTGATGATGATCTGCCTCGGCGTCCTCTTCGTCACGGTCACCCTCCTCGCCCTCGCCTGGCCCCGCATGCGCCGCCTGGAGGACGTCATCCCAGACGCCGTGCCCGACGCCCCGGCCTGACCCGCGGCAGGCCGGCGAAGAGCCGGCCCCGGCCTAGCCCGCCAGCGCCGCCGTCAACAGGCGGTGGAAGTGGTGCACCCCGGTCTCCCGGGCCGGCGAGTAGCGCCCCCGGTCGTAGAGGCGGGAGGCGACGCCCCGCTGCACGCTCTCCACCACCACCTCGTCTTCCCGCTCCACCCGGTCCAGGTCAGCGCTGGCGCCCCGGGCCAGGCGCGCCTCGTCCCACACCCAGGTCAAAAACGACACCCGGGTGCGGTCCACCGCCAGCGGCTTGACGACGTTGACCGACAGGCCCCAGGGGTAGACGTTGACCATCAGGTTGGGGAACAGCCAGAAGTACCAGGCGGCGATGGAGCGGCCGTGGTCCGGGTGCCCTGGCGGCGGGTCGAAGGCTTCCTCGCCGCCGGACGCCTCGGCCACCTGGACGTTGCTCCAGGCGAAAAGCTCGGTGCGGTAGGTGTCGTAGTCCACGGCGCCGGCCAGCGAGGCGTGGACGTAGGGGATGTGGAACCCCTCCAGGAAGTTGTCGCAGTAGAGCGCCCAGTTCGCCGCCACCAGGTAGTCCCGGGAGCGGCCGGGGTCGAACACCGCGTCCGCCAACGGCAGCCAGCCGGCGCGCTCCTGGAGCGGCCCGACCCAGTCGGCGAAGGGCAGGGCGGCGGGCAGCGCCGGGTCGAGGGCGGTGAAGAGAAGCTTGCCCCAGCCCTCCAAGGGCAGCCGGGGCAGGTCGTCGGCTGCCGAGGGGAAATCTTCGACGCCCTCAAACTCGGGCATCGACAGCATGCCGCCATCGAGGCCGAATCGCCGCCCGTGGTAGCGGCAGCGCAGCACGTTGTGGACCCCGGCGCCGTCGCAGACCAGGGCGCCGCGGTGGGTGCAGACGTTGGACAGGCAGTGGAGGCGGTCCTCCCGGTCCCGGGTCAGGACCAGCGGCTCGTCCACCAGCCCCTCCCCCAGGGTCACCGGCAGCGCCTGGCCCGGGGTGCGCAGGGCGTCGGAGTCGGCGAGGTACTGCCACGAGCGGGCGAACACCCGCCGCCGCGCCGCCGCCAGCCACGCCGGGTCGGTGTAGACCGCCGACGGCAGGGTCTCGGCAAGGGCGACGTCGGGGTCGATGCTCCAGTCAGGAATGAGGTTCACCGGCAGATTCTAGCCGCTACTCCCCCGGGAGAGCGCCCAGAGCTCTACCTTTTGACGCGGAAGCCACCTTCTTCCACCGACAACACCCAACCCACCAGCTTGCCCGGGCGGATGCGGTGGCCGTGGTCCCAGAACTCGGCGTTGCGGTGATGGCGGCTGGAGGTGTCGTCGTCGGGGATGGCGCGCCAGGACTCGTCGATGCGCCGGAAGCGCTCGTGCCAGTGGCGGCAGTTCTCCAGGCGCAGGTCGGCCCAGCCGTTGTGGGCCCACAGGTCACGCAGCTCCGGGGTCACCTCCACGCCGTCGGCGTCGGGGGGCACCAGGACCTGCTGGCCGCGGATCATCTCCCCCGAGTCCAGCAGCACCGGGATGCCGATGGAGACCACTTCGTTGGCCACCTCCGGACGCTCCCGCACAAGTTGGTCGAGGCTGTCGCGGATCTGCTCCGGGGTGTCGGCGAGCACGGCGTCCATGCTGGTGTAGGCGTGGCGCAGCAGGTGGGCCTCGAAGAGGAGCTTGGAGACCCGGGGGGGGCCGAGCATCTCGAAGGCGACGGACTGGACGCCGTGCTCCTCTTCGAGATCCAGCATCCGCTCCATGGCGGTGTGGCGCAGCGAGCCGGCGCGGTAGGTGGGGCCGAGCATGGCCCCGTCCAGGGCGCCGATGACGTCGTAACCGGTGGCCCGGCCCTCGATCTCCGCCACCAGGTAGGCGGCGATCTCCTCCGGGGTGACGAACTCCATCTGGTCGTGGGCGGTGACGGTGGCGAACTCCTCCAGGGCGAAGACCCCGTTTTCGCCGGTGTCGATGAAGACGTTCTCCACCGGCTCGTCGAGGCGGGTGGCGGCGGCCTTGTCCTCGGTCGAGAAGGTGTCCCCCAGCGGCCGCGGCTCGGCGTCCATGCGGTGCAGGGTCTTGCGCCCCCGGGAGATGGGGCCGTAGCCGATGCGCTTCCAGCCGATGGCCGCCGCCGGCTTGATCTCCTTGACCAGCGGCGCCCCCGGGGTGCGGGCCAGCAGCGTCAGCAGCATGGACTGGGCGCCGGCCATGGCGCTCTTCGACATCAGCAGGCGGCTGGGGCGGTCCTCGCTGTGGGTGTAGGGCAGGTTCAGGCCCAGGCCGCCGGTGCCGCTGGTGCCCACCTTGACGTAGGCGCCGACCTCGGCGTCGATCAGGCCGCGGTAGACCACCTGGATGTGGCGCAGCAGGCGGGGCACGTAGAGGCTGTTGAGCAGGGTGTCGGCGGCCTCCTGGCTGGGGCCGTCGCCGCCGGTCTCCTCCAGCAGCCGGCCGGCGGCGGAGAAGATGTCGCCGTAGGCGATGGCGGTGGCGGTGTTGACGCAATCCACCACGATGTCCGGTTTGGAGCTCAGGAGCAATTCGTAGAGCAGGAACTCGTCGAGCTGGGAATCGTCGAGCTGGCCGATCTGGGCCTCGATCTTCTTGCGGTGGCCGGCGCCCTGGTCCACCAGGCCGAAGATGTCGCCGTCGGAGACGGAAAGCGTGGTGCCCGCCTCGGCGGCCTCGGGCTCCAGCTCCCGGCGCGCCGCCTCGGACTCCTCGGCGCGCAGGCTGTGGATCTGGATCTCCCGCGGCGGCTGCCGGCGACGGCCGTCGAGAAACTCGCGGCACACCGCCGTGCCGACAAGGCCGTAGCCTCCCAATACGAGGACTTTCTTGTTCTGAATATCCACCACGGACCTCCTTGGCCGAAATCTCGCCGCTGTCGCTGTCGCGATGTCTCTGCCGCTGTCTGTGTATGCCGCTATGTATGGCCGGCGCCGGTTGGACGCGCTGCGCGCCTGCCGGCCCTGCCGCTGTATGTGGTCGGCGGGGCCGGTGCCACCGCGCCCCGGCCCGGTCGGTCGTCGTGCTCGGGCCAGGCTGCCGGTGGGCGCCCCGTCGCTGGGGTGATGAGCTACCGCACGAAGCCGGGGACGGGCTTGCGGGTCGGCGGCCGAACGCTCAGGCCCCGGCCCGCACTTCCGCCGTAGCTGCCCCGGGCGGTGAGAGGTCGATTGTATCCCTTCAACCCCTGGATCTTTCAAGTCCGCGCCACCCGAGGGGCGCCGCCGCCCCCGGCACCCGCCCCCCGGGGCTGGACATCCCGGCCCAGGATGTACAATTGGGTTTCGTCTACTTCAATGTCTTAGAGGTGCGCATGCAAAACGAAGGACCCCACATCAGCGAGTACGGCCTGGACCGCCACGGGATCGAGGGCGCCGGGACCGTGTTCTGGAATCTGCCCGCCGCGGCGCTCTACGAAGAGGCCGTGCGCCGGGGTGAAGCGAGGATCGCCGCCGCGGGCCCGTTGCTGGCCGACACCGGCAAGCACACCGGCCGCTCCCCCAACGACAAGTTCATCGTCCGCGAGCCCTCCTGCGAGGAGGACGTCTGGTGGGGCGACGTCAACCGCCCGATCTCCCAGGAGCACTACGAGAACCTGAAGGCCAAGGTGCTGGCCCACTACCAGGGGCGGGACCTGTTCGTCTTCGACGGCTACGCCGGCGCCGACCCGCGCTACCGGCTGGCGGTGCGGGTGGTCAACCCCCACGCCTGGCACAACCTGTTCGCCCAGAACATGTTCATCGGCGAAGACGACGGCGCCGCGCTGGCCAGCTTCGAGCCCCAGTTCACCGTCCTCCAGGCGCCCGAGGCGCTGGCCGACCCGGCCACCGACGGCACCAACTCCGGCACCTTCATCGTCGTCAACATGGCGGAGAAGACGGTCTTGATCGGCGGCACGTCCTACGCCGGCGAGATCAAGAAGTCGATCTTCTCGGTGATGAACTACCTGCTGCCCAAGCGCGGCGTCATGTCGATGCACTGCAGCGCCAACTACGGCGAGACGCCGCAGGACGCGGCGCTGTTTTTCGGCCTGTCGGGCACCGGCAAGACGACTCTCTCGGCGGACTCGGAGCGCACCCTGATCGGTGACGACGAGCACGGCTGGAGCGACGACGGGGTGTTCAACATCGAGGGCGGCTGCTACGCCAAGGTGATCCGCCTCGACCCGGAGGGTGAGCCGGAGATCTTCCGCACCACCCGGACCTTCGGCACCATCCTGGAGAACGTGGTCTATGACCCGGAGACCCGGTGCCTGGACCTGGATGACGACCGCAAGACGGAAAACACCCGCGCCTCCTACCCCATCGCCCACCTCGACAACGTCGACGTCGAGGGCGTCGGTGGCCACCCCGGCCACGTCATCTTCCTCACCGCCGACGCCTTCGGGGTCCTGCCGCCCATCAGCCGGCTCAGCGAGGAGCAGGCGATGTACCACTTCCTCTCCGGCTACACCGCCAAGGTGGCGGGGACGGAGAAGGGCGTGACCGAGCCCAAGGCCACCTTCTCGGCCTGCTTCGGCGCCCCCTTCATGCCGCTCCACCCCGGCGAGTACGCTCACCTGCTGGGCAACAAGATCCGCCAGCAGGGGGCCCACGTCTGGCTGGTCAACACCGGCTGGACCGGCGGCCCCTACGGCGTCGGCCAGCGCATGAAGCTGGCCTACACCCGGCGCATGGTGCGGGCGGCGCTCAATGGCGAGTTGGACGACGTGGCGACGGTGGAGGACCCGGTCTTCGGGTTGGCCGTGCCGGAGGCGGTGCCGGGTGTCCCCTCGGAGCTGCTCAACCCGCGCAACACCTGGACCGACGGCGACGCCTACGACGCCAAGGCCCGGGAATTGGCGGACATGTTCCAGCGCAACTTCGAGCAGTTCGCCGACGGGGTGAGCGAGGAGGTGCGGGCCGCCGGCCCGCGCCAGGCGACCCCCACCGCCGCCGGCTGACCCCGGCGCCGGGGACGCCCCCACGGCAACAAAAAAACCGGCCGGTCCCCGCGGGGACGGCCGGTTTTTTTGTTGCCGCTGAACTTCCGTGGGTCAGCCGTCGAGGACGAAGGTCACCCGCAGGTGGACGCGGTAGCCCGCCACCTGGCCGTCTTCGACGATGGCGTGCTGCTCCGCCACCCAGGCGCTCTTGATGTTGTGGATCGTCTTCGACGCCCGGGAAACGCCGACGCGCACGGCGTCGTCGAAGCTCTCGGGGGACTCGGCGGAAATCTCGGTGACCTTGGCAACGCTTTTCTGGACGGGCATGGGTTGTCTCCTCTGGGGTTTGGGCTGCTTCGTCGGATCGGTGTGGACTTGGTGTGTGCGTGGCGATGCTACCTGATTCCGCTCACGGGTCGGCTCACAGTGGCGCCGGGCGCTCGAAGTAGTAGCCCTGGGCGTAGTCGAAGCCGATCTCCTCCACCGCCGCCACGTCGGCCAGGGTCTCCACCCCTTCGGCGATGGTCCCCATGCCCATGAGATGGCCGAGCTCGTGGATCGAGCGGGTCAGCGCCCACTGCACCTCGTTGGCCGCCAGGCCGCGGACGAACTCGCCGGAGACCTTGAGGAAGTCGGCGTCCAGGTTCTGCAGGTAGGCGAAGGAGGAGAGCCCGGAGCCGAAGTCGTCCAGGACGAAGCGGCAGCCCATGCCCCGCAGCACGTTCATGAAGCGGTTGGCCTGGGACAGGTGGGTGACGGCGGCGGTCTCGGTGATCTCGAAGCACAGGCACTCGGGGTCGGCGCCGCTGGCCTCCAGGTCCGAGGCCACGTCCTTGAGGAAGCCCTCATCGCTCAGCGACTGGCCGGAGATGTTGATGGCGAAGCTCCCCTCCTCGCCCTCGGCCTGGAGCTCGGCGATGCGGCGGAAGGCGGTGCGCGCCACCCAGCGGTCGATGCCCGGGATCAGGTGGTAGCGCTCGGCGGCGGGGATGAACTCGCTGGGGCCGATGATCCCGCCTTCGCCGTCGCGCAGCCGGATGAAGATCTCCGACAGCAGCGGACCTCCATTGAGGGGCCGGATGCGCTGGCGGTAGAGGCAGAAGCGCCCCTGCTCCAACGCCCTGGGCAGGCGGTGGATCCACATCATCTGGCTGTAGCGCTCGGCCAGGCGCTCGTCGTCGGCACGGTAGACGTGGACCCGGTCGCGCCCCTGGTCCCGGGACAACCGGCACGCCGCCTCGGCGGCCCCCAGGGGGTCGTCGAAGGTCTCCTCGGCAAGATGGACGACCCCCACCGAGGCCCCCAGGTCGAAGGAGTTGCCCTGCCAGTCGAAGGCGAATCCCGCCACTTCGTCGCGCAGGTTGCGGGCCGCTCGAAGGCCGCGGTCCGGAAGCACGTCCGGCATCAGGATCCCGAACTCGTCGCCCCCCATCCGGGCCAGGGTGCCATCCTCCGGCATCGCCTCTTGCAGGTGGTCGGCCAAGTTGCGCAGCAGTTCGTCGCCGGCCAGGTAGCCGCAGGTGTCGTTGATCACCCGCAGCCCGCGCAGTTCCAGGAAAATCAGCGACCCGGGGCAGTCCTCGGCGGCCATGCGGTGGCGGAAACGGCCGACGTAGCGCTCGAACTCGTAGCGGTTGAGAAGGCCGGTGAGCGGGTCGTGGGTGACCAGGAAGCTGACCTCCTCCTCCATCCCCCGCACCCGGGTGACGTCGCGGAACACCAGGACGGCGCCGGTGGTCTCCTCGTCCGGGCCGCGGATCGGGGCCGCCGACGCCTGGATCGAGGATTCCACGCCCCGGCGCTGCAGCAGCAGGGAGCTGTCCGTTGCCTCCACCACCCGGCCCTGCTCCAGGCAGACCCGCACCGGGTTGGCCACGTCCTGGTGGCTGGTCTCGTCCACCACCCGGTAGACCTCCTCCAAGGGGCGGCCCCGGGACTCCTCCAGCGACCAGCCGGTGAGGCCCTCGGCCACCGGGTTCATGTACTCCACCCGGCCGGCGGCGTCGGTGCGGATCACCCCGTCGCCGATGGACTGGAGGGTGATCTGGGCGCGCTCCTTCTCCGCCCCCAGGGCGAGCTCCATCCGCTTGCGCTCGGTGATGTCGGTGGCGACGCCGATGACCCGCCGCGGCTTGTCCGGGGTGGGCAGGAGGCGGGCCCGCTCGCCGAGCCAGCCGGTGCGGCCGTCGGGGAAGGTGTAGCGCACCTCGGCGGACAGCCGCTCGCTGCCCTCGCCGTCGCGCACCCGGCGCAGGAACTGGCGCAGCCTGCCCCGGTCGTCCGGGTGGATCAGGCGGAGGAACTCTTCGCTGGTCTTGCCCGCCTGCTGAGGGCGGATCCCGAACACCGCCTCCACCCGCTCATCGACGATCAGCTCGTGGGTGTCGGCGTCCCACTCCCAGGTGACGTAGCGCGCCGCCTCCTGGGCCAGGTCGAGGCGCTCCCGCCTCTCGCGCAGCACCAGTTCCGCCCGCTTGCGGTCGGTGACGTCCATGACCGTGGCCAGCGCCGCGGGCCGGCCTTCCCAGGTGACCTGACTGGAGGAGATCTCGATCCAGCGCTCGCCGCCGTCCTTGGCGCTGAAGCGCAACTCGAAGCGCTCCCCCTGGGGCCGTTCGCCGCGCAGCCGATCCTCCAGCCGGTCCCGCGCATCGGGCATGTCGTCCGGATGGAGGGTGTCCATGGGCCCCATGGCCAAAAGCTCGGCGCGGGAGTACCCCGTGATCCCCTCCAGCGCCCGGTTGACGAAGAGAACCCGGTCCGCGGTGTACAGGCTTACTCCCACGGTGGTCGACTCGACGACCAGGCGGTACAGGGATTCCGGCAATTCGTCGGCGGCGCGGCTCTCCCCGTCGGCGGGTGCCGAGGACTCGTCATCAGGCAGCGTCTTGGATACTTTCGCCATGTCTCCTCGCGGGCCGACTCTACTACTATCGTCGGCCCGGCCCTGGCAGCCAGCGCTGGGAGCAGGACTTCGCGAACCGTTTGAAAGTTTCCTGTTTTCACGGTTGGTTCCAACCCCGGCCGGGTAAGCCGCCCCTCACCCACCGGCCACCGGCCACCGCAACCCGCCGAGCCTGAGGCTAAGGACTGAACGTCAGGGAGGCCCACCACTCCCGCCGCCCCTCCGCCGGGCCGTCCAGGATCTCGGCGCCGCCCAGGCGGTAGCCGAGGCCGGGGAGGCGCAGCAGCGGGATCGGGCCGAGCTGGCCGCGCCACTCGACACCGGCCAGGGAGAGCCACTCGGCATCGCCCAGGGAGGTGCCGCCGGCGGCGGTGCGGTAGCGCGCCCAGAAGAGCGGCAGCGGCAGGAAGCCGGGGGCCAGCTCGACCCGTTGCGCCTCCAACTCCTCGCCCACCAGGGTCGCCTCCGGCAACGGGGCCACCGCCAGGCGGGAGGCGCGGAGGGAGCCGGGCCGCAGGGTGGAGGGCAGGCCGCCGACCCGGAAGAGCTGCCACGGGGCCGCCGCCGGCCGCCCCGGCCGCGCCTCGACCCCGTCGCCGGAGACCGAGCCCCTCTCCCAGGCCAGCGACAGGGCGGTGTCCCCCCAGCCGCCGGCCAGGCCGACACCGCCCCGGCCCCGGCTCCAGCCGCCGAGGTCGCCGGCGTCCCCCACCTCGGCCCGGGCGGCCAGGCGCAGGCCGGCCCACAGCTCGCCCCGGGAGGTGCGCGGGGCCCAGGCGGCGCTGGCGAACAGCGACGTCTCGTCGGCCTCGACGTCGGGCAGGGAGCTGCCGGCGACAGGCCGCCGCTCCACCCGGCCGAGCCAGGCGCCGCCGCTCAGCCGCAGCGGGCCGCCGGCCAGCCGGCGCTCCCAGGCCGCCGCCAGCTCGGCGCCGAAGCGCTCCGCGTCCAGCGCCCCGGCGGCGACGTCCACCGTCCGGCTCAAGGTGGCGGCGTCGGCCTGCCGCGACGGCTCCTCCCGCAGGCCCACCAGGTGGGCCGACAGCTCCACCGGCAGGCCGCGCCACGCCGACGCCACGGCGCCGCCGCGGGCCGCCCCTTCCTTGCCCCAGGCGCCCACCGCCACGGTGCTCAGCCGTCCCAACAGATCCCCCGCCCGCACCCCGGCCTCGACCGTGTAGCCGGCCGCTCCGGCGGCACAGCCGGACAGCGGCAGCCACTCCTGGCGCGGCCCGGCGCCGTAGGGCCGGGATTCGGCGGGCTCCGCCAGCTCAAAATCCACGGGAGTTGCCGGCGGAATCGAGGTCGGGGGCGACAGGGAAACCGGCGCCGAGGCCGAGGCGGCCCGCTCCCCGGCCTCCTCCCTCCCGCCGGACAGGGCCAGGCGGGGCACAGTCGAGCGCGGCAGGGCCAGGCGGCGCAGATCCAGCCCGTCGGGCTCCAGGGAGAGGTAGAACAGGCCGGCGGGCTCCTCGCCGACGGCGGCCGCCGGCTCCGGCGCCAGGGCGGCCCCCGGCACCCGCGTCGCGGGCCGCACCGCCCAGCCGCCGGCTTCATCAGCCACCGTGCCCTCGCTACCGGCCGCGCCCTCCTCGACGAAGGCGAAAACGTCGATCAGGCCGTCCCGGCCGACCACGGCGTAGATCCCCTCCGCCCCCCAGGCGGGGGAGGAGACGCTGGCGCCGGCGGGCAGCGGCAGCTCCTCCTCGGCGCCACCGGCGAGGTGGCGCACGCGCAGCGACCAGGCGCCGGCGGAGTGGCGGGCGTAAACCATGCGGGAGCCGTCCGGCGACAGGCGGGGCGAGTCGTAGATCACCTCCAGGGCCGGCTCGGTGAGGGGCGCGACGCCGCCCGTCGCCAGGTCCACCCGGACGAGTTGGGACAGGCCGTGGCGGTTGCGCACCGCCACCGCCCAGGCCGCCGCGCCGCCGCCGGTGGGGTCCGCCGCCCCCGCCGGCGCGGGATCCGGGTCGCGCAGGTCGGCGCCCCGGGTCAACCGCCGCAGCTCGCCCGTGGCCGGCGTCCAGCGGAACAGATCGGGGTGCAGGAAGCCCTCGCGGTCGGGCAGGTAGCGCACCAGCAGGAGGGCGTCGGCGGCCTCGCCCGCGCCCTCCCCAGCGCCCTCTTCAGCGCTACCTTCAGCGGCCGGCAGCCAGCGCGGCTGGGATGGGGGCGCGCCGTCCAGGGTGGGCAGGGTGTGGAGGCGCTGCCGGGGGGGCGGGCCGGGGCTCGCCGCCGGCACGTCCTCCGGGTCCGCCTCGGCGATGCGGCGACGCTCCTCTTCCATCGCCTCCAGCGCCTCCCGATCGACCTCGGTGGTGAACACCGCCAGCTCCGGCGGCGCCTCGCGGTGGCGCAGGACGAGGGCGAAGCGGGAGCCGTCCGGCGACACCGCCGGCGCCCCGGTGGCCCAGGCCAGGTCGAGCCACAGGTCGCCCTGGCGCCAGGGGCCGGCCGCCGCCCCGGAGCCTGCGCCCTGCGCACCGTCCACCGAGCCCGCACCGTCCGCCGGGCCCACGCCTTCCGTCCCCACCGCCGCCGCCACCTGGTGCTCCCACTCCAGCGCCCGCCAGGTGGTCTCGGCCCGGAAGCGGTCCCAGAGGTCTTGGGGCGAGTCGCCGTAGACCCCCTCGAAGGCGGCCTCGAAGCTGCGCGCCCGGCGGGCGGTGAGCCGCGCCCACAGATCCCGCAGGCTGCCCTCCCCGGCCCGTTCCTCCAGCCATTCGAGATAGGCCGAGCCGGCGAGGTAGGCCATGGACATCCCCAGGTAGGAGCCCTGGTCGGAGGCCAGCCGCCCGTAGGAGGGCAGCTTGCCGGCCAGGGCCCAGCGGCGCAGCACCGCGGCGCGGAGATCCGAGTGGGGGCGTCCGGTGCCGGTCAACCGGCCCTCGACCACGGTGGCGTACCCCTCGCTCACCCAGCGCGGCGCGCTGGCCACCGGCGACAGTGGCACGACGCCGGCCAGGGCCCGGCGCAGCGGGTTGCGCGACGGGCGCAGCAGGTGCACCAGGTGGGTGTCCTCGTGCACGGCCAACAGCTCCGCCCAGTCCCGGTAGTGGCCGATGACGCTGTCCGCCCCGGGCGGGCTGGTCCACAGCACCATGCGCGGCCAGCCGAGGAGCGGCAGGGCGAAGCCGTTGGGCGCCGCCACCGGGTCGGAGACGACGACGTCCACCACCTCCGGGGGCGCGTAGCCCACCTCCTCGCTCACCGCGGCCCGGATCGCCTCCAGCCGCGCCGCCACGTAACGCGCCCACGCCTCGCTCTCCACCGGGTAGTGGACCCGGTAGTGCTCACTGCCGAGGGTGCGCCACTCGGCGGACGGCGGCGCCACCGAGCGGGCCAGGTCCTGGGCGCCGGCGCGGGGAGCGGCGAGGAGGGCGGTCAGGAGGGCCGCGAGGAGGGCGGCGGAGAGGGCGCCACAGATGGTGGTGCGGATGGTGGTGCGGACGGTGGCGCGCAGCGCTGGGCCCACGGCCCGCGCCACGGCGCCGACGGCGGTGCGGGTTCGGGCCACGGTCGGGTTCGGGGATTGGGGCTGGCTCGGTAACTGGAGCTGATTCGGTGGGATCATGGGGACGTTCCTCGCAGCCAGTCTACGCGAGCCCGCCTGCCCCCGATTCGGCAACGGCCGCCCCCGGGGTGCCCATTCCGGGTAGAGTCAGCCGCACCGCGGGGCACCGAGCCGCCCGCCACGACCCCGGGAGCAGAGACCCCCGCCGAGCGAACCACCCATGACCCGACACCCACCCCAGCCAGGCGCCAGAGACACCGGCGGCGCAGAGCCCGCGCCGGGACCGGATTCGGCCGCCGATCCGGAGCACCGCCAAGCCTCCTCCCCGCGGCCCTCATCACCGCGACCTTCGCCGCGCCCTTCGCCGTGGCGCCGCTGGGGCAAGCGGCTGGCCAAGCTGACCCTTCTGATCCTGGCGCTCTGGCTCTCCGCCCGACTGCTGGCGGGCCTCGACTGGCACGACCTGGCGGCGCGCATGGAAGAGGCGAGCCCGGCCTGGCTGACCGCGGCGGTGGTGGCGCTGATGGTGCGCTTCGTCGTCTGGGACGAGCGCTGGCGCCGCGCCCTGGCGCGCCTCGGCGGGGCGCCGCCGCGCTCCATCACCCTCCCCTCCCTGCTCTCCGCCGCCACGGTCAACACCGTCACCCCGACGGCCCGCATCCTGGGCGGCGTCATGCGCGCCCGCCACCTGTCCCGGGCCGGCCAGGAGAGCGGCGGTGAGCCCGAGTCCATGGGCCGTGCCTACGGCAGCGTGCTCTACGACCAGATCGCCCACCAGGGGGTTATCGGCGCCTTGACCTGGATTTCCCTGATCGCCGCCGCCGCCCTCGCCGGGCGGCCCAACCTCGCCTGGTGGCTCGGCGGCGCGCTGGCGGTGACCGCCCTCGCCCTGGCCGTGGCGCTGCGCTCCGGCGGAGGTGGCGGTGGCCGCGGCGACGGCTCCGGCCTGGTCGGCTGGTTGGCGGAACGGGTGGCCGGCCCGGCGGCGGACGACGCGGCGGGGGAAGGGGGGGAGGAGGGCAAGCTGCGCCGCCTGGTGACCCACGGCCGGGAGGCGGTGCGGGTGGTGCGGCGACTGCTCCGGGACCGCCGTCTCGCCGCCGAGGCGATCCTCCTCACCCTGGTGTTTTTCATCGTCAACGCCTCGGCCCAGTGGATGGTGTTTGAAGCGCTGGGCAGCGAGGTCAGCTTCCTGGTGGTGGTGGCGGTGGTCGCCCTGGGAGCCATGGCCGGGGTGGCCGTAGGCACCCCCGGCGGCATCGGCGGCGCCGAGGCGGCGATGATCGCCACCTTCACCGCCTTCGGCGTCGGCCGCCTGGACGCCGCCGCCGGGGCGCTTCTCTACCGCGCCTTCCACTTCGCCACCATCCTCGCCCTCGGGGTCCCCAGCCTGCTGTGGCTGGAGGTGCGCCTCGGCCGGAAGCGGGAGACACAGGAAGAAACACAGGAAGAGATACAGAAAGAGGAGTAACGTTACCGTAATGAGTAATCATTGCACGATTCTAAGTGTGCATTTAATGTGATGACTCTTGCGTCGGACAAACGGCTGGTGCAATATGCGCTCATGCCCCCAAAGCCCCTCAGGGCCGATCCCGCCAGCCGCGCCGCGGCTTCCGAAGCCCGCCTCCGTGCTCTGGCCGGCCTACCGCTGTTCCAGGGTCTCAACGACTCGGAGTTGAACGAGGTGGCAGCCTGGTCCACCTCCCGCACCCTGGCCCCGGGCCGCTGCGCCTACCGCCGGGGAGAAGACCCCCAGGGCCTGTACGTGGTGCTGACCGGCGAGTTGGAGGTGGTGCGGCCGGATGGGGACACGGAGGAAAGGGTCGTCGGCCAGGTCGGCCCGGGAGACATTTTCGGCGAGGCCGCCCTCCTCGACGACCGCCCCCACCGCGCCGAGGTGCGGGCGGTGCGGGAGTCCGAGGTGGCCTTCCTCTCCAAGGAGCTTCTGGACAGGTTCTTCGAGGAGCACCCCTCCCGCCGGCTGCGCCTGCGCACCCTGGCCGTCACCCGCCGCCTGGCCAAGGTGAGCGACGCCTTCAGCCGCTGATCAGGGGGAACCCAACCGGGCTTCTTCAATGCGGCCCGCCGACACGGTGACCCGGACGGCGCTGGCTCCATCCCCCGGCCCCGTGCCCGCGAGACTGACTGTGTAGATGCCGCCAGGTGGGCCGGAGATCGTCAGCGGCCGATCAGAAGACACCCGAGACACCGCCGCCCCCCTGCAAGGGTTTTTTATACCTATAATTTTATTCGTTATACTCGAAGTTAATTTTTCTCACTATAACGTCAGGGCAAGGGGCTTCCGTTGCGCTTTTCCGACCATGTGATCGCCATGTCCATCCTGCCCCGCGTCGTGCGCCTCCGCCAGGGTGGTTCTCTCCGCCTTTTGGCCGTCGTTTTTTTATTCGGCGTGGTGTCCCCGGTCTTTGGCCAGGAGTGCTTGCAGTTCTCCACCCCCGACCCCGACGACCCAAGTTGTCCGGAGGGATGCGTCTACGGTGCACTGCCGGAGTGCTGTGGCTGTACGGGCAATTTCCCCACGAGCCAGTGCGGTCAGGAGGTCACCAACTGCGAGGCTGGAGGGAACTCCAATCCGCCCCACTGCTCAGGCTCGGGTTCTGGCGGATTTCTCAGTTGCCGTGCTCCCATCGTCAGCTCGGTACCGGAGATCGAGGTCACCCAGGAAGCGGATGGCGAGTACACGGCCCGCCTGGTGATGGAAGTCACTGCCCCCTACAACTTTGAGGCGGGGGACGGCGACGGCGAGCAAGACTTCTTGAACGGAACTCTCGACGTGCTCTGGTTTTCCAGCGGGCAGGTTTGTGACACGAGTGGGCAAGAAGCCTCTTGCTTCTACCACCTTTCCGACACCACCCGCTGCTACGTCCAGGTCACCGACTTAACTTGTGAAGGGGCGCCCTACGATTTCGGGACCTACGCCCTGCGCGCTCAGGTCTGTGGCGGCCAAGGTCCCTGCGGCAATCCGTTCCCGCCACCGGCGGGGAAATGGACGGATCGCAGCAACCTGGAATTCGTGGTCACCAAGGCGATGCTCAAGTGCGAGCCTCAGACGGAGGACTGTGAAGACTGCAACGCCTGCAAGCGGGTGGGCAAGGGAGGAGCCACGATCAAAGGGGACGGCGGCCGTGTCGGGCCGCTCATCGAGCGCACCGAGCTTCAATACACGGCGAGAGGCGCGGGGCATCCGGGCCTTCCGGGCGAAACGGCCCGGACGGCAGCGCCTGGGTGATGACCTACGGCGACACCCGCTTCCCCGGCTCCCTGACGCTCCTGGAGTTGGAGGGCACGGACTCCACCCGGCGGGTCGAGACCGGCTGGGAGTACGACGCCGAGGGGAGCGTGGTCACCCTGTGGAGCGGCGACGACACCGCGGCCGGGGCCGACGCCGTGAACGTGTGGTCCCTCGCCTTCGACGACCCCACCGCCCCGGAGCAGACCCAGCTCACCGACCCCTTGGGTCAGGTGACCACCTACGAGTACAGCGAGGATCCGAAGAGCGAACGCGCCCGGTTGGCCTCGATCTCCGGCGACTGCCCGAGCTGCGGCCTGACCCCCAACACCACCTTCGCCTACACCGACGCGGCGAACCCCATGCTGCCCACCAGCATGACGGACGGCGAGGGCAACACCACCGCCTTCACCTACGATGCAAACGGCCAAATGCTGACCCGCACGGAGGCGGTGTCTACCACCGAGGAGCGCACCACCACCTGGACCTACGACGCCACCTTCCCCGCGCTGGTCACCACGATGAGCCGGCCCTCCGTCGAGGCGGGACAGAACCGCGAGACGATCTACACCCGCGACGGTGCCGGCAACGCCACCTTCCGCGAAACCCGCGGCTACGAAGCCGGCCAGCCCTTCGACTGCACTGTCTCCGGCGCCCCCTGCTACGAGACGGAGATGACCTACAACGGCGCCGGCCAGGTGGAGACCGTCGACCTGCCGGGCTACGCCACCGGCGACGTCACCAGCTACACCTACGACGCCGCCCGCGGCGACCTCATCGCCGACAGCCGCACCGATCCATTGGTCGGCACCACCACCTACGATCACGACGGTTACCACCGCCGCACCTCCGTGACCGACATCAACGGAGTGGTCACCGAGACGGAGTACGACGATCTCGACCGGGTGACGCGGGTGATCCAGCGTGGCTCGGACGGCGCGGTGGAAACCGACGACCTCATCACAGAGCACACCTACAACGTCTTCGGCGACCTTCTCAGGACCACCCTCCCGGAACGCAATCTGATCGAGTACGGCTACGACGCCGCCGGCCGCCTGATCTCCATCGATCGCAAGCCGGACCTCGCCACCCCCGGCGAGCGCACCTTCTTCACCCTCGACCCCGCCGGCAACCGCACCCGGGAGGACCTGCAACGCTGGGACACCACCCTCGACGACTGGGTCACCGAGTCCACCACCAGCTACCTCTACTCGTCGCG
>Ga0102947_1000095_pt1 | contig 30985 bp, 20 predicted proteins | sample SalPon2A_A_D2_MG_FD_78210 | JGI IMG/M metagenome (GOLD analysis project Ga0102947, IMG submission 78210) | Soil microbial communities from South San Francisco under conditions of wetland restoration - Salt Pond MetaG R2A_A_D2_MG | ecosystem: Environmental > Terrestrial > Soil > Wetlands | place... | reverse complement strand
GTTCCTTCAACCCTACGGGCGGTCCTGTCGACTTGTTCCACATCCGGCGCAAAGACCCGACATGTGTATAATTCTGGAATGCGGCGTATACAAATCTACATCGACGAGAAGATCGACGAGACCCTACGCTCCGAGGCGATCCGCACGGGGCGATCCAAAGCCTCCCTGATTCGGGAGTGTGTCGCAGAGCGTTACGCGGCAGCCGGACCGGTAGAGAACGATCCGATCAGCGCTCTCGTCGGTTCCGTGGACGCGGAGCCGGCGGATGTCGACGACGTGGTTTACGGACGTTGAAGCTGATCGACACGAGCTTCTGGGTCGCCTTGATGCTGAAGAAGGACCGGCATCACCAGGACGCCCAGCGTCTCTGGCAGCAAGACCCGGGGCCGATACTCTGCACCAACCATGTGACCGGCGAGACTTGGACCTTCCTGCGCCGGAGGGCAGGACATGTCAGCGCGGTTCACTTCCTCGAAGCGGTTGAGGCTTCGAATCGGGTCATCCCCTTCCATGTGCCAGAGGCTATCGAAGAGGAAGCCCGGCACTGGCTACGGCGCCACGATGAGCGGGAGTTTTCCTTCGTCGACGCGGTCAGCTTCGCGGTCATGCGGAACCAGCACCTTAACGAGGCCCTCGCCTTTGATGGGGACTTCACTTCCGCGGGCTTCATAGAAATCCGGCCCTAGGATCCCCCGAACATCCCTCCCCACGCCTGCCAGGCGTACCAGGCGCCGAAGGCTAGGCTGGCGATGCCCACCGCCGGGAACAGGTAGGCGGCGCGGCGCCAGGTCAGGCGACCGGCGAAGACGCGGCCGAAGAGGCCGGTGAGGAGCGCCATGGACAGCGCGGTGCCGCCGGCGAAGACGGCCAGGGCGATGGCGCGGCCCGCGCTGCCCTCCACCGCCGCCGTCACCAGCAGGCTCGCCCCCGCCGAGCCGCCGACGCCGTGCACCAAACCCACACCGAAGGCGCCCCAGGCGGTGCGCGCCATCTCATCGGCATGGCTGTGCTCGTGCTCCGGCGGCTCTTCGTGGTGATGATGGGGGGGCTCATGGCCCTCCTCCCCTTCGTGGAAGTGGGGGTGGGCGTGGGTCAGGTCACCGTGGTCGTGCTCATGGCCATGGAAATAACCGCGCCGCCAGCGCACCAACAGTCGCACCGCCAGGCCGACGATGAGAAGCCCCACCGCCAGCTCGGCGGCGCCATGGGCCCACTCCGGCAGGTGGTTCCCCCACACCACCACGGGTAGGCCGAAAACCAGCAGCGTCAGCGCATGACCGGCTCCCCAGGCGCCGCCCAGAGCCAGGGCGGAGCGGCCCGCGCCGCCACCCTGCTCCGCCGATCCGGCACCGGCGACCCCGACATCGTCCACCACCAGGGTGAGAATCGCTGTCAGGTGGTCCGGGTCGGTGGCGTGGCGCAGGCCGAGGAGGAGGGCGGCAAGGAGGGCGAGAATCAAAGGGTCTAAGACGGAGATGGCGTTCATGGTGGAATCTCCAGTCTACCGCTCCCACTCGCAGCGATCCCCTAGGCTCTCTTCCTCCTCAGAAGATCCCTCACTTTCTCCCGATGCCGCCTAAGATCCTGGAGTGCAGAGCCAGCCTGGCTTCGAGCTTCGTTGATCGCCAGCGGATACGCCGGTTGCTCGTCATCGAAGATCGAGCGGTCCTCGCCTTCCCTTCGCAGGGCCGCCAGGTAGAGGTAGGCGTCCGGGACCTCGATCAGGCTCAATACCCAACGCTCATCAGGGTCATCGACCCGCTGCCGCTGGCGTGCAAGGAAACCGTCGATGAGCTCACTCAGGTAGTCCGGAGCCTCCTCCCGGCGCATCCTCCTGAGACCATCGAACCGGAAGTTCCCGGCGTCGTCCCGATGGACTTCCACGGTGCCGATGGGTTGGAAGGTTCCTTGACCTTCGTCGCCGCGTCCGAGAAAGAACAGGAACGACGGCCGGTGGGTTCGAGCCAGTTCCATGTCGAGGAAATCTCGTCCCGGCAGGGTGTACTTGCGGACCGGCCCTTTGAGGCGCAGATGATCCAGAGGGAGCTCCAAATCGCTCCAAGGCCCACCCTCGACCGCAAAGATCTCGGCAAGGGAAGCACGAATCAGGTCGCTCACCTCCTCTGCAATCGCCTCAGCTCCATCGAACAAAGTCAACATTTGAACCCCCGGATCGGTTTTTTTGTCCAGTAGACATTGGTGAGCCTGCAACCTTTGTAGAAGGGGCGTCCCAGCCCGCTGTAGAACCTCTCGGCCCCCACAACCTCCTCGCCGGCACCATTGGGGTCTTGGAAGTACAACCAGTCCTTGGCAAAGCCGGCGATGACGATGAAATGGGGCGACCCGAGCGTCAGAAGCCTGAGGCCGATTGGCCGGCCGGATCCCAGCTCATCTTCAACCCTAGGCTTCAGACCTCCAAGGGGACCTCTCACGAGTACATGTCTCTCAAGGCAGTCCTGTTCATGAAGTGATTCATTCAAGGGGCGGATCTCGTTGCATGCGGGGTTGGCGGAATGCTCGCAGCACTTTCGAGACGGGTGCGCCGGACAGGAGAAGTGCTCGGTGGCGATCCGACATTGAGCCTTCATGGCCCCGAAGGCCGCCAAGACGAACTGGGTCACAGAGGCCCAGCACCAGAGATCCAGACATTGGGACTCGATTCGGGGAACGGTTCCCGAGAACAGAGGTCCGACAACCCCTACTCGCCGCTCCAGGTTCCCGAGAACAACCGTGGTCGCCAAATTGTTCAGGCTCATCCTGGATCTCCTTCAGGGACCGACGTCAGCGATGCAGGCCATGCACTCACAGCCCAGACCACCTCCGCCCCCGAGGTCGATGTTCTGCAGCACCTGCTGCGGCGTGTAGGTATCCTTGATGCCGGTCCTCAGTTGGTCCATGATCGGGTGGGGTCTGGATGCCGGGGGCGAATTGACCAGTTGGTAGATCCAGGAGAAATCCTGGTCGGGGAAGTTGCAGATGTCGTTCCGCTGCCACCTCAGATGGCTCTCGGCACACGGGTTGCCGATGACCAGAATAGCGTCGAAGTCCGTGATCGGAATCGGGTCCGGCACCGGGGCGTTCGCCGACAGAAGGCTGGTGAAATTGACGATCGTTTCCGACGGGAACTCGATCTGTACATGGAGCCGGCCCAGAATCGCGGTATCGGGGTAAGACGGAGGTGTCGCCGTCTCGTCGGCGCATTGGTCTCCATCGGCATTGTCACACCAGCCGACCACGCTGCACTGCGGATCGCCCAAGAGGTAGGTGGACGCGGTGCCTTTACGGAGGGTCATCTTGCCAGCCAGGAAGGCTGGGTCCCCAATCTTCGCCTGAGAGATCTTCAGCCGGTCGTCCTTGGCACCACCCGCCGTCTGCACCTCCGTTAGGTCGAGGGAGCTCGGCGAGTTCGTCAAGTCTAGGACCGGTTCGCACCAGGGGAAGTAGCGGAGGTTCTCCGGATGAACCAACTGAGCGGAGCCGGCGTCGATCTGCCAGATCGTGGGCATGTGCATGCCCAAGGGAGATTGGAGGTTCGGGGGCGACTGGGGGGAGTTGCCCATCTTGGTGGCGTTGGGAAAGTAGATCTCAAGCCGGTCTTCGAACGGGACATAGGCTTGGACTCCGACGAACATGATGTGCAGAGTAAGCATCGGGGTGTTCTCCTTTGCTAATCGTGATTGCTGTAGATGACCAGAGACGCCCATGCTTGGACCTCTCCGGGGTAAGACACCAGATCTTCGAGAATGGCCCCCCTCAATGCATCCGCGGGTCGTGTGCCCACAGCGATTCGGCCATGAAAAGAGCGCAGCAGGGATCGGTTGGCGCCGTCCTCGACAGGCCAAAGGGTGGATAAAACGGAGGCGGTGCCAGCTTCCAGGAACGCCAGAGTCAGCCCGGACACCGGCGCCGCTCTATGCTCCCTTCCGGCTGCGGTGGAACACCCCGCGAGGACCGCCAGTTGGAGACCCGACAGGTCCAAATCGAGAACGTCCCGGGCGTGATAGCGGCCGTCCGGAGTCCCCGCACCTGGAGACAAGGCCAGGTAAGAGCCCCAGAGTCCGTGAGGGTCATCGACCCCATGGCCCGCGAAATGGAAGTAGGCGGAAGCAGGCAGCAGGGTGCGCAAGTTGCTCCAGAGGACGTCGTCACCCAGCAACAAGCGGGATTCGGGATACACGGCGGCCACCTCCTGCGCTTCGCCCTCGGCTTGGGGCAGATCCGATTGAGCCAGGGCTGAGGGGTTACCGGCGACCAGTGCAACCCCGCTTCCCGCCCCCACGGGAAAGCCCGCCGGGCCTCCGCGCCTCCCGGCGGTGCCGGCCAACCTCATCGCCAAGACCACGGGGTGATCCTCGATCAGATGTTGTCCGGTGGCTGGATCCACCAATGCGGCGAAGGGAACCCGGGAGAGTAAGCGATCCGGGACGATCACCAGCAAGGAGAGAGGCGGCACTCCATCCAAGGCGTCCGCCAGCAGCAGTTGATACATCCGCCTGGTCTCGCCTCTGAGATCTGCTGGGGAAACGCGACCACGCAAGCTGGCTTCCAGACTCGCCACCGCCCTGCGAAGCTCCTCCCTGGTCAACGGTTGCTCCCAGCTCTCCACGCGGCCATCCAGGATCCGCCAGGTCACCAGCCGGTTCGGAAGGACCGCGAACGCCAGGTGGACGGTCGTCGCCGGCTGCTCCCGCGCCCACCGTTGAAGATCTTCCTCGGTAGTGGGGGTGGACGACGGCACCTTGTGCCCGGCAAGCCGCCGGTCCGCTTCGACCACCTGGCCCACCGCCGCCATGCGGGCACGCTCGACGTAGGCGAGGGCGCCCCAGTCGTCGCTCGAGCCCAGATGGAGGCTGATCAGCGCTTCGAAGATCTCCTGGCCCCGCTCGAACGCCTGTCTACGGAACAACTGCCCCAGGGGCACGAGATGACGCCGTTCGAACAGCTGGGCGGCGCGCTCCAGATCCCTCTGGGCCTCCCCCGTTTCTTCCAGGGCCAGGCTGGCGCGGGCACGTCCGTACAAGGTCGAGGCGGTGCCGAGAGTAAAGCCGACCTCTTGATGAAATTCGAGAGCGGCGGTCAACCTGTCGTGGGCCGCGGCCGGGTCGGAGGTCAGGAGGTGGATGCCGGTGGATTCGTGGAGATGCATCTCCATCCTGGTGCGCAGGTCCGGGTCGTCGATCTCCCCGACCTCCCTCCACGCCAACTCCAGGTCACGCCCAGCCTCCATCGACCGTCCCGCCGCCGACCAGATTCGCGAACGCCACAGCAAGCTCTCGACAACGCGGGTGGGAAACCCTGCCCGGCGTGCCCGCTGTAGTCCGAACCCCTGGAGCAACGCGCCGGCTCGAAACAAGCCCGCTTCGCTGAGCGCGTTGCCAGCATCCACCATGAGATTGTGGAACGCTCTTCCGTTCGTCGTGTCCAGCAGGCGCAACGCCCGAACCCGTTGCGCCCAGGCTTCCCGGAGTTGCCCCAACTCACGGTAACTCTCCGCCGACAATGCCATGGTGGAACCCGCCAGCGCGCCTTCGCCCATGGCGCGAAAAAGCTCGGATGACGACAGAAAGCTGGCCAAGGAGGATTCGTAGTCGCCGGTGCGTAGTTCGATCAATCCCCGAGCCCATTGGCTACGAGCCTCCAAGGCAGGGTAGGCGGACAGATCCTCGCGCTCTTGGATCACAGTCACCCGCTCCAGTGTCCGGTGCCACTGGTTGGTAGAGGCGTCGCATGCCGCCAGCCACACCTCCGCCCAACCGTCCATCGGACTCCCAGCGCGGCCAAAGCCCTCCTGGGCCGACGAGAGAAGGCTGGCGGCTTCACCGTATTGGCTCTCGGCCATCAGGGCTCGCCCCTGGGAGAACAGGCGATGCGCTTCGGAGAGGGTCGACCGAGACGAGCCGGGACGGGACTCGGAGCGGTCGATGGCGGCGACGGCGTCGGCCACCAGGTGGTCGCCCGTGACGGCCAACAGCTCATCCCCCACCACGCGCAGGGTGTCCAGCATCCCACTCCCTGCGGCGAGATCGCCCCGCTCAACGGCGGACGCCCACGTCGCGAACAAGTCCTGCAACGCCGTCTTCCGCGCCCGGGCGGAATCCAGGGCCACGGCCCGGACAGCGGCCCCGGGGTCTCCCCCGGCCAACCGGTCGAGGAGGGGCTGGATGTCCGACGTCGCATTGTGCTGCCGAAGCTTCTGGCGAGCCTCGCCAGCCCATGCCGAGCTGTCGTCCCGGTCCAGGTATCGCCGCCAATCTTCCCCAGCCTCCAGATCCAAGCCGAGGTCTTCCAAGATCAGCGCCCGGTTGAACAGGGTCGCCGGCATCTCCGGGTCCACTTCGAGGCTCCGCTCGACCCAATCCAACGCCTCGACCAGGAGGTACGCGTCCTGGGACATCCGAGCCTCGACGATGAGTGCGGCTGCCAGGTCGCTAAGCACGGCCGGCGCCGGATCGTCCTCGACGGCGGCGCGCAGATCGTGGACGGCGCGACTGACAGCTTCAGGGCCCTTGGCCCAGAGCAGGCGCCAGACGCCTCTAGTGTGGAGGTCGGAGGTCGCAGCGTAGCCTGGCTCAGCCCTGGTCAAGCGGCGACGGGTTGCGGACGCCATCCCGGCCTCGCCGCCACAACCGGCAGCGGGCAGAAGGCGCCTTGATCCCGCCGGCTCGGGGGCGCAGAGAGCGTGATCGAAACCACCCGACAATCTCGGCTCGAAGGGCCGCTCAGAGCGCATCAGAGCGACCAGCCGCTGATGATCTAAGCTGGATCCGACACCCGTTCCGAAGACCGCATCCTGGTTCAAGGACCAGTACGCCAAGGCACCGGCAACGAGCACCAAGACACCTCGGCTTGCCAGAAGAGCCGGCCGCAGATTCACGGCGCCACCTCGTGCAGGAAGCGGGGCCACCCCGACCATGCCACCGCTACGGGGCATCGCCTCAAACATGGCGTCGGGGATGGGGTTTTTCGGCTCCATTCTGTCTCCTCACCCAAGACAGACGGACACCGCTCAAAAATTACACGCCCGAATCCAAGAAAATCGAGAATCAAGGCTGGGAGACCGACCGAATGGCACAGCCCAGGCATGCTTGGGCGCCCCCTCCTCCCGGGCCCGGAGGCCCTCAGGCGTAGATCTGTAGCTCTTTCAGCTCCTTGATCTTATCCCGCAGCGCCGCCGCCTCCTCGAACTCCAGCCGTTTGGCCGCCGCCTTCATCTCTTTTTCCAACGTCTCGATGCGCTGGCCGAGGGGCTTGCCGGAGTCTTCGGCGATCTCGTGGAGGCGTTGCGGGCCGGGGGCGTAGTAGTCGAGTTGCTGCAGGGCCACCAGGGGGCTGTGGATGTCTTTGAGGATGGTCTTCGGCTCGATGCCGTGCTCCTCGTTGTACTCGCGCTGGGTCTCGCGCCGGCGCTCGGTCTCGTCCAGGGCGCGCTGCATGGAGTCGGTGACCTTGTCGGCGTAGAAGATCACTTTGCCTTCGAGGTTGCGGGCGGCGCGGCCGGCGGTCTGGATGAGGGCGGTGCCGCTGCGCAGGAAGCCCTCCTTGTCGGCATCCAGGATCAGCACCCGGGAGACCTCCGGCAGGTCCAATCCCTCGCGCAGTAGGTTGATGCCGACCAGGATGTCGAACTCGCCGCGGCGCAGGTCGGTGACGATCTCCACCCGCTCCAGGGTGTCGATGTCGGAGTGCATGTAACGCACCCGCATGCCAAGTTCGGTGAGGTACTGGGACAGCTCCTCCGCCATGCGCTTGGTCAGGGTGGTGACCAGCGCCCGCTCGTTGCGGTCGGCGACCATCTTGACCTCCCCCACCAGGTCGTCCACCTGGCCCTGGGCGGGGCGGATCTCGATGACCGGGTCGAGCAGGCCGGTGGGGCGGATGAGCTGCTCCACCACCACGCCGCCGGTGCGCTCCAGCTCCCAGGCGCCGGGGGTGGCGGAGATGTAGAGGCGCTGGCCCACCCGCTCGTCGAACTCCTCGAAGGTCAGGGGGCGGTTGTCCAGGGCGCTGGGCAGACGGAAACCGTGCTCCACCAGGGTCAGCTTGCGGGAACGGTCGCCGTGGTACATGCCGCGCACCTGGGGGATGGACTGGTGGCTCTCGTCGATGACCATCAGGAAGTCGTCCGGGAAGTAGTCCAGGAGCGTCGGCGGCGGCGCCCCGGGCTCGCTGCCCGACAGGTGGCGGGAGTAGTTCTCGATGCCGTGGCAGTAGCCGATCTCGCGCAGCATCTCCAGGTCGAACCGGGTGCGCTGCTCTAGGCGCTGGAGCTCCAGCAGCTTGTTGTGGTCGGAAAGCTCGGCCAGGCGCTCGGCGAGCTCCAGTTGGATGCCCTCGACGGCGGCGTGCAGCCGGTCCTTCGGCGTCACGTAGTGGGTGCGGGGGTAGATCGCCACCCGCTCGACGTCCTGCAAGACCTCGCCGGTGAGGGTGTCGATGCGGCTGATGCGCTCGATCTCATCACCGAAGTACTCGATGCGGAAACCCACGTCCTCGTAGGCGGTCATCACCTCCAGGATGTCGCCGCGGACCCGGAAGGCGCCGTGGTAGAGGTCGAGCTGGGTGCGCTCGTACTGCATCGCCACCAGCCGCGACAGGGCCAACTCCATCCCCTCCTCGTCGCCACGGGTGAACAGATGCAGCATGGAGCGGAACGCCTCCGGCGAGCCGAGGCCGTAGATGCAGGACACGGAGGCGACGATGAGGACGTCCCGGCGCTCGAACAGCGACTTGGTGGCGCGCAGCCGCAGCCGGTCGATCTCCTCGTTGATGGAGGTTTCCTTCTCGATGTAGGTGTCGCTGGCCGGGACGTAGGCTTCCGGCTGGTAGTAGTCGTAGTAGGAGACGAAGTACTCGACGGCGTTGTGGGGGAAAAAGCTCTTGAACTCCTGGTAGAGCTGGGCCGCCAGGGTCTTGTTGTGGGAGAGCACCAGGGTGGGCCGGTTGATCCGCTCCACCACCTGGGCGACGGTGAAGGTCTTGCCCGAGCCGGTGACGCCGAGAAGCACCTGCTCCCGGTCACCCCGTTCGATGCCCTCGGTGAGCTCGCGGATGGCCTGGGGCTGGTCCCCCTGGGGGGTGAAGGAGGAGACGATCTCGAAGCGGTCGGTGCTCATCGCCCCAGACTACACCGACGCCGGACGGCGGAAGTGCCCACCGGAAGCCGCCTCAGCCCGCGTCCGGGCCGGGCGGGAGACCCCGAGCCCCATCGACGTTCCAGCCCCCGACCTCCAGCACCGGCTCGGCGTCGCCGGCGGCGTCGGCGGCACAGCGCACGGTGACCTCCCGCTCCTCCCCCGGCAGGAGAGTGAAGTGATTGTCGGAGAAGAAGGCGGGGGCGATGGCCCGGGGGGAGTCGCCGGTGGTGGCGGAGTCGCCGGTGGCGGAGTCGCTGACGTCGCCCGGGAGGAGGTGGAGTTGCACTGCCACCGCAGGCGTCTCGGCCGGGTTGCGCAGTCGCGCCCGCAGCGCGTACTCCTCCCCCACCCGCTCCACCGTGGCCCCGACCTCGAGCTCCACCCAGGGCAGGTCATCGAGAGCCGAGAGGCCGGCGGCGGCGGGATCGGCGCCGCCTCGCCAGGAACGGGCATGGGCCAGCGGCGGCGTCTCGGCGGAACGGCGGGGCTCCTCGCCATCGCCGTCACCGCCACCATCGTCATCGCCATCGACCCCGGGCGGGAACAGGTCCAGCGTCAGGAAGTGGGGGCCGGCCGGGGCGTCGGGCCAGTCCAGGGGGGTGACGGAGGAGACGCCACCGGCGGCGACGGACAGGTCGGTCTCGAAACGCGCCACCTCCCGGCCCCGGGCGTCGTGGGCGGTGGCCACCAGGGTCCCCGCCACCTGCTTGCCGGTGCCGTTGACCAGGCGCACGGCGTCTGCGCCTCCGTCGGTGCCCTCGCCGGAAGTCACCAGCACCTGCACCGGGCTCAGGGCGTGGCGCGCCCCGAAGTACGCGGCCGACGGCCTCAGATCCCAGTCGTAGAGAGTCCCCCGCATGCCGGGCCAGGGGCCCTGGGCCCGGCCCAGGTGGAGGCCGGTGTGGGGATGCCACATGCGGGCCCGGGCCTCGCCCACCGCCCGCTGGGCGGCCATGGCGGAGGCGGCTTCGCCACCGTCGCCCTCGCCACCAGCGCGGCCACCCTCACCCTCTGCCGGCTCCCGCCCGCCGGTGGCACTGACCTCCACCATCCCACGGAAGACGTCGGCGGACGAGCGCAGGAACGGCCGGGTGCCGTCGAGGACCCCTTCCGGGCCGCAGGCCTCGGCACCGCTGAAACGGCACGGGTCGCCGCCCGCGTCGCGGCCGGTGACGTGGCAGCGCAGGCAGTGATCGACCCGGTCCGCCTCGCCCGCGGCGTCTTCCCCGGGAAGGTCGTCGCCGCCGCTCCACAGCACCAGGCTGGGGTGGTTGCGCAGCACCTTGATGGAGTCCCGGGCGCCGTCCAGGAAGGCCTCCACGCCGTCGCCGGACACGCGGCCGGCGCCCTCCCGGGAGCGCGGGAAGTCCTGCACCACCATGACTCCCAGCTCATCGCAGGCGGCGTAGAACTCCGGGCGCTCGACGATGCCGTCGCCGCGGACGCGGAGCAGGTTGACGCCGAGCTCGGCGTGGAGACGGACCTCGTCCCGGTAGCGCCGCGGCGTGCGGTGGCGGTGGCGGAGCAAGGCGTCGGTGCCGGTCCAGTCCGCGGCGTGGACGAAGACGTCCCGGCCGTTGACCGACAGCAGCCGGCCGCCGGTCTCCTCATCGACCCGGGTGGAGACCTCGCGCACGCCGAAGCGCACCGTCGCCCGGTCCGAGAGCACGCCCTGGACGTTGAGCAGCAGTTCCACGGTGTAGAGCGCCGGCGCCCCGGGGCCGTCGGTGCCCCGGGGCCACCAGAGGTGGGGGAACATGAGGTCCAGGTCTTTGAGGGCGGCCTGGGTGCGCTCCCCCGGCGGCAGGCGCAGGTCGCGCTCCACCACCTGGCCGGTGTCCACCAGGTGCGCGGTGAGGGTGGCCAGCTCCTCCTCGTCGCTGGCGTTGTGGACCTCGGCCCCGAGCATCAGCGTCGCCTTGTCGGCCACCTCGCCATCGGCGCCGACGACGTAGGTCACCACCCGAGGGTCGTTGAGGCGGATCGGCCCGGTGATCCGCACCTCCACCCGGTCCCACAGGCCGGTGTTGCGGTCGGCCACCGGCGGGATCCAGTCCCGGCCTGCGGCGTAGCCCATGGCGACGCCGTCGCCGGACGCCGCCGCCTCGCCGCCGACGCCCGGTAGCGTGGGGGGCAGGATCCGGAGGGCCACCCGGTTCTCGCCCGGGCGGCAGACCGAGGTGACGTCCAGGGAGTGGCGGCGGAACATGCCGCTCAAGGTCTCCCCCACCCGTTTGCCGTTGACGTAGACGTCGGCCCGCTGGTGGATGCCGTGAAAGTCCAGCCAGTAGCGCTCGCCGGACGAGGGCGGCGCCAACTCGAAGTCGCGCAGCCACCAGAACGTGTAGGTCCCGGGGTTGCCGTCGGCGGCGTCCGGCGCCGGGTCGGAACTGGTGGCGCCATCCCACGGGTCGGGATAGACGCCGGCCTCGACCATGGCGCCGAGCACCGTCCCGGGCACCGGCGCCGAGATCCATCCCGCGACGTCGAAGCCGGGCCGGCTGAGCCGTTCCCCGTCCACATCCACCCGCGTGGCGCGGCGGATCTTCCACTCCCCGTTCAGGGAGACGTGCCTTCCCTCCATCCTCGACTTCAGCCTTTCCTCGATGTTTGCAATCGCTACGGGGTTTGCAAGCGCTACGGGCCCGCGTCTCCGCCGGCGGGCTCGCCCGCCACCGCCCGCAGATCCTGGGTCAAAGCGCCCACGGCGCCGCGATCCAGGTCGCCGCCGCTCTTGACGCGGTCCCGGACCCGTCCCAGGGCGTCCTGGTCGTGGTCTCCGGTCTGCACCGCGTAGATGGCGTCGTCAAAGGCCCATGCAAGGGCCATGCGCTCGTCGTCGGTGACGTCCGCCGACAGCCGCGCCTCCACCTCCGAGCGCCAGGTGCGCACCACCTCCACCAGGAGGTCGTCGGCGAAGAAGGGGAAGACCAGGGCGGCGAGGCCGAGGAGCAGGAGGAGGCCGGCGCAGCCGCTGAGGGCCGGGCTGGAGCGCACCAACGCCCCCACCGACTCCCCCAGCGAGCCGCTCGTCGAGTCCCAATCCTGATCTCTCACCGCACGAGCTTACCGCTGGATTTCGCCAGCGACCCGGGATCGGCGATAATCGGCCCATGGAGTACGACCCCCTGCCTCCCGACCAGTCCGTCGATGACGACGCCCAGATCCGCCCTTCCTCCCGCTCCGCCCCGGTCTCCGCCCGTCAGGGCGGCGGTGGGGCGACCGGGGAGGGCCCGGCCCGAAAAGCCGGGGCCGGCCCCGACCCGGACCTCTACGCCAAGCGCCGGGGCAAGGACGCCGGCGGCGGGAGGGGTGGTCCGGGAGGCTCCGGCTCCAGTTCTGGCGGTTCTGGCCCCGGCGGTTCTGGCCCTGGTGGCACTGGCCCCGGCGGCTCCGACTCCAACTCCACCGGCCGCCGCTGGCTGCGCTGGACCCTGCCCATGGTGGCCGCCATCCTGGTCGGCGCCGCCCTCGGCGTGGCGGTGGCGGCGGCGATCCACATGCCCAAGGTGGATACCCTCACCGACTTCACCCCGAAGCTGATCACCACCCTGCAGGACCGCGACGGCGATGTCTTCGGCACCTTCGCCTTGGAGCGCCGGGTGCTGTTGGAGGAGAGCGAGGTCCCGCCGGTGCTGGAGCAGGCGCTGCTGGCGGTGGAGGATTCCAAGTTCTACCAGCACGGCGGCATCGACCTGACCGCCATCATCCGGGCCGAGTTGGCCAACATCCGCGCCGGCGAACGGGTGGAGGGGGCCAGCACCCTGACCATGCAGCTCGCCCGCACCCTCTTCCTGACCCGCAAGAAGACCTGGGGCCGGAAGATCGAGGAGGCGCTGCTGGCGGTGGAGTTGGAGAAGAGCCTCAGCAAGCAGCAGATCCTCACCATGTACATGAACCTGATGAACCTGGGCCACGGCAACTACGGCTTCGCCTCCGGCGCCCTCTACTACTTCGGCAAGGAGGTCGGGGATCTGACCGTGCCCGAGGCGGCCATGCTGGCGGGCATCGTCCAGATCCCCAGCCGCCTGTCCCCCTACCGCCGGCCGGACCTGGTGCGGGACCGCCGCGACTGGGTGCTCAACCGGATGCGGGCCGAGGGCTTCATCAGCGACGAGGAGTACGAGGCGGCGGTGGCCTCTCCCCTCGGCGTGGTCAGCCACGCGCCGGAGGTCCCTTTCGCCCCGTACTTCGCCGAGGACGTGCGCAAGTACCTGGAGTCGACCTACAGCAGCGACGCCGTCCACGAGGGGGGCCTGGAGGTCTGGACCACCCTCGACACTTCGATCCAGCGCTCCGCCGAGGAGGCGCTGCGGGAAGGGCTGCTGCGCATCGACCACCGGCGCTGGCGCGGCGCCGAGGAGAACCTGCTGGAGTCGGCGGCCCAGGCCGGCGAGGGGGACGACGTCGATCTGGCCGACCACGAGCTTGACGCCTGGAGCTCCCAGCCGATCCTGCCGGGCCGCTGGGTCCAGGGGATCGTGCTGGAGGCCGACCCCCGGCAGGCCCGGGTGCGGGTCCAGGACCAGATCTACGAGATCGGCCCCGACGCCATCGACTGGACCCGGCGCAGCCAGCCGTCGGACATCCTCTCCCGGGGCGACGTGGCGTGGTTCGAGGTGCTGGCGCCGGAAGGGGCGGAGGAGGAGGAAGAGGCCGACGGCGCGCAGGCGGGCCCCGACGCCCCGGCCCCGGACGACCCCGCCCTCGCCGCCATCCCCCCCGCCATGCCCGACGTCGATCCGGCGACCTACCGCCTGGCGTTGCAGCAGGTGCCCGAGGTCCAAGGCTCCGCCGTCGTCCTGGAGGCGGCCACCGGCGCCATTCGCGCTATGGTCGGCGGCTTCGACTTCGAGCGCAGCAAGTTCAACCGCGTCACCCAGGCCGAGCGCCAGGTGGGCTCGGCGTTCAAGCCGTTCGTCTACGGCACCGCCCTGGAGATGGGTTACACCCCGGCCGACACCATGTTCGACGGCCCCACCGGCTTCCGCGGCAGCGACGACAAGATCAGCTACTGGCCGCGCAACTACAGCCGCAGCTTCCACGGCATCGTCACCCTGCGCTACGCCATGGAGCATTCGCTGAACGTCATCGCCGTCAAGCTGCTCGACATGGTGGGCGTGCAGAGTGTCATCGACTTCGCCCGCCGCGGCGGCATCGAAGCCGACCTGCCCCCCTACCCCAGCCTGGCCCTGGGCACCGCCGACATCTCGCCCCTGGACCTGGCCGCCGCCTACGGCGCCATCGCCAACCAGGGGACCCTGGTGGAGCCGTACATGATCGATCGGGTGGTGGGCCCCACGGGGCAGCTCCTGGAGCAGCACACGCCGGTGACCAGCGCGCTGACCGACCCGCGGGTGGCCTACGTCCTGACCCACATGATGGAGGGGGTGGTGGACCGCGGCACGGCGACCAAGGTGCGCGACCTCGACATCGCCCTGGCCGGTAAGACCGGCACCACCAACGACTACACCGACGCCTGGTTCGCCGGCTTCACGCCGCGCCACGTCATCCTGGTCTGGGTGGGCCACGACGTGAAGCGCTCCCTGGGCCGCGGCATGACCGGCGCCGAGGCGGCCCTGCCCATCTGGCGCGACATCGTGGAGGACGGCCTGGAGGACGGCTGGCTGGAGAAGGGCGCCGAGTTCTCGCCGCCGCCGGGGGTGGTCTTCGAGACCGTCGAGTACCGCACCGGCCTGCTCCCCGGCGTCGCCCTGGAGACGGGCGCGGCCCGGGGGACCGTCCGGGAGGCGTTCGTCCGCGGCACCGAGCCGGTGCAGGCCTCCGGCGACAAGACCGCCCTGATCCACAGCCTCCCCTGGTTCCAGCAGCGCGCCTTCTACATCCCCAAGGAGGGCGAGAACATGACCGGACGGGCGGCGGCCACGCCGGACAGAGAGGCGACGGGGGAGGCGGAGGCGGCCGCGGCCGAGTGAGCCGGGCGGAGCGGCCGTCGGATCAACCGGCGATCTCCACCAGCAGGTCGGCCAAGGCCCCGGGCGCGCTGATCATGGCGTCGTGGCCGGTCGCCAACTCTTCGACGCGCCAGCCGTACTCCCGGGCCCTCCGGCGAGCGGAGACCAGCGGGCCGTAGACCGGGTCGGTGCAGACGACGTAGGTGGCGGCGGGCCCGGCGCCGGGCCGGCCAGGGATGGCCACCCGCTCCAGGTAGGTGGCCAGGGGGTGCGGCGTGAGCCGAGCCTCGACGCGAGCCACCTGCTCCGGATCGGTGAGCCCGAAGGCGGCACCCGAGGGAGGGGCCATGACCGCCGCGCCGGAGGGCGCCGACGTCTCCGCCTCGGCGATACGCCGGGCGGCGACCTCCGGCGGCACCAGGTCCATCACCCGCTCGCCATCCTCCAGGATCGAGGCGTCGAGGAAGATCCGTCCGGCCAAGCGCCCGGAACACCGCTCCCCCGCCGCCAACAAGACGGCCCCGGCGTAGCTGTGGGCGACGGCCACCAGCGGCCCGCCCCGGTGGGCCTCCACCGCCTCGGCGACGGTGGCGGCGTGGGCCGACAGATCGATCTCCGGCGACAGCTCCCCGGCCCGCTCCCCCACGCCCGGCAGGCACGGCACGGTGACGCCGTGGCCGGCCTCCCGCAGCAACCGCGCCACCTCCTCCCAGCACCAGGCGCCGTGCCAGGCACCGTGGATCAGCAGGAAGTGGACAGCGCTGGAGAACTTCACTGCATCTCGTCAACGTGCCGGAAATCGCTTTCCGGCTCAGTTTCCGGTCGTAGGATGCGTTCGTTGTCCTCGGCAAGATGCTCAGCGATAGCCTCATCCATCTCTTCCACCGAGACGGACGGCTGACCCTCTCGACGCAACAAACCGAAGAGCTGTTCCACAGAACCACGGATGGCACGTAGGACGATGGAACCATCTTCCGAAACCATGACCTCCAGGCGGTCCCCGGTGCGGGTTCCGGCTTGTTCCCGCACCGACTTGGGCAATGTCAGTTGACCCTTGCTGGTGATGGTAGCCGTCGGCATTCTCGACCTCCCTCAGTCTACGGTGGTTACCCTCGCTAGCCACCCACGCCCCTTACCAGCGGTAAGGATATCGTGCGCGTTGCCAGCGCCAAGCCTCCCTCGTGATCATTGCGTGAACAAATGAAGACCATTCTCTGATCCAATGGAACTCGTCGCGCCGTACTCTCGAACGACCGAATCCCTCAATCTCCACAGGAGACCCGATGCTCATAAGCCACCAGCCCCGATCCCTGCTCCGCTCCCTCGCCGTCCTCGGCTTCGCCGCTTTGGTGGCCATCGCCTGCGGCCCCGCCGGCACCATGGCGGACGGCGCAACCTCGCCGGAGGCCAGCGCCGCCCAGGATGGTGACGCCACCGAGGGCGGCGGCGGGCTGCCCGCCGTCACCGAGGTGCCCGAGGGCATGGCCGTGGCCACCTTCGCCGGCGGCTGCTTCTGGTGCATGGAGCCGCCCTACGACAAGCTCGACGGCGTCCGGTCCACCACCTCCGGCTACACCGGTGGCAAGGAGGCGCGACCGACCTACAAGCAGGTCTCCTACGGCCGCACCACCCACGCGGAGGCGGTGCGGGTGGTCTACGACCCGGAGGTGGTGAGCTATGAAGAGCTCCTCCAGGTTTTCTGGCACAACATCGACCCGACCCAGTCCGACGGCCAGTTCTGCGACCGTGGCCGCCAGTACCGCACCGCCGTCTACGCCCACGACGCCGAGCAGCGCCGCCTGGCCGAGACCTCGAAGCAGGAGATCGCCGACAGCGCCGGCCTCCCCGGCCCCATCGTCACCGAGATCGAAGAGGCCGGCCCGTTCTACCCGGCGGAGGAGTACCACCAGGACTTCTACGAGAAGAGCCCCGGGCACTACAAGAGCTACCGCCTCGGCTGCCGCCGGGACGCCCGGCTGGAGGAGCTGTGGGGTGACGCCGCCGGCGGCAAGTAAAGCCCGCTGATCGCCGACGACCCGGCGTGCGACCGAGCCGACTGGGTCTACCCGACGGCCGTCGCTTCCGGGCGTTGGGCGGCGGAGGCCCGTTGCCAGTCGACCAGCCGCCCGATGAACCAGATGAACGGCTCGATCTGGCCATTCAACACGCTGGTGCCCCGGCAAACGCCGTGGAGAAGGCCCTGGACGTCCGACGAGCACAAGCTGGAGACCGCCCCGTCGTCGGCGAGACGCAGTGAACAGAACGGCTCATTGCCCGTGTCCCCGGCTGCCACCGTCACGTCTCGCCCATCGACCACGATGCTGATCGGGGCGCCCTGACCTGGAAGCTCCACGGACAGGGTGAGACTCGGGGTCTCCCCCGGCGCCCTGGCCAGTTCGTCTCTCAAGTAGCCGGCGAAGCCCTCGGCCCACTCCTCGACGCCCGGGCGACCCGGGTGAGGCTGTTGGGTGTTCGCCACCTCCTGCCCGCCGTCGCCGGCCCCACATTCATCGGCCCCACATTCATCGGCCCCGCGATCATCGGCAGCCTGTAGCTCCGCCTCGGCTTCGCGCTCCGCCTCGATCAGCGCCTCCAGGGTCACGTCGACGTCCTCCCGGGTGTGGGCGGCCGAGCAGATGAACCTCAGGCGGCCGCCTCCACTCTCCACGATGGGGTACGTCACCGCCGCCGTGTGGACGCCGCGCTGGTACAGACCATGGGCAATGGCGTAGAGCTTGTCCTTGTCGGAGAAATGCGGCGTCACGATGGGACCGTCCCCCGTCCCGAGGTCGAACCCGGCCGCGGTGAACCGCTCCCGCATGTAGGCGGTGGTGTCCCACAGGCGCTCCGCCAGTGAATCGTCTGTGCTCAGGCGGCGCAGGGAGGCCAGTGCCGCCGCGATGTCCGCGGGGCTCACCGTCGCCTGGAAGATGTAGGCCCGGGCGGACGACTTCAGCAGGGCGACGTGCTCCTCCCGGGCGGCGATCACGCCCCCGAGGCTGCCCAGCGCCTTGCTCAGCGTCGTCATGATGAAGTCCACCTGGTCGCTGACGCCTCGTGCGGCGCACAGGCCGGCCCCCCGGGGTCCGTAGAAACCGAAGGAGTGGGCTTCGTCCACGAGGACCAAGGCACCGTGCTCCTTGGCCGTGCGCACCAGCTCCTCCACCGGTGCCGCCCCCTCCCCCATGCTGTAGACGCTCTCCATGGCCACCAGCGTGGTGCGGTAGGGCGAGGCCACCGCCTCCAGCACCGAGGCCAGGTCCGCTGGGTTGTTGTGCTGAAAGGTCCTGATGGAGGCACAGCTGACCCGGGCACCATCGACGATGGAGGCGTGGCATAGCTGGTCCATGACGACGACGTCGTCGTCGCCCAGAATGCCCGCGACGACCCCCACGTTGGCCGTGTACCCCGTGGGGAACAGGCACGCGGCGGGCTTGCCCACCAGTTCCGCGAAGGCGCGCTCGAACTCCAGGTGGACGTCGGTGACCCCGGAGGCCGCCGCCGACGTTCCCATCCCGGCCCCGAGGCGCTCAAGGGCGGACAGGGCTTCGTCGATGACCTGCGGGTCCCGGTTCAGGCCGAGGTACAGGTTGGTGGTCCAGATGATGGCCTCGCGCTCCTCGTCGGTGTCCCCGTCGGCCACCGTACCTCGGTGCGAGCTACCCGAGCGCAACAACTTGCCGTAGGGGTTGTGGCCCGCCCCGCTGGCCAGCCGCTTCAGCTCCCGCACCAGGGTGCCCCGGTCGGTGGCGGACCAGGAGGGCGCCTTGGCAGCCAGGAACGGCGGGTGGCTGGTGAGGAGCCGCGCCTGGAAGGCGGCCAGCGGGTCCGAGGCGCCATCGCCCGGGCTGGCCGTCGGCACGTCCTCCGTGGCTCGCTCTATCCAGTCGCGCACATACCCGGCAAGGGCGGAGACGGTCCGGTGCTCGATCACGGCAGCCACCGGCAGCTTGCGGCCCAGGACCGCGGAGAGCCGATGGCTCAGCTCCAGGGCGCTCAACGAGTCGAGGCCGAGGTCGTCGAAAGTGTGCTCCGGCGGTATCTGCCCGGGGTCACGGAAGCGAAGCAGGGGCACGAGCTGTCCCCCGATGATGGACACCAGGGCGGCGTGCCGCTCCTCCTTCGAACCGCCCGCCAGGCGCTTCACCAGATCCTCGTCGCCCTGGTTCTGGGAGCCATGGTCCTGGAAGCCCTGTTCCTGGCAGCCCTGTTCCTGGCAGCCCTGGTCCTGGCGGCCCTCGTCCTCGGCCCCGGCCCGGGTGGCGCGGGCCTCAGCCCGTTCCGCGAGCCGCCTGCGGTCGACCTTGCCGTTGGGCAACCGGGGCAGCGCGTCGAGGTGCACCACGGCCTGGGGCAGCATGTACCCGGGCAGCCGCTCGGCCAGGTACGCACGCGCCGCCTCCGCCGTGACCGCCTTCCCCGTCAGCGCTTCCTCCCGGCTCACCACGTAGCTCACCAACGCCTTCTGGCCGCCGCCCCCGTCCACCACCACCACCGCCGCGCCGTCCACGCCGTCCATCGACTCCAGCACCGCTTCGATCTCTTCCAGCTCGACCCGGAAGCCGCGGATCTTCACCTGCTGGTCCACCCGGCCCAGGAACTCGATTTCGCCGTCCTCCCTGAGCCGGCAGAGATCTCCCGTCCGGTACAGGCGCTCCTCCGCGACCGGCCCGGCCGGATCCGGCTCGACGAACCGCCGCTTCGTGCGCTCCGCGTCGTGCAGGTAACCCCGGGCAAGCTGGTCTCCCGCCAGGTACAGCTCTCCCGGTTCCCCGGCGGCCACGGGCCGCATCTCGTCGTCCAGGACGTAGGACCGGGAGCCCGCAACCGACGTGCCGATGGTGATGGTCTCCGCGCCGGCGGGAACCTCCTTGACCGTCGAGAAGACCGTGTCCTCGGTGGGCCCGTAGACGTTGACCACCCGCGGCTGCGGTTGCAGGGCGTGGAGTTGATCCACCAGCGACCGTTTCAGCACTTCCCCACCGAAGACGAAGGTGCGCAGCCCTGCGGGCGGCCGGCCGACCCTGAGCAACGCCTGCATCGCCGAGGGGACCATGATGCAGGTCCTCACCCGGTGGGTCGATGGCAGGTCCAGCAGCGCCAGCACGTTTTCGGCGAGGATCACCGTGCCGCCGAGGGACAAGGTGCCCAGGATCTCCATCACCGAGGGGTCGAAACAGACGGAGGCGGCGGCCAGCACGCCGGTGAGCTCCTCGTCATCCAGCAGCTCGCGCATCGACCGGGTCATGGCCACGACGCTGCGGTGCTCGACGGCGACACCCTTGGGTCGCCCCGTCGAGCCCGAGGTGTAGATGACATACGCCAGGTCCGCCGGCGTCGGCCCGGCCACGCCGTCCGCGGCCCCCTCCTCCACCGCGTCGAGGCGGATGAGCTCCGGCACCACCGCGCAGAGGTCCGCCGTGCCGTCGCCGTCCACGAAAGCGGCCACCGCACGGGCGTCCTCCAGCATGTAGCGCACCCGCTGCCGCGGGTAGGCGGGGTCCAGCGGCACGTACGCACAGCCCGCTCGCAACACCCCCGTCAGAGTCGCCACCAGTTCCCACGAGCGGCCCATGCACACCCCGACCAGCGAGCCCGGCTGGACGCCCCGGGCCACCAACGCGCCTGCGACGTGGCCCGACCGCTGCGCCAGGCGCGCGTAGTCGATCTCGGTCTCGCCATCGACGATGGCCGTGCGCTCCGGATGCGCCCGCGCCCGCTCCTCGATGAGGGACCACAGGGTCTCCGTGCCGTCGTGGGCCTCCTGCGGGCTGGCGCTCTCGTCGCGGGTGGCTTGCGAGACCGCACTCATCGCCCCGCCGCCTTCCAGGCCCGGAGCGCACTCGCCAGGAAGCGGTCGGCGAGGCTCGGGGAGATCAGGCCCTTGCCCTGGAGCGCCTCCAGGGCTCCGGCGGCGCACGACCGGTACTCCTTGCGGCTCAGCGAAGCGTCGCAGGGGATCTCGGGGAAGACGATGCGCTCGCCGGCCCTGACCTCGCGGAGCCGTTGGACGGTGCCCCCGGGCCATAGGACCTCCACCGTGGCGGTCTCGGCGCGGCCCAATCCGAAGAGCTGGGCCAGGGCATCCTGGGAGGCGAAGCCCGATCCTCCGGCCACCGGGCGAAGGGTGGTCCGGCCCCCCTCCGGCGTCACCCGGATGACGGCGCCTATGCCGTCCCGGTTGACCCGCCCCTCGGGCAGCAGGCCGGCGGCCCCCAGGGTGCGGACCTCGACCCAGTGATTGTCGTTGCCCTCGTTGATCTCCACCGCCAGGCGCCCGTTCGGGAACTCGTTGCCGTTCCACAGGAAGGCGCCGCCGTCGCCCGGCGAGAACGCCTCCACGTACACGGCGGTGGCGTCGAAGGGGCTGCCGTACTCGACGGGGTAGGGCTTCAGGGCGATCTGCTCCGGGACCCGGAAGGCGGAGGCGGTCACCAGGTCCGGGAAGCCGTCCCGGTTCAGGTCGCCGGTGGCGCCGCCGTGGACGTTGCGCCGGGTGTGGTTGGCGGCGAGGGCGTCCAGGTCGGCCTCGAAGTCGGCGGAGCACCCCGGGTTGAGGAGAACGACGCCGGGGTTGTCGGCGGTGATGGTGTGGATGGCGCCGTCCAGGCTGCCGAAGAACACCACGTCGGGGTCACCGTCGTTGTCCAGGTCCGGAACCATCACCTACCAGCCGAAGGGGCTGGCCCGGAGCCGCCCGGGTCCGGCGTCTTTGAAGCCTCCCTCGGGCGTCCCCAGGAAAGCCCGGGAGGTGAGCTCTCCCCGCTCGAACGGCATGCCCACGGCGGAGAAGACGTAGTCGCCCATGTTGGTGGCGAAGAAGTCCATGTGACCGTCGCAGTCGAAGTCGGCGAAGGCGAGGCCCATCCAGGAGGTGCCCGGCAGGTCCGTGCCCACCTGGTCGGTGACGGCGGTGAAGCGGCCGGTGCCGTCGTTGTTGAGGACCTGGATCAGCCCCCGGCTCACCGTTTTCGTGGGGATGCCCCCTTGGTCGTCGGCGTGCAGCAGGTCCACGTCCCCGTCCTGGTCGTAGTCCACCAGGGCAAGGGCCCAGGTGACGGTGGGGGCCGACCCCTCCCGCGGCGGCCGGAAGCCGTTGAGCCCAAGGATGCCCGAGCTGGCGCTGACGTCCCGGAAGCGCAGGCCGCCCTGGTTCCGGTAGAGGTAGTTGGGGTGACTGTCGTCCCAGGGCTCCACCAGGGTGGCGTCCCGGCGGCTCCAGTCGTAGGAGTTGGCCACCGCCAGGTCCAACAGGCCGTCACCATCGACGTCGCCCACGGAGCAGTCGGTGTGGCCCAGCTCGGTGCCGCCCAGGCCGCTCTCGGCGGTGACGTCGCGGAAGCTGCCGTCCCCCCGGTTCTCAAACAGCAGGTTCGGCTCCGAGCGGCCCAGCACCACCAGGTCCGGGTCGCCGTCGTTGTCCAGGTCGCCGAAGCAGACGCCGGTGGAGTCCTGGGCGGTGGCGGTGACCCCCGCGGCCTTCGCCACGTCCTCGAAGCGCAGGGCTCCGCTCTCCTCCAGGCGGTTGGCGTACAGGCTGTTGGCGGCACCGGGGCCATTGGTCACGTAGAGGTCCAGGTCGCCGTCGCCGTCGAAGTCGAGGAGCGCCACGCCCGGAGAGCCGCGGGGTTTTTCCGGCGTGGCGACCACCATCGGCATGGTGTAGAGGGGCTCCGCCTTGAGGCGCTCGAAGATGGCGTTGGTGGCCGACGGCACCCGCCGGTAGTCGATGCCGGCGGCTTCGACCGGCGTCAGGTTGCGGAACGTGACGCCGTCCCCGTCGTCGGCGACGGGGACGGGGACGCCCGCGGCCAGGAAGGCCACGAGCAGGAGGCTTGCGGGGAAGTGGAGCATTGGGTACTTCTCCTCGGATGGGGACCTGAGATCAACAAATCTGCACGATACTGCTTAACTCAGTGCACAAAATAGATCTGGACGGGACATTTGCACTGCATCGGCGCCCGGTTCGCCGAACCCAGCCTGTCGAGGGGTGCCATCGGGACTTCTGGGAGAGGGGACTTCGGGGAGAAGGGAGAGCCGCCGCGGCGGGGGACCCGGCGGTCAGCGCCGGTAGCGGGAGCCCCGGGCGGATGCCCTCAAGGCAGTGCCAGGTCGAGCCAGACCAACCGGTGGTCGGAGGCGGTGGCGGCCAGCTCGGCGCCCTCCGGGTCGTCCTCCGCCGCCGGCCAGAAGACGCCGCCGGCCACCGCCTGGGCGCCACCGCCGGGGATCAGGTGGTCGAGGCGCATGGCGGGGTCGAAGTCGGCGGTCGAGCGCTCCGGGTGGGCGCCGCCGACGCGCTCCGCCGCGGCGGCTCCGCGGCTGGTCATGAGGTTGCCGGCGTCGGTCATGCCCGGGTGGCCGAGGAGCTGCTGCGCCGCCTGGGCCCCGTCGTAGACCGCCTCCGGGCTCTGCGGGTCGGCGTTGAGGTCACCGACCACCACGAACGGCGCGCCGGCGCCGTAGCCGCCGGCCCCCCCGGCGTCGTCCACCAACTCGGCGGCGCCCTCGGCGTAGAGCTTCCAGAAGCGCACCTCGTCGAAGTTGCGGCGGCCGTTCCTGTCCTCGTCGCCATCGAAGACCGGCGGCGTCGGGTGACTGATCCACAGGTGGAGCGGCGCCGCCGCCCCCGGCACCGACACCGGCAGGTCCCAGTGGCTCTTCGACGACAGGGGCAGCACGTCCAGGGCCGCCTCCTCGTACCAGCCGGGCGGCAGGTGGTGGCCCGGCAGGTCGCGCCACAGGAAGCGCTGGAAGGTGCGGGTCCCGGCGGCGTCCAGGGGGAAGCGGGAGAGGACCGCCATGCCGTACTGGCCGGGATAGGTCCCCCACCCCAGACTGTCGTCGCCGTGGGCCCGCTCGCCGCGGTCGGCCGGCGTCGCCACCCGGCCGTCCCGGTTCAGGTCGAGGCCGGAGAGGATGCCGGTGTTGACCGGCGCGGCGTAGGCGTAGGGGTAGTCCAGCGGCTCCCCTCCCCCCTCCTGGGGGTGGGCCAGGTAGCGCTCCGCGAAGGCCCGGACCAGCGCTGCCGGCGCCGCGCCCTCTGCCGCCGGGAAGTCGATCTCCTGCACCACCAGGACGTCCGGGCGCACCCGCTGCACGACGGCGGCGGCGGCGCGGAGCTGGGGGTGGCCACCGGCACCGTCGGCACCCACCTGGGCCAACTTCCCGGCGTCCAGCTCGCGGATGTTAAAGAGGGCGACCCGCAGGTCGCCGGCGGGCGACTCCCCCGCCGCGGCACGGGTGGCTCCGGCGGGTGCGGTCGGCGTCGAGCAGGCGAGCCAGGAACCCGCTGCGAGTAGGGCGATGAAGGCGGCGGCGACCAGCGCGGGACGGTGGGGGCGGACTTCGGGGCGGCTCGGGGTGATCGGCGACATAGGGGGATTCTAGCCGCGGCTAGCCGTCCGCCAGCGGCAGGCGGACCTCGAACTCGCTCCCCTTCCCCACCCCCTCGCTGCGCGCCTCGACCTCGCCGCCGTGCATCTCGACGAGTTGGCGCACCAGGGTCAGGCCGATGCCGAGGCCGCCGCCGCGGCGCTCCAGGGAGCGCTCGCCCTGGGAGAAGAGGTCGAACACCCGCCCCATCAGCTCGTCGGACATGCCGATCCCGGTGTCGGTGACCCGCAGGAACGCGTGGCCGCCGTTTCGCTCCGCCGTCACCCGCACCTCACCGCCGGCCTCGGTGTAGCGGATGGCGTTGGTCAACAGGTTGCCGAGGACCTGCTCCAGGCGGGTGGCGTCGGCGTCGACCCAGATCGGCTCGCCGGGCACGTCCGCCGTCAGCTCCAGGTCGGCGGCGGCCACGCGGTCCTCCATCGCCTGCAGCGTGCCGCGCATGACCTTCGCCAGGTCGAGGCGACCGCGCTGGAGGTCCACCTTGCCCCGGGTGATGCGGGAAACATCCAGCAGGTCGTCCACCATGCGTGTCAGGTGCTGGACCTGGCGCTGGATCACCTCGGTGGCCCGGCTCACCCCGGTATCGCCGATGTCGGCCTCCTCCAGCAGGTGGGAGGCGCTGGAGATCGCCCCCAGCGGGTTGCGCAGCTCGTGGGCCAGCATGGCCAGGAACTCGTCCTTCCTGCGGTCCGCGTCGGCCAGCGCCTCGGCGCGGTTCTTCAGCTCCTGGGTGAGGTCTTCGGCCTCCCGGGCGCGGGTCGCCAGGCGGCCCCGCATGTGGGAGAAGGCGGTGGACAGCCGGTCCACCTCGGTGATGCCGGTGGCGGGCAGGGTGCGCACCGGCTCGTCGGCGGCCAGCCGGTCGGCCTCCTCCGACAACCGGCGCAGCGGCTGGGCCAGGCCCCGGGCGCCCCAGAAACCGATGGTGAGGGCCACCCCGACGACGCCGATGAGGAGGTAGAAGGCATGAAGGCGCTGGTCGTCGGCGATGACCGGCTGATGGCCCAGTTCCATGAGGCCGAGGGTCAGGACGACAGGAAGGGAGGTTGCCAACGCCAGCATCAGCGCCAGGCGGGACGACAGCGAGGCCGGGTCGAATTCGCGCAGGCGGTAGCGCAGCCGGGGCAGAAAGGCGACGAGGAGGCCGCCCCCGCCGTAAAACAGGATCCCGGTCCACGACCGGGTCGGCCAGGCGAGGAGCAGCGCCGCGAGGCAGAAGCAGACCCCCGCGGCGAGGTGCACGACCGTGACGATGGCTCGGCGGGCCGGGAGCAGTTGCACCGCCACCATCGGGACGCCGGTGACCAGCCAGCCGACACCCAGCAGGCGCATGTATCGCGTCGAAATGACGTAGATCTCGGGATCCACCCGCGACACGAAGAAAATCAGCCAGATCGCCAGCATGATGGCGGTGACGCCCATCACCAGGGCGAGAAGGTCGCCCGTCCGGCCGGCGCCAGCGGCGCGGCGCGGCGTCATCGAGGCGGAGGCGAGGATCGCCAGGCTGAGGGAGCTATAGACGATGGTGCCGCTCCACGCGCCGGTGGCGGCGAGCCCTCCGCCCAGCAGGGCGAACACCGTAGCCACCAGGACGTGACTGGCCACCTGGAGGGAGAGGCGCATGCGCACGGCGGTCACCGCCAGCATGGTCCAGCCGACAATGGTGAACGAAATGCCCCACAAAGCTATCTGAGGGGTGGTGGAGGAGTAGAGCCGGGAGGTGAACTGCTCCGGCAACACCACCGCCAGGGCCCCCAGGAAGACGCAGAACGCCCCGGCCCACCAGCGCAACGAGCTGGCCGAGAGGCTCATGGGGGGGAGGACGGCCGCAGGACGGTCCGCTTCCACGGCCTGGGGAGGAGAGGACATGGGAGACAGGATAACGAATGTGGTGCCGCCGGGTGGGCCGGCAGACGGCCGGCGCCCCGGGCTGACGTCCTGCGGTTGACACCCTGTGCGCCGGATCGTAGCCTGCCGCCGACCCTCCCCCGCCCACCGCACCCTCTGAAAACCGCTGCCTGGAGACCGCCGATGCAGATCACCCCCCTCCGCCGAACCCTCACCTCCCGCCCCGGCTCCGGGCCGGGAAGGCTCAGCGCCCTCCTCGCGATGCTGCTCCTCGCCCTCCTCGTCGCCACCTCCCCCGCCCCACCCGCTGCCGGCCAACCGCCGCAGCCGGAGCCGGCGGACCGGGACCAGGGCGACGAGGCGGACGAGGCCCGGGATGAGACCGAGAGCGCTGAGCCCGACGCGGAGGAAGGCGACGAGGGCGAGGATGGAGAGGCGGAGGGTGACGAAGGAGACGCCGACGACGAGGACGCCTGGGACGTCAACGTCCCGCCCGGCCCCGCCACCGAGGTGGCCCTCGACGTCACCGAGGGCACCTGGATGAGCCTGGACGTCTCCCCCGACGGCCGGGAGATCGTCTTCGACCTGCTGGGCGACCTCTACACCCTCCCCATCGAGGGCGGCGAGGCTACGGCCCTGACCTCCGGCTTCGCCTGGGACATGCAGCCCACCTTCAGCCCCGACGGCAGCGCCATCGCCTTCACCAGCGACCGGGGCGGCGCCGACAACGTGTGGGTCCTGGAGCGCGACGGCGACGAGCCGGTGCAGGTCACCGAGGAGGACTTCCGCCTGGTCAACAGCCCTGCCTGGACGCCGGATGGTGAGTTCCTGGCGGTGCGCAAGCACTTCACCTCGCGGCGCTCCCTGGGGGCGGGAGAGATCTGGCTGTACCACCGCTCCGGCGCCACCGGCCTGCAGATGACCGAGCGCCCCAACGACCAGAAGGACGTCGGCGAGCCGGCCTTCTCACCCGACGGCCACTACCTCTACTTCTCCCAGGACACGACGCCGGGGGAGTTCTTCGAGTACAACAAGGATCCCAACCCGGGCATCTACACCATCCGCCGCCTCGACCGGCGGGACGGCGAGATCATCGACTGGATCGACGGTGCCGGCGGCGCCATCCGGCCCACCCCGTCGCCGGACGGCAGCCGGGTGGCCTTCATCCGCCGGGTGCGGGGGGAGTCCACCCTGTGGCTCAAGGACACCGCCTCCGGCGCCGAATGGCAGGTCGGTGCGGGCCTTGACCGCGACATGCAGGAGACCTGGGCGGTCCACGGCGTCTACCCCACCATGGCCTGGACGCCGGACTCGGCGTCGCTGGTCTACTGGGCCGACGGCCGCATCCACCGCCTGGACGCCGACTCCGGCGACGTGGCGGAGATCCCGTTCCGGGTGCGCACCAGCCGCCAGGTGGTGGACGCCCTGCGCTTCCCCGTGGAGGTCCACCCGGAGACCTTCCGCACCCGCATGCTGCGCTGGGTGCAGGTGTCCCCGGACGGCGACCGGGCTCTGTTTGGCGCCATGGGCTACGTCTGGATCAAGGAGCTGCCCGACGGCGAGCCGCGGCGGCTGACCCGCCAGGCGGACCACTTCGAGTTCTACCCGTCGTTCTCCCGCGACGGTGAGTCGGTGGTCTACGTCTCCTGGGACGACGCGGAGTTGGGGGCGGTGCGCATCGCCCCGGCGCGGCCCGGTGGCCCGGCGGGCCGGGTGGTCACCCCCGAGCCCGGCCACTACGCCGAGCCGGCGCTGTCGCCGGACGGTGAGCGGGTGGTGTTCCGCAAGATGGGCGGCGGCTGGCTGCGCAGCGACACCTGGGGCGCCGAGCCGGGGCTGTACGCCGTGGACGCGGCGGCTGGTGGTGACTCTCGCGAGGCCGACAAGCTCCTCGACTCCGGCGACATGCCCCACTTCGGGTCTGATTCCGACCGTGTCTACTTCCTGGCCTACGGCGAGATGGCGGACGACGGCCCGAAGCGGCTGCTCAAATCCATCGGCCTGGATGGCCGCGAGGAGCGCACCCACCTGCGCTCCTTGAACGCCACCGAGTACCGCGTCTCCCCGGACGGCCGCTGGGTCGCCTGGAGCGAGCGCTTCAACGTCTTCCTGGCGCCGCTGGTGGCCACCGGCCGGACCATCGACGTCGGCCCCGACTCCAAGGCCTTGCCGGTGACCCAGGTCTCCCGCGACGCCGGCAGCTACCTGCACTGGGCGGGGGGCGGCGAGGACGACCCCGGCAGCCTCTACTGGGCCATGGGGCCGGAGCTGTTCCAGCGCGACCTGAGCGACGCCTTCGCCTTCCTCGAAGGCGCCCCGGAGGAGCTGCCCGAGCCCGCCGCCGAGGGGATCGACCTGTCGGTGGAGGTGGCCAGCGCCGCGCCCACCGGCAGCCTGGTCATCGAGGGTGGCCGGGTGCTGACCATGGCCGGCGGCGACGGCGAGGTCATCGAGGACGGTGTCGTGGTCGTGGAGGGCAACCGCATCACCGCCGTCGGCCGCCGCGGCGAGGTGGAGATCCCCGCCGGCGCCCACCGGGTGGACGCCAGCGGCAAGACGGTGCTGCCCGGCCTGGTGGACGTCCACTGGCACGGCTCCCAGGGGATGGACGAGATCATCCCGGAGCAGAACTGGATCAACCACGCCAGCCTGGCCTTCGGCGTGACCACGCTGCACGACCCGTCCAACGACACCTCGGAGATCTTCACCTCCGCCGAGATGGCCCGGGCGGGCGAGATCCTGGCGCCCCGGATCTTCTCCACCGGCACCATCCTTTACGGTGCCGCCGGCGACTTCAAAGCGGTGGTGGACAGCTACGAGGACGCCCTGTCCCACCTGCGCCGCATGCAGGCGGTGGGCGCCATCTCGGTAAAGTCCTACAACCAGCCGCGCCGCGAGCAGCGCCAGCAGGTGGTGAAGGCGGCGCGGGAGTTGGGGATGATGGTGGTGCCGGAGGGTGGCTCGCTGTTGCAGCACAACCTGAACATGGTGGCCGACGGGCACACCGGCATCGAGCACGCGGTGCCGGCGGCGAAGCTGTACGAGGACGTGCGGCAGTTCTGGGGGGCCACGGAGGTCGGGTACACGCCGACGTTGGTGGTCGGTTACGGCGGCATGTGGGGCGAGAACTACTGGTACGCCAAGACTGACGTCTGGGAGGACGAGCGTTTGTTGTCCTTCGTCCCCCGGGAGATCGTGGACGCCCGGTCGCGGCGGCGCACGACGGTGCCCGACGAGGAGTGGGGGCATTTCCAGCTCGCCGAGACGGCCAATGAGTTGCACGAGGCGGGGGTCGGGGTGCAGATCGGCGCCCACGGTCAGCGCGAGGGGCTGGCGGCGCACTGGGAGTTGTGGATGCTGGTTCAGGGTGGCATGGACGAGTTGGAGGCGTTGCGGATGGCGACCTTGGGTGGGGCGTGGTACGTCGGGTTGGACGGGGATCTGGGGTCCGTCGAGGAGGGGAAGTTGGCGGATTTGGTGGTGGTGGACGGGGATCCGTTGGAGGACATCCGGGAGTCGAAGAACGTGGAGTGGGTGGTGTTGAACGGGCGGTTGTACGAGGGGGGGACGTTGGACCAGGTGGCGCCGGAGGAGGTGGAGCGGGAGGCGTACTGGTGGCAGCGGGATGGGCGGGAGTTCGTGGGGCTCGGGGAGGAGGAGTAGGGCGGGGAGGTGGGAGGGAGTGAACCGGGGGGCTTGCTGAGGGAGGTGCGCACGGGTGAACGGGCTGGCCAGGGGCGTAGGGTCTCGCCGGTCCAGGGGTGCGCTCAAGGTGCGCCGGCGGCTGCGCCGCCGGTGTGTGCGATGACCTTCGCTCCCCAGGTCCCCTCCCACCCACCTCTCCCAACCCCCCGGCACTTCAAAGCCTAGTCACTCCAACCGCACCACCCGCGCACTGTTCGCGACCCCTGGCCCGGCGAGACCCCACGCTGCCACCGGTGGGGGCGAACTGGGTAGGCGCTTCGCTGACCCGTTGTTCAGTCGGACGATTCGTCGAGGATGACCTGGAGGTTGGCTCGATAGGTCCGAGTATTGAAATGCTCCGACCCCAGCTTTCTTTCCGCGCCTTCCAGTGCTCGTCGGACGAGTTCCTCGGCCTCCGAGAGGTGACCCTGCTCCTTGCGGAGCGCTCCCAGGTTGTTCAATGACATGAATGTATCCGGATGGCCCTGTCCCAAGATACGCTCACGACCTTCCAGGCCACGACGGTATAAGGGCTCCGCTTCGTCCAGCTTCCCTTGAGATTGAAGCAGAGAACCCAGGTTGTTCACCGAGGTCAGTGTAAACGGGTGGTCCGCTCCCAACACACGCTCACAACCCTCCAGACCGCGACGGAAGAGCGGCTCCGCTTCTTCCAGCTTCCCTTGAGATTCAAGCAGAGAACCCAGGTTGTTCACCGAGGTCAGCGTATCCGGGTGCTCCTCTCCCAACACACGCTCTCTACCCTCCAGACCGCGACGGTACAGAGGCTCCGCTTCTGCCAGCTTCCCTTGAGATTCAAGCAGACCACCCAGGTTGTTCACCGAGGTCAGCGTAGACGGGTGCTCCCCTCCCAACACACGCTCCCTACCCTCCAGACCGCGACGGTACAGCGGCTCCGCTTCTTCCAGCTTCCCTTGAGCTCGAAGCAAAATACCCAGGTTGTTCACCGAAGTCAGCGTATCCGGGTGCTCCTCTCCCAACACACGCTCC
>Ga0102947_1000094_pt1 | contig 31020 bp, 30 predicted proteins | sample SalPon2A_A_D2_MG_FD_78210 | JGI IMG/M metagenome (GOLD analysis project Ga0102947, IMG submission 78210) | Soil microbial communities from South San Francisco under conditions of wetland restoration - Salt Pond MetaG R2A_A_D2_MG | ecosystem: Environmental > Terrestrial > Soil > Wetlands | place... | reverse complement strand
GAGTAGATGATAACGCTGATCCAACAACAATTATAGGGGGCGGATCAATTATCGTACAACAAGGTAAAATCGAAGCGAAAGTTGCCGATAGCTCCAAAGTAATGTCTGAGGAATCTATAGTAAATGATAGTCCGGAAATCAGTTTTTGGCCAAATCCTACCGAAGATTTTTTTAATATCAAATTAAATTATGATGGCATCAAGAATATAGAACTCTTTGTGTATGATACCAATGGTAGAATGGTCTATTCCAAACGAAACCTATATCAAGGTATCTTTCGATTCGGTAAAGAATTGAGTTCGGGAATTTATTTTACCCATCTTTACCTAAATGGACAAAAACATGTTTTAAAGTTGATTAAGTATCGATAATCCTCCTAACAATTTTTTAAAAACCAATATCTCTATTATTGAGTTTTTAGTTTTTATTGCATTCGACGAAATCATTGTTAAGGGAAATATTGAGGTAACTAATAATGTTAGGCCAAATAAAAACTCAGTCCCCAAAGTTTTGGACAGGGCCTTTCCGGGTTTGGAGTAACCGATTAAGTCCAACTTAGAAATCCTTCGTTTTCCCAGGGAAATACTTGTAGGGAAGTATTACACAACATAACTAATTTTAGATTATAACCGGATAGCGCGGATTTGAAGTCCGCGCTCTCTTAATCATTCGCACCATTATCCATTAATACGCAATCGCAATTTCGTCATAGGCCACCTCGGCGGTTATATCTTCCCGGTTCGAATCTGCTTTGGGGCTGTAAAGGTCTTTGCTTACAGGGTACGCATGTAAAAGTTTATCCGGCACATCGCCCCCGATGAGATGTTCAATATCCTGTCTTTCGAGCCCATTGTCCAGCCAGACATCCACATCCTTATCATGCAGGATCACCGGCCTTCTTTTTTTGGTGTTGTGGATCTTTTCGAAAAGCGGGGTTGCTGCCTTGGTAAGGATCGTAAAGGTGGCATAACCGTCATTGGTAAATCCGTAGATCCCTGCCAGATTTACAATTTCCCGGTCTTTTCTTTCAAAAAAGAAAGGTACCTTAAAGGGTTTGCCTTTTACCTTCACCGGGGTCGTATGGGGCTCAAAAAATCCGGTTACGGGTACAATGCACCTGCGCTTCATGGCACTGTCCCTATACATGTTGGAACTGAAAAGCTTTTCTGAAGTAGCGTTCAGGCCCGACCCGTATTTTATGGTCTTTTTATAATATTCCTTATAATCCTTTCCCGATTCCCAGTAAGGTATCAGTCCCCACATCAAAGGAGCCAGGTACTTCCTGTTCTCCTGGGGGAGGATACACATGACCGGGTGGGCAAACCCGTTGGCATGGTAAAAAGTGAGGTCGTCAGCCTCAAGATCATCAGGGAGTTTGGCGATTGCATGAAAGCGTTTTTCAAGTTCGGACAAAGGTTTGCCCTGTTGGGTGGAATAACACATGTGCTCTATGGCTTGGCAACTTCCAAATTACAGAAAATTGTTAAAGTTTTAAAACACAAATTTTAGTTCGTATATTTGGACTATATCCAATTAATAGGATTATTTCCAAATATGAAGCCCTATGCAAGCTACTTTGGCGAAATGGCCAGGAACAACGGACAGCCCCGATTATCAGATGATCAGTTCCGCCGGCTGATGAACATTGTGTACCTCGACGGGAAGCTCGCCGGTATCGATTGCATTAGGTCAAAACTAAAAAAGGTGGCTGAAGACCATCGTTTCGATATGGATTATTTTAAGGTAAACAGTCAATTGAACGACCTTACAGGATGTTTGGAACCCGGCGCCCTTATGGATGAAATGATCCGGAAGTAAGTTGCAGTCTTTCATTGCGACTTTGTACGCGAAGGCATGGCTGTAAACGGCAGCAATACCGGGCAGATAGCATTCCGGAGACAGGCCCTGTAATTCTTAAAAATATCACAAATAAGAAATGTCAATTATTGCATAAACAGTTAATATTGTAGGTTTACAAAATTTTAGGCTATTTAGAATAACTTTATATAAAAATTTATTATGGATTTAATTAAAGAAGCTTTGGAATTCGAAAAAATCAGCCTGTCCCACATGTCTACAAGTGACAGGGTTGCTGCATCCAGAGAAGCAAAAAGATTAATTTTATCTATCAATGAGATCTATAAGAAGACCCAGGATTCCAGTTTGATGGATCTAATGAAGCGCTTGACGGAGAAGAAACAAAAGATCGAAAAAAGACTTAAAGGAAGGCCGCTGGTATCATAAACCCGTACCTTGAAATTGATTTGAGGTCATCTACCATGGGATCCAATGGCTACCCAAAGCCCGCATATATAACTATTATCCCCCGCAGAATATTTCTATCTTGCAGTACACAAAAAGGCTGTAGGTTTTGACCCGATTTGATCTGCATACACCACTGGCGGTACTTCAAAGCTATTTGGAAACCATCGGATTTTTGGATGGCGCTTCGGAAAGGATCCTTTCCATGGAAAAACCAGGCGAGGGAAATATGAATGTGGTACTTCGGGTAAGAACCGATCATCGTTCCTTTATCCTGAAACAATCCAGGCCCTACGTCCAGAAATACCAGCAGATTGAAGCCCCCCTGGAACGGATCGCGGTCGAGCGCGAATTTTATCGGGCTGTGCAGGAGCGATCGATCAATGACCACCTCCCCGAAATCCTTACATATGCACCCGGGGACTACCTGCTGTTGATGGAGGATTTGGGGCAGGTTGAAGATATGACCCGGATATATCATTCTCGAATTATTGATCCGGCCGCACTTGATAAATTGCTCTCTATCGCATCTCATATTCACAATGCCTCCCCGGGGGTAGCTTATCCTTCCAACATTGAATTACGTCAATTAAACCACCAGCATATTTTTGTCCTGCCTTTCAGAGAGGACAACGGTTTTCCCCTGGATGATCTGCAAGAGGGATTACAGGCACTTTCCATGCCCTTCAAAAAAGACAGGGTACTCAAAAAAGAAATAGATGCCATTGGTAAAAAATACCTGACAACAGGAACAGTTTTGATCCATGGTGACTACTATCCCGGAAGCTGGATGACCGTAGACGGCCATGTTTATGTGATTGACCCTGAATTCAGCTTTATGGGTTTTGCCGAATTTGATCTCGGGGTTATGGGCGCTCATTGCATTATGGCGTCCATGCAACCTTCCGCCCTTCAGAAGGTCATGGATGGTTATTCTCATCAGGCCGATGGCCGTTTGGCGGGCCAGGTAGCCGGAATAGAGATCTTGCGGAGATTGATCGGCATTGCCCAATTACCCCTGGAACGAACGCTCGAAGAAAAAGAGTATCTTTTGCAAATAGCAAGAAAATTAATTTTAGAATGAGACATCTCTTCATATGCGTGTGCTTTATTGCGCTTGGGTCTGTTTTTTCGTGTAAAGAACAGCATGGGGAAACCGTATTACCGGAGCCGAAGAAGACCGCCTACGCTGCAGATTCACTGCATCTGACCAGGGAAGGATATTATGACAAAGTGCTTGGTGCGTTGGTGGGATCTGCCATTGGGGATGCCATGGGAGCTTCCACCGAAATGTGGCACCGGAGGGACATTCAGCGGAAATATGGCTACATCACCGGGCTCACGCCAGCCACCCGGGAACAATCGCCCGAGGGCACCTGGGAGCATAACCTTTCCGCCGGAGCCACTACCGATGACACCCGGTGGAAATACCTTATGGTCAACTATTTTACCAGCACCGGCAGGGGATTGAGCGCTGATCATTTTGCAAATTTCATCACCAGCTATTACCAGGGGGTAGCCTCCGGTCTGAAAGATAAGGAGGTGGTGGCAAATCCGGATGCCCTGGACGGTAAACTGGAAAAAATTGATTGGATTAAAGAATGGGCCATGGTGGCGCTGGCATTTCAACAGGGACCAGACGAATATCGTGCCGCCCAGCACCGGTTTTACGGAGGTGAAATGTCTTGTGCAGGAATGCTTTATACCCCCATGTTTGGTCTCGTTGCTCCGGATCCCGAATCCGCCTACACTTCGGCCTATGAACATGCGCTGTTCGATCTTGGGTACGCCAGGGACATATCGGCATTGGTGAGCAGCATGACACACATGGCAATGCGGACAAAAAATATGGATTCTATTCTGAATACAGCGGTCTTTGTAGATCCGATGCGTTACCAGGATAGCCGGTTAGTGGGTCGTATTTCCGGTCGCATTGCAGAAACGGCCCGGAAAAGTGTTTGGCTTGCACAGGAGATTGGGGTAGCAGACTCAGTAAACCTCAAAGACCTGCTCAGCCTTCAAATCCCAACTTCATTTGGGGGTAGTAAAACAGATTGGGCCCGGCAGGAATTTGTATACACAAAGTTGGAAAAAGATAAAAAGGCCATTGCATTCCACGCAGGAGAAATTTGGCAAATACTGATCACTGCCCTGGAATTTGGAGGTGGTGATTTTAAAAAAACCTTGCAATTTATCGTCAACTACGGGAGGGACAATGATACCGTAGCAGCCGTTGCAGGGATGATCCTTGGGGCAAAAGACGGGTTTATCTTGCTGCCGGAAGAGTTGAAAGAGGAAGTGCTTAGGGTAAACAGGCAGCAACTCGGGATCGATCTGCAGGCTTTGGCGCAACAGATGGTCGATGAATTATACTGACTTTTAAACAATCAGGTAGTAGCTTATTCCACTTCCACCAGGATGGCATTCCTGAAGTTCCTGTCCAGTTTATGTGCCCGCAATCGCTTCATCGCTTCCTCACGGTCATAGTCTGAATCGATATATACATGCAGGGGGCCATCTGCTTCTTTTCTACCCATTCTTGGGAAATATACGGTCCTATCGAGTTGATCCATATAAGATCTGGCCTCTGCTTCCGTACTGAAACTACCCACCACAATATAATAGCCACTTTCCAGCATGCCGGTTTCCAAGGTAGTTTTTGGCTTGTCTTCTTCAACCCTCTCCACAGGAATTGCCTCCCGGGCTTCCTCTTGTACCGGTGCATCCGCAACGACCGGTTGTTCCGGTTCAGCCTCTTCGAGGGGCGTGACTTCCGGCTCCTGCACTTCCTCAGGTTGTTGCGTTTGCTCCTTTTTAGGTGCTCTTTTCTTTATCTGTGATACCTGGTCAATATTATCCCGGGCATTTCGCAACCATTCGGGTTCCTCTTCATCGGCTTTAAAGAACTTATAGGACGCACTAATACCATGTACATCCTGAAATTCAGCAGACCCCAGTGCTTTTTCATAGGAATATCCAATATCCAGCGCTTTTATAACCCTGAACCTGATCGCCGGATTTATGGAATAATCGTTTCGGTACGCAATGCTTGCCTCTACCCTGTCCGCGAAATTCACCTTTACAGCACCTTCGTAAAGCGCATCCTCCAGGTAAGACAAATAGCGGAATACCGGAGTGATCCTTACCCTGTCAGCCACCCTGAAATTATATAACAGGTATCCCGTAAATCCCTCTTCAATGCTGTAGTGAAGAAGTTCATTTTGGTTTTCCAATGTGATATTTTGCAAGGGCATCCGAATGTAATACCCCCCAAGGGTCGCATTTTTATACCTGTAGTGGATTCCGGCTTTGTAGGTAAGTTCAATGTTGTTGTTGGTGACATCCTCAACATAGGTCTGTCCCGGAGGGATCATACTCAACGGGCGGCTATCCTGCTTGCGGGATTCCCCTCCCCCCGATAACCCAATTTTAATATAATGATTGTAATCTCCCAGTCCAATCTTAAAAGCCGTGGAGAACATGATCGTTGAATAGTCGTAAAAATCGAAAGAGTCATTGAAATAGTCCAGCCCAAAAGCTACATTGTCATACAAGGCTACCTGCGCGTTCAGCCATTTGGTAGTATGCTGCATTTCCGAATTCGAAAGTTGCAGTAACCCTGTTAATTGAACACGCTGTCCCTCACCGATGTAAGACGGATCATTCAGAAAGGGATAGAGCAACTCCTGGTCAGGGACCACCACCCGTTGGGCATTGGCCAAAACACCAAGCAACAGCCAGCAAAAAAGGAATGTAGATCTCATCAGATTTGGGTTGCGATATGAGAAAACAAAATTCTATACAGGGTTGCGGGAACAACTGCGCTGCCAAACCATGAGAAATGCTTGCTGCCCCAGCCTAAGTATAACTAAAAAAAGGAAAGAATATTTTAGTGCCTGATCAATTCTTTAGCAGATTAGGTATTGATCATAAGCTTTTTGTTCAAATAATGAATCTCTCTCAGCACCCTGGCAATTGTAATTTACCAAATAGATTCGGCCTTGTTTACTTCAAAACCATTGAATTCAATCTCGGCATCTGCGAGATTTTCTATCTGCAGTTCGGTATATGGCTCGTTGGGAAAAAGTTGGGCGGTCATGACATACTGACCCTCATTTATAAAGATCTCTATGGAGGACCAGTCGAGCAGCAGGCGTACTTCGAAGCTTTCTTCAGGTAAATCGGCTATGGGCATCTGCTGAATCCTATCGCCGAAATTTTCATGAAAATCGGTTTTACCTGAAGCAGTCCTGTCCAGTAAAAATTTTCCCTGTCCGCCATTCATCATCAATACGAGTTCCTCATCCACGACATTTTTAAGGGTAAGTACAAAGTCCCTTGCAGTTGTTTTAAAGCGGATTTCTGACTGTTTGATATGGTCAAACGAAACGGTTTCCGTCCCCCCGGCCGGCAAGGAAAAATCCTTTTCAATTTCAGACTTCAGGATGGTTCCCATAATGCCCACGGGATAGTTAAACAATATCATCTTTCCTCCTGCATTACGCAATGTCAGTTTTCTTGGGACCGTCATAGCACTTCGCCATTTTTCCGTAGGGGTATCCCGGGCATATAGCCAGTTACTCATCCAACCAATAAAGATCCGGTCTCCACCGGGAACATCGTTATAGGTTATTCCGGCATAGTTATCCGTCCCCCAGTCCAGCCATCGTATGTCGTCATGATCACTGGTGAAGGTAGTTCCGTTGAAATCCCCGATAAAATACTGGGTACCACTACCGCCATTTGGGGCACCCGGGTTAATACTGACAATAAGGACCCATTTGTCCTGACCGGAATTATCGACTTTTAACGGGAAGAGGTCCGGGCATTCCCATACACCCCCATGTGCCCCTGCATTCCTCCCGAATTCACTCATATAATCCCATTGTTTTAAATCCGCGGAGCTGTAGAACTGTGCATGGTCTCCCGCGACGAGGGTGAGGATCCATTTTTGTGATTCCTCATGCCAAAATACCTTTGGATCCCTAAAATCCCTGATGCCGGAATTAGGGATCACAGGATTCCCTGAATATTTTTCCCAGCTTTCCCCATTGTCAATGCTATAGGCAATCCCCTGGGTCTGAAAATCAGTCCGGCCGGCATTCTCGCCCTTCATATCGTGATAGGTAAAAATTGCCACCAGCGGAGGCTTGTCCTCAGTACCCAGTCCCGAAGTATTGTTCGCGTCCACGACAGCACTTCCCGAAAAAATATAACCATGTTCATCCGGATATAATGCGATGGGTTTGTGCTCCCAATACACCAGGTCCTTACTCACCGCATGACCCCAATGCATGGGTCCCCAGATGATGTCTTCCGGATAGTATTGATAAAAAAGATGGTAAATACCATTGTAATATACAAGGCCATTGGGGTCGTTCATCCATTTTTCAGAAGGTGAAAAATGAAACTGCGGGCGGTATTCTTCGGTATATTGATCCTTCTCCACTTGGGCAGGTTGCTCTGGGGTACTTTCTTTTGGGGCCTCTTTACATGCGGGCTGCATTAAAACAAAAAAGCTCAAAAGTAATACTATTCGCGACGTTCTCATACCTTTTACAAGTTTACCTCTTTTCAATCCAGGGACTTTTTACCAGTACGATCCGCCCGGACCGACCGGTGGTGGTAGTGCGCCAACTTTCAGGCCAAAGCCGACCGGAATCCTAAATGGACTTATTTGTTAAAAATAGTTTTTTATTTTTTATCGTACTAAAGAAGTATTTGCCGTAGCTGTAGCTTAACCCAAAATAGTATCTTTGGAGGTACTAGTTGCGGATGAAAAATGAAGGTATTCCCCTGTATTGTTTTAGCACTTTTGCCCTTTAGCCAGGTCCATGCCCAGAAAACCATGGAAGGGACCCTGGAAAAATTCAACAGCGAAAGTGTCCCTTATATTTCCGTTGACACTCTTGCCGCAAAGAATGATATGGCCTTGCTCGATGCCAGAAAAAAAGAAGAATTTGAAGTCAGCCACCTGAACGGTGCTTTTTGGGTAGGATACAGGGATTTCTCTCTGGACAGGGTCCTGGTCAAATTTCCGGATAAAAGCACCGGGATTGTCGTCTACTGTTCTGTAGGGGTTCGCTCCGAAAAGATTGGAGAACAGTTGATCCGCGCCGGTTATTCTAACGTAAAAAATCTATACGGGGGTATTTTTGAATGGAAGAATCACGGGTATCCGGTATATGATAAGGCAGGTACAGAGACCAATAGAGTACACGCGTTCAGTAAGAAATGGGGGAAATTGCTGACCAAGGGAGTGAAAGTATATGATAAGAAAGAACCGGATGATCCATAGCGATTGTAACGCAAGTGTTACGCCACAAAAATATTCAATGAAAATCTAATCCCTCAGTGAAACCAAAGAACCTCCTCCTTATTTTTACCAGGAACCCGGAACTTGGAAAATGTAAAACGAGATTGGCCGCATCCGTGGGGGACCATGCAGCCCTTCAGATTTATATTTTCCTGTTGAAACATACAATAAATATCACACAAGGCCTCAGGAACACGGATCTGGAGGTATACTACTCGGATAACGTTCTGGAAGATGACCTGTGGGATAATGCAACCTGTGCCAAGAGGCTTCAGCAGGGAAAAGACCTTGGTGAAAGAATGGCTTATGCTTTCAGAATGGGGTTTCATTCCGGCTATGAAAGGATCGTAATCATTGGGAGCGATATGTATGACCTCTCGGGCACGGATATTGAAAATGCGTTTGCCGCTTTGGATGAGAACGAATTTGTATTGGGTCCCGCAAGTGATGGTGGATATTACCTGCTTGGCATGAAAACACTTTATGAAGAATTATTTAAAGACAAGGAATGGGGGGGGGACAAAGTTTTTTCCGACACCATGAGAAATCTCGAAGGAAGAAAAGTTGCCCTGATGGAAACCAAAAATGATATTGACGTCTATAAGGATATTGCGGACATCGATGTGTTCAAGCCTTTTATTACTCACCTGAAAAAATGACAAAGAAACAACTTAAAGAATCAGCAGCCTATCTCCAAAGCAAGGGCTTCGAGGCTCCCGAAATTGGGATAGTGCTCGGAACGGGACTGGGAAGACTCGTTGACGAGATCGAAAACCCCGTTGTGGCACATTATAATCACATTCCATTTTTTCCCCTGGCCACCGTAGAATTCCATTCAGGGAAGCTTATTTTTGGCAGTATTTTAGGAAAAAAAGTGGTAGTGATGCAGGGTCGATTTCATTTGTATGAAGGTTATGACCAGTCAGATGTCACTTATCCCATCCGGGTAATGCATTTACTTGGGATTAAAAAGTTGTTTATCTCAAATGCGGCAGGAGCCATCAACCCCGGCTTTAAAAAGGGAGAACTAATGCTAATCGAAGACCATATTAACTTGCAGGGCGGGTCGCCCCTGGGGTTCAAAAATATCGTGGATTTTGGGGACCGGTTTGTGGATATGAGCGAACCGTATGATGATGAAATGCGCACAGCAATGGAAAACATTGCTGAAAAAGAAAATATTAACCTTCGCCAGGGGGTCTATGCTGCTGTTTTTGGTCCGCAGTTGGAAACAAAAGCCGAATACCGGATGCTGAAGGTATTGGGAGCGGACGCGGTTGGGATGAGTACGGTCCCGGAAGTAATTGTTGCCAATCAATTACGACTACCTGTCTTAGCAGTCTCAGTTTTAACCGATGAATGCGATCCGGATCACCTGGAAGCCATCAATATTGAAGAAATCATTAAGATTGCCGGAAATGCAGAACCCATATTGATTCGGTTGTTTAAAGAATTGATTAAAGAACTCTGATGGCAGCTGAATACAACCGGACCAGGATGAATGCAAGAGCGTATAATACATTGAGTTCCGTGTACTTTGAATAACCAATGAAATTGATCACTGTTAACCTTAATCACAAATCAACATATAACCTCATACTATGAACTACTTAGAAGCAACAAATGACCTATACAGGGAAGCCGCCCTGAAACCAGACGTTGGGTTGTGTTGCACCACCAACCCAATATGGGAATTGCCCGGTCTTTCTATACCCAGGGTCATGCAGGAAATGAACTATGGTTGCGGCAGCACCGTCTCTGCCCGGGATCTGGTCAATAATCCCAGGGTATTGTACGTGGGTGTGGGCGGTGGAATGGAATTATTGCAATTCGCGTATTTTTCACGTCAAAAAGGGGGTGTTACAGGTGTTGATGTGGTGGACGAAATGCTGGAGGCATCGCGGGCAAATTTTAAAATTGCGGAAGAAGAAAATGACTGGTTCAGGAGCGAATTTGTAACCCTGGTAAAGGGAGATGCCCTTGAGCTGCCGGTGGATGACGAAAGCATAGATGTAGCCGCTCAAAATTGCCTGTTTAACATCTTTAAGACGGAAGAACTAAAAAGGGCCGTCTCTGAAATGTACAGGGTTTTAAGGCCGCACGGGCGTCTGGTGATGAGTGACCCCGTTTGTGAACAGCCTATGAATGAAGGGCTTAGAAATGATAACAGGTTAAGGGCATTATGCCTTAGCGGAAGCATCCCTATAAAGGAATACGTGAAAATACTGACCGATGCCGGTTTTGGCACCATTGAGATCCGCGCACGGAAGTCCTACAGGGTATTGTCTCCCAACCACTACCCTACTGACGAATTGATCCATATTGAATCTATCGAAATTGCAGCGATTAAAGATCCAATGCCAACGGATGGACCCTGTATTTTTACAGGCAAAACTGCCATTTATTACGGAGATAAGCAATATTTCGATGACGGTGCAGGGCATGTCTTGCTACAAAACCAACCCATGGCTGTCTGTGATAAAACTGCAGCCGCACTGGCACGGACTCATGATCAAATCCACATTAGCGAAAGCACCTGGCATTACGATGGCGGTGGTTGTTGTTAACGAAAACCATGGGATTAAGCCAGTCATGCACACGGTGTAAGTAAATCAGGCGATGAACGTCCAATAATACATATCAAAAATCAAGTTGATAATGAGCGTAGTTAATGCCCTTCCGTTCCTGGTGGTATGTTTTCTGTCTTTCAGCACCAATGCCGGTAAAAGCATTTTGTCAAGTGAATACGTGCAGACATTGGACCACTCGGCCTGGAATACACTGCTAAAAAAATATGTGGATACCGCTGGTAACGTGGACTATAAAAGTCTAAAGAATGACAAAAATAAGCTGGACGAATATTTGGGCTATCTGGCGGGCAACGTACCATCGGGATCAGACGAGAAAGAAAAATTAGCATATTACATCAATCTTTACAACGCTGCCACCGTTAAATTAATACTTGACCATTATCCCGTAAAGAGTATCAAAGATATCAATGCGCCATGGGACAAAAAATGGGTTCACCTGGGAGAGAAGTTAGTATCCCTGGGGGATATCGAACATAAAATTCTACGCAGGATGAACGAGCCGCGAATTCATTTTGCGATCAATTGCGCTTCCTATTCATGTCCTAAATTATTGAATGAGGCCTTTACTTCATCCCAATTGGAGTTGCAACTTCAGAAGGCCGCAAGGGATTTTGTCGGTGACCCGTCCCGCAATAAAATAGCATCAGACCGGCTTCAACTTTCCAATATTTTCAAATGGTACATAAAGGACTTTACGGAAAATAGCGCACTGGTAGTGTATATTGACCAACTCAGTGACACGGCGATTGCAGCGGATGCTAAAATCGATTATTTAAAATACGACTGGAGTTTGAATGAGATCAGATAACCCCTGCAACATTAGTATCATCATCCCTGTTTTAAATGAGGAATCCCATATAGGCGTACTCCTTGGCAATCTCAAAAAACGCGGTGACCAGAATCTTATCAATGAAATTCTGGTAGTTGATGGCGGCAGTACCGACAGGACTACAGCCATAGCCGCCGCCATGGGAGCACAGGTCCTGCAATCAGAGAAAGGAAGGGCAAGACAAATGAATCACGGGGCCAAACATGCCAGAAATACCCTCCTTTATTTTCTGCACGCAGATACCATGCCCCCGGAAAACTTTGACAACATCATCTTGGATGCAGTTGAAAAAGGACATGAGGCGGGATGTTTTCGCATGAAATTTGACCATCGTAGTTGGTTCCTCCGCTTTTTTTCCTGGTTCAGCAGGTTGAATCATAAAATCTGCAGGGGTGGAGACCAATCGCTTTTTATTACCAGGGAATTATTTCTAAGTACCGGTGGCTTTAACGAGGCATATATCATATATGAGGATAACGAATTTATGGGCCGGTTATATGAGGTTGCCGATTTTAAAATACTGCCGCAGTGTGTTCAAACTTCGGCAAGGAAATACAAGGAAAAGGGGTTGGTAAAACTCCAGTACCATTTTGGGATAATCCACTTAAAAAAATTCCTTGGTGCGGGGCCCGAACAGTTATACGATTATTATCGAAGGAAAATAGCTTCCTAGTTCCGGAAAAGATGTGCTTTAACCTCCCTGCTCAGCCTGAACCGGGAGGTGGATTTTATTGTTCCTCGTAATCCAGCAACACTCCTTCACTGATCCATTTGGCCAATGCCTGCCTGTTGTCTGGATCCAGGATACGTCGCTGGTCTTTCTTGCTCCTGACGTTACCAATTTCTATATAGGCCATTGCAGGGAATGTCTTTTTGACAAGATATAGACTGCTCCTGTCTTCAAAAGTTCCGGAATAGGTCCGGTTAGGTTGATATTTCTTATACTTCTTTTGAAAAGTCCTGTGAATATTCTCCGCCAGTTGTTTACCGCTTCTGCTTTTCTCGTGATGATAAAAGAAAACATCTATATTCTGCCCCCTGGTCCTGCTGTCCACATGGGTTACGATTAATCGCTGATACTTCCCCCTGTGCTTTTGATACAAATTATTTACAACCCTGACCCTCTGTTTAAGTCGGGCCACCTGGTTCAGGGGAATTTTTTCATTGGGATAGACCACCTCATCCCGATCAATATCCAGGATTCTATCGTCGCGGATACCATCGTTGGGATCCCGTACAATCACATAGACCAATGCCCCATGGGAAATAAGCTCCCGTGCAAGGCGCAAAGTAACATCATAGGCATATTCGTCTTCAGAAATGGCTTTACCAACATAATCGGTCATCGCCCCCGGATCTGGTCCGCCGTGACCTGAAATCAGATAAAGCACGGTTCCTTTCAGGCGATCGCTTTTTATCTCAACCAATTCGTGATCCTTACCAAATATGGGATAAGAAATTCCACGTACCGGTTTGGTGCTTACTTCGACTTTGGCAGGAGCACCACCGGCCAGCGGAGGGACTAAAGCAGGTAAAGGGATTACATACGGCTTCCCCTCATACAAATGGAAGCTGTCGCGGAGGTTTTCCATATTGAGGGCGATAAAGTCATTATACAGGATGTAAGGGTCGAGGCCCTGTTTTCTCAATAGGGAATAGATACCGTCCCCTTTTTCGGCCACTGCAATCTGCAATGAATCCTGAGCATTCAAAATGCCCTGGTTTATAATTATGGTCAGGATCAAAGCCATCCATCGGGAAATCTTCATTCTAATTACTTTAATACAAAGATTATCAAAAATACTGCCCAATTCCAAAAACTATCCCGCGGGTTGCATCCTTGGTAATACCAAAGCCATAGTCGATCCTGAAAATGGCATTAAAAATCCGCTTGTGAATAAACCGCAATCCCACACCGGGATAAATGCGAATATTCTGGTTGTCCCCGAAGTCGCTGAAATCCCCACCAGGATTCCGCCATGAACCCCCGTCGACAAAAAAATTCGACTGCAGTACAAACCAGTCTTTATCGATCCAGGTGTGCCTGTATTCCGTATTCAAAACAATAGCACCGGTTCCCCGGTCAATGGTATTGCCCACACCTCTTATGTTTAGATTATTGTCTACTGTAAACGGTGCAAAAGGGGTTTCCAGATTGCTAGCCAGGCCTAATCGCAGACGGCTTGCCCAATTGCCTTTACGACCGATCCGCTTAAAATATGCAAAGTCGTTAAAGCCAATCAAAAATTCGGGGAGTTCACTGTCGGAACTGCCTACGTATTGTAAATTCAGGCTGCTTCTAAAGCCCGATAGGTATTGATAATAGTATTGGATATTATCAAAATTATAGATCAATTTCAACAGGTGTTTATCCACTTCTAGGAGGCGGGGAACATTCGGGCTTGTAGCACCAAAGAGGTATTCGTAGTCCTCAGTGAAAAAACTTCCCCCAAACTCCAGTCTGTTTTTAAAATTAATCTCGTATAGGGCCATCGCCTCAATGCTGGTATTATTATATTTATAATCGGCCGTGGTATTATCAAAAAAGACCGGCTCCTGCGTAGTGAGGTTGTGATAGTTCAGGGCCACCCCCAATGTTTTACTGAAGAGGTAAGGCGCCCTTATACTCAGGCCATAAGAGTTGAAAATATCGTACTGATAGAATCCGCTCAGTGTAATATTCCTCCCCAGAAAATTAAACTCCTGCAAACCAATCCGGAAGGCAAACTCATCATTGGAAGACGTAAATACACTGGCGTAGGGAATCAGGGTGAAGTTCTCCTCAATGTTATAATATATAGTGTAACGACCTTCCTCCGCAGGGAATACCTGGTAGTAGGCATGGGAAACCGAAGGCAATCTCTTAAGCCTCGTTATATCTTCCTCCATCAGCAAGGAGTCCAGTTCCATACCCGGTTTAAGTAAAATATATTTTTTAATGAAAGAACTTCTGATCCTCTGAATACCCTGAATTTTTATTTCCGAGATCACATCGTGCTGGGCATATCCCATGCTTAGGGTAAACAGTACATAAAATATTAAGGAAGCCCTTGTGATCATGCAATTCCTATTTGCAATATCAAAATTAAAGGATACATGTTTCAAAAATATCACAGCCGGGAGGTATTCTATAGTAGGGAAAGCTAATTGCGGAGAACCGTTTTAACTTGTGGAAAGCTGGCATCGGGGCTATTTACCAAATAAAGGATACTGTGGAAAATCATGGAATGCAGGTGTACAATCCGGCCAACGCCGATACGTTGCAGCGGGCAGATGGCTTTGCCGTGAAAATTGACGATTTGCTCCATCAGAATACCCGCCAATAAAGGGAATTCGATATGGGACCAGGTGAGTTCAATGCATTTTATAGTAACTGCTTATGATTTCCTGAGCCGGCTTATTCTGGGGCGTAAAGCGGTTATCCTTTCCTCCGCCGACCTCACTGTGGTTAATGAACCACTTCCAGACATAGCCCCCTGAAAACCAATCTTCTTTCCAGAACTCTTCAAAAATTGCCTTCTTGCAGTTGACCTGTCCCTCCATATTTACGCCTTCCCCGGTTCTGTCCACCAACCAGGGTTTCTTTGCAGTATAATCCATACTGCGGTAGCCGAATTCTGTAAAGAGTACCGGTTTGCCTGTTTCTTTTGACAGGGATGCTATCTTGAGTTTCCAGGGCTGCCATGCCTGCTTTAATTCTTCAACAGTCGGCGTTTTTTCTTCAGATAAGGGAAAATAGGCATCAATCCCTATATAATCAAGGTCCTTCCAAAAAGGGGTCCTCTTGTATTCGTCCCAATTGGCAGCATAGGTCAGCCTGCCTTTATATACTGCCCGAACTTTCTTTATAAGCGCTTTCCAATAATCAGGCCGGTGCTCCACAAACGCTTCCAACTCGGTGCCAATACACATGATGGAGACCCCTGTTTCCTGCCCCAATTGCGCGTAGTTGAGCATAAATCTGTCATAGGACACCTCCAATTTTTTCCAATCCTCTTCGGAATTCATCGTCAGGGTGCCCGTAAAGACCCCGTTCCATATCCAAATTTGTGGTTTCAGCATCACCTGAATGTTGTTTTTATGAAGCAGTTCTATATACTGTTTTGCACCCCTCCGGGTTTCTCCGTACCACTGCCTGTCCGTATCAAAAATTATTTCCGGGGAGTTAATGTCCCTGATAAAACCAAAGGGCATAACCGCGGCGTGGTTGGCATTTACCTTTAAAACTTCATCCACGTGTTCCTGCGCAGCCTCAATTCTGGATGCTACAAAGCTTACCCCATTGACCTTCCTTTCAACCTGGCTGCTACAGGATAATTGCAAAAAAAACAATAAAAGAAGTCCTGATTTACGCATCTTGGTGAAATTATCAGCTCTAAAATACGCTTTTTAGGAGATTTGGTGATTGGTAGATTTTTGAATTAGCTACGGAAGGGCTTGCAAAACTCCTTTCAATGTAATACGGCAATTTTACCTCTTTTCATCATGCAACGTATGCCTGCGATCAGGTCCGGGTTACTAAAAAGGCTCAAAAAATAGCCCTTAACCCGATGTTGAATGTTTCGCCCAGTCCGGTGTTGGACCCCCTTACAAAGTTGGTATACAATGCCTCTAAATTTACCGCTTCTGTAAGTTGGTATTTGGCACCTCCGCCAAGTGCCGTATAATCCTGGGCAAATCCACCCCCTAAATCCAGACGCTGTGCATGTTGCACCAGGATCAAGACTGTAAATTCAGCGCCGGGAAAATAACTTAAGAAAATACCCGGTGTAAGGTTAAGGCTATTGTTGGCAAAACTGTCTGCCTTATCCCCAAAACCTAATTCGGAATTAACCTCGCTAAACAGTTGCCATTTGTCCCCGGGAAATGTATGGTCATAATACAACCGGTTCTGCCAGATAAATCCCTTCTGGTCCAGGAATACGCCATTTTCCGTTTCGTTATCAACGAGCGGGATGAAAAAAGAACTCTGTATGGAAAAATTGGCGAAGGACGCAAAAGGCACAAATTTTACAGAGGGGGCAATTGAAGTAAACCCGGAGCGCGCCGTACCCTCCTGCCCGTCAAATTTAAATACGTCCAGCGCATTTCTTCCACTGACGACATTGGACCGGAATTCAAAAATGGCACCGAGGTTCCATCGTTTGTTTTCTCCGGTCCCGGCATACGCTTCCAGGGTAGAGGTAAAAAAAGTCTGCCGGGGTTCCTTGCCATCCGTAAATGTACTCCTGGTCTGGGTATACAGATTATTGAACCATTTAAGATCCCATTGCCCCTTACCGATCAATTTAGACGGGGTGTATAGCTGAATATTGCTTTTCCTTTGGGCGGGTTGGTCCTGTCCGGCGGCTCCCCCTGAAAAAAGTGAGAAAAAAACTCCAAGCAGAAAAACTGATTTTTTTAACATTGTCATAATTTTGGTGTCTTCATAAGGGAGTACCAGTTGCCCGTCGAAATAAATACGGTCTTAAATTATATTCCGGGGTCAAAGAAACTGATCCTTAAAGAACTCAAAGGACCTAAAAAAGTATCACGTATTTATAACGAAAATAAATCATAACTTACACATTAAGTTTTCAATCCCTCCACCGACCTAACCCAGAGGAACCTATAAAGCGTATGGAACATATTGTCATTATTGGAAATGGGATCTCGGGCATAACTGCTGCACGGCACATCCGGAAACTCTCTGACAAAAAAATAAGCATTATCTCCGCGGAAACCGATCATTTTTACTCCCGAACGGCCCTGATGTATGTCTATATGGGCCATATGAAATTTGAACATATAAAACCCTATGAAGACTGGTTCTGGCCTAAGAATAAAATAGATTTAATACGGGGATATGTCGGGGAGGTGGATACCAAAAACAAGCGTTTAAAGCTGGAAAACGATTCGGAAATTCAGTATGATAAACTGATCATCGCTACCGGTTCCAAATCAAATAAATTTGGATGGCCGGGTCAGGATCTGCCAGGGGTACAGGGCCTGTATTCCAGGCAGGATCTCGATCTTTTAGAGGAGAATGCCCCTAACAGGCAGCTTTGCCGGCGGGCGGTCATAGTTGGTGGAGGACTTATTGGCATTGAATTGGCAGAAATGCTGAGAAGCCGCGACATTCCCGTGACCTTCCTGGTTCGCGAGAAGAGTTTCTGGGATGTGGTACTTCCCGACGATGATTCAAAAATGCTCAATGAACATATCCTTGAACATGATATAGATTTGAAACTGGACACCAATTTGGTGGAGATCCTGGCCGACGACCATGGCAGGGCCAGGGCCGTGACAACAGATAAGGGAGAAACCATTGCATGTAACCTCGTAGGGCTTACCCCGGGGGTTTCCCCCAACGTGGATTTTTTAAAGAATTCGGGCATTGCATTGGGGAGAGGTGTGAAAGTAAATCGGTTTTTGGAAACCAATATCCCGGATATCTATGCTATAGGGGATTGCGCAGAACAACATGAAGCCATTGGCAACCGCAGGCCCATTGAAGCGGTCTGGTATACCGGCAGGATGATGGGGGAAACCCTTGCCCATACCATCTGTGGCAACAGACGACCATATAAACCGGGACATTGGTTTAACTCTGCAAAGTTTTTCGATATTGAATACCAAACCTATGGATGGGTGTTTAACACCCGGGGAAAGAAAGAATATGAGGAGCACTTTCATTGGCGCCATCCCGTTGAAAAAATTTGCATTACGGCAGCTTATCATAGGGAAACACGAAAATTTTTGGGGATCAACACCTTTGGGATTCGCATGAAACATGAGGTATTTGATGCCTGGTTAACGGAAGAAAGGAACATTGATTTTGTCATGGAAAATCTTAGCCATGCCAATTTTGATCCCGAATTCTACGGGAAATACGAACGAGATATTCACAACGACTTTACAAAACAATTTTCACCGGCATCCCTATGAGTACTGCACAACAAAACATGTCCCTGACCGGGGAACCCCCAAAATCGATCAACTTCCAGCAAAAACTGGCCGGTTTTACGGGCCTTTCCGGATTGACCATTTTACTGTTGGCATATTTTAACACTGCTTTTCCAGACAAAGGCCTCTGGCTGACCCTTGCTCTTGTGGCGATTACCGCAGGAACCATTTGGTTTGCCGGTGCCAGCTACGGCCATAGGCACAAGGGGATCAGGAATGATGGTGTATTCTTTAAGTCTTTGTCCGGACGTGGGCTCTGGGGCTGGTTCCTTGGCATTTTTATTACCGGATTTTATATCATTCTGTATTTCTATCCGGAATATATGGGACTTGTAAAAGAGGGTGAGAATACGGGCATAATTGCCTTATTTGATCCATTGAGCAGGGCCCTGAGCGGAAATCCGGCCAGCCAGTGGTTTGTATATGGAACGCTATACACAGTGGCCATTTTGGCATTTGGTATAAAGTTTATATGGAAATACAGGCACAACAACTATGAAATTATCCGCACCCTCAGTGTCATGTTTTTTCAAACCGCGTTTGCCTTCCTGATTCCGGAGATCATGGCGCGTCTCAATGGAAAGCTCCCCTACTACGACCTGAAAAATATATGGCCCCTGAACTATTATAATTTTGAAAAATACCGGGTAAACGGTTTTATAGATGCCGGAGATGTGGGAATGGCCATGCTCATTTTTGGGGTCCTGTCCATTTTTGTGATCTCTCCGGTGCTTACCTATTTTTTTGGAAAGCGCTGGTATTGCTCATGGGTCTGCGGTTGTGGCGGCCTGGCAGAAACAGCCGGAGATCCTTTCAGGCAGTTAAGTGATAAAAGGTTATTTGCCTGGAAGGTGGAGCGCTGGGTGGTCCACAGCGTGGTTGTCTTTGTAACCTTAATGACCATTGCGGTCATATATTCTTATCTCGGGAATGACACCAGTAAATACTGGCTTACCAAAGATTTATTTTTATTGGGATCGGCAGGTATACTAACCTTGGTTTTTGCATTGGTCATGATCTTCAGGAGGGACCAATTGAAAAAAGATGCCACCTACGGAGCAATCGGTTATTTTGTGATCATTATAGCGTTGGTCGGTTTTCACTATATAAGCGCTGAAGGCAATGTCTTCCTCTTTAAATCCGAGTCGCTTAGAAAATGGTATGCTTTTCTTATCGGGGCCGTATTCTCAGGGGTTATCGGAGTTGGTTTCTACCCTATTTTCGGGAGTAGGGTGTGGTGCAGGTTTGGCTGCCCTATGGCGGCAATTCTGGGATTTCAGCAACGGCTGTTTTCCAGGTTCAGAATTACGACCAACGGGGGCCAGTGTATCTCCTGCGGCAATTGTTCTACCTATTGTGAAATGGGCATTGACGTACGTGCATATGCTCAAAAAGGCGAGAATATTGTCCGTTCAAGCTGTGTCGGGTGCGGTATTTGTTCCGCCGTTTGCCCCAGAGGAGTCCTGAAACTGGAGAATGGGCCTTTAAAAGGACGAATTGACAGCAACCAGGTATTGTTGGGGAACGATGTTGATCTTATGACGCTCGTAAACATAAAATAATTTACAGTTTTTCATGCCGCGGGGTAAAATCCTCTTAATGTGAATAGCATGCTTTTAAAAATTGTCTGTTTAACGGCATTCCTGTCCTATTCAAGCTATTCAGGCCCTGGCTCAGATAAAACATATCACAAGGAATTCTACGCCTCCGGAGTTTTAAAATCCCAGGGGTGGAAAGACGGGAACATCAAAACCGGGTACTGGTTTTTTTACAGGATGGATGGCAGCCTGGAGAAGGAAGGGCACTTCCTGAACGGAAAAATGAACCATTGGTGGATATATTATGACGAAGAAGGCTTTGTGCACCACAAATGTCAGCTGGTTGCCGGTAAAAAAAACGGCTTTTGTCTTACGTTCAGGGACGGGAAACTAACCGCTGCAGAAAAATATATTCGTGGAGAGAAAATCAGGGAGTGGCGTAATTTCAGCAGCTTCAAAAGGGAAAATAACCTCTCAGATCTAAGGTAAAGCTTTAAAGACTTTTACAAAAACAGGGGCCTGCTGATATTTAAACAATGTATCCGTGAGAATTTTGGTTTCCTTTGTCCCCCAATTTACAAGGCCAATGTGATATGGGCCCTGAGCGCTAATTTCCAGGTCCGTTACCAACCACTTTCCATCCGGGGACCAGTCATGATATACTTCACCTTGAACGTTATTGGTTAGTTTCCATTGCTTTTGCCCATCGACTGATATTCCGAATAAACTGTATTTCCCATTTTGAAAACTGGAATAACTTATAAAATTTTCTGTGGGATGCCATTTGGGAGGTGCTGCTTTGTAAGCGTACCACGCAGCAGCAGTATCGCTTTCAGGATAGTGGGTCAACTGCCTCAGATCTGAACCATCCTCCTTCATGATAAAAATCTCATCTTTAAAACCTTTTTCGCGCTTAGAGGCATATTGTGCCCCCCTAAAGGCAATATGACTGCCATCGGGAGAAAATGTGGGATCGCTAAAATATTTAAGCGCCGGCCTTATTTCTCTCAGTATTTTAGAATTCGAATCAATTATATAAAAAGCTGTGTCTACCGTTTCATGCGGGTAAATTATAAACTCAGAACCTTCTTTTCTGCTGCTGTGCCAACTATCCTTTAATCTTATCGGGCTCAATTTTCTTTTCTGTGTTCCGTCGGCTTTCATTTTATACAATTGAAATACCCGATGTGTACTGTCCTTATCACTCACAAAATAAACCTGATCCCCATGTGCGTGATAGGTCCATTCCACCCCATCCAAAGCAGAAATGTTCTGCACATCGCTGCCGTCTAATTCCATACAGAAAACCTCATAGTTATCAGTCTCATGGTCAAAGAACACATTGTAGGCGATTTTTAGCCGATAGTCATTTAACTCTTTATCTTTCAATGCGGAGGCATGCTCGGGACTTGATTTACACCCGGATACCATCCAGATAAGGAACAGACATATTATAACATTGGCTTTCATAATATTAATTCGTATAAAACATCATTGTTCAATTTGTCGGTATCCGGTTTTGTTATCGCCAGAAACCCAACAGTAGGCCGATCAAAGAAAAATAGAATACAATATATCCCGTATTGATAAAAATGTACTTCCAGGATCTTAATTCAAACAAGGCAATGATTGCAAAAATCATGGAACACCACCCAAACCCCGTAAGAAAACCTGCCGTCAGACCCCAGAGCCAATCGGTCTGCACATCGCCCAGGAAAAATGCCATATTGTAGGAAACTACCAATCCAACAATAAAACTGATTATGTACAATTTCCCCATTTTTACGTCTTTAAAGTCTTCATCTTTAAACCTGTTCTCTTTTTTCCAGGCATTATAAAAAAGTGCGGGCGAATACCACAACGCACCTACTACAAGATTTAAAGTAGCACAGACAAGTACTGCCCAGTGATTAATTACCATCGTCTCCATAGTTGCCGAACCTAAGTATTTCAGCAAATATCGGGAATGGGTACTTCAGGGGATTGTAAAAAATTTACTTTACAGGCATATAGTGGGGCCATTCTCCCTGATCCTCAAGGTACTTTTCAGGATTTAAACCTGAGAATGCCTGAAAGTCCTTTATAAAATGAGCCTGGTCATAATAACCGCATTTTGTGTGGACATCGGCCCAGTTTATCCTTTCCTTTTTGTGTATTACCCCGAGAATTTCATTAAACCTGACGATGCGGTGAAATTGCTTGGGCGTGAGGCCTACATATTTTTTAAAGAGGTGGATGAATTGCTTTTGTGAATAACCCGATTTTTTCGAGATCTCTTTCAAATTTATAGCAGCCGGGACCTCCTTAATTTGCGTTACAAAATGCTGTATCACCTCTCCAGAAAAAGAAACGTCGCCCAGCTGTGAAAGTAACCAGGATTCAGCCCGACTTATTTTATCATCCGGGGATGCACAGGTTTTAAGTTCTGCCCGAAATCCAAGGACGGAATTTCCCAGTACCTGCTTGGCAGGAACCACTTTATTGCGCAATGGCTCCAGGGAGGTATGGATAAAGGGGAAACTTGCCCCGGGTTTAAATGTGATCACCATCATTTCGGAATCTGCCCCGGAACTGATAGTTAAATATTCTGTCTGCATACCCGAAAACCAGGATTGGTTGCATTCCTGTTTTTCTTTTAAAGTAATATTATCATAGATGTACTTGGGAAAGTCATCCAGGTCAATAACCAGGTTGGTGGTGCCATCGGGAAAGAATCGCTCCATGGCATGCACAGGTGAATAGCCGCTGTAATAAACAATGTTCTGTACATACTGGTCAAGGGGTGGCTCCGGTATTTTAGTTTCAAATATCATCCGAAACCAATTTAACCAATATTTTCAATGGCTTTCAATAATCTAATTTACATTATCGCAAATCAGCAATAAGTTGTCCAAAAACTGCATATTTTTACCGAAATTCTCTAAATGACGGACATCAAAGTCATTATTCCCGCATTTAACGAGGCAGATTCCATTGCAAAAGTTATCGGCGAGATCCCCGGAATCGTCTCCGAGATCATTGTGGTAAGCAACAATTCCACGGATAAAACCATTGAACATGCCAACAAAACCGGGGCAACCGTGCTCTCTGAAGACCGTAAGGGATATGGTTACGCCTGCCTGAAAGGAATGGATTACGTAGCCAAACAGTCCAAATTACCCGGTATCATCGTATTTATGGATGGAGACTATTCCGATTATCCGGAAGAACTCACCAGGGTGGTCAGGCCTATTTTGGAAGAAAATATAGATTTTGTAATAGGTGCGCGCGTGAAGAGACTTAGAGAGGACGGCAGCATGACACCGCAACAGGTCTTTGGAAATTGGCTGGCCACACGCCTAATGAAATTACTGTTTGGGGCAACATTTACAGACCTTGGACCGTTTAGAGCTATAAAGTATGATAAATTACTGCTCTTACAAATGGAGGACAAAACGTATGGATGGACGGTGGAGATGCAACTTAAGGCGCTGAAAAAGAATTTGACATATACCGAAGTACCAGTGCGTTACAAAAAAAGAATTGGCACATCTAAGGTATCAGGTACGGTAAAAGGTAGTATATTTGCAGGCGTAAAAATCCTGGGTTGGATATTTAAATATAGTTTAAAATAAAATGGGATTGATCATAGCTTATATTATTATTGGGGTTTACAGTATTTCACTAATGCTGATATTCTTTTACAGCTTGGCACAATTGAACCTATTGCTTAATTATTTGGGCAATAAAAAGCTGAATGAGGTGTCTCCGAAATTTAATCTCCTGGACCCCAAGGAGATTCCGTTTGTCACCATACAGCTCCCGATTTACAACGAGGAGTACGTCATGGAGCGCCTGCTTGAGAACATTGCAAAAATTGAATACCCGAAAAGCAAATTGGAAATTCAGGTACTGGACGATTCAACGGACAATTCCGTTATTGAAACGGAACAAATGATTGCTGCCCTGCATGAAACTGGCCTGGATATTACCCATATCCGTCGGGAAAATCGTCAGGGCTTTAAGGCCGGTGCCCTGAAAGAAGGCCTGAAGATAGCCAAAGGAGATTTCATCGCTATCTTCGATGCCGATTTTCTTCCGGCAAGCGACTGGCTAAAAAAGACGGTTATTTACTTTAAGGATGAGGAAATTGGTGTTGTACAGACCCGCTGGGGACATATAAACCGGGATTATTCCACCCTGACCAAGATTCAGGCATTTGCCCTGGATGCGCATTTTACCTTAGAACAGGTAGGAAGGAATTCCAAGGGTCATTTTATTAATTTCAATGGCACAGCAGGCATTTGGCGGAAAGAATGCATCCTCGATGCCGGAAATTGGGAAGGCGATACGCTCACCGAGGACCTGGACCTCAGCTATCGGGCACAATTAAAAAACTGGAAATTTAAATATCTTGAAGATGTTGAGACTCCTGCTGAGTTGCCTGTAGTCATCAGTGCGGCCAGGTCTCAGCAGTTCAGATGGAATAAAGGGGGAGCTGAGAATTTCAGAAAATCGGTATGGAGTGTGATCAATGCTAAAAACATTTCCTTCAAGACCAAATTTCACGGCGTAATGCACCTCCTGAATAGTTCTATGTTCCTGTGCGTCTTTGCCGTGGCTGTTCTGAGTATTCCAATGCTTTACATAAAAAATATTTTCGGGCATCTGGAATGGATATTCCAGGTGACCAATTTCTTTATTATCAGTACAGTCATTCTCTTTATCTGTTATTGGTTTACCTATAAAAGCATACAGGGAAGCGGCTTTGATAAGTTTGTGGACTATATTAAATTGTTCTTTACCTTTTTCTCCGTGGCCCTGGGGTTTTCACTGCATAATTCCATTGCCGTTTTGGAAGGCCATATGGGGAAACGCAGTGAATTTGTCAGGACGCCAAAATTTAATCTGAGCAACATCACGGATAGCTGGAAAGACAACAAGTACCTCACCAGGAAATTATCTCCCAACATGATCCTGGAATTTGGTCTGATGGTCTATTTTCTCTTTGGGATGTACAGTGCAATTCCCTTAAATGATTTTGGGCTTTTCCCTTTTCATGTTATGCTGTTCCTGGGGTTTGGGTTTGTGTTCACGAAATCACTAACGGCAAGGGCCTGAAACGCCGCCGATAATTCCTAAAGTGGCCCGGCTTTTTTGACCGGATGAAATTTGCGGTCCGGGATCGCTAATATCCGGGAATTCTTCTATCTTTCAGTTCTTTGTAATCCTTAAACCAAAGAACCGTGCCTAATGCCTTCATCTCTTATTGGAATCTACACAGAATTCCAATATTCATGGTTCTGGTCAGTGCTGTCTTTTATTTTGTTATTGCCCACGATCTGGACCGGATAGATTTTATAAGGCTGGTGACTCTTTTTTCTGCGCTTTTTTTCTTTTGTTTTAAACTGATTCAGTTTGAAAAATGGAATTTTAAATTTTTGCTCGTCGCCGGCATCCTGTTCCGTTTGGTTTTCCTGGTAGCTGAACCCAATCTCTCCCAGGATTATTTTCGCTTTATTTGGGACGGGCAACTGATGTTATCGGGAAGGAATCCCTTTTTGTATATCCCTGATGACTTGATCGCCCAACCCGATTTCCTCATGCCAAACGCCGGGCATCTCCATGACGGCATGGGAGCATTGAGTGCGAAACACTATAGCAATTACCCGCCCCTTAACCAACTTATTTTCGCTTTTGCAACACTTTTGGGAGGGAAAAGTATTTTGGGGAGTGTAATTTGCATGCGACTGATCATCGTCTCCGCGGACATAGGGATCTTCTTTATTGGCAGAAAACTCCTGAAACATTTAAACAGATCTCCATATCTGATATTGTGGTATTTCTTAAATCCCCTGGTGATTATTGAACTTACGGGCAATTTACATTTTGAAGGGGTCATGCTCTTTTTCTTTATCTGGAGCCTGTATCTGCTTTCCGTAAATCAATGGATCTGGGCTGCTGTGGTCTATGGACTATCCATTTCCGTCAAACTTGTGCCATTACTCTTCCTGCCTCTTTTCATTAAGCATTTCGGAATAAAGAAAAGTATCTTCTTCTTTGTAGTGCTTGGCGGGGTGATCCTGTTGTTATGGATTCCTTTTTACACGCCGGAGTTCATTGAGAATTATGTTAGTACGGTGGGGCTTTGGTTTTCCAACTTTGAATTCAATGCGGGAATCTACAATGCGGTCAAACAGATAGCGTTACATTTTGATGCCAAACCCTGGGAGTTGATTAAAAGCTATGGTAAAATCACCCCGTATTTTACTATTCTTGTGGTATTGTTTTTTAGCATGGTCAGAAAAAATCAAAAGTTGTCTGTCCTGCTCGGGTCTATGCTGTGGGTACTTGCCATCTATTACTTTTTTTCGCCTACGATACATCCCTGGTATATCATCTTCCTGATTTTACTTACCATCTATACCGACTTAAGGTTCCCCTTATTCTGGTCTGCGGCCATCATCCTGAGTTATTCGGCCTATACGGATCCCGACTATACAGAGAATCTCTGGTTACTGTGCATTGAGTATTTTATTGTGTTTGGATTTATGTTCTATGAAATCTTCAGATTGAAAGCTCAAAAGTCACTATTTCATAAAAATTGACGGCCGCCTTATGATAATTCAATTAAATTTGTACATTTGACATTGTAATGACAAGAAGCATACACATATTTAACACCTGCCGGACTCCTGCTCCGGTACTTCCTTTTGTCCCTGCACGTCGTCGCCCGTAAGGGTGCAATCTTCTCATGGAAATAGGTGAGTCCATTTCCGCAAATTTTATCAAACCTTGTTTACATACAGTTAAAGTCATAGCAATGAAAATTGAAATTGCTAACGCATCACATATTAAATACGCGCAGGTTATAAGTGATACCATTTCGGAATCTGCTAAAGTACGGGGCACGGGTATTGCCCAAAGAACTCCCGAATACATTATTAAACGGTTGCAGAATGGCAATGCTGTCATTGCTCTTGACGATGGTAACTTTGCCGGATTCTGTTATATTGAAGTGTGGGGGCACAAGAAATTTGTGGCCAATTCAGGTTTAATCGTACATCCCGCCTACAGAAATCAGGGCCTGGCCAAAAAAATTAAAAGTGCCATCTTTCAACTCTCCAGGGAAAAATTCCCGGAAGCTAAAATTTTTGGTATTACCACAGGGCTGGCAGTTATGAAAATGAACTACGAATTAGGGTACAAGCCGGTCACTTTTTCAGAATTGACGGACGATCCTGACTTTTGGAAGGGTTGTCAGACCTGTAAGAATTTTGATGTGCTTACCCGAACCGAACGCAAAATGTGCCTATGTACCGGGATGTTATATGACCCGGCACAAAAGGTCTCCATTAAGAAGGACAAGGTAAACAGCAAGGCCTTTCAGCGATTGAAAAGCATTAAGGAACAATTGTTCCTCAAAAAAAGAAACAAGTGATTTGGATTCCTGACCATATTCAGGGGGGGAATGCAAGCATAAAAAAAAGACAATGGATAAATTGGTTTTAGCTTACAGCGGAGGGCTGGACACCTCTTATTGCGCCAAATACCTCAGCAGTGAAAAGGGTTTTGAAGTGCATGCCGTAAGTGTCAATACCGGGGGTTTTTCAGAACAGGAGATCGGGAAGATCAAAGAAAGAGCATTGCAATTGGGCGCCACCACCTATACCTCTATAAATGCGATAAATACATTTTATGACAAGGTGGTAAAATACCTCATTTACGGGAATGTATTGCGAAACAATACCTATCCCTTATCTGTGAGTGCAGAGCGAATTGTACAGGCATTGGAAATTGTCGGGCATGCCAGGAAAATAGGTGCAACGCACATAGCCCACGGCAGCACTGGTGCAGGAAACGATCAGGTGCGATTTGATATGATCTTCCAGATCATTGCCCCGGAAATAAAAATCATCACCCCCATACGGGACAACCAATTGTCAAGGGAGGCCGAGATCCAATACCTGAATGAAAAGGGGGTTGACTATTCCTGGGAAAAAGCAAAATATTCGATCAACCAGGGGCTCTGGGGAACTTCTGTCGGCGGCGAAGAAACCCTGAGTTCCAACCTTCCCCTGCCAGGTTCTGCCTACCCAAGTCAGCTAAAGGAAACACAGCCAAGGGAAGTTGCGTTGGGTTTTAGCAGGGGGGAATTAACTGCAATAGACGGAGTTACGGATACAGCCGTCAACAACATCAATAAACTGGCCGAAATTGCTTCAGGTTATGCCATCGGACGGGATATCCATGTAGGTGATACCATTATTGGCATCAAGGGCAGGGTTGGATTCGAGGCTGCGGCACCTCTGATCATTATTAAGGCACATCACCTGTTGGAAAAACACACTTTGAGCAAATGGCAGCAGTATCAAAAGGAACAACTGGGAAACTTTTACGGGATGCTGTTGCATGAAGGAAATTATCTGGATGAGGTAATGCGGAATATCGAGGCGTTTCTTGCGGATACCCAGAAAAATGTAAGTGGCGAGGTTTCAGTCACCTTACACCCATATAGATTTGAACTGAATGGCATAACTTCAGAACACGATCTTATGAATGCATCCTTTGGTAGTTATGGTGAAATGAACAAGGGTTGGACTGCAGCTGAAGCCAAAGGTTTCATCAAAATTTTGTCTAACCCCGGAAAAATTGCTAACCTTATAAACAAGCACGATGATTAAGGCTGGTATCATAGGTGGATCGGGTTATACGGGCGGTGAACTCATCCGGTTATTGTTAGAGCATCCCAAGGTGGAAATCGATTTTGTATTCAGCACCACCAGGGCGGGTAAAGAAGTTGCTTCGGCCCATCCGGATCTTTTAGGACGCTCAGAGCTGATATTTTCCGCTAAGGTGAATCCGAATATCGATGTTATTTTTCTTTGCCTTGGCCATGGCAACTCCACTAAATTCTTGAGCGATCATACTTTCCCCCCCGAGACAAAGATCATAGATCTGAGCACTGATTTTAGATTAAAGAAGGATGCTTTTTTTGAAAACAAGAATTTTATTTATGGCTTACCCGAACTAAACAGGAAAAAGATCAGGGAGGCATGGAATATTGCCAATCCCGGTTGTTTTGCCACAGCCATACAATTGGCGCTGTTACCTTTGGCCAACGCGCATCTGTTGAGATCATCTGTTCATGTCAATGCAGTTACAGGGAGTACGGGAGCAGGTATAAGTACCTCGGAAACAACCCATTTTAGCTGGAGGAATAACAATGCCTCATGGTATAAACCTTTCACACATCAACATCTGGGCGAGATCAACGAAAGCCTTACATTTCTTCAAAATGATCTTGGCGAGCTGTTCTTTATACCCCACAGGGGTAATTTTACCAGAGGAATTCTCGCTACAGCCTATACTAAGTTTGACGGTGATGAACAGGAAGCCAGGGAGTTATATCAGGATTATTATGCCGATGCACCGTTTACGCATATTGCGGCGGAGCCCGTACATCTTAAGCAAGTGGTGAATACCAATCAATGCCATATCCATATTCTCAAACACAGAAATACAATATTGGTTACTTCCGTAATTGACAACTTGCTGAAAGGGGCGTCGGGGCAGGCAGTTCAAAATATGAATTTGCTATTCGACTTTGAAGAAACAGAAGGATTGCGGTTAAAGGCGGGAGTGTTTTGAGGTGCGAATTACAAAGTGTGAGGCATGAGCTGACAACGCGGGGAAAGGCAAAAAGTTATCCCTGGATCAGGGAAGTTGGATCCCGCCACTGGCGGGAGAAGCAAGAGCCGGGAAATGCAAAAGTTTTCAAATAAAATAAGTAAATAAAAATATTCCCGCCACTGCATGCAGACAGGCAAGTTTGAGGGAATAACTAAAATAATATATAATGAAAATAGCCATCATCGGTGCAGGAAATCTGGGGCTTTCCATAGCCAAAGGTGTGTTGCACAGTAACGGTGCCACCACAATGTACCTGACCAAAAGAAATGTAGACGGCATCCGGGATTTTGAACAATACAAAAATGTTACCGTCACAACCGACAACCGCGAAGCAGTGAAGAAGTCCGACATACTCATCTTTGCTGTCCAGCCGGGCCATTTGGCTAAAATTCTGGAGGACATTAAAGATCTGTTGACCGATAACCACGTGGTTATTTCAACGATTACCGGCTTCGGTATTGATAAAATAGAATCCATTTTAGGCACCGATAAGTACATTATAAGGAGCATGCCCAACACAGCCATATCGGTAGGCAATTCCATGACCTGTATCTGTAGCAATGCAGCAGGACAGACGCGCATTGATCTGGCCAAGGCCATTTTTAACAGAATGGGTCATTCGCTTGAAATCCCGGAAGAACAAATGCAGGCCGCGACGGTGATATGTGCCAGTGGCATTGCATTCTGGATGAGGCTTATCCGTGCGACCACCCAGGGGGCAATTCAGTTGGGATTTGATGCAAAGGAAGCCCAGGAATTGGGCATGCATACCTGTAATGGAGCGACCAATTTGCTTATAGAATCGGGTAACCACCCGTAAGAAGAAATAGATAAGGTAACCACGCCAATGGGATGTACCATCCAGGG
>Ga0102947_1000093_pt1 | contig 31162 bp, 27 predicted proteins | sample SalPon2A_A_D2_MG_FD_78210 | JGI IMG/M metagenome (GOLD analysis project Ga0102947, IMG submission 78210) | Soil microbial communities from South San Francisco under conditions of wetland restoration - Salt Pond MetaG R2A_A_D2_MG | ecosystem: Environmental > Terrestrial > Soil > Wetlands | place... | reverse complement strand
GATGGATCATATAGGGGCCTCTACAACCTGGCGTTGGCACGGTTATGATAATGCCTGGACAGAAATAGACGGGATTCAAATGAAGTCGGTGACGGGAGGAGGCCATTCCGGGGCAGGGATCTTTATCAGTGCGGAAGATATGGCCCGTTTCGGGTTGTTATTTCTCAATGATGGCAAATGGAAGTCCGAACAATTGATCAGTCTCCGCTGGATACAAAAAGCCACAACCCCGTCTGTTCCCAACGTAAATTATGGATTTATGTGGTGGCTGAACAAAGCAGGGAACAGGCAATGGGAGGGCCTTTCAAAGAATATTTATTATGCGGCAGGTTTTGGAGGAAATTATATAGTTATTGACCGGGAAAACGATTTGGTAGTGGTTACCCGCTGGCTGGAGCCTGATAAACTAGGACAATTTATGCAGTTGGTGAACGCGTCCTTACCCTAAAGGGTATTGATGATTTCTGCCGCTTGCCGCAAGGTGTCATCTGTTTTTGCAAAACAGAACCGAAGTTGCTTGTTGTCCTGACCATTGCTGTTAAATACAGAGATTGGGATGCTGGCGAGGCCCTTTTCAATGGTCCATCTCCTGGCAAGTGCCACATCGCTTTCATCAGAGATCCGGGAGTAATCCAACAATTGAAAATAGGTGCCCTGGCAGGGTTTAAAACTAAACCTTGAGGAGGAAATCGCGGACAAAAACAAGTCCCGTTTTCTCTGGAAAAAATCTCCGAGACCTAAATAATGTTCCGGCCTTTTCATATAGGCAGCCAGGGCAATCTGGACAGGATGATTGACACAAAAGACATTGAATTCATGAATTTTCCGGACTTCCTTCATTAGTTCTGCCGGTGCTGCGCAGTATCCCATTTTCCAGCCTGTAACGTGAAATGTTTTACCAAATGATGCACAGATCAGACTACGGGAAATCAGATCGGGGTACCTTGCGGCACTTTCATGCCGAATGGCATCGAATATGATATGTTCGTAAGCCTCATCGCTCAGTAATAGAATATCGGTCCCTCTTAAACACGATTGAAGCTGCTGCATGTCTGCGTTCCCAAAAACCCGCCCACTGGGATTATGAGGCGTGTTGATGACCACCATCCTGGTTTTTGAGTTTATGGCGGCTTTGAATTCGTCCCAATCAATCTTAAAATCTTTGCCTTTCATTTGAAGAAAGACGGGAATTCCGCCGTTGGCTGCAATCGCGGGTTCGTAACAATCATAGGCCGGTTTTATGACGATCACCTCATCACCCGGCCATACAAATGCAGTTATGGCCGAATAGATGGCTTCAGTGGCGCCTACCGTGATGGTGATTTCCGATTCAGGATGGTATCGGGCCCCGTACAGCGTTTCAATTTTTTCGGAAATGACTTCGCGGAGGGAATAAATACCTTTCATGGGGGCATATTGGTTGTGCCCGTCCTTCATGGCACGGGCAACCAGATCCAAAAGATCGGCATCCGCATTAAAATTGGGGAAGCCCTGAGACAGGTTGAGGGCGTTGTGCTTTTTCGCCAGGCTGCTCATAATGGTAAAAATAGAGGTTGGAAGTTCCGGCAACTTGGACGTATATACTGAAGAAGTCATGGCCATGGCATTGTGCATTTACCTGTAAAAGTAACAAAATTGACTGCACATGATCTTATGATTCCAACGAAACGCTCCCCGGGAAATTCTTTTTTTACCAAAAATGGATGCAGACTGGTTTTCCGGTTAACGGTGACACTACATTTTGAGCCAGCCGGTCTTTCCTGACCAGAAAACACAGGCAGGTAGGTTACAGGGATGCGGGAAAAACAGCAAACTAACCTTTTGTAGTTGCCGAGAGGTATTCCCTGTTCATCCTGGCGATGTTATCCAGAGAAATACCTTTGGGGCATTCCACTTCACAAGCCCCGGTATTTGTGCAGTTACCAAAACCTTCCAGGTCCATCTGCCTTACCATATTCCGTACCCTGTCTTCCGCCTCAACCCGCCCTTGTGGAAGGAGGGCAAACTGAGATACCTTCGCCGAAGTGAACAACATGGCACTGGCGTTTTTACAGGCCGCCACGCAGGCACCACATCCGATACAGGTTGCCGCGTCCATGGCTTCATCCGCATCGTGCTTATCTATAGGGATCGCATTGGCATCGACGGTATGTCCTGAGGTATTGACAGAAATATACCCTCCGGCCTGCTGAATGCGATCGAAGGAACTCCGATCAACGATCAGGTCCTTGATCACCGGAAAAGCAGTCGCTCTGAAGGGTTCAATCACAATGGTATCACCGTCAATGAACTTCCGCATATGAAGCTGGCAGGTAGTGACCATTCTGTCCGGCCCGTGGGGTTCCCCGTTGATCTGCAATGAACACGTACCACAAATACCTTCCCTGCAGTCATGATCAAACTCAACAGGCTGCTCCCCTTTGTTGTTCAATTCTTCATTGAGAACATCCAGCATCTCCAGAAAGGACATATCTCCGTCGATCCCACTTATGGGATAATCGACCATTTGTCCCTTCGAAGCGGCATCCTTTTGACGCCAAATTTTTAATGTTAATTTCATATATCAAATGTAAAATTGTGTCAATTCTAAAATATATCAATGGATTAAGAGATACATTTAGCAGATCGGTACTTTACTTATAACTTCTGGTTTTCAACTCAATATTCTCGTATTTCAGTTCCTCTTTGTGCAAAACGGCATCCTTGGGTTCCCCTTTGTATTCCCAGGCGGCCACGTATTTAAAATTCATGTCATCTCTTAAGGCTTCTCCTTCCGGTGTTTGGTATTCTTCCCTGAAATGTCCGCCACAGGATTCATTTCTATGCAGTGCGTCTTTAGCGAACAGCTCTCCCAACTCAAGGAAATCCGCAACCCTTCCTGCTTTTTCCAATTCCTGATTCATATTGTCCAGCACTCCGGGAACCCTGACATTTTCCCAAAAATCTGCCCTCAGCTCGGCAATTTCGTCAATGGCCTCCTGCAGGTCCCCGGCATTCCTGGCCATCCCACATTTGTTCCACATAATCTTCCCTAATTTTTTGTGGTAATAGTCCACAGAATGTTCCCCTTTCCCGCTCAATAACTTTTCCAGCCTTTCCCTGACCCCTGCCTCGGCCACCTCGAATTCCGGGAGGTCTGTTGAAATCTTGCCTGTTCTGATATCATAAGAGAGATAGTCGCCAATGGTATAGGGTAACACAAAATAGCCATCGGCAAGGCCCTGCATCAAGGCTGATGCGCCGAGGCGATTTGCACCGTGATCGCTAAAATTTGCTTCTCCCGCACAATAGCATCCCGGGATGGTGGTTTGAAGATTGTAATCCACCCAGAGTCCGCCCATGGTATAATGCACTGCGGGGTAAATCATCATAGGTGTTTTATAGGGGTTGGTGTCAACGATTTTCTCATACATCTGGAAGAGGTTTCCATATTTTTCCTCAATTACTTCTTCTCCAAGTTCACGGACCGTATGCTCATCCGGTTCCTTGATTCCGGAAGTCATAGCTTTTTCCCTTCCATATCGCATGATGGCGGACGCAAAATCAAGGAATACCGCCTCTCCTGTTTTATTTACGCCGAACCCGGCATCACAACGCTCTTTGGCCGCTCTGGAAGCCACATCCCTCGGGACCAGGTTTCCAAAGGCCGGGTAACGCCTTTCCAGGTAATAGTCGCGTTCCTCTTCCACCAATTGGGTTGGTTTTAATTTTCCTTCCCGAATCGCTTCGGCATCTTCCAATCGTTTTGGCACCCATATTCGCCCATCGTTTCTCAGGGATTCGGACATCAGGGTTAATTTCGATTGATGTTCGCCAGATACGGGAATACAGGTAGGGTGGATTTGCGTAAAGCAGGGATTGGCAAAAAACGCACCCCTTCTATGGGCCCTCCAGGCAGCCATCACGTTGCTCCCCATGGCATTTGTAGACAGGAAAAATACATTTCCATATCCGCCGGTCGCCAGAACTACGGCATGTCCGGAATGGCGTTCAATTTCGCCGGTCACAAGGTCCCTGGCTATAATACCTCTCGCCTTGCCATCCACGAGCACAAGATCGAGCATTTCATGGCGGTTATAAGATTTTATTTTCCCCCTGTTGATCTGCCTGTTCATAGCCGCGTAGCATCCCAGTAGCAGTTGCTGGCCGGTCTGCCCCTTGGCGTAGAAGGTACGGGAAACCAAGACACCCCCAAACGAACGATTATCCAGCATGCCCCCATATTCCCGTGCAAAAGGAACACCCTGTGCCACACATTGATCAATGATGTTTGCGGATTCCTCGGCGAGCCGGTATACATTGGCTTCACGGGACCGGTAATCGCCTCCCTTTATGGTGTCGTAGAACAGGCGGTAAGGGCTGTCGCCATCACCCTGATAATTTTTAGCCGCATTAATGCCGCCCTGCGCGGCTATGGAATGTGCCCTTCTCGGGGAATCCTGATAGCAAAAAGTCTTTACATTGTATCCTAACTCAGCAAGGGTGGCTGCGGCTGAACCCCCTGCCAACCCGGTTCCAACTACAATGATATCAATGTTCCGCTTATTGGCGGGGTTGACCAAATGAATCTCATTTTTATGTTTCGTCCATTTTTCGGCCAGTGGCCCTGACGGAACTTTGGAATCCAGTATTCCCATAATTAGTGTGTTATTGGGTTAAAGTAATGGTATAAGGCAATGAACACGAAGCCCAGAGGGACAATAACAGCATATATCCTGGTTAGCTTTTTCAGGGCCGGGCTGTACTTATTGTTCAGGCCCATGGTTTGAAATGACGAGGCAAAACCGTGCCATAAGTGTAAGGCCAAAAGCACGAATGCCAGCACGTAAAGTAAGGTGCGCCACAGGGGTTCAAATTTTTCAACTGTCTCTAAATGATATCTCGTGGGATCTTTTGGGCTGAATTCGATGTATTTATAGGCGATTTCGTGGATCCAGAAATCGTAGAAATGCAACCCCAGAAAGGCGAGGACCACCAGGCCGGTAATGATCATATTCCTGGATACCCACGGCGCATTGGCACTACCCTTGTATTGGGTATACTTAATCACCCTGGCCTTATTGTTCTGAAGTTCAAGGGCAATTCCCATTACAAAATGAATGACGACGCCGGCAATAAGTATGGGTTGTAAGATATATTGGACCAATGGATTGTAGCCCATAAAATGAGACCAATCGTTAAAGGTGCCAGGAGCAATTACTGAAGTTAAATTGATCGTCAGGTGTTGGGCAAGAAAAAATACCAGAAATAATCCCGAAAGTGCCATCACCACTTTCCTGGCTATAGAAGATTTTATCAATCCGCTCATTTTATGGTTGGAATTTATTTAGAGAATATCTACAAAATTAGGCCATAGGCCTGTCTTTAACAAACTTTGGAAGCGAATTTAAAATGGCTGTAAAGACGCTTTAAAGCAAGGGTGGTACCTTGTTAAAACAGGCATGGTTTTCCACACAAAGAGGCCAAGGGGCAGGAACTAATTTTTAAGGCAGGGTGAGGGGAAGGCCGATTTTTTTTCTCCGGGATTCGTGCTATTGTATTTTTTGACCGATATTACATGCCATAGGAATTAACCCTGCAAACAAGCGATGAACATCGGACTCTTATCAGTCAGTATGAATGTCCATTCAACGAAGAGGATAGCGGAAGAGGCTAAAAATCTCGGGCATTATATAGAACTCATAGATCATACCAAATGTTCTGTCAAATTGGGGACAGGGAAACCGCAGATATATCTCAGGGACGAAAATATCACCCATGAATTCGATGCCATCGTACCAAGGATAGGCGCCAAGGTCACCCGGCATGGTGCCGCTATCGTAAAACAGTTTGAAATGAATGGGATCTTCAGTACGGCCCGTTCACTGGGCATTACCAGGGCAAGGAATAAGGTCCGCACCCTCCAGATCATGGCACGTAAGGGAATCCCCATCCCTGAAACCCTTTTTTCAATAAACCCCGACAATATTGAAGTACAGATCAAAATATTAGGAGGGACCCCTGTTATTATTAAGTTGCAGGAAGGCACCCAGGGCCTGGGGGTCATCCTGGCAGAAACCGAAAAATCTGCAAAATCGATCATCGATACTTTTTACAAAATGGACACTAGTATTCTCATTCAAAAGTTTATCGAGGAATCCAACGGAGAGGATATCCGGATTTTTGTGGTAGGACGCAAGGTGGCAGCGAGTATGAAGCGCACAAGTGCCCTTGGGGAGTTCAGATCCAATGTACACAGGGGTGGAGAAGCGGAGGTAATTACTCCTACACCCAGGGAACAATCTATAGCTTTAAATGCCGCAAAACATCTGGGGCTTGGAGTAGCCGGGGTAGATCTGATCCGTTCTAAAAATGGGCCGTTGCTGATAGAGGTGAATGCTTCCCCGGGCCTCCAGGGGATAGAACGTGCAACAGGCGTAAACATAGCGAGTGAAATTATTAAGTATGTGGAACAGAACGGACGAAGAAGAAAACGGTGAGTACCGCCCCGGAAATAAGCGGGGATCATTAAAACGGAAATAGACGGCTCATGGATTGAAAATGTAAAGTGTATATGGACCTGCAAACAAACAAAGATATTGGCATTGGTAACGAGACGGTGGCACCAGGCCAGCAAAAATTGCTAAAAATTAAAATAGATCGCCTTCCGACGGGGACTCTGATAGATATCCCAATATATGTATTCAATGCTAAGAAGCCAGGCCCTACAATCCTTGTGCAAGCCGGCTTACATGGCGATGAGATCAACGGGATGGAGATTGTGCGGCGTATGTTACAGCAGAAGCGCCTTAAGGTACGAAGGGGTGCCGTAATTGCGGTACCCATTCTGAACATCTTTGGATTTATTCACTTTTCGAGGGATGTCCCCGACGGCAAGGATGTAAACAGAAGCTTTCCCGGCAGCAAGTCGGGCTCAATGGCGAGCAGGATAGCCTATCATTATACTTCGGATATCATCAGCCAGATCGATTACGGCATTGATCTCCATACCGGTGGGGCGCAACGGCATAATTTTCCGCAGGTCCGGTTTACGGAAGAAGATGAACACAGCAAAGAGCTGGCTGAAATTTTTAATGCGCCCGTCAGTTTCCCTGCAAGGTTGATCAGTGGGTCCTTCCGCAAGGCAGCGTTCCGCATGGGAAAACCGAGTATTGTCTTTGAGGCAGGAGAAAGTATGCGTTTTGACGATTATTCCATCCTGGAGGGCATGCAGGGAATTATGAATGTATTGCAGCATTTTGATATGATCACAAAAAAAGAACCTTTGAGAGCCGAACGCACAAATTCAGTATTTCTCCGCGAAAATCGTTGGCTGAGAGCCCATACCGCAGGCATGTTCATCCCGGAGGTCATCAACGGGAGTGAAATTAAAAAGGGTCAGGAGATGGGATTAATAACCGATACCTACGCAAAACACCGTAAAAAAATTAAAGCGCCGTATGACGGACACGTGATTTGCGTCAACCATCAGGCCGTCGTAAATCAGGGGGATGCTCTTTTTCACATAGGCAGATAAATGGATCCTCTTATCGATGATTTATGGTGGGCTTTCCGGCGGGTTCAAAATTCTCATGAATGCCTCAGCTCCCTTCGCAGACCGGGCAGTCTGTGCCATTAACAGTTTGTCAATGGGCATCTGTAAAATTGGTTCCTCATCGATGAAATACTGTAATAAATCCATGGCGGGCCAGACTTAAGGCATCCCATTGCGCAACAAGACCTACCCCTTGGTCGGTTATGTGTTTTTGCTCCTTTATCGGGAATCTGTGCACTATTCAATCTCAAATTCTGCTTTTTCAGTATTACCGTCACCGGAAATTTCGATTACGTATTTTCCCTTTGGGAGGTAGGTTTTACCATTTTTAGCTTCCCTGAGTTCTTTTTTATTCTTCTTTAGATAGGCGGCCTTGCCGGCTTTTGAAAAAGCGACATCATAGGACATTACATTGAGCCCTTTATCGGCGTCGAGGGTTGTACCGCTTAGGGTGGTGCCATCCAGGGTACGTACTTCGGCAGCAAATGTTGCTGCCTTCCCGGCGTAAAACACAATGTCGAGGCCGGGGGTATCCGGTATGTCCCAGGTATCATCAGGGTTACCCCATTGATCATTGTATTTCAGGGTGTCCGTTTGAAATACATGCAGCCCTTTGGACATAAGCTCAGGCGTCATCTTTTGAAGATAGGAAATATCGGCCCTGTAGATACTCCTTCCATGTGTGCCAACCAGTAAATGGGAGGCTTCGGGTTGTATCACCAGATCGTGAATGGCAACATCCGGGATACCGCTTTGAAACAATTCCCATCTGTCTCCCTGGTCAAAGGATACATACAGCCCATTATCCGTACCGGCATAAAGAAGGGACTCATTGTCCGGATCCTCCAATACCACATTTACGGGGGAAGCAGGAATATTGCCGGCAATGTTTTTCCAGGAGGCACCATAATTATTGCTCATATAGACATAAGGGGTAAAGTCGTCCCGGCGGTATCCATTCAAACTGATATAGACCCGCTCCTTCCTGTGTTTGGAGGCAGCCACCCGGCTTACCCAGAGATCTCCGGGAAGCGCACCTGAAATCAGTTCCCAATTTGCTCCGCCATTTTGGCTTAGATGGATAAGGCCGTCGTCACTACCGGCATAAAGCAGCCCGAATTTAAGCGGAGATTCAGATATGGTCGTTAGGGTCCCATACGGTACATTGCCTTGTCTGCCCCGTTTTGTAAGGTCATCTGAAATTATTTCCCAGGTATCCCCCCGGTTAAAAGACCTGTGTAATTTGTTGCTCCCCAGGTATAGGATGTCCTGGTTATGCGGAGATAACAAAATAGGGGTCTGCCAATTGAAACGGAAGGGATTTTCCCCCAACCCGTGTTTTGGCTGAATGTTTTTCTGCTCCTCATTGCCAAGGTGCAAGCGAAAATAATTACCGAACTGATATCCGGTATATACTACATTGGGGTCCCTGGAGTCTATCTGTACCTGCATGCCGTCACCCCCGAGGATGGATTTCCATGGATGATGTCCGGTTTGATGCCAGCGGCTGTTTTGAACGCCGTTATGCGGTCCCATCCAAACCCCATTGTCCTGTAATCCCCCATAGACGTGGTAAGGTTCCCTGTGATCCACATTGATGGCATAAAACTGCCCGACAGGAGTGGAATTGTGTTTCGTCCAGTGGTCCCCGTCGTCATAGGTCATGTTAATACCTCCGTCATTGCCAATGATCAGGTGTCCAGGCATGGAAGGATCTACCCAAAATGCCTGATGATCGGCATGTACATTTTCTGTTTCGACAGAAGTATAGGTTTTACCACCATCTTCAGATTTTATAATGGCTACGCCCCCTAAATAGATCTTATCCCTATTGGCGGGGTCCACGCGGATCTCTCCAAAATAGTACCCATAACTATAATATAGATCATCAATATAATGATCATGCGTTTTTTTCCAGTGTAAACCACCGTCATCACTTCGATAAACTTCTGCACCAATGACCGGGGTATCGAATAAGAGGGAGTTGGCGTCCTCCAGGTATTTTGCCAGGTCAGCCGGCTTAATGATACCGTTGCGGGCCAGTTCCTTTACGTGTTCCGCTTTGTATTTATCCGGAAATCCATTGGAAGAAAGGTAGTCATTCAGCGCTTTATCCCGCAGTTTTAAAAAATCGTCCAGGGACATCGACTTAAAATCAGCTTTGGTAAGGTCCCCGGGCGTTTTTTTAGGCACCTTTTCCCTCCGGTACTGATTGTCGAGTACGGCATAGATGGTATTTTCGTCAAAAGCAGCTAAACCAATCCGTCCCACCCCGTCCCCTGTGGGAAATCCGCTATTGGCGTTCGACACTTTATGCCAGTTGTTTCCCGCATCACTGCTTTTATAGATCCCCGAGCCTTTCCCATTGCCGGTAAAATCCCATGCCGTTCTTTCTCTTTCCCATGCAGCGGCATACATTGTGTTGAATTTTCCTGGTACCTGAACCAGATCAATGATGCCGGCTTCTGGGTTGATAAAAAGGGTTTTTTGCCAGGTTTTACCGCCATCAAGTGTTTTGTAAATACCTCTTTCTTCGTTCGGGGAATATAAATGTCCCAGGACTCCGACCACCACTTCTTCGGCATTCTCAGGGTTGATAATGATCCGTCCGATGTGGTGCGAATCCGTTAGCCCCATATTTTCCCAGCTATTCCCCCGGTCCGTGGATTTTAAAATACCGATTCCCGCGTAGGAGGACCGGGATGAATTATTTTCGCCGGTTCCCACCCAGATAGTGCCGGTCTTCCAGTCAACTGCGAGATCACCTACGTTTTGTGATTGCGAACTATCGAGCACCGGTATAAAGGAAGTTCCGTTGTTCTGGGTATACCAAAGGCCCCCTGATGCATACCCGACATAAAATTCGATCGTATTTGCGGGATTGACCTCAATATCAGCCACCCGCCCACTCATGATATCCGGGCCAATGTTTATAAATCGGATGTTTTTAACGATGGATTCCTCCTCCATCTTCATTTTTTCACCCAAAGCTTCCAAAACACGCTGGGCGGAGGTTGAACTAACTTGTGAAAAAATAGAAACATTACATAGAAAAATAGCAGGGAGAAGAAATCTTTTCATGGTATTCTGATTGTTAAGATGAATGTATGAATTTGTCCGGATAACTTAAAATATTGTTATTTTAATGGCATCGGATCAACCAGTATTTAATGCGTGGGATGAACATTACCCGGATTCCGGTCAGCACGCTACACCTGGGTGCGGTGGTTTCCTTTATGCGGGTATTGGAACGAGACCGGCGATGACGTACTGAAATGTGTATTGCCATTGCCGGATTCGGAAAATGATTTTTTATGTCCCCATTTAATGGACTATTGCCCCATTTGGCTATTTTTGATGAAACACCGGAAATAAATGAAGTACGAGCGAATAGATAACGGCTTATTTAAAAAAAACCGCAAAAAGTTTATGGCAGAAATGGAGCCGGGAAGCCTGGCGGTATTTAATTCCAATGATATTTATCCTGTCAGCGCGGATAGCGTAATGCCATTTCAACAGCACCGGGATATCTTTTATCTGAGCGGGGTGGATCAGGAAGAAAGTATCCTGATTTTATTCCCGGAGGCCACAAACAAAAAATACCGAGAAGTATTATTTATAAGGGAAACCAATGAACACATAGCTATTTGGGAAGGTGAAAAACTTACGAAAAAGGCTGCTACAGAAGTTTCAGGCATTGAAACCGTACATTGGCTAACGGATTTAGACAAGATCCTTTTCGACCTGATGACAGAAGCGGAGACCATTTATTTCAACACCAATGAGCATTACCGGCAGGCTGTTGAGACACAGACACGCGAAGACCGTTTTATCTTAAAATGCAAGACTGATTTCCCGGCACACCGGTGGGCCAGGAGCAACCCGATTTTACAGAATATCCGGGGGATTAAAGAACCTGAAGAATTAGCCTTGATGCAAAAAGCCTGCGAAATTACCGAAAGGGGGTTTCGCCGTATTTTGGGATTTACTAAACCGGGTGTTTGGGAATATGAATTGGAAGCGGAGTATTTGCATGAATTCATTCGCAACAGATCCAGGGGATTTGCCTATACCCCGATTATAGCTTCGGGCAATAATGCGAATGTCCTGCATTATGTTGAGAACAACAATCAATGCAGGGATGGTGAACTTATCCTGATGGATGTAGGGGCCGAATACGCAAACTACTCCAGTGATATGACCAGGACCATTCCGGTGAACGGCAAATTCACAAGGCGACAGAGCGAAGTGTACCAGGCTGTATTGAAGGTCAAGAAGGAAGCCACAGGAATGTTGGTCCCGGGGACTATTTGGTCAGAATATCACAAGGAGGTTGGGAAGGTCATGACTTCAGAATTAATCGGGCTTGGGCTTTTGGATAAGGCAGACGTCCAACGTGAAAATAAGGATTCACCTGCCTACAAAAAGTACTTTATGCACGGGACCAGCCATCACATTGGGTTAGACACCCATGACTATGGGGCCTTGAAGACTCCGATGAAACCCAATATGGTGTTTACCGTAGAACCGGGCATCTATATTCCAGGGGAGAAACTTGGGATACGTTTGGAAGATGATGTGGTGATCCAGGAAACGGGTGCTCCCAATAATTTAATGCAGCACATTCCCATAGAGGCCGGGGAAATTGAGGAGTTGATGTCCGCAAACCATCAATAAGCAATAAATCACCTGGTTCACGCATGCTCAAATTATGGTATTATTTAATTGTAACATTATTCTTATCGATTACATTAGAGACGATAAAAATAATCAGTGCAGGCAACACCCATCCCATGCTAAAATTACTCAGGGGGATCCAGTTTTGCACTGAAACCACGGACTCCCCAAATCCAATACTCCCCAGAAAGTCGGGGATACTGAAAATAATGGTCCCAAGGATCACCCATTTAAAAACTCCAGGCGGCACCAAATTTTCCGGAAGAACATTAAGAAGGATCAGAACGATGGTAATCGGATAAATAAACATCAGGGCCGGAATAGCCACAGCAATGATATAGCCCACATTAAACTGCCCCATCAACACGCCCAGAACGCATCCGATCAGCGCAGTTATACGGTATGCCAGCCGCGAATCCGAGAACCGGGATCTGATAAAATCTGCGGTCCCGGTAACAATACCCACCGCAGTGGTAAAACAGGCCAGGCTTACTAAAATGCTGAGGAACAGATTTGCACTATTTCCAAGGGTTTTAATGCTCAATCCCTTTAATAAGGAGGTCCTGCTGATGCCAGCCTCAAATTGGTCGTGCAACAGCGCCCCTGTTACGATCAATCCCGCATAGATGAAAAAAAGCCCAAGGCCGGCCAACCAGCCCGCCCTGCTGATCAATATTTTTTTCTCCCGGTAAGGAGCATCCTCCTTCTTCAGGTTGATGGAAATGATGATCACACCACCCACGACCACCGCTCCGATCGCATCGAAGGTCTGGTATCCCTCCAGGATACCATGCGACAAAGGATGGGGGAAGCCGGTTTCCCCGAAATTAAAGTCAAATGAAAAAAGTGTAGTACCTATGATCACCAGGAGAATCAGTATGATGGCTGGCGTCAGGAGTTTACCTATGATGTTCAGAATCGTTGCGCGATTCAGGACGAAGACAAGGACCAACGCAAAATAAACCATACTGGTCATCACGGAAGAACTGTCAAAAAAAGGCTGAATTCCCATTTCGTGCGTCACCGCGGCCGTACGTGGTGAGGGCAGGCTTATGGCAATAGCATAGACGCTTAATGCATAGAAGAGGCTAAAGGACGGGGATACCTTTTTTCCAAAATCGTATATTGTACCCTGCAAACGCGCATGCGCCAATATCCCCAGAACTGGGATTAAAACAGCGGAAAGGCAAAATCCCAGGGCTACCAGCCACCAAAGACCACCCGACTTAAACCCGAGTTGTGGCGGGAGGATAAGATTGCCGGCTCCAAAGAACAAGGAGAAAAGCGCAAAAGCAGTAACCAGGGTTTCCCTGAATTTTTCCATGGATTTAAATTGATCCGAAAGATAGGAGAAAATAAAGGTTATCTGGTTAAGCAGGTTGTCGAAGGATTCTATACGTTTATCGAAAAAGGAGACGTTCATCGAAAAAACAGGAAAAAAAACGCAGGACACCCAATAAAGTACGTGACGGGGACGTTGTTAATTCAAACTGATTCCACTCAGGAAGTTTTTACGAAGAACCCAAATCTCAATTCGCATTTACATGGTCCCCAAACCTTAGAATGCACCCTAAAAACCTACATAATGAAAAAAATATTTTGCGCTATTTTTGGGCACCACTACTCAGTCACTAAGAAAGTTACAGGGCATATTAAAGAATACAAATGTGTTCATTGCAGCCGGGAGGTCACTACAGATGTCGATGGAAACCTTTCTACCCTGACCCCGGAAATGCAGGAGATCAATGATACCCTGGAAAATTTATATCAGAAAAGACACAGAACTGCTCAGGAGGCAGTTCCAAAAATATCGCCACCGGTGGCTTCGCAAGTAGCCCAGCAGGTGGCATAATTATGCTTTGGTAAATGAATTCCAGCCCTGAGCGGTTAACGGAATTTTAGAGTTATTCCTGGAAATTAAGTGTGCACCTTCATTCCTTTCCGTCATGTGCCCCACGACAGAAAGATGAGGATTGCCCTTTATTTTCGGGAATTCTTTTTGGTCAATAGTAAACAACAATTCATAATCTTCTCCCCCGCTTAGTGCCACCAGGGTACTATCCAGCTTAAACTCTTCGCAGCTTGAAATGACCATAGGATCCAAGGGGATCTTTTCCTCATAAAGATGGCATCCCACCTGGCTTTGTTTGCAAAGATGGAGAATTTCAGAAGACAGGCCATCACTGATATCAATCATGGAGGTGGGGCGCACCCCAAGTTTGGAAAGCAAAGCCACAATATCGGTTCGTGCCTCGGGCTTCAATTGACGTTCAACAATATAGGTATACTCAGAAAGATCGGGTCGACTACTTGGGTTGACTTCAAAAACTGCCTTTTCGCGCTCAAGTACCTGCAATCCCATATAGGCCGCACCAAGATCACCGCTGACAATCAATAAGTCATTGGCTTTTGCCCCACTCCTATAGGTAAGATTTTTGTCGCTGGCTTTTCCAATGGCCGTAATACTTATGAGCATTCCCTTCGTAGAAGAAGTGGTATCCCCGCCTACCAGGTCAACCTTGTAAATGTTGGCTGCAAGGGCAATACCCTCATATAATTCTTCAAGGGCTTCCAATGGGAAGCGGTTAGAAACTGCTATAGAAACGGTAATCTGGCTGGCCTGCGCATTCATAGCACAGATATCACTTAAATTAACCACCACGGCTTTGTATCCCAAATGTTTAAGGGGCACGTAACTAAGGTCAAAATGGATTCCTTCAATAAGCAGATCCGTTGAGACCACGCTAAGATCACCTTTGAGATCCAGTACCGCTGCATCATCTCCGACGCCCTTGATGGTAGAGGAATGCCGAACCGGAAAATTTCCGGTAAGGTGCTCGATTAACGCAAATTCGCCCAATTCCCGGAGCGTAGTCTTTGCCTGTTTTTTGTCTTCCAGCATGCTGCAAAAATAAGTAGGATTGGATAAAGTAGTATCTTTATGATGAAAAAGAATACGGGTCTCAATTCAATATCGCTATGCAAAAGAGCTATCTTATTCCCCTTCTGGTATTTTTATTATTGGCATGTTCCGAGGATGACACCCCAAATAATGATGCCAATGACATGCAGGATGATACGCCCGTCGGGGGCAATGGGGATCCTCCAACCGGTTTTATCGCATGCGAGGATGGCATGGCCGGGGAATATCCGTGCCTGGGATATGATCTACTGGGGAGAATGGACCTGAATAGCTTTGGAGCTGCCTCTGCCAATGATATTTGGGGCTGGACAGACCCCGATTCGGGAAAAGAATATGCCGTGATAGGACTGGATAATGGAACTGCCTTTGTAGATATTTCCAATACGGATGCCATGGTATATCTCGGTAAATTACCAACCGAAACGACCAACAGTGCCTGGAGGGATGTCAAAGTATTTCTAAACCACGCGTATATCGGTTCTGAGGCTGCGGGGCACGGAATGCAGGTTTTTGATCTGACCAAACTCCGGAATGTTGCGAATCCACCGGTTACTTTTTCGTCCGATGCCCTGTATACGGGCTTTGGAAATTCCCACAATATTGTGATCAACGAAAACACCGGTTTTGCGTATCCCGTAGGCACCGCCAGAAACGACCTTTATAATGGGGGGGTACACTTCGTCAATATTCAGGATCCGAAAAATCCTGTAGCTGCAGGTGGATACGGGGGAAGCGGATATACCCATGATGCCCAGGTGGTTTCCTATGATGGTCCGGATACCGATTATACCGGCAGTGAGATTTTAATTGGCGCAAATGAAAGCAGGGTGGTCATAATCAATGTAACAGACAAGGACAATCCGGCGAACATTGCGTCTATCCAGTACGGTAACATCGGGTATACACATCAGGGATGGTTTACAGAGGATCAGCGCTATTTTATCCTTGGAGATGAGGCAGACGAAATTAACTTCGGGTTTAATTCAAGGACGCTGGTCTTTGATTTAACTGATTTGGATAACCCGGTACTCTTTACGACCTACCTGGGACCTACCGCGGCGATAGACCACAATGGGTATGTTAAGGGCAATGAATTCTTTCTGGCAAACTATAGCGCGGGAGTGCGGATCCTTGATATTTCGGGTATTGCAAACACGACGCTCAGCGAAACAGGTTTTTTCGACACCCTTCCTGCCAATAATACGGCGTCCTTTAATGGTGTCTGGAGTGTATATCCCTATTTTGAAAGTGGTAAAATTGCGTTGAGCGATATCGAAGGCGGCCTTTTTATCATTAAAAAATCGAATTAGATCATGCTGAAAATATTTTTTCCCCTTTTTGTCATTTCTATCGTTGTTTCGTGTTCTGACGATGCGATGGAAATCCCGGCACAGAACGGCCCTGCAATATCGGGGTTTATGGGTGAATTGGATTGGGTTAAGAACTTCGGGGGCAGTGGAAGTGAAACCGGGCAATCAGTTATTGCTACAAATGATGGAGGATATGCCGTCCTTGGCTACACCAATAGCACCAATGGGGATATTGTCGGTAAGACCACGAACGTAAACGACTATTGGCTTTTAAAGTTTGATGCCGAAGGTAATTTGCAATGGAACCGGACCTTCGGGGGCAGCAAGGATGACAGGGGCCAATCTGTTATTCAGACCTCAGATGGCGGTTTTGCTATTATTGGCTATGCCATGAGCAGCGATGGAGACGGCAGTAACAATGAAGGTTTTCACGATAACTGGATCTTAAAGTTAAGTAATGAGGGAACGATCGAATGGGAACGGAGTTTTGGCTTTTCAGGGCATGACCATTCCTATGATGTGGTTCAGACGGTGGATGGCGGCTATTTTTTTGCAGGCTTTCTGGATGTTGTTTCCTCGGGCGGTGAAGGCAGTACCTTCAAAGCGAATTCTTTAACCCGTCACGGGGTTGGGGAATTCTGGGGTACCAGGATAGATGCGCAGGGGAACTTACTGTGGCGAAGATATTTTGGCGGCACGAACAATGACCGGGCCCATAGCGTAGTTCAGGCTAATGACGGGGGATTCATTATGGCAGGTTTTAGCGAGAGCGGCGACGCTGATATTTCACTGTCCAAGGGCAGTTATGATTTTTGGGTGGTAAAAGTTGATGAGACCGGGCAACTGGTTTGGGAAAGGTCCTACGGTGGATCCGGGATCGAAGTGTCCTATGACATCGCCAACACCAGTGACAATGCCTATGTCATCACCGGGCATACGTTCAGTACAGATGGGGACGTCTCCAGGAACCGTGGGTCATCGGATGTCTGGCTGATCAAAATAGATGATCATGGCAAGTTGTTATGGGAAAAAACCTATGGGGGCAGCGGATTTGATGCCGCGCAGAGTGTTAGTCTGGCGGGGGATGGCGGATTTCTTCTTGCCGGGAATACGAAAAGCTCGGATATGGATGTCACGGAAAATGCCGGTGAAAATGATATTTGGATCCTGAAAACAGATTCGGAAGGCGTACTCCTCTGGCAACAAACGTATGGCGGAACCTCCCTCGATTCCGGATTTGATGCCATTGAAGACGGTCAAAACAGGTTGCTCCTGGTGGGTTCCAGCCCCAGCAACGATTTCCCCGGAGTCGATAATAATGGAATGGCCGACCTTATCCTTATGAGGATCAGGTAATTCACAGCACATATTCTTCTGAATTCTTTAATAGAAATCCCTTATTCCGGTATACGTTATAATAATGTTAGTATTTATGGTAAAACCCTACTTAAACCTTATATTTGTAAACTATTTAGAATAATACCAAATAAGGATGATACAGGTTTCTGATACGGCAAAGCAACGGGTGATCAGCCTCATGACAGAGGAGGGCTATGACGCTGCCAAAGATTATGTCCGGGTAGGTGTAAAGAGCGGAGGCTGTAGTGGATTGTCCTATGAGCTGAAATTTGACGACAAAATGGACGATACAGACAAGGTATTCGAAGACAATTCCGTCCGCATCATTGTAGATAAAAAGAGTTTTCTATATCTGGTGGGGACCGTCCTGGAATATTCGGGGGGACTCAATGGAAAAGGGTTTGTATTTAACAATCCTAACGCACAGCGCACATGTGGTTGTGGTGAGAGTTTTTCCTTATAATATATATTTTGCAATGTGAACATTAATTGATTGAACGATTGTTCCATTGAATATTTGAAAGTAAAAAAATGGCATATACCGAAGAAGAACTTAAGAAAGAGTTGGAAACCAAGGAGTACGAATACGGTTTCTATACGGATATTGAATCGGACACGCTTCCCAAAGGGTTGAATGAGGAAATTGTCATTGCCATTTCCAAAAAAAAGGAGGAACCCGAATGGATGACGGTTTGGCGGCTCCAGGCATTTAAGGCCTGGAAAGAGATGACAGAGCCCGAATGGGCAAACATCCGCTATAAAAAACCGGATTTCCAGGATATTTCATATTATTCTGCCCCTAACAGCAAGCCTAACTACAACAGTTTGGAAGAGGTGGATCCGGAATTGCTAAACACCTTTAAAAAACTGGGCATTTCCATAGACGAGCAGAAGAAATTGGCGGGTGTGGCCGTGGATATTGTAATGGATTCAGTCTCTGTTGCCACTACCTTTAAAAAGACGCTTGCGGAGAAAGGAATTATTTTCTGTTCTATTTCCGAGGCGATAAAAGAACATCCCGAACTCGTACAACAATATATAGGTTCCGTGGTGCCCCAAAAGGATAATTTCTACGCGGCGCTCAATTCTGCAGTGTTCTCCGATGGTTCTTTCTGCTATATTCCCAAAGGCGTCCGCTGTCCTATGGAATTATCCACCTATTTCAGGATCAATCAGGCGGGCACCGGACAGTTTGAAAGGACACTGGTAATAGCAGATGAAGGCAGTTATGTAAGTTATCTGGAAGGTTGTACGGCACCCTCACGTGCTGAAAACCAGCTTCACGCGGCGGTTGTTGAATTAGTCGCTTTAGAAAATTCAGAAATTAAATACTCAACGGTACAAAATTGGTTTCCGGGGGACAAACAAGGGAAAGGCGGCGTATATAATTTTGTGACAAAGAGGGGGTTATGTGAAAAAAATGCCAAAATATCCTGGACGCAGGTCGAGACCGGTTCGGCCATTACCTGGAAATATCCCTCCTGTATTTTAAAGGGGGATAACGCCATAGGGGAATTTTACTCGATCGCGGTGACCAATAACTATCAGCAGGCAGATACGGGTACCAAAATGATTCATTTGGGCAAAAATACACGGAGCACCATTATATCCAAGGGCATTTCTGCCGGAAAGTCCCAGAACAGTTACCGCGGACTGGTCCAGGTAAGCAGCAGGGCAGAAAATGCCAGAAATTTTTCCCAGTGCGATTCCCTTCTGATGGGGAACGAATGCGGGGCACATACCTTCCCGTATATTGAAATAAAAAATAAAACGGCTCAGATAGAGCACGAAGCCACCACCAGTAAGATTGGCGAGGACCAGATATTCTATTGCAATCAGAGGGGAATAGCTACCGAAAAGGCCATTGCCCTTATCGTCAATGGTTTCAGCAAAGAAGTACTCAATAAATTGCCTATGGAGTTCGCTGTGGAGGCTCAAAAACTTTTGGAGATCAGTCTTGAAGGATCTGTTGGTTAATATGAAATTTTGAAAATGAAATATTTGGGAATTGGTTTGTTGATTGGCCTGGTGGCTTTTTCCTGCAAAGATGTAAAAAAGGAACAGGCAGCCCAGGAAAGCGAGGCGGGGACCGCTAACAGGGCAGAAGTGAAATTGTACACTTTTGACGGCGGGACCGTGATGGTAAACAACCTGGAGCTGTTTTCACAGGATACCACCTATCATGGACAGGCCAAGGAATTTTCAGATGCCTTTTATGTGGTCAGTCACCCTGACGGAAATTTAATGTGGGATGCTGGCCTGCCCGAAGGCCTGGCGGCGATGGAGGAGCCCTTTACTTCCCCGGACGGAAATTTTACGGTATCCAGGAAGGACTCCCTGGCGAATCAGTTGGAACAGATAGGGTTGAAGGTGGAAGATTTCAAATATATTGCGCTTTCCCATACCCATTTTGACCATAGCGGACATGCCAACTTGTTAAAGGCCGCGACCTGGCTCGTTCAGGAACCGGAATACGACTTTATTACAAGTGATGAATCACAGAAAAATAACGCAGATAACTACAATGCCATTAAGGAACTGACCAATGTTAAAAAATTGAATGGGGATTACGACGTCTTCGGGGATGGAACTGTCGTGATTAAATGCATGCCGGGACATACCCCGGGGCATCAGGTTTTGTTTCTCGATCTGGGGGAACATGGGCCTTTGTTGCTCAGCGGGGACCTTTATCATTTGTACGAAAACAGGGAGCACAAAAGAGTCCCCATTTTTAATTTTGATGTGGAACAAACCCTGGCTAGCATGGAAAAATTTGAAGAATTTGCTGCGGAGAAGCATGCAAAAGTATATCTGCAACACCAAAAAGAAGATTTTAAGAAAATGCCGAAGGCACCTGATTATTTAAAATAATAGAAGATGTTGAAAATAAGCAACCTGCATGCAGGAGTGGAAGGTAATGAAATATTAAACGGGATCAACCTGGAGGTGAATGCCGGGGAGGTCCATGCCATCATGGGGCCAAATGGGTCCGGTAAAAGCACCCTGGCAGCAGTTATCGCCGGTAAGGAAGAGTTTGAAGTCACCCAAGGGCAGATCTTTTTTGAGGGGGAGGATATAGAAGAAAGAGCACCTGAAGAAAGAGCACATCAGGGCATTTTCCTATCTTTTCAGTATCCTGTGGAAATCCCGGGGGTGTCGGTGACAAATTTTATGAAAACGGCCATTAACGAATCCAGGAAAGCACGCGGGATGGAGGATATGCCGGCCAATGAAATGTTGAAAAAGATCCGCGCGAAATCGGAAATGCTCAACATTGACCGGAAGTTTTTGTCGCGCTCCCTGAATGAGGGATTTTCCGGAGGAGAGAAAAAGCGGAATGAGATTTTTCAGATGGCCATGCTGGAGCCTAAACTGGCTATTTTGGATGAGACGGATTCAGGACTGGACATCGACGCTTTGCGCATCGTTGCCAATGGGGTGAATAAACTCAGAAGCAAAGACAATGCGGTGATTCTGATCACTCATTATCAACGGCTTTTGGAATATATCATTCCGGATTATGTACACGTATTGCACGAGGGTAAAATTGTAAAGTCCGGGACCAAAGAACTGGCCCTTGAACTGGAGGAGAAAGGATACGACTGGCTAAAACAGGAAACTGCTGTTTAACCGGGGAATAGCAAACTTTATGCCTGCTTTAATTTAGGAGAATTTAAAGGAAAAAAGTCAAAATGGCAGAAACAAAGAAACTTGAAACAGCATGCGAATTTTGATGAACCGGAAACGATAACGACGATGGATTTAAAAGATAAATTGGTTTCTTCTTTTTTGGCGTTAGAGAATAACGTGGATGTGGAGCACCCTGTACATGATATTCGATCAGAGGCCATTCGGAATTTTGAAGCCAAAGGCTTTCCGAATAAGAAAGAGGAAGCCTGGAAATATACTTCACTAAACAGTCTGCTCAAAATAGATTTCAGTATTTTCGCAAAAGAGGCTAACACCTTGGAATACAAGGAGGTAAAAAAATATTTTTTACATGAAATAGATAGTTATAAGATAGTTTTTATCGATGGGATCTACAGCTCATACCTTTCCGAAACCACCCATGACGGGGTAGATATTTGTTTAATGAGCTCAGCTCTTGCCAAACCCATGTTCAAACCTGTAATTGACGTTTATTTTAATAAAGTGGCCTCCAGGGAAGAATCACTGACCACATTAAACACAGCTTTTAGCAGGGAAGGGGCCTATATTTATATTCCGAAGAACAAAGCGCCCAAGAAACCCGTTGAGATCATTCACTTCGCCACCGGGAATGAGGCGAGCCTGATGCTGCAACCCCGCAATCTGATTATTGTAGAGGAGAACGCTGAACTGCAGGTTATTGAACGGCATCAAAGCCTGACCGACAATGAGGTACTGACCAATTCGGTTACCGAAATTTTTGCTGCAAAGAATGCCATTGTGGATTACTATAAAGTACAGAACGATAATAAATCGGCATCCCTTATAGACAACACCTATATTTCCCAGAAGCATACCAGCGTTGTGAAGGTTCATACGTTTTCGTTCGGCGGAAAACTTACCCGCAACAACCTCAATTTTTACCAGGACGGGGAATATATAGATTCAACACTGAAGGGAGTGACCATTCTGGATGAAAAACAACATGTGGATCACCATACCCTGGTGCATCACCGGCAACCCAACTGCGAGAGCCATCAGGATTACAAGGGGATTTACGGCGAAAGGTCAACCGGGGTGTTCAATGGGAAAATTATCGTGGATAAACTGGCTCAAAAGACCAATGCATTTCAGCAAAACAACAATATCCTGATAAGTGACCGGGCTACGATTAATACAAAGCCACAACTCGAAATTTTTGCGGATGATGTAAAATGTTCCCATGGCTGTACCGTCGGTCAGTTAGACCAGGAAGCCCTGTTCTATCTGCAAACGAGGGGTATTCCCAAAAAAGAGGCAGGGGCCCTGCTCATGTATGCGTTTGCCAATAATGTCCTTGAGAGTGTTCGGATCCCTGAACTTAAAAAAAGAATAAACAAGCTCATTGCCAATAAACTTGAGGTGCGTTTGGGATTTGAATTATAGGGTTTCCACCCCATCGGGATTTCAGAAGGGTGTGTTAAACAATTTTATACTCAACCAGTTTATGATCGTATCCACGCTCAATATTCAGGCCATCAGAAAAGACTTTCCAATTCTGCAAAGAACGGTTAATGGAAAGCCGTTGGTGTATCTGGATAATGCTGCCACTTCTCAGACCCCAAGGCAGGTTATTGATGCCATTGTGGATTATTACCAGAATTACAATGCCAATATTCACAGGGGTGTGCACTCACTTTCACAGGAGGCTACCGATAGGTATGAACAAGCCAGGGTAAAAATCCAAAGTCATTTTGGTGCCGCCAAAGCTCATGAAATTATCTTTACTTCGGGCACTACGCATAGCATCAACCTAGTAGCAAATGGCTTTACTTCCATACTCAAAGCCGGAGATGAAATAATGGTTTCGGCGATGGAGCATCATTCCAATATTGTTCCCTGGCAAATGCTCTGTGAACGTACGGGAGCTGTCCTGAAGGTTATTCCTATGAACCTTGAGGGCGAACTTTTGATGTCAGATTATCATCAAATGCTTTCAGACAAAACCAAACTGGTGTTCTGCAATCATGTTTCAAATGCCCTCGGGACCATAAACCCCATCCGGGAAATGATTGCTGCGGCCCATAAGTTTGGTGCTGCTGTACTGATTGACGGAGCTCAGGCCGCCCCGCATCTGAAAGCGGATATGCAGGCACTGGACGTGGATTTTTATACTGTTTCTGCCCATAAGATGTGCGGCCCTACCGGAGTCGGAGCATTGTATGGAAAAGAACATTGGTTAAAACAATTACCTCCTTACCAGGGCGGGGGGGAAATGATCGAGGAGGTCACCTTTGAAAGAACAACTTATGCGGGGCTGCCCCATAAGTTTGAAGCCGGGACACCAAATATATGTGGGGGAATTGCATTTGGAGCGGCAATAGACTATATAAATTCAATCGGTTTAGAGGCCATATCCCACTATGAACATGAACTCCTGGCCTATGCAACGGAACAATTACTCGCTGTTGAAGGATTAAAAATTTACGGGACAGCCCGTAATAAGACATCGGTCATCTCATTTAATATTGCCGGGATACATCCCTATGATATAGGCACTATTCTGGATAAACTGGGAATAGCAGTCAGGACCGGGCACCATTGTGCGCAGCCCGTTATGGATTTTTTTAAAATTCCGGGCACCGTAAGGGCAAGTTTTAGCTTTTACAATACCAGGGAGGAGGTGGATGTTCTGGTGATGGGCGTACGGAAAGCAAAACAAATGTTAACTTAACTCCTGTTTGTTATCCTTTTCCCAAACTATTGAAAACCACTGATACTTGTCGTATTTTTACCTAAAAGCGCCAAATGACCATAGAAGAGATCCAAGAGGAGATTGTCGACGAATTTGCCATGTTTGAGGACTGGATGCAGCGTTATGAATACATGATTGAACTGGGGAAGTCGCTACCGCTTATTGAGGAACAATACAAAACCGGGGATAATATCATTAAGGGATGCCAGAGTAAGGTATGGGTACATGCCGAATTGGAGGATGATAAATTGATTTTTACCGCGGATAGCGATGCGATTATTACAAAAGGCATCATCGCCATCTTGATACGTGCCTTCAGCAATCAAAAACCGCAGGACATTATTGATGCCAATACGGACTTTATTGATGATATTGGGCTAAAAGAGCATTTGTCCCCTACCCGGGCCAATGGCCTGGTCAGTATGATTAAACAATTAAAATTGTACGCGGTGGCGTACCAGACGCAGCTTAACTGAGGTGTGGAAGACAGAGGGCAAAGGAACCCGCCGGTCAACAATGACATACGCCCTGTTAAGCTCCTAAACTTGCCTGCTGATTTGCAGGCGCCCAAATTAAAGAAAGATGAGTGAAGAAACTACGACCATAGATACACAGGAACTAGGTGAGAAAATAGTAAAAGTGCTCAAAACCATTTATGATCCCGAAATTCCGGTAGACATATACGAACTGGGATTAATTTATGATGTCTTGGTCAATGAGGACAACGAGGTTAAGATATTGATGACCTTGACCTCACCCAATTGCCCGGTGGCCGAGACGTTGCCGGTTGAGGTAGAGGAGAAGGTTAAATCCCTGGACAAAGTTTCCGATGCCGAAGTTGAAATTACCTTTGATCCGCCCTGGACACAGGACCTGATGAGTGAAGAAGCAAAATTAGAGCTGGGGCTGCTTTAGGGGTTAATCCGAAAAATAAAAATGCACCTTCAACTACATTTTTAGCTACAAATTCCCTGGTTTTGGAACTTTGAAGCAAAGCCCTGACAAACGGAGGGCAGGGGTACAGGGGTTGTTTTTCAGGGATTAATTTATTTCAAGTACAATTATTTTATGGCTATTGAGGATAGAAATAAGGACGTTGAACCCATTCTGAATCGGGTTGCCCAAAGCAAACTGATCACTTTGGACCTGGAAGATTACTATCCAGAAGGGAACAGGATTGCCCTGGATATCAAAGACTGGTTGTTTGAAGGATATATTCTGAAAGAGAAAGATTTCCGGAACCATGTGGAAAACCACGACTGGCAACAGTACGCCGGAGCCTATGTGGCCCTGCATTGTTCAACAGAGGCGATTATCCCCGGGTGGGCATATATGTTAATAACTACCAGGTTGCAACCTTATGCAAAACGTGTAATAACCGGGGATCTCGAGGCCTTGGAGACCTCCGTTTACCAGACCATTATCGAGCAAATGGATATGGCCCCCTTTAAAGATAAACCCGTTATCATTAAGGGATGCAGCAACAAACCAGTGCCTGCAAATGCCTATTTGTGGGCAGCCTCAAAAATACAGACGGTAGCGAGGAGTGTGCTGTATGGCGAGGCCTGTTCATCCGTCCCGTTATACAAGCGAAAATAATGTTGATAAAGAAGGAATATTATTAACAATTATTACATTTGCTGTTCATAACACCAATTTAACGCTAATCATTATGAAAAAATTAATATTGGCCTTTCTGGCTGGTACTACATTTGTTTTTGCTCAAACTGAAGACGAGCTAAAGGCATCCCAGGCGGCCAAGAAAGATTCTATTGCTGCCATTCAGGGAAGGGTGGATGCCCTACAGGCTCAAATAGACGGTTTACCGGGATGGAAAAAAGGGGCCTTTGGCACCATTGGAGGCAGTATTTCCAATATCAGTAATTGGTATGCGCAGGGGATACCGAACAATTCATCGGGAAACATTGGCTTTACAATAAATGCCTTTGCCAACCTTAATCAGGAGAAATTCTTCTGGAGAAATTCCGGGAACGTCAATCTGAAATGGGTGAAATTAGACGATAAGGATGATGCGACTGACAATGATAGTTTTCGCGAGGCAACCGATGTCTTCAACATTGCCTCCCTCTATGGTCGAAAGATCTCGGAAAAATTCGCACTTTCGGCCCTTGGGGAATACAGGACCACTATTTTGAACAATTACAACGATCCTGGCTATCTGGATCTTGGGGTGGGGGCCACCTGGACGCCAATTACCGATCTGGTAGTGGTGATACACCCGTTAAACTACAACTTCGTTTTTAGTAAACAGGATAACATATTTGAATCATCACTGGGGGCAAAGATCCTCGCAGACTATACCAGGAAGATCGGTTCTGTAAATTTTAAAACCAACTTGTCCATGTTCCAGAGCTATAAGAGCGGGGACCTGTCTAACTGGCAATGGACAAATTCGTTCGGATATACGCTCTGGAAGATGATTGGTGTTGGATTCGATTTCGGATTGAGAGATAATAAACAGGAGGCGCTTAACTATGCAATAAATACACTGGGAGATACGGGGGCTACCTTTGAAAATGTGGACAATGAACTTCAAACTTACTGGACGGTGGGACTGAGTTATACCTTCTAGGGATTTCCGGATTACAGGCTATAAAAAAACCCCGACACCGTCGGGGTTTTTTTAGTTAAGCAGGTACCTGGTAAAATCTGGTTTGGTTAATCAGGTCAAGCGTTGATTTGGGGGCAACACTTTAAATTAAGTTCCGTATTCGATTTGGGGTTAAACACTGTCACTTAATTACATGTTAAATGTATGGCAGTTTTTCTAATTCCCTAAATTTATGTTGCGAAACGTCCTCCTGATGTTGTGTAAATTATGAACGGTTTATTTCTTCGATGAATGACCTGATTTCTGAGATTGAAAATTCAATATTCCAGCAGAGCTGAAACTATTCTTTTACCAATCAGCACTTAAGTGTTAGGATTATGTACAGGGTCTGGTTTACCATTGTGTAAATGTTTGGTATTCGAAAATTGAATATCTTGGATAAATCAACAGCCGGCAATGAAACAACATTTTCTTTATCATCATTGCCACCGCCTGGTCCTGTACATCGGACAGCCCGGAGGATACCCTGGCGCCAATACCGGATGAGCAGGGATACAACTTTGAGATCACCGGGGACATCAAAAAGACCTTAAGCGGCAGATCAGCCAACTTTTCAACATCGATCACCAAAGATGTATTGGATAGGGATCTCTATACCCTGGTCATGTCTGCAAATGACGCACACGGTGATCAGGTAAACGTAGGGATCACCCAGCTGGAACATATTTCGACAGGAAGTTACAGCATCGCATTTGAGATCGAGCCGGTTTATAATGGTTTTGTTACCTATTCTGAAGATATAAATGGCAGTCAGCCCATTTTCGGCCCTGTAGGTGGGGGTAATGAATTAAGTGCGGTTACATCAGAGATGGTTTCCGGCTCTGTGGATGCTCAATGTCGGATTCCGGGTCAGGCGAACTTGATTAGGATTAAAGGCACTTTTAAGGCGATTGCGGATTAGGAGTAAGCGAATTGGGCATGTTATGCCCTGTACGGGATAAAAAAAGCCCTGACTGTAACGTCAGGGCTTGGTTAGTTAAGCAGGAATCAGTAAAATTTGGTTAGGTATAGCTTTATAGGTTATTTGCTGATTTGGGGTTCAACACTTCGTCTTAATCGCATGGTAAATGTATCAAGACTTTTCAGTTTTACTTAATTTATGTTGTGAACTGTTCTTAAATTGTTGTGAACAAAATGAACTGACCTATTTATTCGATAAATTATCACCCGTATTCCCCTGCCTGACCTTTAAATTCCACAAATTGACACTATTGTACCAGGTACTTCACATGCTTATTTTTATTATTAAAGTGAAATCAGACATTCAAAAATTGGGTATCTTGTCTGGTTAGCAACATAAAGATGAAATGGTTACTTCTTACTTCTTGCTTGTTGTCGGCCTCTGTCTTGTTTCCACAATCCAAGGCAGACAGCCTACTACGTGTCCTGCCCACTTTAAATGAGGACAGTATTAAAGTGCAAACCTATCTTGATTTGGTAGATGAAACTTTCAGGAATAATCTAAACCTTGCGCTCGAATATGCTACAAAGGCTGAAGAGTTATCTGAAAAATTGGGCTTGGTAAAAAAATTAGCAATAGCAAAGCGCAATAAAGGTTATATGCTGACGGATTTGAGGCAATACGCCCAGGCCGAGGAAATGTACCGTGAGGCGCTAATCATTTTCTCAAAACTAAATTACGCAACGGGCATTGCGAATGTAAAAATGGACCTGGGTAGAACCGCAATGTTGCAGTCCAAAAATGAAGAAGCATTTAAATTGTTCTTTGAAGCCCTGACCCTGGCCAAAAATGAAGGAGATCAAAACAGGGAAGCCATATTATATAACGCTATAGGCGGGATCTATAAAAATCAAAAACAATATAAAAAAGCGATAGAAAACTATGGGTTGGCATTGGAAATTGTCAGGGAATTGGATATTAAGGCAGGCATCTCGGCGTGTCTTACCAATATGGCAGACACATACAATCATATGGAAGACTATGATAAGGCCATAGAGTATCACAACAAGGCATTGGACTTGAAAAAGGAAATCAATGATAAACTAGGGGAGGCCAGAGTACTCAATAGTCTGGGTGTTGTGTACAACAATTTAGGGCAGTACAATAATGCCGAAGGTCATTTTGCCCGGGCCAACAATCTTGCGAAGGAGGTAGGGGATACCTGGTTAATTGCGGCTACCGAATATGGTTTATCCAGTAGTGCTTTGGGCAAAGGAGACTTCCAGGAAAGTATTGAAATGGCCAATAGGGTCTTAAAGAATATCGAGGTTTTTGAGGACCCTAACTTTGAGGTTGAAGTATATGAAGGCCTTGCGCAGGCCTATGGTAAAATCGGCAGCTTTGAGAAGGCATATAGCAGTGCTTTGAAAGTCAAAAAACTTTCGGATAGCCTTTACAATGAAAATATCATAACGGTCACCAATGATTTGGAGGCCAGATATCAGAATGAACAAAAGGTTAAAGAGATTTCCCTGCTGGAGTCGGACAAAGAACTTCAGGAATTACAAATAACGCAACGAATCAATGAACGAAATGCCATTATTGCCTTTGCGTTACTGGCACTGCTGTTGGCCGGTTTGTTGTACAACCAATACCGCCTCAAACAGGAGGCCAATAAAAAGTTAAGGGAGCTCGATCGGTTGAAATCCAATTTTTTTGCCAATATCTCACACGAATTCCGTACCCCCCTTACCCTGATCCAGGGGCCCATTGAACAACTGGAACAAAATCCGGATGAAAGGCTGAGTATGGAGAACATAAAAATGATCAGAAGAAACGCTTCGCGGGTACTTAAATTGGTAAATCAGCTGCTGGACCTGTCCAAAATAGATGAGGGCAATTTAAAATGGCAACCTACAGAAGGGGATGTCTATAAATGTCTGCGAGCGGCTACCTCTTCATTTAATTCCCATGCCGCACAACGCCATATTGATTACAGGGTTCAAATTCCCTCGGCCGTACTTTGGGCTTCCTTTGACAGGGATAAGTTGGAAAAGATTGCCTATAATTTATTGAGCAATGCCTTTAAGTTCAGTGAAGACGGTTCCGTCATTTCCTTTGAAGTGAGCTATGATGAGCAGAATCTGGAAATTCAGGTATCAGATACCGGGAAAGGCATTCCCAGGGAAGAACTCCCTTTTATCTTTGACCGTTTTTACCAGGTGGATAGCAGTGCTACCAGGGATCAGGAAGGCTCGGGTATTGGGCTTTCACTTTCCAGGGATCTCGTAGAACTTATGGACGGCACCATTACAGTAAGGAGCGACGTTGGCAAGGGGACTTTGTTTACAGTACAACTACCCCTGCAGGCAATAAAGACCGGGGCTGAAGAAATTGTAGTTTCGGAGCCCCACGTTGCAAGACAAAGATCCAAAGTCGAACCCTATGAATTGATTCAGATGGATAAACGATTGCTTCCCCGAATATTGTTGGTTGAAGACAATAATGATATGCGTCATTTTATTAAGGAAACCCTTCTGCATATGTATAAAGTTTCTGAGGCGACCGATGGACGAATGGGGCTAAAGACCGCGATCGTCAATCCACCCGATTTGGTCATAACGGATCTAATGATGCCTAAAATGGATGGGATAGAACTTTGTAAAAAACTAAAGACCGATATAAATACAAGTCATGTTCCGGTCATAATGCTTACCGCCAAAGCCGGAATGGAGAATAAACTGGAGGGCCTGGAAACCGGAGCAGACGACTATCTGACCAAACCCTTTGACGCCAAAGAACTCCTGGTGCGCATCAAAAATCTGATTGTACAAAGGCAAAAGTTACGGGATTTGTTTACCGACCAAGAAATGCTGCTGGATCCGAAAAAAATCACGGTTAATTCCATTGACCAGAAATTCCTGGAGGAGCTATTGGCCTTGTTGGAGGATAAATTTTCCGAAGGAAATTTTGGCGTTCCCGAAATGCAGAAGGCTCTGGCCATGAGTAAATCGCAACTCCACCGCAAACTTAAGGCCCTGACCAATGAGGCTCCGGGAGAGTTGCTACGTAACTTCCGCCTAAAAAGGGCCGCACAATTATTATCTCAAAAAGCAGATACGGTGACGCAAATTGCCTACGGTGTCGGCTTTAATGATCTTTCTTATTTTACAAAGTGTTTTAAAGAATTATACGGAGTGGTGCCTTCTGCCTATTGAAGAGGGTTATTTTAAATAGTTTTAGGTTTAAAGTTGGAAACGATTGGCCTCGGAAGTATTCCTTACCTGCCAACGGCGCCTTGTCAAAAGAACATGCCGCTCCGCATGGCAGCCCGGAATGAATTTTTTAGTGCAAGCATTAAAATGATTCCGGATCATAATTTTCAAATAATCAAATTTTTACAACGTTACATTTACACTCTTTGCAGGATAAGGTTAATAGGAT
>Ga0102947_1000092_pt1 | contig 31165 bp, 21 predicted proteins | sample SalPon2A_A_D2_MG_FD_78210 | JGI IMG/M metagenome (GOLD analysis project Ga0102947, IMG submission 78210) | Soil microbial communities from South San Francisco under conditions of wetland restoration - Salt Pond MetaG R2A_A_D2_MG | ecosystem: Environmental > Terrestrial > Soil > Wetlands | place... | reverse complement strand
CTGACCATCGTCGGCATCCCCTTCGGCATCCAGTCCTTCAAGCTGGCCGGCGCGGTGATGGCCCCGTTCGGCAAGGAGGTGGTGGAGCGCGAGCGGGCCACCGGCTGCACCTCGGTGGTGCTCAACATCATCTGGATCATCCTCCCCGGCCTGGAGCTGGCCATCACCCACCTGGTTCTGGCCATCGTCCTGGGGATCACCATCGTCGGCCTGCCGTTCGCCAAGCAGCACATCAAGCTGATCCCGCTGGCCCTGATGCCGTTCGGCCGCTCCATCCGCCCGGCGGGAAACCGTTCCGCGTGAGCTGGCAGGGGCGGGGCGGGACGACCTCCGGTGAGGCGCGCAGGGAGGGGCGCCCCGGGTGAAGCTGCGCATCCTGACCTACAACATCCACCGCTGCATCGGCGTCGATCGCCGGTTCCGGCCGGAGCGCATCGTCGAAATCCTGGAGCACCACGACGCCGACGTCGTGCTGCTCCAGGAGGTGGACGAGGGGGTGCCCCGGTCCCGGGAGCTGGATCTGGCCGAAGAGCTGGCCAAGGCCGCCGGCTACCCCCACTACGCCGTCGGCCACAACGTCAGCCTGCGCAAGGGCCGCTACGGCAACTCCACCCTGTCGCGGTTCCCCATCCTCCGGGAGCGCAACATCGACCTGACCATCGGCCGCAAGAAGCGCCGCGGTTGCCAGCACACGACGCTGGCGGTGGGCGGGGACGGGGGGGAGGCCGACGGGGAGCCCCACCTGGAGGTCTTCAACCTCCACCTCGGCCTCTCCGCCCGGGAGCGGGAAAAGCAGATCGGCCTGTTGGTGCGCAGCAACGAGCTGGCCGACCTCGACCCCGGCGAGCCGTGCATCGTCGGCGGCGACTTCAACGACTGGCGCTCCCTGCTGAGGCCGATCTTCACCGAGGTCCTGGGTTTCCGTAACGCCACCGATCTCAAAGGCCGCTACAACGCGGTGATGAGTACCTACCCGTCGTTCTCCCCCCAGGGGGGGTTGGACCGCGTCTACTACCGGGGCGGCCTGCACCTGGAGAACGCCCGCACCTGTCGCCTCCAGCTCACCAAGGTGGCCAGCGACCACCGCCCGGTGATCTGCGACTTCCGCCTCCGCTCGCAGAATTGATGCACCCGGGACAGGAAGTTCGGTGTGAATAAGTTCGATCTCTAAAAGGTCTTAGGGCGTTTCCCGGCCCTGGGATTCGCCGTCCTCATCCGCTATATTGCTGCCGTGGCAACCCCTTCCGTACTCCTGATTGAGCCCGACGCTTCACTGCGCAAGCAGATCAGCACGGGCATGGCCCGCTTCGGCTATGAAGTGGTGCCGGCGCTGGACGCCGACGAGGGCATGCGCTACGCCGGCGGCCTGGGGGTGCCGCTGGTGATGGTGGCCGACGTCGACGCGCCGGGCTTCGGCGACAGCGCCGTGCGCGAGCGCCTGGGGGAGCTGGACCGGGCCAGCGGCGGCACCCTGGTGCTGCTGGGCCGGCGGCAGGTGGCCGAGGAGGAACTGCCCCGGGCGGTGCGTTTCCTGGCGGTGGACGGCCTGGGCACCGAGGAGATGGTGCGCCGCCTGCGCCTGGTGCTCCTGGGGCGGGAGGTGGGGATCGACACCGACCCCTCGCTGGACCACCTGGTGGGAGACCTGGAGCAGGCGCCGCCGCTGGAATTGATCCGCATCCTCAGCAGCGCCCGCTTCACCGGCCAGGTGGAGATGCCGGTGGGGGAGGTGCGGTTGCGCCGCGGCGAGGTGGTGGCCGCCACCGCCCGTCCCCTGGGCAGCCGCTACCGCCCGGTGGGGGGCGTCAAGGCGTTCTGCCGCCTCGGCCGCCTGCGCCAGGGCACGGTCCACGTCCGGCCCACCGGCGGCATGGCGGCGCCGGCGCCGGGGGAGGCCATCGGCAGCCGGGTGGACGACCTGGTGATCCGCGCCGTCGAGGACGCCACCACCGGCCAGCTCCCCCATCCCCGCAGCCGGCTGAGCGTCGAGATCGGCCCGGCCTTCTTCGACACCCGGTTCACGCCCAGCCAGCAACGGGTGCTGGAAGCCGCCCAGAGCGGCGCCACCCTGGGCATCGTCCTGGATGAGCAGCCGGAGTGCGACGGCGAAGTGGTGGAGGACCTGAACTTCCTGATCGACGCCGGCGTCCTGAGCATCGAGGAGCCGGAGGCACGGCTCTACGTGGTCACCGATTCCAGCGCCGACCTGCCGGAGGACCTGGCCCAGCGCCACGGCATCCGGGTGGTGCCGCTGTCGGTGGCCTTCGGCAAGGACGTCTACCACGATGGCGTCGATCTGCGGCCCCGGGAGTTCTACGACCTGCTGCAGAGCCATCCCGACCACCCGGCCACCTCGCCCCCCACGGTGGCCGACTTCATGGGGCGCTACCGGGAACTGCTGCCGCGCCGCGACGTCGTCTCCGTCCACATCTCGGAAGTTCTCTCCCAGACCGTGGTCCACGCCCGCCAGGCCGGCGGCGAGGCGCGCTCCAGCGTGCCCCGGCGCAGCGGCGAGGACCGGCCGCCGGAACTCAACGTAGTCGACTCCCGGGTGGTCAGTCTGGGCCTCGGCCTCCTCGCCCTGGCGGCGGCCCGCATGGCCGCCCGGGACCTCACCGCGGCCCAGGTGGCCGAGCGGCTGGAGAGCCTGCGCCAACGGGTGGGGACGTTGTTCGTGGCCGACACCCTGGAGTTCCTGCGCCGGGGCGGCCGCATCGGCGGTGCCCAGGCGTGGATCGGCAAGCTCCTGGACATCAAGCCGATCCTCGGCGTCAAGGACGGCGAGGTGGTGGCGGTGGACCGGGTGCGGGGCGGCCGCGCCGCCCACCCCCGCATCCTCGAGCTGATGGCGGAGCGGGCCGACCCGGACCTCCCCGTCCTCGCCGCCGTCGCCCACGCCAACGCGCCGGTGTGGGCCGACCGCCTGCGCAAGCTGGTGGAGGAGCGCTACCGGGTGGAGGAGATGTTGGTCGCCGAGATGGGCCCCACCGTCGGTGTCCACGCCGGCCCCGGCACGGTGGGTGTTGCCTGGCTCCAGGTCAGCGAAGAGGAGCTGGAGCTGCTGGCGCCGCTGGAGGAGGAGAAGGCCGGGGAGCGGCCCCCAACGGAGCCCGAACCGCCGGCCTGAGGGCCTGCTGAGCGCGAGACATGCGTTCTCCTGTATAATCAGCCAACCCCACGCCTTTTCCATCCCCGGTATCCCGCTACCGAAACGCCGGTTGGAGGACTGAGGCGGCCGCTCCCGCGCCACCGGTCCGCCGGTCCGCGGGCGCGCCAGGCCCGCCCGGACGCAGCTCACCTCAATCCGGGCCGGCTGGAATCCCGGAAGCAGCGCCAGCAGGTGTGTACCCAAAGCCCGGGGGAGCGAACGGGGGCCGGAGGACGGGAGTGAACACCACCCCCGCCACCTGAGCCAGCAACCACGTAGGAGACGTAAGTCATGTCCGACCAGAAGTATCGTCAACGCGGCTACAAAGACGAGGGCCGTGGAGAGAGCACCCGCCGCCGCCGTAACCAGGGCCCCAAGCCGGAACGCGACGGACCTTGGGGCCGTGGCATGGGCAAGCCCACCGCCTCCGTCTTCCGCTGCGGGGACTGTGGCAAGCGGGTCGCCGTCGCCGGCGGCGTCGAGGTGGGCCAGACCTGCCCCGGCTGCGAGGCCGCTCTCCACTCCTGCGTCAACTGCCAGCACTTCGACCCCTCGGCCCAGTGGCAGTGCCGGGAGAAGCCGCCGGAGCCGGTGCGCGGCAAGCGCAAGGCCAACGAGTGCCCGCTGTTCGCGCCGAAGAAGGTGGCGGAGTTCGAGTCCAACGCCACCAAGGACCCGGAAGAGGCCCGGGCGGCCTTCGACGACCTTTTCGCCGACCTCTGATCCGCCCTGCTGCGAGCGCCCAGGGCACGCCATCACGCACGGTCCTCACTCATCGCTTCCTCAACGTGCCTACAGCACGCCTCGGGCGCTCTTCGCTCCGGGTCGTGCGTGCTGACGCACCCTGAACACTCTCGCTACGGGCGGTCATGAATGATCCGGGCTTCCTCCCGCCGGCCCGGATTTTTCCTAACCCCCGCGGGGGTGGCCTACTCCCGGGGTGCCTCGCTGTCCAGCAAGTCCGTCTCCTGACGCCGTTCCTCCGCCACCTCCTCGTCGAGGTGGGTGTCGGGGGAGAGGTCGGCCACTTCCTCCGGTAGCGGCGCCGTCCGCTCCGGCTCCGGCTCATGGATCGCCTGCTCCAGCGCCCGCTCCTGGATCTTCAGGTTGAAGATCGGCTCCGGCATGGCGATGCCGGCCTCGTCGAAGGCCACCTTGACGCGGCGGATCGCCTCGCCCCGCCCCTTGGCCCACTCGGTCTGCCGCTGGTCGATCCAGGCGAACAGGTGGACGACGACGTTGGAATCACCCAGCGCATCCACCCAGCCCTGGGGCGGCGGGTCCTCCAGGACGCCGGGGGTGGTGCGTAGCGTCGCCAGCCCCAGGGCCAGGGCTTCGGCCAGCTCGGTCTCGACGTCCACCCCCACCGTGAAGTCGAAGCGTCGCCGCGGGTTGCGGGTGTAGTTGGTGATAACGCCCTTGAAGACCTGGGCGTTGGGGATGCGCACGTGGTTGCCGTCCAGGGTGATGAGGATGGTCGCCCGGGAGGTCAGCCGCACCACCTTGCCCTCGTGCTCCTCGATGAGGACGTGGTCGTGGGGCAGGAACGGCTGGCGCAGCGACAGGAGCACCGAGGCGATGTAGTTCTCCACCAGGTCGCGGAAGGCGAAGCCGAGGGCCAGGCCCACCAGGCCGGCGGTGCCCGCCAGCGCCGCCACCAGGGCGGTGGCGTCCATGATCTGAAGGGCCAGGAAGATGCCGATGACGACGATCACCGCGCGCACCGCCTGGGCCAGCAGTTCGGCGATGAAGCGGTTGGCGGCGATGCGGTCGAAGAAGGCGTCGCGGCGTCCGACCCAGGCCGCCAGAAGCCAGAAGGCCACCAGGAGCACCCCGGCCACGGCGAGCAGCGGCAGGCTGGCCACCACGTCGTAGCCGATGTCGGTCAGGGTCTCCCGGGCCGTCTCCAGCCGCCGCCCGACGTCCCGCACCCGGTCCATGGACTCCTCGACCTCCACCACCCCCCGGATCTGCCGCGCCAGCCGCACCGCCTGCTCCCGGGCGTCCTCGTTGAGCACCTCGCCGGAGAGGCTGACGATCCCCGAGGCGACCTCCACCTCCACCCCCTCCAGCCCGCCGATGGTGCCGTAGATCTCCCGCAGCCGGTTCTCGATGTCCTCGTCCTGCCCCGGCTCCACCGTCGCCTCCACCGGCTCCCCGGCCGGCGCCTCGCTCGCCAGCTCCTCGGAGGCGGCGAGCCCCGGGATCTGGGCGTGGGTGGGGAGGGGGAGGAGGAGGCTGGCGGCGGCCAGGAGGAGAGCGGCGAGCAAGGGGGCTGTGGTGCGTTCCACACCGCGGGGCGAGGCGGAACGGGTCAACAAGGGGCTCATGGCTGCCTATCCTAGCGGCAGACGTGCCCCGGGGCTCAAGTTGCGGCCAGCGGGTGCCGGGAGCGGACGAGATCGCCGAAGCGTGAGAAGTCGCTGTCTGTGGTGGCGACCTCGCAGCCGTGCTCGATGGCCAGGGCGGCGATGTAGGCGTCAGTCACCATCGCACCCTGAATGCCAGTCTGCCGGATCAGGTCGGCGAGGATCTGGAAATGTTGCGGGCCCGGCTGGATCAGGACCGCCTTGGGCTGGATGAGTAGCTGGTCGCAGAAGGCCAGGGCATCGTCTATTGGTGTCGGAGGTGCGAAGATTTTGGGATGGGTCACGATGCGGAGGAAGCCTCCCAGGGTCACGGAGGACAAGGCGAACGGCTCCTGTCCGTTGACCAGTTTCCGGAGCCAGGCCGCGTAGCGCTCGTGCTCGGGGGAGTCTTCCCTATGCGCGTAGATCAGGACGTTGACGTCGGGTAGCTGCAATCCTCAGGATCCCCTCTTGCCGAACTCTTCAAAGTCGTCCAGTTCCTGCAGAGACGAAACCTTGTCGATGTCGTAGGAGGTGAAGCGCCCGCCCTTTCCAAAGGTGACCAACTCAAAATCCTGGTCGCTCGGGCGCTCCCTGGTGGGGGCGAGGGCCAAGCGGACGGAATCCTCGATGAGCTTGCTGACCGTGGTTCCGGATTCCGTGGCTCGCCGCTTCAGGGTCTTGAGAAGCTGGTCTTCGATGGTAATTGTGGTCCTCATGATGCGAAAGCATATCACCGTGCATCAGTGCATCAAACTGAGGGCTGGCGCGCAGGACAGGCGCTCAGTCCAGATCGAACAACGAAATCTGCTCCGGGGAGCGCGTCGCGGGCTTCGGCGTGGAGGCCTTCTCGTCGGCTGGCGGTGGCGGCGGAGGCGGCTCTTCCGGGGGCGACTCGTCACGGGGTTTCCCCGCCACGGGCGGTATCGGCTTCGGCTTCGGAGCGGGCTGAGCTTCCGGCGGTGGCTCCGGTGGCTCCGGCGGCGCGACCGCCCTGGCCGGTGGGTTGTCCAGATCGACGGTGACCACCCGGTCGGCGCGCAGGAACCAGAGCTCGAAGCGGGGCGGCCGGTCGAGGTGGAGGGCGCGCTGGATCGCTTCGGCGTAGATGGCGCCCTGGGCGGAGTAGGGGATGGCCCGGGCATCGACGGCGTCGCCGGCCACGTCGTCGGTCTTGTAATCGGCGATGACCACCCGGCCGTCCTCCGGGTCGCGGTAGAGGAGGTCGATGGCGCCGGAGTAGTAGGCCACCGGCGGCATCGGGACCCCCGGGGCCTCGGCGGTCTCGGCGGCGTCCCGGGGGTCGAGCCGCGGCGCCGTGAGGAGAATCGGCACCTCCCGGCCGAGGACGTCGGGGGCGAGGCGCTCCAGGCGGGCCAGGAGGCGGCCCCCCGCGATCCGGTCCACCAACTCGCCGGCGGCCGCCACCGCCGCCGCCAGCCCATCTTCGCTCAGGCCGGGCTCGGCGGCGGCGTGGACCTGGGCGGCGAGGCCGGCGCGGAGCCGGGACGCCGCGGAGCCTGCGCCCCGATCCGGGCCGTCCTGCTCCGGGCCGTCCTGCTCCGGGCCGTCCTGCGCCAGCCCTTCCGACTCCAGCCCTTCCGACTCCAGCTCCTCCAGCGGCAGCCCCTCCAGCAGCCGGTGGACGGCGGTGCCGACGGTGAGGGCGACCAGGCGGTCCTCCTCGCCGCTGGCGCCGCCCCGCTCCCGGCGCAGCGCCTCCTCGCCGGCCAGCGCTTCGCGCAGCAGGTGGTGAGATTCCTCCGAGGCCGGGGCGGAGAAGGGGCGGTCGCGGTGCACCCGGGCCTCCCGGGTGCACCGCGCCAGCTCGCGGCTGGCGGCCTCGACCCGGCCCGGGTCCGGCACTTCGCCGGGCTCGGGCTCCGCACCGGTGGCGGACGGCCAGTGGGTCAGCGCCGGGAAGCGCCAGAGGGCGCCGGCGGGGTCGGCGAAGTCCGCCGCGCCATCCTGCCAGCGCTCGCCGGGGGGCGGGTCGGGCAGGTCGCCGCGGTGGGCCAGCAACTCCAGGAAGTTGCGGGCGCGGTCCGGCGCGCGGGGGTCGGGGGTGGCGGCGCCCCAGCTCCCGGAGAGGACCAGCCGGTGCTCGGCCCGGGTCATGGCGACGTAGAGCAAGCGCACCCGCTCCGCAGCCTCCACCCGGGCGCGCCGCGCCTCCACCCGGTCGAAGCCGAGGCTGGGGGCGCCGAAGAGCTTGAGTTCGTAGCCGCCACCGGGGGAGCTACCGTGGGAGCCGTCAGAAGAAGCTGCGCCACCGCTCTGCGCCTCGGCCAGCGGGTCGGCGGCGGAGTGGACCTGGGTCTTCGCCTCGCCGCCGCCGGAGTCCTTGTGGAGCTGGGGCAGGTAGACGTGGCTGAAGTCGAGACCCTTGGCCTGGTGGATGGTCATCACCTGGACGGCGTCCTCGGCGCCCTCCCGGGGCTTGCCCTCCGGCGCGTCCCGGGCCTCGGTGACGCTGCGCCGCAGCGCCCGCAGGACGGCGGTGACGTCGCCGCCGCCTTCTTCCAGCGCGGTCACCAGGCGGCGGAAGAAGCGTTCCAGGTTGGCCAGGCGGTAGGCGCCGAGGTAGCGCGCGGCGGCCACCGGCTCGGGCAGGAAGAGGTGGCGCAGGACGGCGACGAAGGTGTCGGCGGGCTCCTCCCGGAACGCCTGGCGGGCGGTGGCGAGCTGCTCGACGCCGGCGGCCAGGGACAGCTCCCAGCCCTTCACCCGCTCCAGGCCGGGGACGTCGCCGGGGGCCAGGTCGGCGAGGTCGGCGGCGGCATCCCGGGCCATCTCCCGGGCCTCGTCCAGCAGGCCGCGCCGGGGGGCGAGGAGGCGGTGCATCAGGTCCGGGAAGCCGCGGTTCCACAGCGGCACCAGGGCGGCGTCGGGGACGCCGATCCAGGGGGAGCGCAGGACGGTCAAGAGAGCCAGGTGGTCGCCGGGGTCGAGGACGGCGCGGACCAGGGCGGCGGCGTCGATCACCTCGCGGCGGCGATAGTACTGCTTGTCCCGGCCGACGGCGAAGGGCACCCCCCGGCCGCGCAGCGCCTCCAGGTAGAGGTCGAGGTCGGTGGTGCTGCGCAGCAGGATGGCGAAGCGCTCCCAGGGGACGGCGTGGGCGTCGTGGAGGTGGCGGATGTCACAGGCCAGGGCGGCGGCTTCGACCTGGTAGGAGTGGCCCTTGGAGGTGCCGGCGCCGCTCGCCTCGTCGTCGCCGGCGCGCCAGGCGACCCAGTGCTCGACGGCGGCGCGCCGCGGGCCGGTGTAGGTGCCGGCGCTGCCGGTGTCGGCGCCGCCGGCGGCAGTGTCGCCAGTACCGTCGTCCCCGTCGCCGGCCCTGCCCGGGGTCTCGAAGCCGGCGTCTTCCGCCAGCCGGTCGCAGGGCAGCAGCGGCTGGAACGGCGGCTGGACGCCGGTGGCGGGGAGCATCACCGGCTCGATGGCGCGCTGGACCTCGTTCAGGATCGCCGGCACGGAGCGGAAGTTCTCGACCAGCGGCAGGATCTCGCCGCCGGCGTCCCGGACGCGGCGGCGGAAGGCGTCGTAGGCGGCCAGGTCGGCGCTGCGCCAGCCGTAGATCGACTGCTTCGGGTCGCCCACCAGGAAGAGGCCGGGCCGGCGCTCCTCCGGCCCTTCCAGGCCGAGGCCGGCGACGATCTCGCACTGCAGGGCGTCGGTGTCCTGGAACTCGTCCACCAGGAGTTGATCGATGCGGCCGCGCACCCCGGCGGCGACGCCGGGCCTCTCGGCGAGGAGCCGGGCCGCCTCGGTCAGCAAATCCTCGAAGGTGACGACGCCGCGGGCCCGCATGTCCTCCCGCACCTCCCGGTGGAGCGGGGCGAGGGCGCGGTGGGAGAGGGTCAGAAGCTCCGGGTCGAGGCCGCCGAGGTGGGCCAGGAGGGCATGCAGCTCGGCGGCGGCACCGGCCAGCTCGTCCCGGACTTCCGCGAAGGCGTCGGTCTCCGCCTTGCCCATCTTCCATTTCTGCCACTTTCCCAGGTGGCCCTGGAGCTTGCGGGGGAAGAGGTCGGCCACCAGGTCGAGGAGCTCGGCGAGGCGGGCGGGGCCGGAGGCGTCCTGCGAGTCGGCCTCGCCCAGGCGGCCCATGGCGGTGCCGATGGCGGAGCACAGCAGGGGGGCGTTCTTGGCGCGGTTGCCCAGCGCCCCGAGCCGTGGCTGGACCAGGCCGTGAAGGCGGGAGCAGGCGTCGGCGAGTCGCCGGGCGAGGCGGGCCACCTCGGCCGGCGCCAGCGGGTCGCCGTCCAGGGCGTCGGCGGGGAGGCCGGCCTGGGAGAGGACGACCAGCGCCTCCACCAGCTCCCGGGGGCCGATGCCCCGGGCGGCGAGGGCGATGTAGGGGCTGTCGGCGTCGGCGCGGCCGTAGAGGCGGCGCAGGTTGGCCTCCACCGTCTCCCGCGCCACCTCTTCCAGCAGCAGGCCGTCGGCGTCCACCGCCAGGTCCGGGTGGAGGCGGGCCTCCAGCGCGTGGTCGGCGAGGAGGCCGCGGCAGAAGGCGTGGATGGTGCGCACCACCAGGCGGTCCAGGGTGGCCAGGAGGGCGGCGGCGCGGTGGGCGCGGCCCTCGGGGTCCAAGGCTGCGGCGTCGTCTAGGGCTGCGGCATCGGCGCCGTCGCCGGCCGCGGCTTCCAGGTACAGCCAGGCCGGCACCTCGGCGTCGGGGCGGCTGAGGCGGCCCAGCTCGCTGGCGACGCGGCGTGCCATCTCGGCGGCGGCGTCCTCGGTAAAGGTGATGGCGACGACCCGCTCCAGGACTTCCGAGGCGATCTCGTCGGCCGCCGGGGGCTCCTTGCGGCCGAGGTCGCGATGCTTCTCCGCCAGCGTCCCTTCGTGGCGGCGCCAGCCCGGTCCCAGGCACCAGGCGAGGATGCGGGCCACCAGGGTGGTGGTCTTGCCGGTGCCGGCGCCGGCCTCCAGCAACAGCGGGCGCCGGAACTCGCCCTGGGCCAGGCGGCGGGCGCGGCGGTCTTCGGTGCGGGGGCCCTCAACTCGGGGGTCGCCGCCGGTGGCCGCGGGGATGGTGGGCGGGGGGCTCACGCCGGGCCTCCCGCTTCCGGCTCGGTGGCGCTGGGCGCGTCTCCGGGCTCGGTGCCGGCAATGTTGCCGGAGTTGTCGTCGGGCGCATCCCCGGCCACCGCCTGCCGCGCCTCCTCCCGCTGCTCCGGCGTGGCGGCCAGCCACCACACCCGGTTGTGGGCGCCTTCGGCGGCGGTGGTGGCGGTGCCGGCGCGCTCCCGGTTCCACTTCAACAGGCGCAGGCGGGCGCCGGAGTCGCCCCGCACGCACGCTTCCGAGACTTCGCAGTACTCGCACTTCGTCGGCTCCGTCTCGTCCACCGGGTCCACCACCCGGGGGAAGAAGGCGCCGGTGTCCCAGGCGTCCAGCAGGGTGGTGACGGCGTCGTGGAAGGCGCTGGTCAGCTCGGCGTCGCCGCCGCCGACGGCGAACTCCGCCATCTCCCGCTCCTCGATCTCCGGGTTGAGGAAGAGGTAGCGCCCGGTGACGGCGGGGGACGGCCCGACGCCGCCCCCGGTGGTGCCCCCCGCCTCGGCCAGGGCCAGCGCCGCCAGGCGGTAGGCGACGGCCTGGAGGCGCAGGCCGCTGCGCACCTCCTCCAGGTGATGCTTGTCGCGGGTCGCCTGACCCTTGGCCTTGGACAGGGGGCGGCCGGTCTTGTAGTCGGTCAGGCGGAGGGCGGTGCCAGCGTCGGGTGTGCCGGTGCCGGGCGTGCCGGTGGCGTCCACCCGGTCGGCGAGGAAGCGCAGCGCCCGGGGGGCGCCGGAGCCGTCGTGGACGGTGACCTCGCCGGCGACCTCGGCGCCCAGGGCCGCGGCGGAGTTGGGGTTTGGAGTGGGGGCATCGCCGCCATCGCCGGCCTCCAGCTCCCGCGCCCGCTCGACCAGCGGCCGGGCACGGTCGGCCAGGGCCCGGGCCAGGCCGGGCAGGGGGACGCCGTCGCGGCGCAGGATCTCCCGGGCCGCCGCCACCAGCCAGCGGTCCATCTCCTCGGCGCCGGGCCAGGCCAAGGCCACCGGCGTGCCCGCCAACGCTTCGGCCAGGGTCGGGCGCACCGGGGCGCCGGATTCCTCAGCCACCCGCTCCAGCACCTGGTGGACGACGCTGCCGAGGAGCAGCGGGTCGGCCCCGGGCAGGGCCTGCAGCGGGTCCGGCGTCGGCTCCAGGCGAAGCACCTTGCGCAGGAAGGTCTGCCAGGGGCAGCCGGCCAGGTTCTCGACGTGGGTCACCCAGGGGGCGCTCAGGCGCGGGTCGCGGCCGGCGGCGCCCCCGCGGTCCGCCGGCCCGAGGAAGCCGAGGTAGGGGCCGAGGCTGGCGGCCCGGGCGCGGCCCTCCTCGCTGCGCAGGTCGGGGGCCATCTCGTCGAGGATCCGCAGGCGGGCGGCGGCGAGGCGTTGCACCGGAGAGGTGGTGAGGCCGCCGCCGGGGTGGGCCGGCGCCGGCTGGGCGTGGGCCGCGCCGCCGGTGGCCCGCCGGGCCTCCTCGCAGGCGACGGCGAAGAGGCCGCCGAAGGCGGGGCGCGAGGCGCCGTCCAGGGCCGCCACCACGGCGACCTCGCGGGCGGGGCGGGGGCCGCGGTCCATGGCGTGGGCACCGCCCGACGCGGTGGAGTAGACCGACGGTGCCACCGGGATGGCTGGCGCGTCGTCGTCTCCGCCGGCCCCCCCGGGCCGGGTCAGGCGCTCGACCAGGGGCGAGGGGGCCAGCGGCTGCCCCTCGTCGTCGTGGCTCTGCCAGGAGAGAGTGACGTGGGGGGCGGCGGAGAGGAGCTGGGCGAAGAGGTAGCGCTCCTCGTCGAAGCCAGACTTCTTGCGCGGCACGTCGGGCAGCACCACCGACAGGGCGCCGCGCAGGGTGTCCGGCAGCAGCGGGTCGGTGCGCACGTTGCGGGGGAAGCTGCCGCGGTGGGCGCCGACCACGAAGAGGTGGGAGAAGGTGCGGCCCCGGGCCTCCACCACCGAGAGGACCTGGACGCCGCCGCCGGCGCCGCCCAGCGGGTTGCGGCCGGCGTCCTCCAGCTTGCGGGTGAGGACCAGGCGCAGCTCGTCGAAGCGGAGGTCCAGGTCGGGGGGAAGCTCCCGGCCCAGGCTATCCAGCGCCTGGCGGACGGGGCGGCTCGCCGCCTCGTCGAGCACCCAGCCGAGCCCCAGGTCGAGGAACTCTCGCAGCCGGTCGAGGTGGGTGGCCGGGGGGGCCGGCTCGGGCCAGGAGGCCAGGCGGGAGAGGATCTCGCCGGCGGTGTTCACCGCGCCCTGGAGGACCGCCCGGGGGACGCGGCGGCGGCGGGCAAAGCTGCCGTGTTGGCGTGGCCGGGCAGGGCCGGAGGTGGAAGTGGTGGCCGCGTCGCCGCTCTTCGCCGGGTTGTCGGCCAGGTCTGTGTCGGCCAGGTCCGTGTCGGTCAGGTGCGTGTCGGTCCCGTCCCCTTCGCTGTAGGAGAACCCCTCGCGCACCGGCAGGGGCAGGCCGTCCCGGCCCGCCAGCAGGGCATCGACGTCCATCTCGGCGACGTCCCGGAGATTGCCGGTGCCGGTGGCGTAGAAGGCGAGGCGGAGATCGACGAACGGGCCGCCGTGGCGCTGCCGGCCGCCCGGTTCCTCCCGGGGCAGGCTTGCGGTGGCGTCGAGCCAGCGGTCGGCGGGCAGGTCCGGCCCCTTGCGCAGCAGGTCGAGCAGAGCCCGGGCGCGGCGCCCGGCGGCGGTCAGCGAGCCGCGGGCGTCGAGGCCGGAGAACGGCACGCCGAGGGTGGAGAGATGGCCGCGCAGCGCCAGGCGCACCGGCTCCAGCTCCCGGGCGACGATGCCGATGGTTTCCGGGGCGACGGTCTCCGGCCCGTCGAGCAAGGCCCGGACGCGCAGCGCCACCTCCCGCGCTTCGGCCTCGCCGCCGGGGGCGACGAAGAGGTCCAGCGCGGGCTGCGGTGGCGGGCCCGCGGCGGGCTCGCCGTGGGTCTCGCCGGCGCTCCCCGCCAGCCGCTCGGCCAGGCGGGCGGAGAACGCCTCCTGCCAGCGGGGCGGCAGCAGGGAGGGGGTGGTGGCGGCGCCGGTGTGGGAGGGCCCCCGGCCGGCCGCCGCCGGGTCCGGCGGGGCGTCCAGCAGCAGGCGGCCGCCGCGGTGGCGCACCAGGGCGACCAGCAGGTCGGTGGCCAGGCCGGTGGCGTCGGCGAAACCGTGGATCAGTACCCGGCTGGCGGGCAGGGCGCGGTCCGGGTCCGCCGCCAGGCGGTCGGCGGCGCGGGCGAACAGAGCCGAGTGGCGCACCACGCCGTGGGCCTCCAGCGCGGCCCCGACCCGGGCCGCCACCCGCACCAGGGCGCGGGCCCGGTCGACCTCGGCGCGGGTGGCGTAGACGCGGGACTCGTCCCCCAGGGTGGCCTCCAGCGCCTCCTCCGCGGCCTCGGCGTGGATCGGCTCCAGACCGGCGTCCAGCAGGTCCCGGACGGTGGCGGAGACGGCGCCGTAGCCGTCCACCAGGAAGTCCAGGCCCCGGGCCAGGGCGGCCTCGCCCTTGGCCAGACGGCGGACCAGGATCTCGAAGGGGAGGTCTCCGGGAAGGTCCCGGGCGCCCGGCGTCGCCGGCCCGCCGCTGCGGTCGAGGATCTCCCGGGCGACGCCGTAGAGGCTCTGCACCTGGATGCCCGCCACCGCCCCGTGGCGCCGCGTCAGCTCGGCGGAGAGGTGGTGGCGCAGGCTGGTGGAGGGGACCACCACCCGCAGCGGCCGGGCGAGGGCGGCGAGGCCCGTCTCCGCCGCCGTGGCCTCGGCCAGGAGGTCGAACAGGACCGCCTCGGTGGCCCGGGCGCCGTGGGTGCGCAGCAGGCCCGGAACGGGGCGGGGCTGGGTCGGGCCGGGCTCTCCTGGGGTGGGTGGGGAAGGGGACATCGCTGCTAGGCTAGCACTGTGAATCGGAGGGAAGAATCGATGCGGACGGACACGAATTCGACGGCGGCAGGGAGCGCAGCGCTCGCCGCAGGCTCCCGCAACCTGGGGCGCGGCGTGTGGCGCCTCGCCGACCCCACGATCTCCCTGGCCTCCCTGGCGTCCATGCTCCTCGGCGCCTGCGCCGCGGCGGCGGCGGGGCCGCTCAACCGGGGGTGGCTGGCGCTGACTGTGATCGGCATCCTGGCTCTTGAAACCGCGAAGAACGCCTCGGGCGAGATCTTCGACTACGACTCGGGCACCGACCTGCGGGTGGCGCCGGAGGACCGCAGCCCGTTCAGCGGTGGTAAGAGGGTGCTGGTGGACGGCGTTCTCACCCGGCGCCAGACGGTGACGGTGGCGGCGGTCGGGTATGCCCTGGGGATCGGGGCCGGGCTGGTCATCGGTTGGCTGCGCGAGCCGGCGGTGCTGTGGATCGGCCTCATCGGCGTCGCCGCCGCATACTCGTACCACGGCCCGCCGTTGCGGTTGTCCTACCGCGGGCTCGGCGAGCTGGCCGTGGCCCTGTGCTACGGGCCATTGATCTGCGCCGGCACCTACCTGGTGCAGCGCGGCGAGGTCCCTGCCGAGGTGTGGTGGCTGTCGATCCCCTTGGGGCTGCTCATCGCCGCCTTCCTGTGGCTCAACGAGGTGCCCGACGCGGCGGCGGATCGGGCGTCGGGCAAGCGGACCCTGGTGGTGCGCGCCGGGAGGCGGCGGGCCGCCGCCGGCTTCGCCGTCCTCGGCCTTGCCGCCTTCGGGACCCTCGCCGCGCTGCCCGCCCTCGGCCTGCCGCTGGCGGTCCTGGCCGGCGGCGTCGCCGCCGTGCCCTACGCCGTGGCGGCCGGCATCCTGCACCGGCACTGGCGGCGGACGGCCCGCTTGGTGCCCGCCCAGGCCCTCGCCCTGGCCTCCTTCGTGGTCTACGCTCTGGCCACCGGCAGCGCCCTGCTGCTGGTGGGTTAGAAGCGGGCTCAGGGGGGCCTGACGGTTCCTCTCCTAGCGCGGTCACGGCGTCCTCCTTGTCGAAGTCCCGATGCGCAGTTGTCCCGGGCGGATAATCCCTCGGCACTCAATAAGTGGGTGCAGATATTTGAAGCTCAATAATTCAAGGAGGTTTCCTTGGTCCGCCGTCCCTCGCTCCTCTCCGGTTCTCGTCCGAGGCGGCGGTGGGCACCTTCTTCGCCGGCCAGGATTGCAATCAGACCGTCTGCGGTAAGGGCCAGGTCTGTTGCAGCTACTCCTGCTCCCTGTGCGGCATCGCCGGCGGTGCGTGCCCCGACGTGATCTGTCCCTGAGCCCCCAAAACCAATGAAACCAACCAATGAAACCAACCAACCAAACCAAGGAGAAGTCATGAAGATGAGCCACCTTTCCCTCTGCCTAGCCCTGCTGGCCGCGGTCCTGCTGGCAGGCCCCGCCCTTGCCGACGATGCCGTCGCCGACCTGCCGTTCCTCGACGCGCCCCAGGCGTGCGCCGACAGCGCCGAGTCGCCGGCGGTGACCGAGCTGGACCTCTACCAGGTCCAGCCGGCCCACTTCGACGGCGCCGCCGAGGCCCGGCAGATCATCGGTGGCGGTCAGTGCAACCAGACGGTCTGCGGCGCGGGCCAGTTCTGTTGCAACTACTCCTGCTCGGTGTGCGCCCCCATTGGCGGCGCCTGCCTGGACGTCTACTGCCCGCCGGTCTCCTGAACGGCGCCGCAGCGCACTTTCCCGGCCCCCGCCGCCCACCAGGCAGGCGGGGGCCGTTTCGCGTCCCGGGGCCGGTATGCTCACCGGGTCATGCGACTCACCATCCTCGGCTCCTCCGGTGTCTACCCCGTCCCGGGCAACCCCGCCAGCGGCTTTCTCCTCACCGTGGGGCAGGGGCGCGACGCCCGGCGGCTGTGGATCGACGCCGGCAACGGCACCTTCGCCGCCCTCCAGCGCCACGCGGACTTCGCGGCGCTGGACGCCCTGGTCCTCTCCCACACCCACGCTGACCACTGCCTGGACGTCATCCCCTTCTACTATGCCCGGCGCTTCCACGCCGACGCGCCGCTGCCCCGGCTGCCTCTGCTCTGCCCGCCGGGGAGCCGGGAGCTGCTGGCGCCCATCGTGCGGGAGGAGGGGGGCGACAAGCTGGGGGAGGTGTTCGACTTCCGGGAGATCCGCGGCGGCGGCACGGCGGAGGTGGCGGGGCTCACCCTCCGCTTCGCCTGGACCGACCACCCGGTGCCGACGGTGGCGCTGCGCGCCGAGTCCGGCGGCCACAGCTTGGCTTACACCGCCGACACCGGTCCGGGGCCGGAGCTGGCCGACGTCGAGGAGCTGGCCCGGGGCGCCGACCTGCTGGTCGCCGAGGCGACCTACCAGGAGGGGCAGGCCGGAGCGCCGGTGCACCTGAGTGCCACCCAGGCCGGCCGATTAGCCCGCGACGCCGGCGTCCGGCGCCTCCTGCTGACCCACGTCTGGCCGGAGCTCGACCCGGCGGTGTCGGTCGCCGAGGCGCGGCGTGCGGCGGGGGAGAGGGTGGAGGTGGCCTGGGCGGAGCCGGGGACGACCCACGCCGTCGAGGCCAGCGCAATTCGGTGACCTTCGACACGTTTCTTCGCGCCCCCCCCGCAGTTCCCGTAGGCGGCGCGGGCCTATGAGCGTTCAGGGGGTAGGGGTGTTCAGGCACGGCCATTCCTGATACCTTTAAGCGCAACGGAAATCTCTAACATCCCTCGGCGGGAGGTCTTGCGGTGGATCGAGTCGGGCGCGCTGGAGAACCCATTCGGGTGCTGATGTTCTCCGGAGGAGCCTTCGGTACGGCGATGCAACTCGGGGTGGCCCACGCTCTCCTGGTCAGTCGCAACGAGGCTCCGGACGTGGTGGTCGGGGTTTCGGCCGGCGCGGTCAATGCCGCCGCGGTCGCCGAGATTCTGCAGGCCGGCGAGGGGTTGGAGGACGAGGCCCGCCTGGATGCCCAGACGGCCCGGTTCCGGGAAGTCTTCGCCGCATACCAGGCGGCCCCCGGGGAACTGGTGTCCGCCCTGAAGCCTGACTCCACCCAGATCGATGCCAGGCGGCCCCTGGAGGCACTGTCCCTTCCGATCCACCTGCAAGAGGAGCGTACTAGGCGCCAGGAGGCTATTGAAGCCAGGTCAGGGCTTATTCGCACGTTCAACATGGTGCTCAACCTGGGATTGCCGGTGGGCTTCTGGGTGCGGGCACTTCGCTGTCGTTTTGGATGGCGGGCCGCTCGGGAGGTGGCATGGGAAGTGCGCCCCCTGGTCTACCTGCAGGAGCTTTTCCGCCTTCTTCTGCTGTCCGCTCCCTACCTGCCGTCCATCGCCCGCCTTGTCCAGCAGATGGCCGTGGCGGCGATTCCCTTACCCCGGGGATGGCGCAAGGGTGAGACTGCCGGCGATCTGACCGATCGCTCCCCGATGCTGGAGCGGTCGTTCCGATGGGCTCTGGATGCGGTCGTCTTCGTGGTGTTGACCCCGACCTGGGTGGTAGCGGTTCTCGCCTGTGCCTTTTTAGGTCCTTTGGTAGCCTTAGCTTGGATCGGCCTCGCGCTCGCCTGTAGTTGGCTCTATGAAATGGCTCGTGGGTGTTGGAATGCCTGGGGGACGAACCGGAGCGACGGTGGGGATGGGTTGACCGCCGGGCAGACCAAGTCGACAGAGCCCTGGCGCCGGATCGCCCTGGAGAGCCGGCGCTCGGTTCGCTTGATCGCGTCTACCTTCAAGCTCAAGCTCGTCGGGGTTTGGCTCCGCCTGCTCTCGTGGATCCTTGTGTGGGCCGTTCTGGTAACGGGGATTGCGTGGCTGGTGGCGTTGGCCTGCGGACTAGATCCGGCCGAGACCTACGTCCCCCTGGTCCTGATACCGGCTTCTTTGGGGTTCGCGGCGGTATTGGTCATGGGAGTCGTCGAACTCATAGGGCTCCGTGATCAGAGCCTGTTGGACACGTTACTGCTGAAAGGTCGCCTGTCCTCCGGCCTCTTCCATCCCCATGCCCTGCGCCAGATCTTCGTACGTCTTTTCGATCCCGAATATTTCGCTACCGTCGGCTGTGGGGGCGAGATGGGGGAGATCGTGTCCCGGGCCCTGGATCCGGCCCAACCCTGGCCGAAGGCTTCGAACGCGGGTGGGGGCAATGCCGCGACCCGGAAGGTCGGGGACTACGTCAAGGCGGATCCGCCGATCCGGGTGGGCATCGTCGCCGCGGACCTGGCGACGGGCCAAAGTGAGGTGCTGCCGCCGTATGTCCCGGTGGTGGATGCCCTGCTTGCGGCCACCGCGGTGTGTCCCATCTTTCCTGCGATGGGCATCGAAGTACTCCGGGACGAGGAGGGAGAAGAGACCGACGTGCGGTGGTTCATTGACGGAGTCAACATCGCCAACGAGCCGACCCGCCCCACGCTGGCTTTCTTGCGGGACGCCGACCTCGCCCCCGGAGTGCCGGCCATCCACCTCTACCCGGTGTGCTCATTGCCCATGAGTCAGCCCGAGCTGCCGAGCCGCGGGGCGGCAGATGGAGACAGCCGATCGCTGCTGGCGGTGGTGGCGCGAGCCCTGGACCTCCAGCGCTTTCGGGACGCCACCTTGGAGCGCCGGTTGACCGAGCTCTTCAGCCGGGTGATCCCACCCCAGGCCGGTGCAGCGTACGACGTCGGGTCCGGAGCCACGAAGCAACGCTACCTGCGCGCCTGGGTATATCCGATCGAGCCGGAGGCGCCGCTGTCGGCCAATACCGACCTGGTGCGGGCCCGAGACGATCAGCAGCGTCGCCGGATCGTGGCCGAGACAGTGGCCGACGGGTGCCGGGCCGCGATGGAGGCGATGATGCAAGAGGGGGTCGCCGAGGTCGGCCGGACGGCTGGCCCCGCACCCTGTCGTCAGGTGGTCGCCGCCCACTTGAGTCGCAGCCCATGGCGTACCGACCTGCCCGCCAGTGACCCGGCAGGCGGACCGGGCGTCAGCGAAGTGTGCCGCCACTGCGCGCTGCATCGATCCGGGGAGGGGGAGACACCCCAAGCCCTGCGTAGGGCGCCCGAGTCGGTGAACCTGCCTCGCTGGCCTGCCAAGGGAGAAACCTCCTGGGACACGGGCTCAAGGGGGCGTGTGGACCCCCCGCTTGACGAGCGTAAGAAGGCAGTCCTGAGTGCGCTTCAATCGTCCGGGTCGAAGTGGCCCGTTGATCGTAACGGGCAGGTGGGTGGGCAGCGGGCAACGGTCAGCCTGCTTTTTGGTGGCGGGGTGTTTCGTGGCGTCTACCTCTTGGGAGTGCTCAACGCGCTGAACGAGGCGCGGATGAAGCCGGACTTGGTGGCCGGTGCCTCCGTCGGTTCGATCACCGCGGCGATGGCGGCTCGGGTGTTTAGCCATGAGGGCGAGGCCGAACGGGTGCACGGCATCCGGGAACTGGCGGCCACGTACCTGGCTCTCGATCGCCTGATTCTCACCGACCGGTTTTCGGACTTAGTTCGGACTTTGACGGTGCGGGGGGCGCAGGCCCGCTTCTCCTTCTCCGACGCGGACCGGGCTTTCCGGCGCTACGACGCGGATCGGGGGCATCGACACAGTGAGGGAACCCGTGCAGTGATTGCGGGTATCGAGCGCCTGCTGTGGATCAGCCCGTTCGAGCTGTTGGCCCTGGTGCGGGCCTTGCGGCTGGGGGACAGCCGGAAGACCGAGGGGCTACTTCGCCTTTACTTCCAGGAGATCCTGGACCGCAGCGGGGTGAGATCGGAAGTCCTGGGCAGCGAGCCACTCCAACTGCTCATCCGGGAGCACGTCCTACGGGGCGAAGATCCGCAGGAAACCCGCCAAAACGCCCGCACAGCCCAGTTCGACGCCTTCCTGCCTGAAATCGTCTTCCTCGCGACGGCCACTGACCTGGACCGCGGCAGGCTGGAGGTCCTGGGCGACCGCCAAATGAAAGGTGGGGACGGCAGCGTCGCCCTCCTTCAGGGACTCCTGGCCAGCTCGGCGTTCCCCGGTGTTTTCCGGCCCCGATCGCGGTGGGAGGTCTTCCCGCGCTCCCGCACCGACCACCGCTTGGCGGACGGCGGTCTGATGGACAACTTGCCCCTGGACGCGGTGGTCCACCATCTCGATCTGGCGGCGCAGGTGAATCGCCTGAAGCGCCGCCCGGACAACCCCCATCTGGTGTTCACCGGCTCCTTGGAACCGGAGGTTGAGGATCTCGAACGGACTGAGCTGGAGAGGGTCAAAGGAAGCTGGCAGCGCGTGTTGCGCCGTGCCCGTGAGCTGGGATTCAATCAGAAGCTCGACCTCTACCAGGCTGCGCAGGAGGCCCTGGATGGGATTTACCGACAGGCCAAAAGCGCCGGGGTGGCGTCTTTCGAGCCGCTCCATCTGAAGGTGGTGGCCGTGCGACCCAAATGGTTGTGTGGCACCTTCGCCTTTCACCCAATGCTCGGTTTTCGCCGCCGAGAGCAGGCCGCCAGCATCGCCCACGGGTGCGCCTCCACCCTGCACCGCTTAGCGGAGGAGCCGACCGATCACCTGATGGCGTGGGGTGCCGCGACGAACCGCCTGCCCGGGGGCTCCGCCGAGAGCCCTCGGGAGCAACCGGCCGGGAAGGAATGGGCGTGGCCATCAAAGTGGGAATCTCTGAAGATCCGCGGCGAAGGTCACTGCTGGTTCCGGCCAGAGGTGCAGTGCCCGTTTTCCGGAAAGGTCCTGCGGTCGTCTCCTCTGCCTGAAAACACCCGCGACCAACTCGGCCTGATCTACAAAGAGTGTGGCCGGAAAAGAACCCACCGCGCAAAACGCTGAGTGCTCTGAGGATCACGGCGCAGCCCCGCAGAACACCGGCCCCTGCACCGCACCATCTTCCGCGGAATGTTTACGGTGTCCCCCACCGGCCGTCCTCGGCGCACTCTAATGGGTAGGCGGCCGATTAGAGGTCCGGTGACGGGGAGTGGCCGCCGCAACGTTTTCTCCGGGGTGGCCAATGCCGCCCCGCCCCGGCGCCCCACTGATGGAAAGGAAGTTGCCATGCGCAAGATGTCCCTGCTCGCCCTCGCCGCCGCCCTCACTCTCCTCGCTCTCCCCGGCTTCGCGGCCGACGCCCCGACGGCGGACACCCCCGCCCCGGAGGCCACCGTCACCCTGGACCAGCTCTTCATCGACGAGGTCCCGGTGGCCGACGCCACCGCGCCGGCCCCGGACGCCGCCAGCGGCGTCGAGGAGCCGCTGTTCCTGGCCGGTGGCGACTGCGGTGGCGTCACCTGCGGCAAGGGGGAGTACTGCTGCAACGCCTCCTGCGCCTGGTGCCGCCCCTACGGCGTCTCCTGCATCCAGATCGCCTGCAACTGACCACCACGAAAAAGCCCCCGCCGGGGAGGCCCGCTGCTGCGGGCCCCCGGCGGGGGCGTTGTTGTGTGATCTGTAGCCGTCGGCCGGCTACAGCAGCTTCACGACGCGGTCGGCCAGGCCACCTTCGCCCAGCATGACGGTCAGGTTGGAGGTCGCGGCCACCTTCTCCAGGACTTCCAGCTCGCGCAGCCGCATGAGGGTCGGGTTCGACTCCATGATGCGCGCGGTGTTGGCCTGGGAGCGCATGGCCGCGGTCTCCTCCCGGCGGGTCACCAGGGAAGCCTCGGCCGCGGTGCGCGCCTCGGTCACCCGGTTGAGCAGCTCGCGCATGTCACCCGGCAGGATGACGTCGCGGATGCCCAGGCCGGTGACCTCGACGCCGAGGCCATCGGTGCTGGCGGCGACCCGCTCGTGGAGCTCCCGCGCCACGGCTTCCTTGTCGTCCAGCAGCACCGACAGCTCTCGCGAGCCGACCACGGCCCGCAGCGCGAGCTGGGCCTCCCGGTACAGCGCCTGGCGGTAGTCCTCCACCTCGTTGATCGCTTGCAGCACGTCGGTCACCCGGTAGGTGACGACGGCGTTGAGGCGCAGGGTGACCTTGTCGGAGGTCATGATCTCCTGACCGCTGACGTCGGTCGCCTGCTCCCGCAGATCGACGTGGAACACCTGCACCTGGCCCTCACCCTTCCAGGAGGCGACCAGGCCCGCACCGACCGTGGCCAGGTGGCGGCCCTGGTGGTAGACGACGCCAGCGGTGCCGGCGTCCACCTGGGAGCTGTTGAGGTGCTGGCTGGCGCCCTTGGCCGCCAGGATCACCGGCAGCTCGGGGTGCTCGAAGCGCACGCCGCGGGTTTCCACGACCTCCGCCTCGACGCGGTGGAACACGTTCCACAGCACGTGGGCACCGGGGCCGATGACCTCGGTGATGCGGCCATCGACCCGGACCAGGGCGCGCTGGTGGTCACCCAGCTCCAGCACCCGGGCCTCGTCGCCGAGGACCCCGGAGCGGGCGATGACTTCCACCTCGCGGTGGACCAGGCGCGCCTCGCGCACCGAGACCACCTCGACCTGGACCCGGTGGAGCTCCTGCCACAGGGCGTGGAGACCCGGGCCCAGCATCGCTTCCAGGTGACCGTCCACCCAGACGAAGGCGCGCTGGTGGTCGCCCAGCTCGACGACCACGGCCTCGTTGCCGAGGACGCCGGAGCGGACGATGGCGCGCAGCTCGTCGTGGCGCAGCCACGGCTCGCGGATCGACACCCGGTCCACCCGCGCCTTCCAGCGCGGGTCCCAGATCAGGTGGACACCCGGACCGAGAACGCGCTCGATGGCACCCTCCCGGAACAGGAGGCCGCGCTCGAACTTACGAATACGGACATAACGGATCATGTCGCGATCCTCCTTCTGGCCAGCCTTTCCAACCAGCTTTCTGCTACGACGAAGTTGGTGAGAAAGGCAGCCTTACGCCCGGATCGTTCCGGGCGGTACGTCGTGTCCGCCTCCGGGCACGCCCCGGGGCGGGGTGCTGCTCAAGGGGTCAACCCTCGTATGCGGCGGTGCTTCTGTCAGATCCACGCGTGGTAGCCGAAAACCCCCGGTGGGCGAGACCCTTGGGTCCGCCACACGGTAGGCGCGGAGGTCGGGCCGCCGGAGCCCTCCCCGGCGGCTGGCCGGCCGGGGGCCCACCCCCGCCGCCGGCCCGCCCCGCCGCCCGACTGCGGCGGTGGGGAAGGGCCGGGGCGGGCACGCCCGCCGGTCGTGGCCGGGCGTGGGGCCGCCGGTCGGTCGCCATCCGGTTTCGGGCCCCGGCGGGGTCCGGCCTGCAAGGCGCCAACCTGTGCTGCGGGCCACGGTGCGGATCGCGGCGGGGCGGCCCCGGCGAACCGGTGCCTCCCCGACGCGGCCTTGGCCGCGGCCCACCGGCGGGTGTGCCCCATCGGGGCGCCCACCGGGAGCGGGTACTGCTTCGGGTACTGCGTCTGCGTGACAGGCAGGAGCGCGTAAAGCGCGTGGTGTCATCGTGGGGGAGTCGAACCCCCGACAACTGGGTTTCAAATCCAGTGCTCTACCTACTGAGCTAACGATGCTGGTCTGACGTACACCGCCGTTTGGAATCCGTACGCGGGATACGGCTGGCCGACCGGGGCACCCGAAACGGGTGACCCCGGGGCTCACCGCACCGCCGGCGCCGGTGGGTCAGCTTGGTGGTTGCTGCTGCGTGAGGGAGCCCTCAGAAACGCGAAAGGCCCCCCGGGTCGGAAAACCCGGGAGGCCTGGAAGCCGCTCCTTGGGGGGAGCGCGTTGCGGTGCTCGCCGCTACACGCCGTTCCTGGAGGCTCCTCTCACCCGGGATGAAGTCATCGTCGCCAAACCGCACGCCGATCCTTCCGTGTTCCTGATCACGGAAAGGCTCGGGGTGGCGCTGTCGGCAAAGCCGTACTTCGGTTTGATGTCGAGGGTTTTCATCTCGGGGTCTCCTTCGTCTGTAGTGACGAGATCGCGAAAGCTAGGGGAACTGCCGGGGGGTTGTCAACCCCCGTCTTCTCACTCGGCGCCCAGGATCACCGTCTCCGGGTGGACCGCCGCCCAGGTGTACCAGTAGGTGTCGAAGCCCGTCAGGCGGCTGGCGTCGGCGGCGAAATCGCCTGCGCCGGAGGCGATCCAGGCAGCCGCGGCCTGGGCCGAGGCGAGCTTCTCGGCGCGCTCGGCGGAGAGCACCCAGGCGTCGCTGCTGGCGAAGACCGAGGCCCCCGGATCGCGGCGCAGGAAGAACACCTCGCCGTCACCGGCGGGGAACAGGGCGCCGCCGGCGATGGCGTCGTGGGGGGCGGCGTAGGCGGTGCCGCCGCGCTGGAACGAGTAGATCGGGGCTTTGGCGGCGAGCCGGTCGTCGTCCACCTCGGCGCCGCGGAAGGTGCGGTCGGAGGTGAAGTAGTTCTCGTAGGGGTTGGAGGAGTCGTGCTCGGTGCCGTCCACCGACAGCACCAGGCTGTCCGGGTGGCTGGCGCGCCACTCGCCCCAGGTGGTCTTCTCACCGATGGGCAGCTCCTCCAGGACGCTGCCTTCCAGCGGGCCGCCGATGGCGTCGGCGGTCATGATGGACCACCAGGAGTCGGTCTCCCGGTCGCGCATCACCAGGGCGGCGTCGCGCAGCGCCCCGGAAGCCTCGAAGTTGAGGGTCTTGCCTTCGTAACTGCGGCCGTACACGACGGCCGTGTTGGCGAGAGGTCACCACACCGCGGCGAAGGACCGCTCCCCGATCTTGTCGTTGACCACCTCGTGGTGGTTCAGCAGGTTCAGCGAATAGGCCCGCGCCTGCCCCTCGATCTCCACCCCCAGCACCCAGGCGCCTTCCGGGATGTTCGCCTCCCCGGCGCTGACGAAGGCCGGGTCGAAGATGGCCGGAATGCCGCCCCGGGGCAGGATCTGCTCGACCCCCGGGGGAAGCTCCTCGGCGGCGGCGGGGGAGCCGTCCTTGGGCGCCGCGCATGCGGCTCCGGCGGCCGCGATACACACCGCGACGAAGGTCATCAGTCCGACGTAGCGGGGGCTGGTGCACAACGAGTCTCGTTTGTTCATCACGTCGAGGATACGTGACCCCGATCCGATCGGTTCACTGGCTCACTTCCCCCCTCCCAAAAGATCGCGTCTCCAGACCGGTGCCCCCGCCTTCAGCCGAGAAGCGGAGCGGCCCCGACCCGGAAGCCTCCCCCCGCCCCGTCCCCGCATCCCAGGCGCTACCTGAGTGTCCCTCTCAGAGGACGATCACCCCTTTGTCGAACCTCCCCGCCGGGGACCACGCCCCGCCCCCCGTCTCGCCCCCGAGCTGTGGAATCATCCCTGAACAAAGCCTGTTTCCACCACTGAGTCGTCCCCGGCACGTCCCCCTGACGAACCCGTGAGCCGCTGGGCACGCCCATTGCTCTTGACACTTCTGACACTTCAGCAAGTGGTGCCCCACGGGGTGCCGACCAGCATTGCGACCTTCGCTGCCAGATCCACCCGCACTTCCCCGAGGAATCCCATGAGACACCGGCCTTCATTCCGTACCCGCGTCCTCGCCCTCGCCGTCTTCCTGCTCCCGCTGCTCGCCCCGGCCGCCATGGCCCAGGAGGAGAGCCCCGAACCGCGCCAGGACATCTTCGGCGAGATCATCGAGGTCCGCGTCGTCAACCTGGAGGTGGTGGTCACCGACGGCGACGGCAACCGGGTCACCGGCCTCGATCCCGACGATTTCCAGCTCTACGTCGATGGTGACGAGACCCCCATCGACTACTTCAGCGAGATCGTCGGCGGCGCCGCCGTCGAGCCGCCGGAGTCGCTCGCCGACTCCCGGATCCAGGGCATCCCCCTGGCGGTGCCCGGGGAGGCGGTGGGCACCCGCTACCTGGTGTTCATCGATGACTTCTTCCTCATCGCCCGGGACCGCAACCAGATCCTTCGCGAGATGGCCGACGACCTGGCCTTCCTCGGCCCCGGCGACCAGATGGCCATCGTCGCCTACGACGGCAAGAAGGTGGAGATGCTGACCAGTTGGACCGACTCCGAACGCCAGTTGCGCCGCGCCCTCTCCGACGCCCAGGCGCGCCCCGCCCAGGGCCTGCAGCGGATCGCCGACCTGCGCTCCCACGACCAGGCCCTCTACGGCGCGCGCACAGCGCGCAGCGTCGATGCACTGGGCGACCTGCCGGTGCAGGACCGCTTCTTCGCCAACCAGGTGGCCAACCGGGTGGAGCGGGCGGTGAGCGCCGCCGTGGCCACCCTGCGCGGCTTCGCCCAGCCCCCCGGGCGGCGGGTGATGCTGCTCCTGTCGGGCGGCTGGCCGTTCTCCCCGTCGGCCTACGTCGCCGGCTCGCGCCAGATCATCGAAAGCTCCTCCTCGGTCCCCACCGGCGAGGACCTGCTGGAGCCGCTGGTCGATACCGCCAACCTGACCGGGTACACCATCTACACCATCGACGTCCCCGGCCTGGGCTCGGCCTCGGGAGCCGACGTCGAGCAGGGGGGGCGGCTGGCCACCGGCCTCAACACCGAGTCCGAGGCGCGGTTCGACACCCTGAGCAGCCGGGTGGTGGTGGACCGGGAGTCGAACCAGGAGGACGCCCTGCGCTACATCGCCGCCGAGACCGGCGGCCGCGCCCTGATCAACGCCGCCGGCGTCGAGGCGCTGGCGGCGACCGCCCAGGACACCCGCTCGTACTACTGGCTCGGCTTTTCCCCCGAGCGCCAGCGCGATGATCGCCGCCACAAGATCCGGGTCGAGGTGACCCGCCCCGGCCTCGACGTGCGCACCCGCGACACCTACCTCGACATGTCCCGTGAGGCCGAGCGCACCATGGCCGTCGAGAGCGCCCTGCTGTTCGGCGACCCGGCGGCGGAGGGCTCCCTGGGCGTGCAGGTGGGGGAGCCGGAGCGGGCCGGGCGGCGCACCATGAACGTGCCGATCACCGTCGCCATCCCCATCGACCTGGTGACCGCGCTGCAGGAGGGGGACGAATGGGTGATCCGCACCGAGCTGCGGGTCGCCGCCCTGGACGAGAGCAGCCGCCAGTCGGAGGTGCCCTCGGTGCCGGTGGAGTTCCGCTTCAAGCAGCGCCCCGAGGCCGGCAAGGCGATCCCCTACACGACCAACCTCAAGCTGCGCCGGGCCGAGCAGGTGCTGGTGGTCAGCATCACCGACGTGGTGGGCGGGCGCAGCCTGACCAGCCGGGTCGAGGTGACGCCGTAGCCGCTGGTGTGGCGCCTCCGGCGTGCCTTAGAATGGGCCTTGCGGGACTGCCGACCTCGCCACCCGTGACCATCCACCAGCCCGCCACGACTCACTCGCGTTCATTGCCGATTCGGATCCCCATGTCAGAAGAAACCCACAACCGCTTCTCCCCGCCGTCCCACCACGGCTTCCCCGCCCTCCCCAGGGCGGTTTTCCTCGTCTGTCTCCTCCTCTTGACGGCGGCGTGGCCCGCGGCCCCCGCCCTGGGCCAGGAGACGGATGCCGCGACGGATGCCGCGACGGATGCCGAGGCCGGCGCTGAAGTCAGTGCCGAGCCCACGGCTGAGGCCAGCGCCGAGGAAGGCGCCGCGGCCGACGCCGTCTACGAGGCTGACGCCGCCGAGGGCACCGCCACGGGCGAGGACCTGGAGATCTTCGTCGACACCGTGGACGTGCGGGTGGTCAACGTGGACGTCTACGTGACCGACAAGAAGGGCAATAGGATCACCGGCCTGAGCAAGGACGACTTCGAGCTCTTCGAGGACCGCCGGCCGGTGGAGATCACCAACTTCTACGCCATGGAGGAGGGCATGCCGGTGGACAGGCCGTCCGCCGCCACCGCCGGGCCGGGGGAGGGCGACCGGCGCGACCTGCCGCCGCTGACCGCCCGGGAGGAGCGCGCCCTGGAGCTGCCTGCGGAGCAACGGCTGTTCCTGGTGGTCTACATCGACAACTTCAACATCCATCCCCTCAACCGCAACCGCGTCCTCGACGACCTGGCGTTCTTCCTCTCCACCGAGGTGCAGCGCGGCGACCAGGTGATGCTGGTGACCTACGACCGCTCCCTCCACGTCCGCCGGCCGTTCACCGCCGAGCCGGCGGCCATCGCCCGCAGCCTGGAGGAACTCGAAAACCTGACCGGTCACGCGCCGAACCGCGCCGAGGAGCGGCGCCAGGCGCTGGAGCGGATCAGTGAGGCGCGGGGCTCCGGCCAGGCCTCGGCCTACGCCCGCATGCACGCCGAGTCGGTGCAGAACGACCTGCGCTTCAGCCTCGGCGCCCTGCGCGACCTGCTGGACCAGCTCAGCGGCCTGCCGGGGCGCAAGGCGCTGCTCTACGTCTCCGACGGTCTGCCCATGGTGCCGGGTCAGGATCTGTTCCACGCCGTGCCCGCCGGGCGAGGCGGTGCCAGCGCCATCACCGACTCCTTCCAGTACGACGCCTCCCGGGAGTTCGACCAGCTTGCCAACGCCGCCAACGCCAACCGCGTCACCTTCTACACCATCGACGCCGCCGGCCTGCGCCTGGCCTCCAGCTTCTCGGCGGAAAACGCCAACCCGTCGGTCAACCTCCAGGTCGACTCGGTGTACAACAGCAACCTGCAGAGCCCGCTGCGCTACATGGCGGAGGAGACCGGCGGCGTGGCGGTGGTCAACACCAACCGCATCCTGCCGCGCATGGAGGAGATCGCGGACGACTTCAACACCTACTACTCCCTGGGCTACAGCCCGGCCCGGGCGGGCACCGGCCGCTACCACGACATCCGCGTCGAGGTGAAGGGGCGCAAGGGCCTGGTGGTGCGCCACCGCCAGGGCTATCGGGACAAGTCGGTGGAGGCCCAGATGACCGACGGCACCCTGTCGGCGCTGCGCTTCGGCTTCCTCAACAACCCATTGAACGTGCGCCTCGCCTTCGACGAGCCGTCGCGCAAGGACAGCCGTTTCTTCGTGGTGCCGGTGAACGTCGAGATCCCGTTGAGCGAGCTGGTCTTCGTGCCCCGGGCCAACACCTACGAGGCGCGGCTGCGCATCTACCTGGCCGCCCTCGACCGGGACGGCGACAGCTCGCCGGTGCAGCAGGTGCCGGTGCCCATCTCCATCCCCGCCGACGAGATCGAGCACGCCAAGACCCAGCTCTACCGCTACACCGTGCCGCTGCTGATGCGCAGCGGCGCCCACCAGGTGTCGGTGGGGGTGCGCGACGAGCTTGCCTCCCGGGAGTCCTTCGTCGTCGACTCGGTGCGGGTCGGGGCGGGCCGCGCCGGCTCTCCGGCGCTGAGCCGGCAGCCGGGGGAGTGATCCGCCGGTGGGCGGCAGGGATGCTGCAAGTAACCCAGGTAGGGCATGACTTCAAGGCAGGTCATGACTTCAATGGCAGGCGTAGCGCGGAAAGGATGAGGCAGCGGTGATCAAACTCGGAAAGACAATGATTCGCACCTGGACCGGCATGGTCCGCAAGACGGGGCAGGCCTACCTGGACCTGCTGCGGGCGGAGCTCGACAAGCTGGTCGCGGACCTGGGGGCATCGGGCAAGAAGCTGGGCATCGGCCTGGCGCTGCTCATCGCCGCCGGCATGATCCTCTTCTGGTGGATCGCCGTCCTCGCCTTCTTCCTCATCGAGGTCATCGCCATCTGGCTGCCGACCTGGGCGTCGGCGGGCATCGTGCTGCTGATCCTGTTGCTGGTCACCGCCACCCTGGCGTTTCTCGGCGTCCGCCGCCTACAGTCCATCGAGAACCCGGTGGACACGGTGGGCCAACGCTGGGACGACCACCTGGACTGGTGGGAGAACCGCCTGATGCCGGAAGACGAATTGCGCTCCGACCCGGTGGGCGCGGAGTCGAGGGAGGAGCTGGTATGAGCCGCAAGAAGACCGACCCCAAGGCACGGCGCATCGCCGAGGGCCGCCTCGAGGTGGAGCGCCGGCTGGGCGCCCTGCGCTCGGCCATCGCCGATGAGACCGGCCACGCGCCGACCGGGCGGGGCATCCTGACCGGGTTGCTGGCCGGCGCCGTGGGCGTCGCCCTGGCGCAGCGCGGCAGGACCCGCAAAGAGCGCCGCCTGCACGGCGACGACTGACGGGGCGAGGACTGATCCGGCGACGACTGAAGCGGCTTCTGCGGGACGACGCTGGCCGGTGATACCGGCCGCTGATGCTGCCCCCGGGCTCAGACCGGGCGCTTGAAGACCATGGCGATGTTGTCCGTCGCCCCGCTCTTGAAGTTCACCGAGGTCAGCCCCACCAACTCCCAGCCGTCGTCCCCCAACTCGTTGAGCTCCCGGTCGCAGTTGGGGTCCAGTCGGTAGTTCTCGCTGCGGATGTTGATGACTTTGTACTCCCATCGGGTCATGCCCGTTCCTCCTTGCGTTGACTGGCTGTGGGGGTCGGTGTCAGTGTCGGTGTCGAGGTCGAGGTCGTTCCCTGAATCGTCGGTGCCGCCAGCGTCGACGTCGTCGCTGCCCAAGCGCACCGTCACCGCGTCGCCCCGCCACACGTCCCAGGCGTCGGCCAGGCTGGCGCCGTCCAGGGACAGCTCCAGGGTGCCCAGCGAGCCGGGGAGGGCGGCGGCGCGCCCCTCGGGGATCTCCGCGAAGTGCTCTGCCCGCAGCGAGGTGGTGCCCCCCTGGTCGCCGGCCACCTCCACGGTCACCGGCTCGTCGCCCAGCCAGTGGCTGGGGACATCGGTGACCAGGTTGCCGAAGCGATCGATGTGGGCCACCCGGCCGCGCAGCACCGAGCCGGGGAGGTCGGGGTGGGGCGGGGTGCCCTCGGCCCGGGGGGGCTCGGTGGAGAGCATCACCGGGTCGTCGATCCGGGGGCCGAGGTCGGCGAGCTTGCCGCCGGTGGCGAGGAAGGCGGCCACCGGCGCGAAGCGGTCCCGGCCGTGGAAGGTGGCGCCGGGGCCT
>Ga0102947_1000091_pt1 | contig 31409 bp, 27 predicted proteins | sample SalPon2A_A_D2_MG_FD_78210 | JGI IMG/M metagenome (GOLD analysis project Ga0102947, IMG submission 78210) | Soil microbial communities from South San Francisco under conditions of wetland restoration - Salt Pond MetaG R2A_A_D2_MG | ecosystem: Environmental > Terrestrial > Soil > Wetlands | place... | reverse complement strand
GCGCCGTTGCCGGCGGGGCCGGCGTAGGGCGAGGCGTGGCGGGACGGTGGCGGGGGAGGGAACGGCTCGAAGGCCACGCCGCCCTTGGCGACCGCGCCGCCCCGGGCATCGGCACCACCGGCCTCGCCGGTGGCAACGGCCCGTGACGGCGGCTGTTTTTCCGGGTCGCTGGTTTCCAGGGTCGGTGGGTCTTTGCTCATGCCGTCTCCGTCGCGGTGGTTGCCATGGGGGCGCGGTAGGGGTCTCTGTCCCGGCGTGGGCCGCCGGCACACCCCCTCCGGGCGGCGCACGCCGGCGCCCTACCCCGGGGGGTGGGCGAGCCTTCTCGCTGTGAGAGTTTGCAGGTTCCGTACCCAGCTCTCCGGGCCGTCGCGGCGAAAAGGCGCTCCAGTAGAGGGGGTTGACAATCCGTACCAGATCGGTCCAGAATCGTATTCACAAATTGAGACGGCATCTCAATAAGCCCGAACAAGGCCGGGCGCACACCTCACACGACGCGACAACCACCAGACCGAGCCCAGAACCAGGACCCCGGAACCAGACCCCCAAACCCGACCATGGTCGATCCCCGAGAAAAAGGACAGTTCCTCGACTACCTGCGTGAGCAGGGTATGCGGGTGACCCGCGAGCGGCTGGTGCTGTTCGACGAGATCTTCGACCGCCACGGCCACATCGACGCCGAGGACCTGCTGGACGGCATGCAGTCCCGGGGGGTGAAGATCTCCCGGGCCACGGTCTACCGCAACCTCGACCTGCTGGTGGATTGCGGCCTGGTGCGCAAGTACCGCCTGGGGCGCAACCGCTTCCTCTTCGAGCACGTCCACCGGGGCCAGCAGCACGATCACCTGGTGTGCTCCGAGTGCGGCCGGGTGGCGGAGTTCGTCAGTCCCGGCATCGCCGCGCTGCAGAACGAGATCTGTCGTGCCCACGGGTTCGTGGCGGACCAGCACACGCTGCAGATCCTCAGCCTGTGTAAGGACTGCGCCGCGCAGCAGGAAGCTGAGCGGGAAGCGGAGCAGGAAGCAGAGCAGGACTGCGGCCCGCAGCCGGCGGCCGGTGGAGAGGAGCGGGCCGATGCCTGATCTCGTCTCCGGCCCGGCGCCCGCCGTGGGACCGTGCGTCCCCGGATCGTCCTTCCCCAACACGCCTTACCCCAACACGTCTGACCCGAACACGCTTATCCCCAACACCCTGCGGAGCATTCCGATGACCCAGATCCACCCTTACCTGCGAACCCTCCTCCTGACGGCCGCCTTCCTGTCGGCCCTCGCCCTCCCCTGGACCGCCACCGCGGCCACCGGCGTCGCCGACGGCCTACCGCCGGCGGACGGCTCCGGGGCCGCCACCGACGCCGAGCCGTCGGGCGAGGAGGCCGCGGATGAAGCCGACGAGACCACCGCCACCCCGGACCAGCCCCGGGCCGTCACCCAGGTGGCGTCCACCGCGCCGGCGGAAGTGATCTTCGACCAGCTCATGGTGGTGGGCGGCCCGGCCCGCATCAGCGAGGTCCCCGGCTCGGCCCACGTCCTGGGCGCCGAGGAGCTGGAGGAGCAGGATCACTCGGACATCCACCGCGTCCTGCGCCAGGTGCCGGGCGTCTTCGTGCAGGAGGAGGAGGGGTTCGGCCTGCGTCCCAACATCGGCATGCGGGGGACCGGCACCGAGCGCAGCTCGAAGATCACGCTGCTGGAGGACGGGGTCCTCATCGCGCCGGCGCCCTACGCCGCGCCGTCGGCCTACTACTTCCCCACCGCCGGCCGCATGCAGGGCATCGAGGTGCGCAAGGGCTCGGCGTCCATCCGCCAGGGGCCCTACACCAACGGTGGCGTGCTCAACATGATCTCCACCGCCATCCCCAGCAGCTTCCAGGGCAAGGTGGACGCCGCCGCCGGTGAGCACGGCACCGGCCGCCTCCACGCCTTTGCCGGCGACACTCGGGGCCAGCTCGGCTGGATGGTGGAGACGTACCAGATGCGCTCCGACGGCTTCAAGGACCTCGACGGCGGTGGCGACACCGGCTTCGACCTGGAGGACTACACCGGCAAGCTGCGCTGGACCACCGGCACCGACGCCTCCGTCTACCAGGCGGTGGAGATGAAGGTCGGCCGCACCGAGCAGCTCGGCCAGGAGACCTACCTGGGCCTGACCCAGGCCGATTTCGAGGCCACCCCCTACCGCCGCTACGCCGGCTCCCAGGAAGACGAGATCGACACCGAGCACGAGCAGCTCCAGCTCAGTTGGCTGCTGGCGCCCTCGGACGGCTTCGACCTCACCACCACCGTCTACCGCAACGACTTCTTCCGCAACTGGCACAAGCTCCAGTCGGTCAACGGCGTGGGGATTTCCAGCGTCCTGGGCTCCCCCGGCAGCTTCGGCGACGAGCTGGCCATCCTGCGCGGTGACGCGGACGCCGGCGACGGCGCCCTGAAGGTGCGCAACAACCGCCGCGACTACTACTCCCAGGGCGTGCAGTCGGTGGCCGCCTTCCGCTTCGGCACCGGCGGCGTCGATCACCGGCTGGAGCTGGGCGCCCGCTACCACGAGGACGAGGAGGACCGCTTCCAGGAGGAGGACCGCTTCCGCATGGTGGGCGGCCAGATGGAGCTCTCGGGCCTCGGCGTCCCCGGCAGCCAGGCCAACCGGGTGAGCTCGGCGGAGGCGCTGGCGCTGTTCGTCCAGGACCGCATCGTCGCCGGCCGCTGGACCTTCACCCCCGGCATCCGCTTCGAGAGCGTCGATTTCACCCGCGTCGATTACTCCGAGGACGACCCGACCCGGACCGTCCCGAGCCGGGTGCGGGAAAACGGCGTCGATGAGTGGATCCCCGGCCTCGGCATCGACTACGCCCTGTCCGACCAGGCCAGCGTCTTCGCCGGCGTCCACCGTGGCTTCTCGCCGCCGGGACCGGGGAGAAGCGCCGAGACCCGCTCCGAGGAGAGCGTCAACTACGAGCTTGGCTGGCGCCGGGTCACCACCGGCGGCAACGTCCAGGTGGTGGCCTTCTACAACGACTACGAGAACCTCCTGGGCCGCGACACCCTGTCCTCCGGCGGCAACGGCTCCGGGGATCTCTTCAACGGCGGCCAGGTGGAGGTCCAGGGGCTGGAGCTGTCCGCCGCCCGCACCCTGGACGACCTGGTGGGCACCTGGGTGGGGGCGGTGCGCGACGGCGCCATCTCGGTGCCGGTGCGGCTGTCCTACACCTACACCGACGCCAGCTTCCAGAACACCTTCGAGAGCGACTTCGGGCCGTGGGGCCCGGTGGTCTTCGCCGGCGACGAGCTGCCCTACCTGCCGCAGCATCAGGTCGCCCTGGGCACCGGCGTCGAGGCCCAGCGCTGGGCCGCCTTCTTCGACCTCTCCTGGGTGGGCGAGACCCGCACCGAGGCCGGCCAGGGCGCGATCCCGGCGGGCAGCGGCACCGACGCCCACTTCCTGGTCGATCTGTCAACCCGCTTCAACCTGCTGGACGGCCTGGCGCTGAACCTCCAGGTGCGCAACCTGACCGACGAGGTCTACGTCGCCGCCCGCCGTCCCGCCGGCGCCCGCCCGGGGCTGCCCCGCACGGCGCTGCTGGGCCTGTCCTGGAACTTCTGAGTCCGCGCACGTAATAGACGTCACCCAATAAGACTCCACCCACGATCCCGCAACGAAAGACACGCAACATGACAGTCACTGCCACGCCACCCTCCTCAGCCCACCGGCCCCTACTCCGCGGCCTGGTGGCGGCCCTCGTCCTGCTCCTGCCGGTTTTCCTCCTGGCCGCTTGCGGCGGCGGCGGCGAGACCGCCAGCACCGCCGACGGTGACTCCGACAGCCACGCCAAACCCCACGGCACCGTCACCGGCGAGGCCGGTGTCGTGACCGTCTACTCCGGGCGCAACGAGAGCCTGGTGGGGCCGGCCCTGGCGCGCTTCACCGAGGCCACCGGCATCGAGGTCGAGGTGCGTTACGGCGAGACCGCCGAGCTCGCCGCCACCCTGCTGGAGGAGGGCGAGGCCACCCCCGCCGACGTCTTCATCTCCCAGGACGCCGGCGCCCTGGGCGCCCTCGCCGGCGCCGGCCTCTTCCGCCCCCTGCCGGCGGACCTGGTGGCCCGGGTGCCCGCCGTCTACGCCGATCCCGAAGGGCTCTGGGTGGGGATCAGCGGCCGCGCCCGCACGGTGGTCTACAACCCCGAGCGGATTTCCGCGGACGAGCTGCCGAAGACGCTCGAGGAGGTCACCGACCCGCGCTACAAGGGCCGCTTCGGCGTCGCGCCCCTGAACGGCTCCTTCCAGGCCCACATGGCGGTCTACCGGGTGCTCGAAGGCGCCGAGGCGCTGGACGAGCTTCTCGCCGGCATGGTGGCCAACGAGCCGCGGCGCTACCCGAAGAACAGCGCCATCGTTGAGGGCGTGCTGGCCGGCGAGGTGGACTTCGGCCTGGTCAACCACTACTACCTGTGGCGCGCCCTGGACGAGAACCCCGACGCCCCGGGGGTCAACTACTCCATGCCCGGCGGCGGCGCGTCGGATAGCGGTGCCAGCGGCTTCGTCAACATCGCCGGTGCCGGCGTCCTCTCCGATGACGAGAGCGGGGTGGAGCTGCTGCGCTACCTGCTGTCCGAGGACGCCCAGCGGTACTTCGCCGACGAGACCTTCGAGTACCCGCTGGTGGCGGGGGTCGAGCCCTCGGTGGAGTTGACCCCGCTGGCCGATCTGAACACCCCGGACGTCAACTTCCACCAGGTCTCGGAGGTGTTGGAGCCGACCCTGGAAGCGATCCAAGCGAGCGGGCTCATTGCCCAATGACGCGATCCTGCGCGTAGACCAGGATCGCGGCTCGGAGAGCGGCGGCCGTGCCCGGAGTGCGCCCGGCCGCCGTCCCCACCGGGCCTCCAAGGGCCGCGCCCCGGCGTGGCTGACGACACCGGCGGTGGCCACGGCGCTGCTGGTCAACGTGCCGCTGGTCTACATCTTCGTGCGCTCCGCCCAGGGCGGGGCGGCGGCCTACCTGGAGACCGTCGTCTCCGGGCGCACCTTCGGCCTCCTCACCAACACCCTGGGGCTGGTGGTGGGGGTCCTCGCCCTCGCCCTCGCCGTGGCGGTGCCGCTGGCCTGGCTGGTGATGCGCACCGACCTGCCCGGGCGCCGCGCCTGGGCCGTGGCCGGGGCGCTGCCGCTGGTCTTCCCCTCCTACGTCTCCGCCTTCGCCCTGGTGGCCGTCCTCGGCCCCCGGGGCTTTGCCCAGAAGTGGCTGGCACCGCTGGGGGTGGAGCGCCTGCCGGATTGGATCTACGGCTACGGCGGCGCCGTCCTCGCCCTGGCGCTGTTTACCTACCCGTACATCTACCTGCTGGTCAGCGCCGCCCTGCGCGACCTCGACCCGGCGTTGGAGGAAAGCTCCATCGCGCTGGGCCGGGGGCGCTGGCGGACCTTCTTCGGCGCCGTCCTGCCGCAGCTCCGGCCGCCCCTCTACGGCGGCTCGCTGCTGGTGGTGCTCTATGCCCTGTCGGACTTCGGCGCCGTCTCCATCGTCCGCTACAACACCTTCACCCTGGCGATCTACAACGCCTATCGGGGGCTCTTCGACCGCTCCGCGGCGGCGTCCCTGGCCACAGTGCTGGTGGTCCTGACCCTCGCCTTCATCCTGCTCGAAGGGCGCTTGTCGGGACGGGTGCGGCCGGTACCGGCGCGGCCCTCGCGGCGGGCCCGGCGGGTCGCCCTGGGCGGCTGGAAGTGGCCCGCCCTCGGCTTCACCGGACTGCTGGCGGCGGTGACCCTGGTGCTGCCCATGGGGGTCATCCTGCACTGGGGTGGGCGCGCCCTGGCCGGTGGGCGCCTGGGGGGTGGCGGTTCCGGCTTCGGCAATCCGCTGACCACCGTCGCCGAAGCCGCCGGCTCGTCGCTGCTGGTCTCCGTGGCGGCGGCGGTGGCGTGCATCGCCCTGGCCGTCCCGGTGACCGCCTGGGCGTCGCGCTGGGGGGGCGGGCCGGCGGTGTGGGCCCAGCGCCTGTCGAGCTCCGGCTACGCCCTGCCCGGCATCGTCATCGCCCTCAGCCTGGTCTTCCTGGTGACCCGCCTGGCCCGCCCCCTCTACCAGACTCTGGGGTTGCTGGTGGCGGCCTACGTCGTGCGCTTCCTGCCCGAGGCGCTGGCGGCGGCCCGCTCCGCCTTCGCCGCCGTCTCGCCGCGCTTCGAAGAGGCGGCCCGCAGCCTCGGCCGGGGGCCGCTCAAGGTGATGACCAGCCTCACCCTGCCGCTGATGCGCCCCGGCCTGGCGGCCGGCGCCGGCCTGGTGTTTCTGACCTCCATGAAGGAGCTGCCCGCCACCCTGATCCTGCGCCCCATCGGCTTCGAGACCCTGGCCACCCGGGTGTGGAGCGCCGCGGCGGAGGGGATCTACTCCCAGGCGGCGCTGCCGGCCCTGACCCTGGTGCTGGTCTCCGCCCTGCCGGTGTACGGCCTCATCATCCGCCCGGCCCTGGCCGAGCGCTCCGGGCCGGCGGGCCGGGGGCGGCGGGGCGGGAGCGTTGGAAACAGCGGTGGTGGGGACGGCGCCGTCGTGAACAGCCCCGGTGAGCCGTTGGCGGCCCTGGTGGAGCCGGGAGCGAGGTGGGCCGCATGAGCGAGTCGATCCGCCAGGCCCGCACCGGTGCCGGCACCGTCTCCCGCCCCGCCACGGAGGCCGCGACGCCCGACGCCCCCCCGGTGGTCGAGGTGCGCGGCCTCACCGTGCGCTACGACGGCGGCACCGTGGCGGTGGACGGCGTCGATCTCTCCGTCCCGGCCGGCGGCATCACCGCCCTGGTGGGGGCCAGCGGCTGCGGCAAGACCAGCCTGTTGCGCGCCATCGCCGGTTTCGAGGAGCCGGTGGCGGGCGAGGTGTGGGTGGCGGGGCGCTGCGTTTCCCGACACGAGCCGGGCCGGCGCCGGTCGCGCCGGGCCGACTGGGTGAAGCCGGAGAAGCGTCGCGTCGCCATGGTCTTCCAGGAGGGGGCGCTGTTCCCCCACCTCACCGTCGAGGGCAACGTCGTCTACGGCCTCTCCGGCGACGCCGGGGCGAAGCGCCGGCGGGTGGCCGAGGTCCTGGAGCTGGTGGGGTTGCCGGAGCTGGCCGAGCGCTACCCGGACGAGCTGTCCGGTGGTCAGCAGCAGCGGGTGGCCCTGGCCCGGGCGCTGGCGCCGGAGCCCCAGCTCGTCCTCCTGGACGAGCCGTTCGCCAACCTCGACGCCGCTCTGCGTGAGCACCTGCGGGAAGAGGTGCGCCGCATCCTCGCCGCCGCCGGTGCCACCGCCGTCCTGGTCACCCACGACCAGGCCGAGGCGCTATCCGTCGCTGACACCGTGGCGGTGATGGAGGCGGGGCGGATCCTCCAGGTGGGCAGCCCCGAGGAGGTCTACCACGGCCCCACGAGCCCGTCCGTGGCCAACTTCCTCGGCGACGGCCAGATGATCCCCTGCCGGGTCGAGGGCGGCACCCTCTCCTGCGTCTTCGGCGACCTGCCCACCGACGCCCCGGAGGGCGAGGCCCGCCTGCTGGTGCGGCCGGAGGACCTGGCGGTCATGCCGCCGGGCTACGACCACGGCCCGCTGGGCGAAGTGGTGAACCGCCGCTTCTTCGGCCACGACCTGGTCGACGAGGTGCGGGTGGAGGGTGTCGAGGACCCGGTGTGGGTGCGCCTCCTCTCCTCCGTTCCCCACCCGGTGGGCTCGGAGGTGCGCCTGGTGCTGCGCCGCAAGAGCTTCCAGCTCTTCCCCGCGGGCAGCGACGAGGCCACCCCGGTGCGGCTGTCACCTAACTGACGCTGTCACCTAACTGGCGGTGTCACCTCACTGCTGGTGTCACCTAACTGGCGGTGTCACCTCACTGCTGGTGTCACCTTACTGCTGGTGCCTCAGCGTAGCGCCACGTCCGACCAGTTGTAGTTGCTCACCACCGGCTGACCCTGGCCCCGTCCCAGCAGCCAGAGGACCGACGGCGTGGGTTTCAGGCCGCCGGCCCGGGCGGTGCCCTCCCGGTTGCCCATGATCACCATGGTGGCGGCCAGCGCCTGGGCGTCCAGCGCCTCCTCGGTGACCGCGATGGCCGCGGTGACGCCTATGGCGGGGACGCCGTTGCGCTGGTCGATCCAGGGCGGGTAGCGGTCGCCGGCGACGACGATGGGCCGGTGGATGGAGGAGGCCACGGACATGGAGTCGTCGCGCAGCCAGACCGTATCGAGCGGCTCATCGCGGCCGGGGATCTCCGGCGGGATCACCGGCCAGCCGCGGTCGGCTTCGTCGGAGCGGTAGCTGGCCAGCGCCCCCTCGACGCGGCTGTGCACCCGGGAACCGGCGGCGCGGCGCACCCAGCCCAGCTCGACGTAGGCGTTCTCCACCCCCATGTCCAGCAGCGTCTCCATGGCGCCGTCCACCAGCCAGCCGTTGGCGAAGCCCCAGGGATCGACCCGGGAGCCGGTGGCGAGCTGCACCTTGCCGGAGGCATGGTCGATGCGCAGCCGGTCGCAGCCCGCGGTCTCCGCCGCCTGCTTGACCCGGGCCGGTGTCGGGCGTGCGGTGACCGGCGTGCGCAGCCCCCAGATGGCGTAGATCTCGCCCCCCAGCGGCCCGTGGGCCCCCCTCGACCACTTGCAGAACGACAGCGCCCGCTCCAGCATCTCCACCAGCCTCGGGTCGATCACCACCGGCTCGTCCCCGGCGCCGGCGTTCAAGGCGGCCAGCCCGTCCGGCGCGTCGCCCCGGAGGTCCACCAAGTCCTCCAGTTCCCGCACCGTGTCGATGGCGGCGCGGAGGGCGGCGTCGGCCCGCTCCCGCTCCACCCCCCGGATCTCGATGGTCAGCGCCAGGTCCAGGGCGCTGGACGTCGCCCGCCGCGGCACCATGGCATCCGGCTGCCGCACCAGGCGCTCCCGCTCCGCCGCCGCCCGGGACGGCCGGATGCCGGCGGGCGGCGGGGCGGGGGGGATGCCCTGCATGGTGGGGGTGCTGGGTGTCTCGGCCTCGCCGGCGTTCGGCTCAGGCTCTTGGGCCGCGGGTTGGGGGGCGGCGAGACAAAGGATCAGCAGGAAGAGGAGAGAGGTGGCGCCTGGGGTGCGGGTCATTGCAAGGCCATCATACGCGGGAACGGGCGGCCAGCTTCTCCTCAAGGTTTTGGACGTGCTCCCGGTCCGCTTCCAGGTCGGGGTGGTCCAGCTCCTCTTCCAACTCCAGCGCCCGGTGAAGGTGCTGGATGGCGTCGTCCCATTCCTCCTGCCGCTCGTACTCAAGGCCGAGGTTCCAGGAGGTGAGAGCCTCTCCGGCACGGTCGCCGACCTCTCTGGTGATTTCGAGGCTCTGTTTCAGGTGTTGGAGAGCGTCGTCGTAGCGTCCCCAGGCGCGGTAGATCTGAGAGATGTTGTTGAGGGTGGCGGCCTCGCCGGCGCGGTCGCCGACCTCGCGTTGGATTTTGAGGCTCTGTTGGAGGTGTTGGAGAGCGTCGTTGTAGCGACCCCAGGCGCGGTAGATCTGAGAGATGTTGTTGAGGGTGGTGGCCTCGCCGGCGCGGTCGCCGACCTCGCGTTGGATATCGAGGCTTTGTTGGAGGTGTTGGAGAGCGTCGTCGTAGCGACCCCAGGCGTGGTAGATCGAGGCGATGTTGTTGAGGGTGGTAGCCTCTCCGGCGCGGTCGCCGACCTCGCGTCGGATATCGAGGCTTTGTTGGAGGTGTTGGAGAGCGTCGTCGTATTGTCCCCGGGCGTCGTAGATCTGAGAGATGTTGTTGAGGGTGGTGGCCTCGCCGGCGCGGTCGCCGACCTCGCGTCGGATATCGAGGCTTTGTTGGAGGTGTTGGAGAGCGTCGTCGTATCGACCCCAGGCGCGGTAGATCTGAGAGATGTTGTTAAGGGTGGCGGCCTCTCCGGCGCGGTCGCCGACCTCGCGTCGGATGTCGAGGCTCTGTTGGAGGTGCTGGAGGGCTTCCCCGAGCTGCCTCTGGTGGTACAGCGCCCAGCCAGCCTCCTCCTCCAACTCCATGCGGAGCTCCCGGGAGACCCCCCTTGCGAGCGCCAATCCCTCCAGGGCCACTTCCACCGCGGTGCCTGCGGCATAGCGCCGCCGTAGCCAGCGGGCGAGGTCCAAAAGGAGGCCGGCGCGATCCTCCGCGTCTGATGTCGCCTCCGTCTGTTGGCGCACGGTGGCAAGTTGCTCCTCGATTTCCTGCCGGTCACCGGCGCTCAAGGCCAGCCGTTCCGTACGTTCACCCAACTCCTGCCAAAGCCCCTCGCCCCGCGGCTCCGCCGGCCGTTCCAGCCAATAGGTGCGCTGGCGGAAGTCCCACAGGTCCCCGGCCTGGCGCAGGAAGGGCTCCGCCTCGGAATCGTGGAGGAGGAGGATCCAGCGCAGGGTTTCCCGGTTGATCCGGTCCCGGTGCAGGTTCAGGTAGTCCAGGAAGGCGGGGTCGAATGCCCCGTCTTCGCCGCGGGCCAAGTCGGCCACCAGGTGGATGACCTCGTCGCCGTCCGCGGCCAGCAGCGGGTAGAGCTTGCCGGTGCCGTGGTCCGGGTTGCGGCCCGGGTCGAGGGTTCGGTTCTGCAAGCCCCGCTCCTGGAGGCGCTGCCGGACCGCGGTGAGGAAGTCCAACTTCTCGCCCTCGTGGCGGTAGAAGACCACCAGGAAGAGGGGGCGGTCGTCGTCTACCGCACGCTGGGCCAGGCGGCAGACCCCGGAGGCGGTCCGTTCCGCCTCGGTCGTGGATGCAGGGACTTCCTTCGCCTCAGCCATCCGGAGCCAGCGACCGGACGTACGCTTTCAACGGGTAGCGCAGGTCCAGCCAGAGGTTTTTGTCTTCGTACTCCACCACGGCGCGGGATTGGAGGAACGGCTCGATTCCCGGCACCCAGCCCACCGGCGTGTCCAACACCTGGGTCAGGACCTCCACCGCCTCGCCGCGGATCATCGGCTGGTATTCCTTCTTGACGTAGTGGAAGACCTCCCGGGCGTCGTCCATCGTGATCCGGGCGGCATCCCGGTCCAGGGCGAAGGCGGCGGCCTCGCGCACGGCGCGGGCGGTGTCGCGGAACAGCCCACCGCCGATCAGCAGCAGCTCGTCCAGGGCGCCAGCCTCAAAGAAGGACTCGGCGTCCTCAATCCGTGTCTCTACGAAGCCGCGGGCGATGCGGTAGCCGTCGGCGCCGGTGTCCAGCGGTGGTTGGATGTGGTCGGCGTGCTCCCGTTGGTACAGCCGCAGCGCTGAGAAGGCGAAGAGTTGGTCTTGCGGGATGCGGCTCCCCGGCAGGGAGCGAAAGTAGATCGGCGTCACGTAGACGATGGAGAACCGCGGCCGGGTCAGGGTGTCGTAATTGTCCTGGAACAGGCGGCGGTGCATGGCCCGGTCGGCGTCCGACTCCCCCTTCTCCAGGTCGTCGACGATGACCAGTACCTGCTTGCCGGTCTTCTCCCTCAGCGCCGCCGCGATGCGGTTGAGGATGCCGATCAGATCCTCCACCTTCGGTTCCAGGATCTGCCGCTGCTCTGTCTTCCATTCCCGGCGGGTGCGGAGTTGGGCCTTGAAGAAAGCGATCCAGGCGCTGGCCCCGGTGCCCGCCTCGGCCAGCGCTTCCTCGTCATGGAGGAAGGTCTTGACCACCTGCCACCCCCAGTCGTCGAGCTCCTTACGGAAGTCGTGCGTCACTCCCTCCGCTTCGGCGCGCTCCGCCAGCCGTAGCCCGATCTCCAGCATCAGGGCGTCGTGGGTCAGATCGACGGTCTCCGCCCCGAACTGCTGGATGGTCAGGAAGATGGTGACGTACCTTTCCTGAAGCTCGTCTTTCTGTCGCAGGCACAGAAGCTCCGTCGTCTTGCCGCTGCCCCGGTGGCCGCAGAGGAAGAGGTGCTGCGGCCGATCCGCACCTTTGGTCAGCCGTCGCACCAGCCGCCGCAGACGGACGTCGGTGCGGGGGACGTAGAATCGGCTCTCCGGATCGACGGCCAGGGTTGGGTCGAACGTGGCCTCGAAGTCTTCCAAGGACTGCGCTTCACGTTCGATGTATCGGAGATCGTTCGCAGAATGTTCCATGGCTTGTTGGTCAGTTTACCGTTTTGGACCGTTTGGGTGATGGGAAAGGAGACGCAGGATGGATCTCGCGGCGACGATGACGGAGTTGGAAGCGCTGGGCACGGCCCAGAACCGGAAGGTCTATGGCCGCCACGGGGTGGACGGGCCGATGTTCGGGGTGAGCTACGGCAATCTCGACAAGTTGAAAAAGCAGATCGGCGCGGACACCGGCCTGGCCGCCGAGCTGTGGGAGACGGGCAACCACGACGCCCGGGTGCTGGCCACCAAGGTGGCGGTGCCGGGGGAGGTGGGGGAGGCGCGGTTGGAGGTCTGGGTCGGGGACCTGGACAACTACGTCCTCACCGACGCCTTCTCGTCGCTGGCCGCCCGGGCACCCGGCGCCGCCACGCTGATGCGGCGTTGGATCGACGCGGACGGCGAATGGGTCGCCGCCGCCGGCTGGAACCTGGTGGCGGGCTTGGCGCAGCGGGGGGAGAAGAAGTCCGGTGTGACCGACGAAGAGCTGGCGGAGCGGCTGGACGAGATCGAGGCTGGCGTCCACCAGGCCGCCAACCGGGCGCGCCACTCCATGAACCAGGCGCTGATCTGCATCGGCGCCTACCGCCCGGCCCTCACCGCCCGCGCCCAGGAGGTGGCGGCGGCCATCGGCACGGTGGAGGTCGATCACGGCGAGACCGGCTGTAAGACCCCGGCGGCGGGGCCGTATATCGAGAAGACGCGGGCCCACCTGGAGCGCAAGGCGGCGAAGAAGAAGTAGCCGTAGGGCTGCTACGGGCTTTGCAAAGTCATTGCATCGTCGTGGGCGGACTGTGGATTCATTAGATTGTCATTCAGGAGGTATCTGATGGCCAAGAGAGAAAGCAAGGACGAAGACGAGCGCCGCCGGGTCGAGGTCGCGAGGGTGCGGGGGCAGATCCAAGTCGGGGCTGGACAACTGGATGTTGAAGAGACCATTGTGGGGGAAGAGGTGTTCCGGCGCTGGCGGGAGAAACACCGAGACCTTCGAAGGGAGAGTTCCGCCTGATGAAGGGGTCGTCATTTCAAGGTCGGCAGGGGCGCTCTACGGTGTTCGAGTTCTACCTCCAAGCCTCCGGCAGACCGGTGATCAGGAAATAGCTTGGAGTCTTTCCTCGATCTCTGCAGCAAAGTCGCCCTTGGGCAGTAGGAACCCGCCCGACGTAGAAGTTCCGATGAACTTGGCCCGGCCGCGTAACCAATCCTCGCCGAGTCTCCAGCCAGCCCACGCGTCCAAAATGTCATCTGGTTTCAGCCGAGTTTGATCAAAATCAGGGCAGTCGCCGTGGCCGATCGCAGTCCAAATAGTCGTACAAATATCCTTTCCTGTAGCCTTATTAAACCCTTTATACTTTGGGAAGGGTTGGCTAGGCTCGCCCCGAATCTTCTCCTCCCACCAGCCCGCCAGTGCGACAGCAGGGTGCATTTCCACCACGTTGATCCGTGACCGATTGAGCATGTCCGGTGAATCAACCAATTGGAAGAGGGCATCTGACCACTGGGGGCCATGCCGCTGGCCATCGATCCAAATTCCTGTAACGCACAAAGTCAGTGCCCAGTGCGTTACCCCGGTAAAGCCCTGGGTGTTGACAGCCCCTTTCGTACTGACTTCGGTTCGCTTTTTGATCACCGACTTGGTGGCCTTTTCGATAGGCCGGGTGGAGTAGGCATTCGGATCGTTACTTGAATAGGACAGCGGTGAATCCCAAACGATGAGAAGGCCACGGTCCCGGCCTCTCGCTTCCTGCCACTTCTTGCTGATGTAAGCCGTTAGTTTCGGACTTTCCAACTTTTCGACTTTGCCATCAATACCTACGGCGCAATAGCTTGAGGCAGGATCGATTCCCAGGACCGTGAAGTGCTTATGTCCCACGATTAAGTTTCCTGAACCTTCACCCGGGCGAAGCGCCGCTTGCCGACCTTGAAGCGGTAGGCCTCGTCCCGCGGCTCCAGGTTCTCGAACGGGTCGGTGTGCTTCTCGTCGTCGATGGAGACGGCGCCCTGTTGCACCAGGCGGCGGGCCTCGTTGTTGGAGCTGGCCAGGTCGGCGGCGGTGAGGGTCTTGAAGAGCGGTAGGCCGGCTTCGACGGTGACCTCATCGACGTCGTCGGGCTCGCCGCCGCCGGCGAAGACGCGCTCGAACTCGGCGTCGGCCTCCTGGGCGGCGGCGTCGCCGTGGAAAGCGGCGGTGAGGCGGCGGGCTAGCTCCTTCTTCGCCTCTTTGGGGTGGAGGTCGCCGGCGGCCACGGCCTGTTTCTTCGCCTCGATCTCCTCCTCCGGCAGGTCGGTGAGGAGCAGGTACCAGTCCCACATCAGGTCGTCGGGGATCGACATGGTCTTGCCGAAGAAGTCGCCGGGGCCGTCCTCGAAGGCGATGGCGTTGCCCAGGCTCTTGGACATCTTCTCCGTGCCGTCGGCGCCCACCAGGAGCGGGACGGTGAGGACCACCTGGGGCTCCAGCCCGCGCTCCTTCATGAGATCCCGGCCGACCAGCAGGTTGAAGATCTGGTCGTGGCCGCCCAGCTCGACGTCGGCCTCCAGCGCCACCGAGTCGTAACCCTGGACCAACGGGTAGAGAAGCTCGTGCATGTGGATCGGCTGGCCCGAGGCGAAGCGGGTCTTGAAGTCGTCGCGCTCCATCATCCGCGCCAGGGTGTAGCTGCCGGCCAGGCGCACCAGCCCCTCCGAGCCCAGGGCGGTCAACCAGTCGGCGTTGTTCTCGATGACGGTGGCGTCGCGGTCGAGGATGCGGAAGACCTGCTCCTGGTAGGTGCGGGCGTTGGCGTCCACCTCGTCCCGGGAGAGCTGGGGGCGGGCGGTCTTCTTGCCGGTGGGGTCGCCGATCATGGCGGTGAAGCCGCCGATCAGAAACACCACCCGGTGGCCCATCTCCTGGAAGTGGCGCATCTTGCGGATGAGGACGCTGTGGCCCAGGTGGAGGTCCGGGGAGGAGGGGTCGAAGCCGGTCTTGATGGTCAGCGGCTTGCCGGTCTTGCGGGAGCGGGTGAGCTTGGCGCGGAGCTGTTCGGCGTCCACCAGGTCGACGGCGCCACGGGTCAGCAGCGCCATCTGCTCATCTACGGGGGGGAAGGTCTGGGCAGTCATGGACGGGAAAGCCTAGCAGAGACGATCTCCTGACGATCTGCTGACGGCTCTGTCGTAGAAATCAATGGCGGGCTCCTCTCGCCCCTTACGAGGAGCCGGCGACGCAGCCAGTAACACGGGTCGGTCGATCCGAGTTGCAGACCTTGCCGGGCTTCCCCCGGCGAGCCACCCGGTGGGTCTCCCTGGCCCCACCGGGCTTTTTTCGTCCCCTCCCCACGGCCGCGCTAGACTGATCTCATGAGTCTCTCCAAAGCATCCGTCGGCCTCCTCGGCCTGGGGGCCCATGTGCCCGAGCGGGTGATGGAGAACAGCGAGTGGTCCGAGTACGTCGATACCTCCGACGCGTGGATCCGCGAGCGCACCGGCATCGAGCGCCGGCGCGTCCTGGCCGACGACGAGTCCACCCTCGACCTGGCTCTCCCCGCCGCCCGCCTAGCCCTGGCCGACGCCGGGCTGGAAGCCTCTGACCTGGACGAGATCATCGTCGCCACGGACACGCCGGAGGTCTACATCCCGGACACGTCGGCGATCCTCCAGGACCGCCTGGGGGCGCGGGAGGTACCGTCCTACGACCTGGGGGCCTCGGGCTGCGCCGGCTTCCTGCAGGCGCTGTCGGTGGCCCGCTCCCGCGTCCTCGACCCCGACGACGAGATGCGCCACCGGCGGGTGCTGGTGGTCGGCGTGGAGGCGCTGACCCGGCTGATGAACTGGCGGGACCGCTCGACCTGCGTGCTCTTCGGCGACGCCGCCGGCGCCACCGTGGTGGGGCGGCTGGGCACGGCCGGCGACGGTGCCTTCCCCGGTGCCGCCTTCCTCGGCGCCACCGCCGGCACCGATGGCAGCAAGGCCGACATCCTCTGCCTGGAGACCGGCGGCACCCGCCGCCCCTTCAACCTGGAGGCCGCCGAGGCGGGGGGGCACCACGACATCGTGATGAAGGGGAGGGAGGTCTTCCGCGAAGCGGTGCGGCGGATGAGCGAAGCCTCGACCCTGGTGCTGGAGCGGGCCGGGGTGACGATGGACGACCTCGCCCTGGTGGTGCCCCACCAGGCCAACCTGCGGATCATCAACGCCGTGGCCCACCGCCTGGGGGTGCCCGACGACAAGCTCTACGTCAACGTCCAGGACTACGGCAACACCGGCTCGGCGTCGGTGCCGCTGGCGTTGTGGGAGGCGCGGGGGATGGGCCGGATCCAGCGCGGCGACCTGGTGCTGCTGACCGCCTTCGGCGCCGGTTTCCACTGGGCGGCGACGCTGCTGCGGTTCTGAGCCGCCTTACCAGTTGATGTACTCGGGCACCGGCTTGCGGCGCACCGCGGCGCGCTGCAGGTTGGGGCGCTTGACCTTCAGGGCGAGCCAGGCCAGGAAGACCGCCTTGAACATCTCGTAGCGGGCCCTGAGGCCGATGGCCAGGCCGCGCTTCTTCTCCTTCACCACGTGGCGCAGGTTGTGGAACACCACCGTCTGGCTGCTCATGCCGAGGCGGCCGCAGGTCCAGTTGATGGCGGTCTCCACGGTGTAGCCCTTCAGGTACTCCTCGGGCACCGCCTCGAAGATCTCCCGCCGCAGGCAGCGGATGCCGGACAGCAGCGGCCCGAAGCGGGTGTGGAAGGCATCCAGCAGCCAACCCCGGTGGCGCACGCCGATGACCATGTCCGCCTCCCCCGCCAGCACCGGGTCGATGAGCTGGGAGAGGAGGTAGCCGGAGAGGTTCATGATGTCGCCATCGACGAAGAGCACCGCGTCGGCCTCGGTGTGGGCGACGCCGATGGACATGGCCAGCGCCTTGCCGTAGTTGGTGCGCAGGTGGAGGGCCTTGACCCCCATGCGGCGGGCGATTTCCACCGTCTCGTCGGTGGAGCCGTCAGACACCACCAGGATCTCCTCGATGCGGTCCGTGTCCCGCAGCACGGCCAGGACGTCGGCCAGGGTCTCCTCCTCGTTGAAGGCGGGGACGATGGCGGCGACCCGGGTGGGGATCTGGCGGGACGGTCGGGTCATGGGCGGCCGATCATGGCAGGTGGCGATAAGGGCATGGCGATAGGGGCTCGGTGGGGCGGGTTGGGGGAAATATACCGCGAACCACCGTCGCGGCGGCCGAATGCCCCTTGACGGCCGGGGGGCGGGGCCGCTTCCAGGGCCGCTTCCGAGGCGTTTGCGGAGACCGTTCCGGTCGCCGGCTCAGCGCCGGGGGTCGGGGAAGTCGGCGGCTTCGGGGAAGATTTCCAGGCCGCCGAGGAGACGGGCGTCGGCGGTGAGTTGCCAGCGGTCGGCAGTCGGTGCGACATCGACCTCCATCTCGAACCCGCCCCGGGTGAGCGCCGTCGCCGGCAGCTCCAGGGCGCCGACGTGGCGGCCGACGGCGGCGGTGGCGAGGACGCCGCTGCCGCAGGCCAGGGTCTCGCCCTCGACACCGCGCTCGTAGCTGCGCAGGGTGAACCGGCGCCGGCCGTCCCAGGTCACGAAGTGGACGTTGGCCCCGGCGTCGCCGAGGTCCGGGTGGGAGCGCAGGGCGGCGCCCAGCCGCTCCACCGGCGCCTCGTCCAGGGCACCGTCCCAGGGGAGGACGAAGTGGGGGCCGCCGACGATCAGGCGGTGGCCGGACCAGTGTTTCGGTTTGGGGTTCTGCGGGTCGCCGGCCACGGCCAGGGTGAGGGGCTCCGGCTCGGCGGCGGTGGGCAGCTCGATGGCCACCCGGTGGGGGCCGGCCTCCCGGGCGATGACGGGGCCGGCGTCGGTGAGCAGGGCGACCTCGGCCTTGGCCCAGCCGAGGTGGAAGGCGAGGCGGGCGGCGCAGCGGGTGCCGTTGACGCACAGCTCGGCGCGGCCGCCGTCGGCGTTCCAGTGGGTCATCTCGACCTTCGGGGCCGGCTCCGCCAGGGCGGTTCCCGGGTTGGCCACCGGCGGGTCGGCGCGGCGCAGGACGAAAACTCCGTCTGCGCCCAGGGAGAGGCCGCGGCGGCACCAGGCGCGGATCGTCTCCGCGTCCGGCGCCGCCTCCGGCTCGGCCAGGGCGACGAAGTCGTTGCCGGCTCCCGAGACCAGCCAGGCGGGCTGCGTGCCGTGGTCCCGGCGCCCGGCGGAGTCGCGAGCGGCGGCGTCGGTCTCGGGGGCGTCGCTCACCGCGGGCCCCGCATCATCGTCTCGGCGCCGCACCATCTCCGCATCACGTCCCTCAGCGCGCCTCGGTGGTGGCTTCGGCGCCGTCGGAGGCGTTGCCCGCCTCGTCCACCGCCCGCACCCGGTAGGTGTAGATGTGGCCGGCGGTGACGTCGCGGTCGACGTACTCGGTGCCGGCCAGCGGCTCCTCGGTCAAGGGCTCGAAGCCGTCGGCGGCCTCGCCGTCCGGCGCCGGGCCGACCCGGCGCAGCACCCGGTAGCCGGCCAGGTCGTCGGCCTCCGAGCCTTCCCACACCACCCGCACCCGGCCGTCTTCGGCCAGCGCCACCAGGTTCTCCGGCGGCGGCGGCGCGAAGGTGTCGCGGTAGTCCACCTCGCGCACCTGGGTGACGGCGCTCTCCATCAGCGGGTTGCGCTGGGCGACGGCGGTGACGGCGTAGACGTAGGTCTCGCCGAAGCGGGCGGTGCGGTCGAGGTAGTTCACCCGGTCCGGGGTGGGCACCGCCACCGGCACGTCGAACAGCCGGTTGCGGACGTTGCGGCGGTAGAGGTTGTACCCCACCACCTCGCCCTGGGGCTGCCACTCGACGTGGATGCCGTCGGCCCGGGGCCCGGCGTCCAGGCCGCGGGGGGAGGGGGGCGGCGTCCGCGGCACGATGACCGCCTGGTTGGACAGCTCCGAGGGCTCGCCGCTGGGACCGATGGTGCGCACCCCCAGGTAGTGGATGCGGGGCTCCTCCAGGACCGTCTCGGAGAGGGGCAGGCGCAGCGTCACCTGGCCGCCGGTGACCGCCGAGGTGAGATCGTCGCCGTCGATGCTGGTCAGCAGCTCGGCGCCGAGGGTGAACTGGCGCGGGTCGAGGGGCTCCAAGAGCTGGCGCAGGCGGCTGGCCCGGGTCGGGGGCGTGTAGCCCTCGGCGTCCTCCTCGGCGGCGTCGCTCTCCGCGGCGTCGCTCTCCACGGCGGCTTCGGACATCTCCTCGGCGACCTCCCGCTGGGCCTCCATCTCGTCCACCTCGTCGGCGGCCTCGATCCCCACCTCGCCGTAGAAGTCGGTGCTCCCCGGCTCCCGGGGCTCGTCCGCCTCGGTGCGCTCCGGCTCGGTGCTCTCCACCTTGTCGGCGGCGGGCGCCTCCGTAGTGGCGGCCTCGGCGGCGGTTTCCTCCGGCCGCAGCAGGTCCAGGGAGGATTCCGGCACCGGCAGGGTGGCGGCGTAGATCTCCACCCGCTCGATCCCCTCCAACGCCTGGCCGGCGCTGGTGGTGGTGGGGTAGGGCAGCTCCATCAGCAGGTCGGTGCCGCGCTGGGAGACGGTGAGCTTGGTGGTTGTCTGGGGCGAGGTGCGCAGCGGCGGCTCCGGGTCCCCCTTCTTACCGCAGGCGGCGAGGAGCAGCAGCGGGGCCAGGCAGAGGGCGAGGAGCCGAGTCGTGGAGCCGACGGTGCGGCGGGGCTTAGAGGACATAGCGGGAGAGATCCTGGTCCTTGGCCAGGTCGGCCAGGTTCTGGCGCACGTACTCGCCGTCCACCGTCATGCTGACGCCCTCCATGTCGGGGGCCTCGAAGGAGACCTCCTCCAGGAGGCGCTCCATCAGGGTGGCCAGGCGGCGGGCGCCGATGTTCTCGGTGCTGGAGTTGACCTCCACCGCCAGCCGGGCGATCTCCGCCACCGCGTCCTCGTCGAAGTCGATCTCCAGCCCCTCGCTGGAGAGAAGCGCCGTGTACTGTTTGGTCAACGCCGTCTGCGGCTCGGTGAGGATGCGCACGAAGTCCTCCTCGGTGAGGGCGTCGAGCTCCACCCGGATGGGGAAGCGGCCCTGCATCTCGGGGATCAGGTCGGAGGGGCGGGAGACGTGGAAGGCGCCGGCGGCGATGAACAGGATGTGGTCGGTCTTGACCATGCCGTAGCGGGTGGAGACGGTGGTGCCCTCGACGATGGGCAGCAGGTCGCGCTGCACGCCCTCCCGCGAGACGTCCGGCCCGCGGCCGCCCTCCCGGCCGGCGATCTTGTCGATCTCGTCGAGGAAGACCATGCCACCCTGCTCGACCCGCTCCCGGGCCTCCCGGGCCACCTGCTGGCGGTCGATCAGCTTCTCCGCCTCCTGCTGGGCCAGGATGTCCCGGGCCTCGGCGACGGTGACCTCCTGCTTGCTGCGCTTGCCGCCGAACAGGCCGGGCAGCATGTCCTTGACGTTGACGCCGACTTCCTCGACACCCTGGGGGGTGAACATCTCGAAGCTGGGATAGCCCGACTCCTCGACCTCCACCTCCACCCGGCGCTCGTCCAGGTCGCCGTTTTTCAGCTTCTCCCGGAACTTGTCCCGGGTCTTGACGGTGCTGTCCTCCTCCTCGTCCTCGCCGATGCTGTAGCCGGTCAGCGGGCGCGACGGCACCAGCAGGTGGAGCAGGCGCTCCTCGGCGTTGGCCATCGCCTTCTCCCGCACCGACTCGCGCTTCTCCTCGCGCACCATCTGGATGGCGATGTCCACCAGGTCGCGGATGATCGACTCGACGTCGCGGCCGACGTAGCCCACCTCGGTGAACTTGCTGGCCTCGACCTTCATGAACGGCGCCTTGGCGAGCTTCGCCAGGCGGCGGGCGATCTCCGTCTTGCCGACGCCGGTGGGGCCGATCATCAGGATGTTCTTCGGCGCGATCTCCTCGGCGATCTCCGGCGGGAGCTGCTGGCGGCGCCAGCGGTTGCGCAGGGCGATGGCCACGGCGCGCTTCGCCTTGGCCTGGCCGACGACGTACTTGTTCAGCTCGGCGACGATCTGGCGCGGGGGCATGTTCTCCAGCCCGGCGGCGATGGTCACTGCGGGTTTCAACTCATCAGCCATCCGTGGGCAACTCCTCGAAGGTCAGGCTGTCGTTGGTGTAGATGCAGATCTCGGCGGCGATGCGCATCGCCTCCTCGGCGACCTGGCGGGCCGCGAGGTCGGTGTGGCGGGTCAGGGCGCGGGCGGCGGCCATGGCGTAGTTGGAGCCGGAGCCGATGGACAGGATCTCGTCCTCGGCCGCCTCGGCCTCCGCCTTGGCGTCGGGCTGCATCAGGTCGCCGGCGCCGGAGAGGTAGAAGCTCCGGCTTTCGTCGCAGACGATCATCTGGGCCTGGAGTTGGCGCAGGGCGCGGTCGGTGCGCCAGTCCTTGGCCAGCTCGACGACGGCGCGCTCCAGGTTGCCGGCGTACTCCTCCAGCTTGGCTTCGAGCCGCGCCAGCAGCGCCAGGCCGTCGGCGGCGCCGCCGGCGAAGCCCACCAGGACGTCCTTTTTCTGGCCGATGCGCCGCACCTTGGCGGCGGTGCTCTTGATCACCGTCTCTCCCAGGGTGACCTGGCCATCGCTGGCCATGCACACGGTGCCTTGGCGGCGCACCAGGAGGACGGTGGTGGATCTGCTCTTCATGTACAGCGGGGAATCAGTCATAAGCGGCGATCATAGCAGCGGGGTCGGGCTCGGGTGTGGGTCCGGAGGCGGGAATCACCCCGGTTCGTCGCCCTCGTCGGCGCGGGAGCGGGGGTGGGCGTCGCGGTAGACGTTGAGCAGGCGGTCGATCTCGACGTGGGTGTAGCGCTGGGTGGTGGCCAGGGAGCTGTGGCCCAGCAGCTCCTGGATGGTTCGCAGGTCCGCCTTGCCCTCCAGCATGTGGGTGGCGAAGGTGTGGCGCAGGGTGTGGGGGTGGACGCCGGAGGCCAGCGCCGCCCGATCGACGTAGCGGTCCAGCACCCGGCGCACCGAGCGGTCCGACAGCCGCCCCCCACGGTGGTGCAGGAACACCGGCTCCTCCTCCGCGGCGGCGCCGGCGTCGCGCTGGCGCACCTCGTCCCAGGCCGCCATCCAGGCGGACAGAGCCGCCGCCGCGGGCCGCCCGAACGGCACCATGCGCTCCTTGCCCCCCTTGCCCATGGCGCGCAGCACCCGGCCCTGGAGGTCGAGGTCGGTCCAGTCCAGGGCGACCAGTTCGGAGACGCGCAGGCCGGTGGCGTAGAGGGTTTCCAGGATCGCCTTGTCGCGCAGCACCAGGGCCGGGTCCCGGTCGTCGTCCCCGCTGGCCGGGTCGCCGGGGGCGTCGAGGAGGTTTTCGATCTCGCCGGGGCGCAGGTGGCGGGGCAGCGTCTGGGGGGCCTTCGGGCTGGGCACCCCGGCGGCGGGATTGGCGGCCAGGATGCCCTCGCGGCAGGCGAAGCGGAAGAGGCTCCTCACCGCCGACAGCGCCCGCCCCTGGCTCTTGCGGCCGACGCCGTCCCGGTGCAGCGCCGCCAGGAAGGAGCGCACCGCCAGCGGGTCGGCGTCGCCGGGGGTGAGGCCGGCGGCGGGCCGGTCGAGGAAGTCCACCGCCAGGAAGGCGAGGAAGCGCTCCAGGTCGCCGCGGTAGGCGCGCACCGTGTGGGGCGAGTAGTTTCGCTCCTCCTCCAGGTGCTCCAGGAAGCGCTCGATCAGGTCGCGCATGGGTTAGTGGCGCATGGGTTAACCGGCCGCCGCGGGCTCCAGGCCGGCGTTGAGGCGCTCGCGGTCCAGGGCCAGGCCGTGCTCCGCGGCCCACTTCTCCAGGGCGACGTGGGCGCGGGCGACGTAGGCGGCGCGGCGCTCGGCTTTGCGCACCCGCCCTTCGAGATCGGTGAACAGGCCGTAGTTGATGTTGGCGGGTTGGAAGCGCTTCGGGTTGGACTCGGTGACGTGGCGGGCGAGGGCGCCCAGGGCGGTGGTGGCGGGGAAGCCCTCGGGCGCGCGGCCCTGGCGTTCGAGCACCGTGTAGAGGGCGATGGCGAGGCCGGTGGCGGCGGACTCGAGGTAGCCCTCGACGCCGGTGATCTGCCCCGCCAGGCGCAGCGCCGGGCGCTCCTTGACGCGGTAGAACGGGTCCAGATGGGTGGGGGAGTTGATGAAGGTGTTCCTGTGGATCTGCCCCAGGCGCACGAACTCGGCGTTGGCGAAACCGGGCAGGGTGCGGAAGACGCGCTTCTGCTCCGGCCACTTCATCCGGCTCTGGAACCCGACCATGTTGAGCTGGCTCTTGGCCAGGTCCTCGCGGCGCAGTTGGACGACGGCCCACGGGCGGCGGCCGTCGGGGCCGGTCAGCCCCACCGGCTTCATGCAGCCGAAGCGCAGAGTATCGACGCCGCGCCCGGCCAGTTCCTCGATAGGCAGGCAACCCTCGAAGAACATCGCCTTCTCGAAGGAGTGGAGGGGCAGCACCTCGGCCTCGGTGAGGAGGGTGTGGAAGGCGGCGTAGCCCTCCTGGTCCAGCGGTACGTTGAGGTAGTCGTCGCCGTCCCCCTTGTCGTAGCGGGACTGCCAGAACAGCGGCTCGTAGTCCAGGCTCTCGGCGTCGATGATCGGGGCGATGGCGTCGTAGAAGTAGAGGTACTCGCTGCCCAGCAGGGCGCCCAGCTTCTCGGCCAGGGCCGGCGAGGTGAGGGGGCCGGTGGCGAGGACCACGTCGCCCTCGGGGATGTCGGTGACCTCGCCGTGGCGCAGTTCAATGTCGGGGTGCTCGGCGAGGTGGTGGCTGACCCGCTCGGCGAAGCGGTCCCGGTCCATGGCCAGGGCGCCGCCGGCGGGCACCGAGGCGGCCCGGGCGGAGGCGATGATCAGCGACCCGAACGACTCCATCTCGCGCTTGAGGAGGCCGGCGGCGTGGTGGGGGTCGTCGCTCCGGAAACTGTTGGAGCAGACCAGCTCGGCGTAGTTGCCGGTGCTGTGGGCCGGGGTGGAGACCTCGGGGCGCATCTCGTGGAGGATGACGGGGACGCCGCGCTCGGCAAGCTGCCAGGCACACTCGGAGCCGGCGAGGCCGCCGCCTACGACGTGGACGGGGGATGGGGTGGGTTTGGGCATCGGTTTGATTATAGGCGGTGGGGTTGGGGGTAGCGGGTGTTGGGGGAGACGTTGGTGGCAAGGACGGGGAGTCGTGGGGCTCCTCCGCCGGGGCCGCTCGCTTTTGGTGACCTAAGGGCGGGGGCTCGCTGCACTTCCGCGGCCCCGGAACGGCGGTGACCTCAGATCAGCATTGCCAATGGCCGCTCCAGAGCGCCCCGGCGGAGGAGCCCCACGACTCCCCTCACCGGCAGTTGCCCGGACCCCCGGTGGAAGGGGGGAGGAATTGTCGTCAGTGGTTTCGGGGAGAGTGGAGTTTGTCAGTCAGTGGAGGAGGCGTGACTGTGAGGGTTACGAGGAGCCCCTTGGCTCCCTTCACCGACCGAGGGGGTTCTTCCAGCGTAGGCCGGGGAAGCGGCTGAAGTCGGAGTCGTTGGAGTGGAGCTCGGCGCCGTGCTCGATGGCGAGGGCGGCCAGGTGGATGTCCGTGACCAAGCTTCCGGCCGTGCCGGCCGCAGCCACCAGCTCTTCGATCAGGTCGATGTGGCCGGATGTGGGCTCGATGATCATGACGTGTGGCCTCTTCAACCACGAGCGGAGGATGTCGGCGACCTGCGGCATCGACGTCGGCTCGGGGAAAATCTTGCCGTTCGTCAGGATGCGAGCGAAACCGAGTATCACAGCCCAGGGCAACGCTACCGGCTCTGCTCCGTTCAGGACACCCTCCCACCAGTCACGAGCCGCGGCGTGTTGCGGGTAGTGGTCGTGGTAGGCGTAGAGAAGGAGATTGACGTCAGGAAGGATCACTCTCGATCTCTTTGCTGCCCGGCCACCTCGGCCATCTCTCGCTGAAAGTCCTCGACCTCCAGATCATCCAGCAACCTCTTCAGGTTGTGTGGATCTACGCCGTCTCGAAACGGGGTGGAGATCGGTTGCACCTTGAAGGGGGGTAGGTCAACAGGCGTTGGGCGGGCCCCGCCTCCGAGGCCTTTGCGCAGGGTTTCGTTTACGACCTCCTCGAAGCTGCGGTGACTGAGTTCCGCCGCCTCCTTGAGCTCTCTGGCCAGCTCATCGTCGAGTGTGAGGGTCGTACGCATGTCCTTGATGATGTTGATCATCCGGTCGATTGTCAAGCTAAGGCCAGTGTTGACAGGGGGTTTGCAGGTTGGAGACGGTCATGTTGCGATGGCGTTCGGTACGATCAGGGCATGACTCACAAACGACTACGGGACCTGCTGCTGGAGATGTTGGAGGGGAAGTCGGCTCACCTCGACCTGAGTGCGGCCCTGGAGGGGATGCCGGTGGGGCGGGTGGGGGAGCGGCCGGAGGGGGTGGAGCACTCGGTGTGGGAGCTGGTGGAGCACCTGCGAAGGGCGCTCCACGATCTGGTGGAGTTCAGCCGCGATCCGGACTACGAGTCACCACCCTGGCCCGAGGGGTACTGGCCGGACGAGGCGGCGCCGGGGGATGAGGCGGAGTGGGAACGGGCGGTGGCGGAGTACGGGGAGCTGCTGGAGGAGATGAAGGCGATGGTGCGCGACCCGGATCAGGATCTGCTGGAGCCGTTCCCCTGGGGCGACGGGCAGAATCTCGCCCGGGAGGCGATGCTGGCCGTCGATCACGCCGGCTACCACGTCGGACAGATCGTTCAGCTCCGGCGCCTGCTGGGGGAGTGGCCCGACACCGACTGAGGGGCGGGGCTCCTATCGCAGGTAGCCCAAGGCGCGGAGCTGGCGTTCCGTGTCCCGGGAGCGCTCCAGGCGGCCCTCGTCGCCGCCGGCCAGGCCGGCGCCTTCGACCGACCGCAGGTGGCGGTCCAGGCGGTGGAGGAGGCGGGCGGTGACCCGGGGCCGCTGCGCCGCCAGGTCTTGGCTCTCGCCCTGATCGGCCTTGAGGTCGTAGAGGCGGGAGACGCCGTCGCCCAGGTCGTGGATCAGCTTCCAGCGCCCCGCCACCAACGCCCGACGGGCACCGCTGGAGGCGGTGACGGCCCGGAGCTCCCCATCCTGCCCGGCACCGCTCTCCTGCCCGGCACCGCTCTCCAGCAGCGGGCGCAGGCTGCGCCCGGCCCAGCCGTCGGCCGGGTCCAGGGCGCCGGCGTAGTCGAGAAGGGTGGGGGCGAGGTCGAGGAGGGGGACCGGCCGGTGGAACGGTGGCGCGCCGGCCGCCACCCCTCCCGGCGGCCTGACCAGCAGCGGCACCCGCAGCTCTTCGTCGTAGAGGGAGCGGCAGTGGCGCAGGTGGCCGTGCTCCAGGAACGATTCGCCGTGGTCGGCGGTGATCACCAGGACGCTGCCGTCCAGCAGGCTGCGGTCCGCCAGCAGGCGGTGGAGGGCGCCGAGCTGGCGGTCGGCCCAGGACACCTCCTCGTCGTAGCGGTCGCGGAGAAACGCCAGCTCGTCGGCGCTCAGGCCGGCCTCGCCATCGCCGTAGAGCGCTTCGGCGGCGGGCAAGGGGTCCCCCGCGGCCACCGCCGGGCTGGCGCCGGCCGGGGGCGCGCCGGCGAACTCGGTGGCGCCGTCCGGGGCGCTGTACGGGTCGTGGGGGTCGAGGTAGTGGAGGTAGAGGAAGAAGGGCTCGGCCAGCAAAGAGAGGACCTGGCTCGCCTGGCGCTGGACGCAGCCTCCTTCCTGCCACAGGCAGCCCTCCAGGAAGAGGTCGAAGCCGGCCCCGAACCCGCCACGCCGGTTCAGCCCGCTGGGCGAGTCCCGCACCACCGGGCTGGCGGAGACCGCCGCCGTGCGGTAGCCGGCGCGGCGCAGGCGGCTGGCCAGGGTGGGGATCTCCGACGGGATCCCCAGGTCGCCCTGGGGGCGGCCGGAGAAGTCCCAGGGCGGCCGCGAGGTGAGCAGGGAGTTGGCGGAGGGGAAGGTGCAGGGGGCCTGGGCCCGGGCCTGGGTGAACACCGCCGACTCGGCCGCCAGGCGGTCCAGGGCCGGGCTGGTGGGTCGCTCGTAGCCGTAGACCCCCAGGCGGTCGGCGCGCAGCGTGTCGACCACCACCAGGACGAGGTTCGGAGCCGCCGGGCCGGCTTCCCCCGTGCCCCCCGGGCCGGGACCGCAGGCCAGGCTGGCCAGGAGCAGCAGGGCGAGGAGGGCGGTGCCCGCCCGCGCCGAGGCCGGTTTCATCGCGGCGGCTCCGGGCGTCCGCGCTGCATGACCCCGCGCTGCATGACCCCGGGCCGCTTGATCCCGGTCTGCATGGGTACGGTCCGCATGACTACTGGAGGTACCCGAGGGCACGCAGCCGCTCCCCGGCCTCCCGGGTGGCCGCCGCGTCGCGTCCCCCGGTGGCCTCCATCCAGCCTTCGAGGGCCGTCCGCAGGCGGTGGTAGTCCCGGCGGTAGGCGTCGCGGCCAGGCCCGCCGAGCACGTTGGTGAGCTCCGCCGGGTCGGACCGCAGGTCGAAGAGCTGCCAGGTGCCGGTCTCCAGGTTGTGGATCAGCTTGAAACGCTCGTCGGCGGCGGAGCGCCAGACGCCGATGGCGCTGAACACAGGGTCCCGCCCGGCTCCGCCCGTGCCGTCGATCCACGGCCGCAGGGAGCGGCCCACGAAGCCGGGCTCGGGCTCGGCCGCTTCCGCCGGGGCCGCTTCCGCCTTGCCCTCGGCCGCCTTGCCCTCGGCCGCCTTGCCCTCGGCCGCCTTGCCCCGCCAGTGGTCGACGTAGTCGAGGACCGTCGGCAGCAGGTCGGTGTTGGCCACCGGTGCCTCGATCCGGCGCGGCGTCCGCAGCCCCGGCAGGGAGACGATGAACGGTGTTTTCACCTCGCGGTCGTGGAGGCTGCGGCAGTGCTTGACGTCGCCGTCCTCCAGAAACGACTCGCCGTGGTCCGACACCACCACGACCAGGGTGTCGTTGCGCAGCCGCCGTTTCTCCAGGGCGCGCAGCACGGTGCGCACCTGGCGGTCGGCGTAGGCGACCTCGGCGTCGTACAGCCCCTCCAGGTAGGCCATGTCCGCGGCGGTCTGGCCCACCGGGGGGCCGTCGGCGTAGAGCATGGTGGCGATCGGGTTGGGGTCGCCGGCCATCAGCCATTCCAGGCCCTCCTGCCGGGGGGTCGGCGCGCCGGCGAAGCGGCGGCGCAGGTCCGGTGGTGGGCTGTAGGGGTCGTGGGGGTCCATGTAATGGAGGTAGAGGAGGAACGGCGGCTCGGCGGCGTCCAGCAGCCGGAAGCCGGCGTCGGTGACGCAGGAGCCCTCGCGCCACAGGCAGGCTTCGTCGAAGTGGTCGAAGCCGGCGCCGAAGCCGCCCACCCGGTTGACGTCGGAGGGGGTGGCCCGGACCACCGGCGAGGCGGAGGCGGCGAGGGTGGTGTAGCCGCGCTGGCCGAGGAGGGTGGCGAGGGTCGGGAAGCGCTCCGGGATGCCCAGGTCGCCCGTCGGCTGACCCAGGAAGTCGAAGACCGGGCGCGAGGTGAGGAGGGAGTTGGCCGAGGGGAAGGTGCATGGTGACTGGGCGCGGGCGTTCTCGAAGATCACCCCCCGCCGGGCCAGGTCGTCCAGGGCGGGAGTGGTGCCCCGGCCGTAGCCGTAGGCCCCCACCCGGTCGGCGCGCAGGGTGTCGAGCATCACCACCACCACGTTGAGCGGCGGGCGCTCCCGGGGGGCGCCACAGCCGGCCAGGGTCAGCACCGCCAGGATGGGCACCAGGGTGAGCAGCGCCCCTCTCGCCGCGGCGCCGCGGAGGCGGCGGAGGGTCTCTCTTCCCAAGGCTCTCAGTCGTCCAGGTGGTTCAGGAACTCGCGTGCGATCTCCCGCCGCAACTCCGCCAGGGCGTCCGGGTCGGCGGGGCCCTTACGGGCCTCGGCGATGAGGACGTGGGGGTAGTCGTCGCTGTCGTCGTAGGTCTCGTGGCGCTCGAGGCCGGCGAACTCGGGGCGGTGGCTCTCGCCGTAGCGGCACCAGGTGACCTGGGGGAAGCCGCAGGCGTTCAGCGCCCGGCCCAGCAGCGGCTGGTTCCACAGGAAGCGGTGGCGCCAGCCGTGGAACGCCCGGTTCAGGGAGACGGCCTGGGCCTGGCGCTCCTCCTCCGGGGCATCGACGTCGTAGTGGCTCATCAGCACCCATTCGAGGTTCGGCGTCGATAGCCGCAGCCAGCCGCCGTCGGCCAGCGCCTGGTGGCAGTCGGCGAGGAAGTTCACCGCGTGGTCGATGCGCAGGTGCTCCAGGAAGTGCTCGGCGTAGACCGCCTCCATGTCGCGGAAGTTGAGCCCCGCGGTGACGTCGGCCACCACATCGACGCCGGGCAGGTCCTGGATGTCCAGATTGACCCAGTCGTCGAAGCGCTCGCGGCCGGCCCCGACGTGGAGGCGGCCTCCGCGATGGGGAGGGGCAGCGGGGTCGGCGGGGCGTCGTCGGCGGCGGCGGGAGAAGAAAGGCACTTTCATGGTCAGTCCGTTAGTGTAGCTTGTCTCGGCCGGTCCGGGGCGCCCCGGACGGCGGAATTGCGCCTTGCGGGTAGAATCGTTGACTGGAGGAGAAAACTGATGTTCGCCATTGAAGAAATCCTAGCCCGCGAGATCCTCGATTCCCGCGGCAATCCCACCCTGGAAGTCGACTGTGTCCTGGACGGCGGAGCGGGTGGCCGCGCCGCCGTGCCCTCCGGAGCGTCCACCGGTCAGCGCGAGGCGCTGGAGCTGCGCGACGGCGGTAAGCGCTACGGCGGCAAGGGCGTGCTCAAGGCGGTGTCCAACGTCCGCGACCAGATCGCCCTGGAGCTGAAGGACATGGACGCCCGGGACCAGGCGCTGATCGACCGCACCATGATCGAGCTCGACGGCAGCGACAACAAGAGCCGCCTCGGCGCCAACGCCATGCTGGGGGTCTCCCTGGCGGTGGCCAAGGCCGCCGCCCAGGCCGCCGGCCTGCCGTTCTACGCCTACCTCGGCGGCCCCGCCGCCACCGTCCTACCGGTGCCGATGCTCAACGTCCTGAACGGCGGCGCCCACGCCGACAACTCCGTCGACGTCCAGGAGTTCATGATCGTGCCCGTGGGTTTCGACTCCTTCAGCGAGGCGCTGCGCGCCGGCACGGAGGTCTACCACACCCTCAAGGGCGTCCTGAAGGGCAAGGGCCTGGTCACCGCGGTGGGCGACGAGGGCGGCTTCGCCCCGGACCTGGCGAGCAACCGGGAGGCGCTGGACCTGCTGACCTCGGCCATCTCCAAGGCCGGCTTCAAGCCGGGCAAGGACATCGCCCTGGCGCTGGACGTCGCCGCCTCCGAGCTGGTGGAGAAGCGCCGCGGCAAGAAGGTGAAGGCGTATGCCCTGGAGGGGGAGGGCCGCAAGGGCCTGAGCAGCTCGGACCTGGTGGACTACTACGCCGAACTGGTGGATGCCTACCCGCTGGTCTCCATCGAGGACGGCCTGGCGGAGGACGACTGGGAGGGTTGGAAGGAGATGACCGAGCGCCTGGGGGCCGCCGTCCAGATCGTCGGCGACGACCTGTTCGTCACCAACCCGGAGATCCTGGCCCGGGGCATCGCCGAGGACACGGCCAACGCCCTGCTGGTCAAGGTCAACCAGATCGGCACCCTGACCGAGACCCTGGAGGCGGTGGAGATGGCCCGCACCAACGGCTACGCCAACGTCATCAGCCACCGTTCCGGCGAGACCCGGGACACCACCATCGCCGACCTGGCGGTGGCCACCCGCGCCGGCCAGATCAAGACCGGAGCCCCGTGCCGCAGCGACCGGGTGGCCAAGTACAACCGTCTGCTGCGCATCGAGGAGGAGTTGGGGAGCGTCGCCCATTACCCGGGCCGCGCCGCCTTTCCCCGCTTCCAAGGCTGACCGCCGGGCCGCCTCCGCGGCCCCGGTCCCCGACCCATGCCCGACGACCGCCACCACCGGCCCCCCGCCTCCCCGCCGCCGTCGGCACCGCCGGCGGCGCTGCGGCCGTTGGGCATCGCGGTCTACGTCTGCGTGCTGCTCTTCGTCGCCGTGGCCGGCGTGAAGACCGGCCGCGACCTCTCCACGGTGGAGGCGAGGAAGACCGAGCTGCAACAGGACATCGCCGCCACGAACGCCGAGATCGAGCGGCTGGAAGCGAAGATCCACCGCATCGATGAAGACCCCATGGAGCTGGAGCGGTTGGCCCGGGAGGAGCTCAAGATGGTCTACCCCGGCGACATCGTGGTCGTCCTACCCCCTCCCCCCCGGGCCTCCGACTCTGAACCCCCTGGCCCCGGAACCCCCCCACCCCGCCCCCCCCCACCCCCCCCCCCCCCCCCCCTCCCCCCCCCCCCACCACACCCCCCCCCCCCCCCCCCACCACACAAGGGGGGGTTTCCCCCACCACCCCCCCACCTTCCCCCTCTG